>VAPR01000247.1_pt1 | contig 37822 bp, 30 predicted proteins | sample 3380701 | NCBI WGS metagenome assembly VAPR01 (sample SAMN11536904, study PRJNA540576) | hot springs metagenome | isolation source: hot spring wet sediment | place: Spain: Lobios | collected 2014-01
TGCTCCTTTCCATTCTCAGCATCGAGGCAGATGACGTAACACGCATCCGATCGGTCGCCCATAGTGAAAAGCCGGCCACCAGCAATGGAAACACTGGAGTAGCCCCGACCTAATCCTTTCGCCTCCCAAAGCAAAGGGGGACCGTCTTTGGGCCACTTTGGCAACAAACCGGTTTCCCTGCAGATAGCATCACGGTAAGGCCCCCGCCATTGTGGCCAGCTGATCGCAGGGGCGTTCGTAGCAGCAGCCACAGCAGAACTGCTTGCCGGTCGGTTTGTGTGGGCACCACAGGCTGCTAGAGCCGCAACTAACCCTAAAAGCGCGATTCGCATCACTTGCATGGCCCAGTCCTCGCTGATAGGTCATTTCCCGGCAGGTTGGCCAAATAAGGCGGGTCAGCAGGAGCGTTTAATTGACGGGCAAAATGGCGACACATGCTACACTGCTGAGGGTAGGCACGCTTAAATGTATAAACACCACGTCGGCCAGACCAGCACCGCCCTTGCTCTCCATCGCCACCAGGAAAACCGGTTCGGCGGGCGATTTGCCATTGCTGACGGGCAGCGGGCTTTCATTTGAGGCGGGGACCGTGCTACCGTGGTGCTGGCCGATCGTTTCCGGCCGGTCAGTTACGGCTCGCCCGCCAGAACTGTCGAGCATCTTGCCATAAAGTGGAAAGTCGCGGCAGGAACATCCCTGTACGGAAGCGATAAGCATGGTATGCAGGGGCGTAGGAACTACGAAGGAAAGCCCTTTCCTCCTGCCAGGCCGCCAGCAGGTACAAACCGCCCATCCATGCCGTCGTGCCGAACAACCACCACTGGCCTGTGGCAATAGGCGGACTCAGCCAGGCAAAAAGATATGCCGCATACAACGGATGGCGTACATAGCGATATGGCCCTGTTGTGCAAAAGGAACAGGGAGCTGCCTCGGTAAAAACGAAAGCAGGTTTGGTTTGCCCGTGGGCCCGCAGTGCTGACCAGAATAATAAATTCGCCCAGCCGTAAATCGCCAGTGCCCCACCCGCATGCCACCAGCTCGGCGGGGGGAACCAGAACAGTGCGGTCAGCTGACCGAGGGTACAAATCCACCCACTTACCACGAGCAAAGTTTTCGCCGGAGTCCAGACGTCTGCGTATCGAAATGACCGCCGCATTCGTGAGCCAAACCCGTACCAGGTAATTGCCGCTACAGCCAGCACGAGCACTTGGCTAGTGGTCATCTTCTGCCTCGCAGTTCGGTCAAATCTCCCGGCGAAGACAAGATCGCAGCGCTGTCCAGCTGTATATCAGCAGCCGCGAGGCTTCGCAAGGCGAGACGCCAGCACCGCCTGATGGATGTAAAACAGGGCCCACCCGTTGGAATTCCCAGACACCTCCGAGCTTCGGTGCGGCTTGCATCTCGGCGTTTCGGCACACGTCGCCCCGCGCTGGTCTGATAAAACCCTGGCATCGCCTATTGCGGATGTCCGGTATCCGGATGTGTCGCCCGCGCTGGTCTGATAAAACCCCCGTATGTTGCGGCAGCCCAGGCATGGTTCAATAACGTGGCCCCGCGCTGGTGTGACAAAGGCCCTCACAGAGTTCTGGCCGACGCATGCCCTGAGGCATACAACTTGCGTCAGACTACGGGATAAAAGCCAGGGTAACCGCTATTCAAGGAGAGACCTCATGGCTGTGAACGCGCCCCTGAATCGCAAACTGCGTATGGGTCTGGTCGGTGGTGGTCAGGGAGCATTCATCGGACGTGTGCATGCAATGGCGGCGATTCTCGACAACCGCGCCGTCCTTGTGGCTGGTGCTCTGTCTTCCGATCCGCAACGTGCCAGGGCCTCGGCTCCCGATTACGACATTCCTCCCGAACGGGCCTATGGTTCCTACCAGGAGATGGTCGAAAAGGAGAGCAAGCTCCCGCCGGATCAGCGGATTGACTTCGTTACCATTGCCACACCCAATCACACCCATTTCCCAATCGCCAAAGCTTTCGCCGAAGCCGGCTTCAATGTCATTTGCGACAAACCCATGACTTTGACTCTCGAGGAAGCTGAAGAACTGGCGCGGATTGTTGAGCGCACGGGGATCGTGTTCGCCCTCACTCATAACTACACCGGTTATCCCCTGGTGCGACAGGCACGCGACATGGTGCTCAATGGCGAACTCGGCGAAATTCAGGCCATTCGTGCCTTCTACATTCAGGGCTGGCTGCGTACACGCCTGGAATTGCAGGGGCAAAAGCAGGCCAGCTGGCGCACCGATCCCGCTCGTAGCGGGGCGGCGGGATGTTTTGGTGACATCGGCACTCATGCCTATAATCTGGGCCGCTATATTACCGGTTTGCTCCCGGACAAGGTTTCCTGCACCCTCAAAATTTTCGAACCCGGTCGCCAGCTGGATGACTATGGCACCTGCATCATTCAGTACCAGAACGGAGCGCTGGGAACGGTAACCGCCTCACAAATTTCCCATGGCCGAGAAAACGATTTGTGGATCGAAATTGATGGCACTAAAGGTTCGCTCGAATGGCACCAGGAAGAGCCCAACAAAATGTGGTTTAAGGTGAACGGGCAACCCCATCGGCTTTACACGCGCGATCCCAATGCCCCGTTTACCACCGAAACGGCCAAACGCAGCAGCCGTCTTCCTTCGGGGCATCCGGAAGCATTCATCGAAGCCTTCGCCAACATCTACACGGCCGCTTACGACGACATTATCAAACGAGCGACAGGTCAAAAGGTTGACCCCAAAAACACCCTGTATCCAAACGTGTACGACGGTGTGGACGGCATGAACTTCATCCGGCAATGCGTGGCCAGTTCCAAGGAAGGCGGTGCGTGGCTGCCACTCAGACATCCGGCCTGCCGGTCCTGGAAGTAACAAAGGCCACAGTCCGAATCGCGCACTCGCCAGCCCGGCCAGGCACAATTGCGACAGACCGGGAAATTGAGCCCCTGACTGCTGCAAGTCTGGTCGGCGTATTCACGCTCTCGAAAAACGAAGACAACCAGCATTGCCTTCATTACCAGCCTTATCCGAGAACAGCGTTGGACTTTTTGCGCTATGGTTCAAAATCTCGGTCAGTAAGACCGACATTCAATTCGATTTGCACGTATGCGGACTCTTCAACCAGGGGACCCTCGCCGTCCGAACCATCGGCCGGCCAGTCATAACCTTTCAACTGCACTGGCAAACCGGCAGCCGGGCCATCCTTCGCAAAGTAAACGCTGGTGCGGTGAAACATAAAGCCTTCCCGCTGGAACACTTCGCGGTGTTGAGACGGATGCAGTGTTGTGATGCAAACACATGGTTGCCGAAACGTTTGCGTCCCGACCGCCACTTCCAGTTCTACATCCTGGCACTGTACCCTGGTCAGTCCTAACTGTTTTTCCCGCTCCCAGCGTTCCGACAACCGCTCCACCAGGTTTTTGATCCCAGCCTGTGCCACCGTGTACTTGCTTTCCTTCATGCGAACGCTGGTCTGCAAGTCCATTTGCCTCACTATTCCCAGCAGCGGCACCCGAACCAGCATCTTGTCCCCCATCTGTTCGTGGTAAGCAACCTTCCGACCACGTTTTGTCGCCTCATCCGATACCCACTCCATATAAACGCTAAAAGGCTGGTGGCGTATGCGGAGCAAGACATGATTCTTCTTCCACTCGCCATCAATCAATTCCTTGCGTAGATACTGACAACGATAGTCTCGCACGGTCGCCAACCGATTGGCGGCAACGTGGAGAAGCTCCAGCGCCTTGTCGAGACTCGTTTCGTTAGCTTCAGCCTGCGACGACTCCCTTTGCTCCACGTTTTGCCCAGAGAGCCCACCTCGATACTGATACATACACCAGGCAGTCAAACCGGCGGCTACGACTAACCCGCCGGCCAGAATCGTCTTCCATGGCATAAGTATTGGCCTCCGTAGCGTCCTAGGGGTTTCATCCGCACATTCCACGACTTCTCGTATAAAAAACGATATCCCTCTAGACAAGCCCATTGTCTGGTGACGACTCAGAACCCTGCAAAATGGAGACATCGCCCCACGATGACCTTGGAAATTCGCACAGTTGTTTCCGCACCTTTTGGCGAAAATAGCTACATTGTCTGGCAACCGGGCTGCCGGGAGTGTGTCGTTTTCGATCCCGGTCTGGAACCCGATGCCCTTTTACAAATCCTGGCGGAGGAACGTCTCGAACTTGTGGCCATACTCAACACTCACGGCCACGCAGACCACATCGCCGGCAACGCCGCGCTCAAGAAAGCATTTCCGAGCGCCAGACTTTACATTGGCCATGCCGATGCCGTCATGCTCACTGATGCCCATGCCAATCTCAGCGCCGACTTCGGTTTCCCGCTCGTCAGCCCCGCGGCGGATGTGTTACTGTACGAAGGAGACACAGTGCAGGCAGCAGGGATAAATTGGCACGTGCTGGAAGTTCCAGGGCACACACCAGGGCATGTCGTCTATCTGTGCCGCGACGCGATTCCCTGGTGCTTATGGGGCGGAGATGTCCTATTCCGCGGGAGCATCGGACGCTTTGATTTCCCAGGGGGAAATGGCCAGTTACTCATTCAGGGTATTCAGCAGAAACTTCTTACTCTGCCCGATGATACCGTGGTTTATCCAGGGCACGGACCCGTTACGACCATCGGGCATGAAAAGCGTACCAATCCGTTTCTGCGTCCCGGCGTAATCGTCGAGCCGTGGTGAAGGTCGGCAGCCTGACGAACTAAATCAGCTCCTGAATTGGCTTGCCGTTCTCCACCATGTAAACGGGACGGCCACTGGGATCACGGAACTGCACGTGCGGATCTATGCCGAGCACATGGAATATCGTTGCCATAAGGTCCTGCGGGGTAATGGGCGTGGATTTCGGCACTTCTGCCTTGGCGTTCGATTCGCCTACCACCTGACCCATTCGCAATCCCCCACCCGACAACGCCAGGGTGCTCAGAGGCGCCCAGTGGTCGCGGCCAGCGCTGCCGTTGATCCGCGGTGTGCGCCCGAACTCACCGGTAATGACGAGCAAAATCTGCCGGTCTAGCCCGCGGGCGTAGATGTCCTCGACAAACGTGGCAACTGCATGGTCGAGTTGCGGTGCCTGGCGTTCCAATTCCTGCTTGATATTCCCGTGATGATCCCACCCACCATAAGTCACGGTTACGAAACCCACCCCAGCCTCACACAGCCGGCGAGCTAGAAGTAGTTGCTGTCCCAACCCCGGGCCATAGCGATCCCGCACACGCGGATCTTCTTTGCTCAGGTCGAACACATCCTTGGCCCGTCCCAGTATCAGGTTGAACGCCTGCTGGTCGAAGCTATCCAGTCCCGCCATCAAACCGCTCTGATCAATCTCCCGATTGATGCGATCCAGGGAGCGCAACAACCTGCGGCGATCCTCCAGCTGCTGGAGCGTAACTTTCAAATTCATGTTGCTGCGGGCATTGCCAGTGGTATCGAACGGCGCATAGGCTGGTCCCAACCAGGCAGGCCCATCCGCATAAATGCCACCCAGTCGCACGTAAGTGGGCAATCCGGTTACCGGATGATTGGGCCCTCGCAGCCGCGCCACGATCGACCCAATGGATGGGCGAACTGGAGGTGCTCCGTTATCTGCCGGAATATGATCGTAGCCCGTCATAACAAAGTGCGTACCGCCGGCGTGGCCCGAGTTGGTGTGCGCAAACGACCGAACAAATGCCATTCGGTCAGCCACCTGGGCCATCTTGGGGAAAATCGCCCCTATCTCGATACCTGGCACGCAGGTCTTTATCGCGCCCACCACGCTTCGGTATTCTGCCGGCGCAGTCATTTTCGGGTCGAACGTTTCGATGTGCGTCGGGCCACCTGGCAACCAGAGCCAGACCACCGACGTATTACGAACCGGCTGACCTTGTTCCGCTGCCAAAGCCCTGGCTCGCAGCAAGTCTCCTAGCGTCAAACCGGTCAGCCCCAGAACCCCTGCTTTCAAGAAATCGCGGCGACGTATTCCCGCACAGTTACCATGCACCCGGTCGGACACTACTTTCAGCATGGCTTGCTCCTTTTTCCTGCGAAACCGGCTTCGGAAGGCCCGAATCAGGCAGGCGAGGGCTTGAAGCTCGGTGCAGGTCCCCCCTGGGATTGTTGGCAGCGTACTTTGTATGCTATCGTTCCGACCGGGCAACGTCAAGCACAAAATTTTTCCACCCGCTCCGGGATGGACGTACATCCTGTTATATAAAACGCAGGCCTCCCAGATGCTCAACTTGCGAGCTTCAGCTGCGGCTCGTCAACCCAATCGCTCGCCTCACACTTACGCAGTTGCCAAAAATCTTCTTCCATACGCGGCGCGATCCCGGATAGGCGTTCATGCAGCCATTGCCGCATAATTGTGCAATCGCGAATTTCGCCCTGCCAGTAATTCCGGGCCATCGGGACGGGGATTTTTCTCCGGCTCAGTTCCCAGATGCCGGCCACAATCCGCTCGATCGATAATCCGTCCAGCCGGCCATAGTACTCAGCATGACGACGGGCGTTCTTCTCCAACCTGGCGATGCGTGAGCTTTCGCCTGGCTTTGCTCGTCCAGCAAAGTAAACATCTATTTCTGCAAGCAACTGTTCAAACTCCAGGTGAGACTGCACCGTCAGACAGCCGTGTTCTTGGCGGAAGAAGCGGTAATTCAGGCAGTACACATCGTAGTTGATCACTGGAACACCGCAAGCCAGTGCCCAGGCAATGGTGCTTGACATGCTGGCAATGTAAACACTCGCTCTGGGTAAAATCTCTGTGAGCTGGCCCCGAACAAACGGAAATCCCCTGCGCGCTACCCAATCGCTCAACTCACTACCAGCACTGGGATGCAGCGACACCAGCACACTTAGATTCTTCACCCTCCGCAAGACCTCTAACCAGTGACACACTAACTCCAGGTAACTCTCGAACCTCCAGGCTTTCCGCTGAGGGTACAGGTTCGCTGGCAGTGCGCATAGCAATAACGGCTTGCTTAGATCTATTTCCAACTCATCCCAGACGTCAGATCGCTCTACATAGATTTGCCCTGTAATAATCTGCGCCAGCCGATCCAGATGCGGACTCCCAACTACTGATATATATTTGCCTTCCACACCTTCCATCCTATATAACTCGGCCAAAAACTCGCTTTCAAGCCACACACCGTTTAGTGGCTCACTATTGACGACCCAAGGGCGGGGCATAGCAATACCCCACCATTCCTGCGCTAATGCTTGTCCAGCGGGCAGCCGCACCAGCTCGTACCAATCATAATCTAACCGCCAGTGGGGAAAAAATTCCACCAGGACTTTATTTGCCGGGTGCAACATGGAATACTCGAATCGGCAAGCATAGGTGCCAACTGTACCTTGCCGGGCAGCAACATGTTGAGCCATTACAATCGCTGGGATGCCATGCTCGGCCGCTGTTCTCAACCACATCCCACTATCTCGCTCCGCAACATGTTCCGCTAATACTATCACCGCCACCCGCAGTCTTTCCACCAGCTGGTGAGCAATCTCCATCTCCAGTTGATACGTTCCCAGCCACAATGAAAATTCACTTATCGCTTGTTCACGAACCTCATCAGACCTGAGGCTCATCCATCTTTCCAGGACTTTCCTTACTTCCGCGCGCGTCCGACCGATCCGCTCGCGCTGCCGAGCTACGCTAGCCCACTGCGGATACCCAGGCGATCCTTTTGCCCACTCAGCCACCTCGCCCCTACATCCGGGCTCGATGGTCGCAACAGGCTGACTGTAACGCACGGCAAGTTTTTCGATGATCTCAGCCAGGTTGATGCGACCACCTAACGAGGTATGTGCTTGCAAATATTCGATCCCTGCCTGGCAGCATTGTTGCGCATATATCTCGGCTTTCGGTAGCGCGTATGGACAATAAACAATAGGGACGAAGCTAGTCCTCAGCCGGATAAACCTGGCGATTTCAATAAACAACTCGATCTGTGATGCCTCGTAGGCGACGAAAAGGACACTTTCCGGGAGCATCCTGTCATAATTCCTTATAAAGAAAACGCACTAGGTTTAGTTCCAGCGGCAATCTACACCGCGATCCACAAGATACCTCTTCAATTCCGGCAACGTAGTATCTTGAATCCGGTTCCACTGTAATCGGCGGCGGATAAATTCCAAGTTGCCTTCTTCCTTGAACTCACTAGGATCAGGCGGGAAATGTTTCACATAATTATAGTGGAACATCGAAGCAATGCAGACCGCCTGGGCCCGTCCCTTCGTAACAACGTCATATACATGCTCTGGCTTACCAGCACCACCGCACGCAATTACGGGTATCGAAACTGCCTCAGCAATGCGGCGCGTCAACTCCAGGTCGAATCCTAAACCAGTACCCTCTCGATCCACCGAAGTTACCAGGATTTCTCCAGCACCTAACTCTGCAGCTCGCACTGCCCATTCAAAAGCATCTATACCGGTTTCTTGACGACCGCAGTCGGTGTAACATTTATAAGTGCCGTCTTTCTGCTTGATCGCCTCTATGGATACCACGATCGTTGAAGAACCGAATGCCTTGGCTGCTTCCCGAATCAGCTCCGGCCTGCGAATAGCCGCAGTGTTTAAAGATACCTTATCTGCACCGGCACGCAGCACGGCCCGGATATCCTCCACTGACCGTAATCCTCCACCCACAGTCAGTGGTATGAATACCTCCCGTGCTGTCCGCTCCACAATGTGCAAAAGGTTGTTCCGATTGTATAGACTGGCTACCGCATCCATGTATAGCAGCTCATCGGCTCCATTCTCATAATAATAGCGCGCGAAATGTTCCGGCTTTCCTAGCACTCGCAAACCTTCCAAGTGAATGCCTTTCACTAAGTTGGGTCCCTTAATGTCAAGGCGTGGAATAATACGGATCATCGCGTCCTCCTTCCTTGATCTCGCCATCTATCATCTTAGCGTCCTTGTTCTCCTACATCCTACGCTATCATCTTTAACTCACCGGACTTTCTCTTTTGCACATTTGAATCTGGAGCGATAGGCAAATCGTAAAATTTTTTCCGCAGTAACTTCTCATCCAGCGGTATTGAACTAAGCACATGGGCAATTCGTTCCCCTGCATAACCATCGCCGTAGGGATTCTCAAGGCCCTGCAAAGATTCCCGAAATTCTCTGCTGAGAGCGCGTCGGATACCCCCGATAATCTCTCCCCTTGAATAGCCGACATCTATAACGTTGCCTGCCCTTATTCGTCCCTCCTGACGCCTGCCAATGTTTACCACGGGCAGGCAAAAAGAAGGAGCCTCGATAATTCCGCTTGACGAATTTCCAACCATTGCTGCTGCATAATGCATCGCACTGTAATATAGCTCCGGCCCGCAATGAGCTATGTATTTAGCCTCTCGGTGCGCCTTGCAGTACGATAGAATTTCGTCTCTGATTACATGGCTGCAAGTATCCGCGTTAGGCGCTGTAAACAGGATAGGCATAGAAAATTGGTCCAAAGCGGTTAGCAACTCCCTGATTTGAAACCCTGCGTCCTTGAATTCCGAAGTTACTGGGTGATATGTCACTAACAAAAAACCAGCATTTGGGTCAATCCCTGTGCGACTCTGAAACTCTGATGCTGGCAGAGGAGTAAACATTCGAATAGCATCGAGGGCAGGCGCACCGCTAATAATAACTCGCCAGGGTTCTTCTCCAAGTTGTATGACTCGACGTGCATACTCCTGGCAAGCAACGAAATGAAGATGGCTAAGCTTCGTAAGGCTATGTCGAATGGCATCGTCTATAGCGCCCAGCGACAATTCTCCTCCGTGAATATGAGCCACGGGTAGTTGGAACGGCAATGCAGCCAGAGCCGCGGCGTACATCTCATATCGATCCCCAAGCACGACTAGCAAGTCGGGCCGGCAGCTCTGAAAATGTTGGGCAAAACTAACAATTCCCAGACCTAATGACTTCGAAATCGCTTCGGGGGAATCGTCCGCGAGCAAGAAATTTATCGTCGCAGTGATTTCGAATCCAGAGTTTCTTACTTCGTCCACTGTCCTACCAAACTGGTGGACTAAGTGGGCCCCACTTACAATTATTTGCAATTGCACCCCCTTATGCTCGCGCAGGCATCGGAGCACTGGCAGATATATACCCCAATCCGACCTCGCCACTGTAACGACAGCAATTTTTCTCATGCGACCATGTCCAGCGTGATCGGCGTACCCGCTCGGATGTAGGTACGAGCTATACGACCGACTAAATAAGGCAAAAAAGTCGGAGGCAAACCCGTTCCAGGGCGACGCAATGTAATATGATGCTCTTCGATCTTAGTGCCTGGGGCAATGTCACAACTTGCGATCAGACTCTTTCGTGCTGCCAGCATAGTGTCACGCTCTCCCTGTGCAGGTCGTTTCCGCCCGTCGCCCAACGCACGTTCGATCGTACGAATGGAGCTTATCAATTCCCTAAGCTCTTCGGGCGTAGCGGAAGCCTTGTGATCTGGTCCCGGCAAACTGCGATCGATGGTAAAATGTTTTTCAATTACACACGCCCCCAAAGCAACCGCAGCTAACGGCACTGCTATCCCGAGTGTATGATCCGAATATCCAACCGGTACACCGAAAGCGGCCCGTAGTGTGAGCATTGCTCGCAGATTTACTCCCTCTGCCTCGGCTGGATAATTACTGACGCAATGCAATAGCACGTATTCTTTGCAGCCGCTGGATTCCAGGGCTTCAACGGCCAGCTCCACATCCGCTAACGTAGCCATGCCCGTCGAAATGATCAGCGGTTTCCCTTTTCTGGCTAAATACCTGAGAAACCTCAGGTTACTCAACTCACCGGATGGCACCTTATAAGCAGAAACGCCAAGTTCCTCCAAAAAATCCGCACTAAGTTCATCAAACGGTGTCGACAGGAAAATCAGTCCCCTCTCCCTTGCATAATCGAATAAAATGCGGTGGGCTTCCTCTGACAACTCCAACTTGCGAAGCATATCCAATTGAGTTTGCTGCTCGCCTATATTTCTTGCCTGATACTTTGCGACACGCGCTGAGGGAGTCACTAACCTATCTGCGCAAAATGTCTGGAATTTGACCGCATCCGCTCCACAATTCGCAGCAATATCTATGAGCTTTCGAGCTAAATCTATATCCCCGTTATGATTAACACCGGCCTCTGCGATGATAAAGCATGGATGTCCGTCTCCGATCAGGCGGCCGGCAACATTGATTTCTTTTCCCATGACTCGGCCTCCAATAATGCACGAGCTATCAGCAAATCAAATGGTTCATCTATATCTAACGATCGCTCCCGTGGCATAATCAATGCTTTCGTCCCCGGAGGGATAAACGACTTGAATCGGCGAAGCACATCGGTCCAGATAAGGTAAATAGCACCGTTGAGATAGTACGCGTCCGGCAAATCTTGTCGCCTCGCCTGGTTGATATCATAGTTCCAGAGTTGATCCAGACAGCCACGGTTGTTAACACGAAATGCTAGGAAGGGGTGCGGATGGCTCGGCGTTACACTCACAACCGCTGGGCAGTTCTCAGTGCTAAGCAATCCGATCGCCTGCTTAATGTCAGCAGCCGTTCGGAATGGGCTAGTAGGTTGCAGTAAGAGCACAGCATCAGCGAAATAGGATTCGTTACTCTCCAACCAATCCAGCGCGTGAAACACAACATCAATTGTGGGCGTATCACTCTGCGCCAATTCCTTCGGACGCATAAACGGTACTTCAGCACCATATTTCTTAGCTGTTTCGGCGATTTCGACATCCTCAGTGCTGACTATTATTCGGTCCAATTCTGCCACGTGTTTTGCCTGAGCTATAGTCCAGGCAATCAAAGGCACACTGCCCAGGACCGCTAAATTTTTTCTGGGAATGGAAACCGAGCCACCACGGGCTGGGATCAATGCTAATATTTTCATTACAATCAGCTCCTAAGTTGGCACGAAGCCAGCTTGTTGCCCGAGATGATCTTCCTAACTCGGGATGCCTCGACTCCGCCCATTCCGTGATAATATTTAGGTTTAGTCGTGTATTGCTGGGTTAAGCGATCAATAAGTTCGAGTATGCGCTTCCCAGACCTACCATCAATCATGCCCCAATACCTGCTAACATTTAACTGAGCTTCTCGGAGCAAATCATAATAGTTCGAATCGGTTGTAATGCGCCTCAAGGCCAAAAGGAACTCTTCCTTGGTTTCAACGGTGATAACACCCGGAGCCGGTCTGAAATCCGGAAAGCGGAACCTGTACACATCGTAGTTGATCACCGGTTTCCCACACGCAATAGCCCAGCGTATCGTTGAAGATACCGAGGCGACATATATATCACACAGTGCGATCATCACAGCAGTGTCGGGCGGTGCCAAGCCCATTCCCCACCACCCAATCTCTTCTATCCACTTGAATTGTGTTCGATCCATTGTGGGATGCAGAGATATAAACACGTTGTATCCTTCTACCCGCTTCATACTGTCGATCCAAAAACGGATCATGTCGTCGTACGATTCGAATTCCTGCCGGAGGTTTGCCATGGCAGATGTAAGAGGAGGAACCGCACAAAGCAGCATAGGCCTATCTTCTTTCATCCCATATTGCCTGTAAAGCCTACAACGTTGACCCTCTAAGTCCTGCAAAGTGGTATAAAGAACATCATCGGATACTGCTCCCGTGGTCACCAGCTGCTTGGATGGGATGCCTTGTCGTTTATAAAAATTTCGCATAAACTCGCTTTCCACTGCAATTGCGTCCGCGTAACTCCCGTTCATTACCCACGGCAAGGGAGAACTGATATCCAACCACTCCATTGGTAGTGCTCGTTTAGCAGGAAGACGAACAAGCCGGCGACCTTGATATTCATAAACCCACTGAGGAAAACTCCGCGCCAACCTCTGATTTTCATCGCTATCCGCATCATGCTTCGGATGCTTCCAGTACACAGCCGCCGGTTCCTCAATACCTGCCAGGCAATATGGTACCACTAACACAGGCAGGCCCTGCTGATGAGCAGCCCTGACCCACACGCTGCTCAGGTATTCCACGTTATCTTCGGCAAGTATAACAATATCCGGCTGCAAAATTCGACAAATTCTCCGGGCAAAGCGCCACTCCTTGACCGCGCGTAAACCGTGCACCCATAAGTTGTCAGAGGATTTTATCAGCCCAAGAAGATGGTTAATCGCTGAATAAAGAAGGTCTTTAATAGCATCCCCAATCCGACGGCAATGCCGGGCTAAATATTGGTAAACCGATCGTAACGGCTTCCGTAGAAATCCTGGCACAATGGCATGAAGTAATATCCAAACAACGTTATAAACCGCACTCGGTATTAGTGCAATAGTCACCAGCCATCTGTGAGTTTTTTTTTGGAGCGATTGGCCACGGACGATGGCTCTAACGCCAAGGCTAATACATTGCTGATAATGCGCGCTAAGGCCGGGATAGGGACTAACGAATAGCAACACTGGCACATACGCTCCACTTTTAAGCAACAACTGTGCGAGACGCAATAACTCTCGGAAGTGAGCGGCATTGTATATAACGAGTAAAGCTCGCTTTTTCACGTCATCACATTCCATGGGTTTCAACGTCCTCCCCTTATTAGCAAGGCTATTGTCGACCTTAAGCTGCCGCCACGACTTGCTGTACGCATGTTTTCAGCTTACGAATCACTATATTCTGCTGTTCGCAGGTGAGGCTGACTGAACTCGGCAGACTAAGGGCTTGAGAGTATAGGCGATCTGCGACCGGACACGCTCTGGGTGGCAATTGTGAATAAGCTGGGCTGCGGTGAAGCGGTTGCCACAGAGGACGACATTGAATACCCCATTCTCTAAGCGTGTGAAGAATTTTGCGACTGGTACCATAGGTTCTGCTGTTAGATATGAGAATTGTATAGAGCCAATAAGTACTCCGCGCCCATGGTGCTTCTGCTGGCAGTCGAATGCCGGCTAAATCGGCCAGGTGTGCATGATAGTTAGCAGCTATGATTCGCTTTCTCCTAATAAATTCCTCCAATTTTTCCATTTGAGCGCAACCTAAAGCAGCCTGCAGATTAGTAAGTCGATAGTTGTATCCTATCTGGTGGTGGATGTATTCCAAAGGATCGTCTTTTGCCTGAGTAGTAAGATAACGAGCATAGCTGGCCCACTCAGCTCGATTGGTGACGATCATACCTCCGCCGCCACATGTGATGATTTTATTACCGTTAAAGCTCAGACAGGCAATATCTCCCCAGGAACCCACAGGCTTACCCTGATAGAAGGCACCTAACGCCTCGGCAGCATCCTCGATCACCAGCAGGTTATATTTACATGCCAGTTGCAGAATCGGCTCCAGGTGAACTGGGTGCCCCAAAATATGCACGGGCATGATGGCTCGGACTCTTCTGCCCGTCTTGCGATTATAAAGCACCCCATTACGCCACTGACACTCGCGCTCCAGAAAATGTGCCACCTGCTCGGGATCCATTTGCCAATAATATGGTTCGGCATCTATAAACACAGGCCAGGCACCTACATAACGAATAGCATTACCCGAAGCAATAAAAGTCAGCGTCGAGACAAGCACTTCATCATCAGGTGCAATTCCGGCCACTAAAAGCGCAATATGCAAAGCCGCGGTTCCGCTCGATGTCGCCACTGCATACCTAACGCCAAGAAAGTCGGCAACCATTTTTTCGAAACGTTCCACAAATGGCCCCGCGGACGAGACCCAATTACTCTCTAGGCACTCGCGAATATAGTCCCACGCTTTCCCTTCCAAGCACGGAACGCAAAGCGGGATCATGTCCTTAGGACATGCCCCCGGTTCAAATGCTGTGGTTGTCAAGGCGATACCTCCGACGATGTTCCCGCATCCAATCAATGGTGCGTATGAGCCCTTCCTCGAGAGACACGCGAGGTTCCCAGCCAAGCAAGCGTTTGGCCTTGCTATTATCCGCAAGCAGACGCTCAACCTCACTTTTTTCCGGGCGTCTGCGACGCTCATCCGTGATGATCTGGACCTGCTTTCCAAGCAGTCGCGCGATTAATAATGCTAGATTTCCTATACTTATTTCCCGACCAGAGCCGAGATTGATGGTCTGCCCCAGCACGTTGTCTGCAGTAGCGGCTCGTATAAAACCTTCGACCGTATCACTTACATAATTCAAGTCGCGTGTCGGATGTAGGTGCCCCAGACGGATCGTATCCCCGTTGAGACACTGACTAATGATTGTTGGGATGACTGCGCGGGTAGATTGACGCGGACCATAAGTGTTAAACGGTCGAACTATGACTACCGGAACACCGTAAGAGCAATGAAAGGCTTCCGCCAGCTTATCCGCAGCGATTTTCGTTGCAGAATAGGGAGATTGTCCTTGTAACGGGTGGTTCTCATCAATAGGAACATAGCGCGCAGTGCCATAGACCTCACTCGTTGAGGTGTGCACAAGTCGGGCGACCTTAAGATCGCGGGCTGCCAGCAAAATATTCAAGGTTCCCTCAATATTAGTTCTCACATAGGAACTAGGTGCCTGGTAGGAATAGGGAATTGCAATCAAGGCACCGAGGTGAAAAACGATCTCCACGTTACGAGCAGCTTGAAATACCAAATCTCGGTCAGTTAGGTCACCCATTATCACTTCAATACGTTCTCGATGCGGCGAATAGTCCAACCAACCCCATGAACCCAGCGCATTATAATGAATCAGTGCACGAACCGAGGCCCCAAGCTCTACAAGTCTCTCCACCAGATGGCTGCCTATAAATCCCCCGGCTCCGGTAACCAAGACTCGTTTATTTTGCCAGGTCATGCGGCGAACCTCCCCAGTCGGATGTCGGTTTCAGCTCGTTCGTAGTCGCCCGGCTGACCAATATCCAGCCAGTATTCCAGGATGGGAAAACTAACCACCGTCTTGTTTCGCTGGATAAGAGCGCTAATAAGGTCGGTCATATGAAAACGGCGACCGGTTGGAATGAGTAACAGCGCTTCCGGTTCCACCAGATATATGCCTGCATTCACAAAGAAACAAAATCCAGGTTTTTCTACGACCCGACGCACCTGGGTCTGCTCACTTTCAACGACACCATAAGGAACTTGAAATTCGTATTTCCGCACACCAACCGTTAACACTGCACGGTGTTCTAAATGATAAGCGAACATGTCCCGAAAATCCGTCTGGGTCAAGATGTCACCATTGATAACCAACAGCGTTTCCCTTGGAGAATCCAACAGTGCCAGCGCGCCAGCGGTACCGAGTGGCTCTTCTTCGTGAATATAGGAAATGTCAACGCCTAGATGCTTTCCGTCCCGAAAATGAGCACGGATCTTTTCGGCGTAATAGTGAGTCGTAATGACAATTCTTCGAATCCCATAGTGGTGAAGCTGGCGGATAATCCGTTGCAGTATAGGCTCACCTCCGACAGGCAACATAGGTTTAGGTGTTTCGGAAGTTAGCGGACGTAAGCGCGTACCGAACCCGCCAGCCATAATGACTGCCCGTATTGGCAGGATTTGGCCAGGCAATAAATCCTGCATGGTTACCAAACCGACAACACGTTCGTCCTCGTCGAGCAAGGGAATTTGTTGAACAGCAGTATCCTGCATGAGCCGAAGCAAGCTCTCGGGACTTGTTCCCCAGCGGGCGACAATGGGTTGGCGTTGAACGGGTTTACGCTCCACTAACTCTAACACAGGCGTGTCTAAATTGCAACCAGATAAAATTGCTCGCCGGATGTCGCCATCTGTAACTGTGCCCAGGAGACGGCGATCCCCATCACACACGAGCACTATGCCTTTACTATTCCGGTCTATATACTGCATCGCCAGACGCACAGGTGCGTCGGGAGCAATGCAGATATTCGTCAAATCACGAATTGAGTCAGGATTCACGGCTTCCTCTCTTTACCTGCAAGCACACACCAAGTTTTATCACGATGTCGGAGAATGTTGCAAGTATGTTTGTCCCATTAGCATAGATGATGAGAGCTCGCGCAATAGGTTGCCCTCGCTGAGATAAGTAGCTATCCAAACATCTAGCGAATTTCGCGATCGCTATTTATCAAGCCGCCTGGCGCTGGGCTTCTTCGACCTCCCAGATGGGATAACGAAGTTTCCATTCCCCGCCTTCCTTTTTCCATAAATGAGGCGACCGAAACTTGTCGCAAAGTTCCAGGAAATATTCTGGTTTCATCCCAATATAGTCCATGATTTCGTGGAAGTACTTGCTGGGAAATTCACCATCGAAACGCTTTACAAGAGCTATTCCCTCTTCACGCGTTAAGTGTTTATTGCGAATCTCCTGAGAGGCGTCGTAGCTAGCGCGACCGAGGCCGAACTTGATATAAGTAGTGTAGTAGTGGAAGCCATCAATCTTGTCATCAAGGCTATTATACTTGCTATAGGTTCCCTCAGTACGGAAGGGATTCGCTTGAAATCCACAATGCTCGGCAGCGTAATAATAACATTCCTGGGGGACCCATTTGAGATAGTATCCCAGATAGTGAACCTCTATGCCAGAAGCCTCTAATTCCTTGGCATCCGCTGGAAGGTATGCGAGCAAGTCGTTGAGGGAAAGATTGTAACGCTCCATTAACTCCGGCACTCGCACGCCGGCTAAGTATAGATTATCCAGGTTCTGATAGGTGTAATAGGACTTATCACGAAGCGACGTAGCGGTATCCGCAATCGGATTGCCGTATTCGGCTTCATTTTCTCCGTAGAAAATCAACTTGATGCCGAACTTCATAGCGATCTTCGGAGCCAGGTTTTTCTGACCGAGAATAAACGTTTGGAATGGATGCAGAAGATTTTCGATTGCCAGGCGGGTGAGCAGTTTCATCACCCGACCGTTTTGTTTGAAGGTAACATTATCAAAGCCGCCGATCTCGCACCAGTTGCGGTAGTTTTGCCAGCCAATATCAGTATACAGGATGGGTGGCCAGGTGCAAGTAAGTGGGTGCATTCCGTACTTATATTTGAGCACATGAGCAGCATAGCAACTATCTTTGCCACCACTGCCAGGAACCAGACAATCATAGCTACCGTCGTTGCGGCGGTACTTATCGAGCAGACGCAGCAACTCTTTTTCGCGTGCTTCCCAATCAATGCGTTCTTTCATTTCGGCGACGCGGCAGGCATCGCATACCCCTTCTTCGTCAATGTGTAAAGTGGGGGTCTTGCGATCCGGACGGTGCAGGTGTTCCGGATAAGAGCAGGGACGCTGATTCGACATAACGCAGCGTTTACAGTAGATGACCTTTTCAGGCAGGCCATAATAGGCGACGAGCTTCTCCTGTTTTTCACGCGGCACGGCGTATTTCCTCCTTCTGGCAGTGCTGAATGATCAGGCGAGCCAAGTTGTGATAGATCTGGATGCCCTGCGGTCCACTACGTTCCGGATGAAACTGGAAGGCCATCACGTTGCCTTTACGCAAGCTGGAACAGAATTCGATGTGTCCGTAGCGGGTAATAGAAAGGACTACGGATGGGTCGGCTGGCTTGACGTAATAAGAGTGCACGAAGTACATATACTCGCCATCGCGCAGTCCTTGTAAAGGTGAATCGTGCCAGCAATCCCCTGCGCAGCGTTGTTTGAGATATTCGGGGCGATAAATGCGATTCCAACCGACCTGAGGCACCTTGAGAGGGCCGTCAGGTCCCATGGGATTCTCAAACCGGATCACAGGCCCCTCAAAAATATTCAAACCGCGATGGCGTCCGAACTCGAAACTTTCGGTCATAAGCAATTGCTGACCGAGGCAAATGCCGATCAATGGTTTGCCGGACTCCGCAATGTCCTGGAGCGGTCGGATCAGGTCGCGCTGCCGCAAACACTCCATGGCATCACCGAAGGCGCCAACCCCCGGGAGGATCACCGCATCTGCAGCAAGAATCTCATGTTTGTCGGAGGAAATGAATGGTTGCAGACCAACCTTTTCGCAGGCATGCTTTACACTGAATAGATTGCCGAGACTGTAATCCACGATAGCAACACGGGGTGCTTGGCCGCCCTCCATAGCGTCGGCTCCTTCCCTGTTGTCGTCTGGCACCGTTTTCTTGCCAGGCGAATTGCCGCATTAGGTTTGCGTCAGCCTTGCGTCTTTTAACACAAGCGTGGCGGGAAATGCAATACCAGTTCTCGCTATAAAAAGCTGGGCGGGACAAATAATGACAGCGGAGACATCAAGGAATCAGACTTACGATGGCTGAGGACGTATGCTTCGTTAGCCGGACAACGCCAGAGCGAAGAGGTGCTGGTAGAAGCTAGTTGCTATAGACTAACAGTAGTCGTCCTGAGTAGGGGAGGGAGACTCGTGAACGAGCAGGTAGCTCTGGGCGGCACGGTGAAGGCGACACCAACTTCGAGCCTGTGGGCAAGATTGAACGATTGGCTGGCTTGCTGGGGACATCGAGTGGCCAGGGTTGTTGTCCGCGCGTTATTGTGGCCCGTGTACCGTCTCAGAACCTGCGGCGAAACATGGCTACCGCCGCACGGAGCGGGTATCATCGTGCACAACGCAGTCGGCTGGCCGGATATACTGATGCTGCCGTTGGCCAGCCGGCGACGCATACGGTGTCTGGTGCCTGCTTTACCTCATCACATGCGGCAGTTTTCCTGGTTAGCGAAATGCTTCGGGATTATCTTCATCGAACAAGATGGCGGCAAGGAAGCCTTGTGGGCAGCCGTCAAACAGGCACGGTTGGCCCTGAAGCGCGGTGAACTGGTAGCCGTACCAGCCGATGCTCCCTATCAGGTTGGCGACCAGCGTGTTCACCTGGGTTGGTGGCTTCGGCAATTGCTGGCCGAAGACAGCAACCGTGCCGTTGGTCCCACTGATCGGCAAACTGCAGCAATGGACGCTACAGTGCCCGTTATACCGGCCGCTCTGGATCGGGTTTGGGGTAACTTGTTTGGCGAACGTCGCGGCAGGCTTCGCTGGAAAAGGCCGCTGCGGATTCCACTGCCGTTGACGGTGGTCTTTGACGCCCCTCTGACGGCTCAGACAACTCCCGACGAGCTGGAGCGGCGAATCCAAATCCTACTTGGACAGGCTTTCGAAAAGCGACGGGATTGGGAATGGCCCGTCCATCGGCAGTTCATCCGTCAGGTTAGCCGACATCCGTTCCGCGTGTGTGTCATTGATGGGATGCAGAAGGGATTGCGGCTGAGTTATGCAGAGACACTCGCCGGAGCAATGGTCCTGCGCGAGTTGCTCCAGCCTATGTTCGATGCAGACGAGAAAATGGTCGGTCTTTTGCTGCCGACGTCCGTGGGAGCGGTCATTGCTAACCTTGGCGTTACGCTGACCGGCCGGATCGCCGTAAATCTCAACTACACTGCCTCCCAGGAAGCCCTTCTTTCCGCCATCCAGCAATGCAAGATTCGCCACGTCCTGACAACCCATAAATTGCGCGAACGCATTGCCTGGGATTGGAGCCAGAGCGTTAGCGTGCTTTACATGGAGGAACTTCGCGAGCAAATCTCGCGCTGGCGAAAACTTTTAGCGTGGGTGCAATGCTTGCTCCTGCCGGCCTGGTTGCTGGAACGGAAGCTGGGCCTTCATCGGCAAACCTGTGCAGATTTGCTGACAGTCATTTTCTCCAGCGGCACGACTGGTGATCCGAAAGGAGTTATGCTGTCGCATTTCAATATCCTGGCCAACATTCAGTCGGTTTGCCAGGCGATAGAGCCGATACCCCAGGACCGTGTGCTGGGTGTGTTACCACTCTTTCACAGCTTCGGCTACACAGTAACACTGTGGCTGCCGCTGGTGATCGGAGCCTCGGCAGTGTATTTCCCCGACCCACGCCAGGCCGATAAGATCGGCGAACTGTGCCGTCAGCATCGCTGCACGCTGTTTGTGACCACGCCTACGTTCCTGCGGCTGATCCATCGGCGCTGTGAACCTGCCCACTTTCGCAGCCTGCGCTTGCTGATCACCGGAGCAGAAAAGCTGCCCGGCTCTGTAGCACGTGCGTTTGTAGAGAAGTTCGGCATCTGGCCTTTAGAAGGCTATGGTTGCACCGAATTGAGTCCCGTCGTAGCCACCAACCTGCCCAACGAACGCCACGGTACCTGGGAACGCACTCGCCACAAGCTGGGCACCATCGGTCGGCCAATTCCAGCAGTGGCAGTGCAGGTTACCGATCTCGATACGGGTGAAGTGTTGCCGCCAGGTCGAACCGGTATGCTCCGCGTCAAGGGGCCCAACGTCATGCTCGGTTATCTAAACCGCGAGTCGGAAACTCAGCAGGCCATTCAGGACGGATGGTATGTTACAGGAGATCTGGCCGAACTCGACGAAGAGGGTTTCATCACCATCCGCGACCGCCTGGCCCGTTTCAGCAAGATCGGCGGAGAAATGGTGCCTCACCAGCGCGTTGAGGATGAAATTCAGCGAATCCTCGGAACGACCGAATTGGTCTGCGCTGTGGTGGGCGTGCCTGACGAACGCAAAGGCGAAAAGCTTGTAGTGGTGCATCGCCCCTGGCCTGACGGCCTGACGCCACAAGACATTGTCACTCGGCTCAAGAACAGTGGTCTTCCGAATCTCTGGCTCCCCGATCCCGACGCTTTTATCGAAGTAAGCGAACTGCCCGTTTTGGCCTCCGGAAAACTCGATTTACGCCGACTTAAGGCCTTCGCTTTGCAACAACTGCAACCGCAGCGAGCTTGACATGACCAGTCGTGCCTGGCTCCTGGTGATGCTCGCCTTACCCCTTGGTTTCTGGTGGAGACCCACCGAACGGGACTACCTCCGCGCCGCCGAATCAGCTTACCGACAGGGCAAGTATGAAGAAGCACTCCGCCATTACCAAGCCGCCGCCTTGATTACACGGGATCCAGGCTTCGTCGCCTTCAACCAGGCTGCCATGCTATCGCGCCTACGGCGCTGGCCTGAAGCTATCCAAGGCTACACCCAGGCACTCGAAGACGCCCACGGCAATCGCCGTCTTCTGAGCCTTTACGGTCGCGGCACAGCACGACTGGCACTTGCCCTGGAACCAGGCACCGTCAACCGCGCAGAACTTTTAGCTGATGCCATCGAAGATTTCCGCACCTGCTTGTCCGAGCAACCAGATTTCGAAAACGCCCAGGTGCACCTGGGCTTAGCTATGCAACTGTTGGCACATCTGCAAAAAGAATCCCAGCCTGCGAAAGCGCCTGACCACACGCACAAATCTTCCGCACGGGACAACGAATCAAGGCCTCCAGACAAGTCCCAAAGCGACAAGCCGCAACCAAAACCAGTAAAAGAACCCCTTACCGAGAAAGCTCCCAATAAGCCCATCGAAACAAGCGACTGGATTCGCCCTGGCCGGGGCCAGCTACCAGCTATCCCGAAAACCGTTACCGCTCCGCCACTGTCTGCCCAGGATGCCCAACGCTGGATCGATCATGAATGGCAGCGCATCACCCAGGCACGCGCGCTTCGATCCGTGTCCTTGCCACAAGGCATAGACATCCGGGACTGGTAAAGGCATGAGTTGTGCGTTAAGTAATCTGCTCTCCCCTTGCGTGCTAAGCCTGTTAGTAACCGCTTACGCGATTCCTGCTAGTTTTGCCAGTGAATCTACTAACGTTGATCCGCCCACGATTCGTTTGTGGACTAACACCGGCCCTACTGTCTATCGCGGACAACTGGTCGAACTAAACGTGGATATTAGTTTCCCCGAGACTTTACTGCTAGAGAGCAAAGCACTGTACCTCGATATCCCTTGGCTTGGACGGGAATTCGGCTTTAACTGGCGATTGCCGGCGGAACAATGGCTGTGCATGTTTAGTTCACCCAGACCCGATGCTTTAGCTTGCCGAATTAACCTGTCTGAAGACCAGGCTGATGCACTTGGCGTACAGCCGGGAGGGCGTGTCCTTTACATCCCCCGTCTGCATATGGAGTCGGCCACAGTCTATCGGCTTTCGTGGCAACTGATTATAGATAAGCCGTTGATCGGCGAGCAAATAATATTCGCACCCGTCTCACTACGTCTAAAAGATAGGGACACCTTGTACGCCAGTGGAAGCGTGTCGCTAACAGTTCGCGACCCGCCTCCGCCTCTTTCTTTGCAGTCCTCTATCTTATTACCCCCGGGCCAATACTCGGTTTCCCTCTTACCCGGTTGTGAAAGCGTAACAATTGGAGAATCCCTCGAATTGCGCTTATGCATTCGCGGTACCGGTACTCTGGAAAATATAGAGCCATCTACTCTTTCTCAAGGTCTTAGCGCACAAACCAGCCTGAATTTGATTTACCTGGGGGACACTTGGCCATCAGCCGAAGAGCGTTGTTTTCGGTGGCGCTGGCTACCAGAGTCGGTAGGCGTGTGGTCAATACCCCCTATACACTTTCTAAGTTTCGACCCCCGCAAGGAATCCCCAGGTTATGTCGAATTAGAAACCCGGACGATCCACATAACCGTTACCCCCGCAACCCAAGCGCGACGTCCGGAACCGATCGAAACAACGCTCCATTTACCCATCGAACAAGTTAATGACCTGAAACCACCCTGGTCATCGGGCACTAACGCTCCGAAGCAAGTGATCCTTGCTTGGACGGTTCCTCCTGTGATCTGGCTAACTTTGAGGCTTTGGTGCTATTACCGCGGACGGCCGTTCTATTTTCCTTACTACACGTCTGCGGCCAGAAACGCGCTGGCTGCACTGAAGCAAGAACTGCGCAAGGATTCGCCCGATGCGTTCCGTATTTGGACTGTAATTCAGACCCATCTTCGACAACGCTTCTATCTATCTGGCCCGGTGGACTCTCATCAGCTTGTCCAGATACTCGGCACGTGCGGACTGGATGATGAACAGATGGAGCGTTTTTATCATCTCTACGAAATCATCGAGCAAGCCACCTTCACCCCGTCTGGACTCCTTGCTAAGGAGCATGTTGAATCGCTAATTCGAATCATTCGCATACTTGATTTGCAGGTCGGGCAGTCACAAACACACAAAACGGAGCAACGCAGTTTATGAATCTTGCCACGATGTTGATCGCAGGGATAAATTTCTGCGTATTGCTTGATCCGTGGCCGTGGGTTCGCCAGGCGGACACTTATGCCGAACAGAAAGATTATGAGCGAGCCGCGAGTATATACAGACTCCTAATTACCCTGGGATATGCATCAGGCTCACTATACTACAACCTTGGAGTGTGCAGCCTGGCGTATAACGATATCGCAGAAGCGGTTTATTATTTTAGAAAAGCCTGCGAGCAGGAGCCCTGGCGATGGGCTTATCTTAAAGCGTTACAATTGGCGCGAAGTTATGTGCCTGACAGACCACCGGCGCTGCCACTTCGCGGACGTATAAGTCTCTTTATGCGCCGGCTCGAGCTCGTACTCTGGTGGTGCGGCTGGCTCGCGGCACTGGCTGCGCATTTTCGTTCTGGCAAAAAGATCGCAATAGCGGGACTTTTCTTAGTAGCTGCCTCCTTATTAGCTTTTGCCCTTGAACAATACTGGCATCATCAGGAGGAATTAACTCCCTGGGCAGTCGTGCGTGAGCGTTGCGTTATGCGCAGCGGTAATGGCGAAAGTTATCCGCCAGTTATGCATGATGGTAAACCAATCATCCTACACCCGGGAACCGAAATCTATGTGCTGGGAGAACGCGACAATTCATGGGTGTGCATATCTGTGCCCGGCAATATTACGGGCTGGCTACCTAAACGGCTATTGCTTTTGGCCTCCGAGCCAATAAGATGGCAATAGCACCGGTCTCTACCGACAGAGCACGGACGAGCTAATTGGGGAATCGTCATGGCTGAAAAACGCTATGGGGTTTTGCTGATCACCGGAGGACAAACGCATCAGGAGACTTATGCTCTGGCATTCGCAGCCGATCCGCGTGTGCGATTATTAGCTGTCAGCGATGAAACTAACATCAGTGCCAGACGCAGGACTCTGAACGAACGCTTAGCAAAACAGCTAAACATCCCTTACATTCCAGATATCCGCGAAGCTCTGGAGAAGAAAGAAGTGGCGGTCGTTAGTATTTGCGCAGAGCCAGAGCGTCGTGGACAAATTGCCGAACGGTGTGCTCAAGCAGGAAAACACCTGTATTTAGACAAATCGCTCTGTCCACGCCTGGAAGAAGCAGATAGGTTGGTAGCAGCAGTGGCTCACTCTAAAGTCAAGTCGCACATGTACACCTTTATGACCCAGCCCTGGTTGCAACGTTTACGCCAATTAGTCCGTAGTGGATTGCTTGGAGAAATACGCGCCATTCATGCCGACTGTTTTTTCGCAAAGGGGCATCCCGGTACAGCCCGACCAGAACGCCGACGCGAAGAGTTTCCTCCACAACGACACCAGCTTATCGAGGCCAAACGTGAACTGGACAATGTCGGTGTGTATCCCCTGGCCCACATTCACTGGTTGACAGGCAAAAAGTTTGTCCGCGTCTGGGCACGCACTGCTAACTATTTTTTCCGCGAGCACCAGAAACATAATATCGAGGATTTTGGCCTGGTCAGTGCTGAATTAGAGGACGGCATCACCGTTAGCGTTGCTGCTGGGCGATTTGGTTGGACTACACATCCTGGAGCAGCTATGCATCGGTACATAGTTATCGGAACACGAAGAACCTATCTGGCCGATGCCTGGCGCCCGCGAATTGAAGTATATACCAACGAACCTCCCTGGACTCCGCCCGTAGCACACCCCGAAGATCCGATGGCCTTCTGGCAAAGCACAATGGAAATCACCCATGCCCGACCCAAGACGGTCTGGTGGCCGTTAGCACCACTCGTGGAACGCGACGTTGCTTATTTTCTGGATTGCTTAGATGCTAACCGCGAAAGCGAAATGTCAGTACGTGAGGCTGCTCACATTGCTGAGGTCCTTTTAGCCGCTTATAAATCCGCCAGCACCGGACAGGTGGTTTCGTTGCCACTTCCACGTGGATAGCGGCCTTGTTTGTGTCCGTCCTTGCGGGCAATTATTCTTTCCTGGCTTTGTCATCGAGGGAAGCAGATACAGGTTTGAGCGTACCATCCGGTCGCAGACGAGAGAAAAATTCTCGGTATTCTTTTTCCAGCTCTGGCAAAGGTCTGCCTGTCCAGATTTCCAGCACTCTTGCCTGATCACCATCTGCTGCCGTTTTCTCTAACAGTTGAATGATCCGTTGCGGTGTAGAAGCGTTTCCGACTTCGCTCTCTTCAACGTGCACTCCGAATAGGAGAAAATAAGTCAGGGCCCAGGAAGCGACAAAATAGCGATTGGAAATATAGTCCTCAAAGCGATGATTAGCTAGAAAGTGCCTTGACTCGCTTTGCAATAACTCAGCTAGCGTTGGAAGCTCTTTTTTGCGCAGCAGTTGCTGCACCTGCTTTAGTCTTTCTGTGTCCACATGGCCAATGCGAATTTCACCAGTCTCCACGATAGCAGTTTCGAATATCTGAGCCAGTCCCTCGTTAAGCCAGCGAGGTACTGTTTTTGCCTCACCCGCAAAAAGATAAAGGTCCAAATAAGCGTGAAATGCCTCGTGATAACAAAGTTGCAGAAGCGGTTGCACCTGTCGATCTAAGATCGCTTCGTTTTCCCTATCGAAACGCAGTAACTGCGAGCGGAGGAGGTTGATTTTTTCCAGGATCGCACGAGGAGGCTGACCATGATAATGCTGGCGGATTTGCTTCTCATAACGTTCGAGGTCTCGCAACTGCGTTTCGTGCTTGACACGCAGTTTGTTGCATTCCTCCGCAAGACGTTCCCATTCGGCTAACACTAAAATCTCGGACCGCTCCGGCAGATAAACCGCTGGATTAGCCACGCTTAGATTACGCTCCTTCAACGCCAGCTGATATAGTTCCTTACTGCGGAAAAGGCGGATGACCAATGTTCGTGGACTGGTTCGCCGGGTGCCAAGGTACTCATGCATTGCCTCGAACATATCTTTCAAACGCACAATGACTCGCCTTACCAGTTCTTCGTTCGATAAATCCGCCATCAGGGTAAACCACCTATCCTTGTATTTCCATAACACCCTCCCGTCTTTTGACTCCTCCTTCTCCAACGCTAGTTGACGACGCCGGGCCTGGTCTTTCTCACCGCGCGGGTCTAATTTTTCGAGTTTTTTCAACCAGGCTGAACGATTCTCAGGACTGGTCCTCTCAATCGTGGCGATTTCATTCCGAAAGAAAACAACATCCAGGATGAATGTCGGTTTACCGGGCAAACGAACGATATGCCGAAAATGCACTGTGTCCTCTTCTTCTTGCAAAATCACCCCTTTGAAACTGTGGCCGTTTTTCAAATAGATAACGTCCAGTGGAGCGTCGGTGCCCGTCCCCTGCGGTTGAGCCAAACTTTGTGTGTTCAGGGCAGACCACGTGATAAGCGTCACTAAATAGGATAGCCTCGCAAACCGTCGAATGGTGGAGCTTAAAAATCGCATTAGACCGAAAGGAATTATCGCAGTCATAACCGCTCCGGTACTGGATTGCTAAGCGTAATCGCCTTTGTACACCATTCGACCACCCACGAAAGTATAGAGCACTTTCGTCGTTGGAATTTGTTGAGCATCGCAAGTCAACAGGTCGCGATCAATTATGATGAAATCGGCCAATTTGCCAACTTCCAATGTCCCCTTGATTTTTTCTTCGTGGGTCAGATAGGCATTATTGACAGTGTAAAGTTTCAGTGCCTCCTCACGACTCAATCGTTCTTCGGGAAATAAAGTGTCGCCCCATTCCGTGAAACGCGTCACCGCAGTATAGATACCAAGCCACGGACTCCAGGGGTTCGTAGAAAGGAAGGGATCGAACTTCAACATGTGATCCGATCCGCCTCCGACGACCGTATAACGAAGCCAGCTTCTATATGGTTGAAACCAACGCATACGTTCCTTGCCTAGAAGCCGGAGCAAGGTAGAACCATCTTTCCAAAGCCAGGCCGGTTGCACATCGGCAACCACTCCAAGGCGCTGGCATCGCTCGAGATTGTACTGCGAAGGGAAATTAGCATGGGTGATGCAGAAACGCAGAGACTTAATAGGTACGACTCGATTCGCTAACTCATAAGCATCTAACAAGACGTCCATAGCAGCCTCACCGGCAGTGTGGGCGGTGAGTTGCCAGCCACGGCGTGCCGCTTCTTCCGCGAGCATAGCCAGAACCTGCGGGCGAATGAACAACAGACCTCGATAATCATCTTCCTGTATCTGATAGGCCGGACCTTTTGGCCAGGGCTGGCGCATATAGGCCGTGCCGTTGAGCATGCCACCATCTAAAAAGACCTTAATAGGCCCTACGCGCACCCAGGCATCGCCAACACCCGTCGGCCCACCGCGTTTGTCTTCGCCTGGCAAGTCTTCCAGCCGTCGCACCAAGTCTTCACGTAAGGACGGCGGAGAAAATTCACGTGCTACGTTGACACGAATGGTCAGCTCTCCGCGCTTGTAAAGATCGTAATACATGTCCAGTTCACTGCGACTGGCAGCACGATCGCAAATACTGGTGAGCCCGTGCTGGTTGTAAAGTTGCAGAAGCTTTTTCAGGGCTTCTCGACGCTGTTGCTGAGTTACAGGCTTGTCGCCGGTACGCACGCCTTTCAGGACGGAGGTAGCGTTCCGCAACATGCCTGTTGGTTCACCGGTCGCCGGGTCCTTGACGATGACACCGTTCGGTGGGTTGGGTGTATCTTGCGTGATGCCCGAAACCTGCAAGGCTTTAGTGTTTACGACACTGGCGGGTCCGGCGTGGTAAAGCACGGGATGGTGGGGAGCAACCTTATCCAGTTCCTGACGGGTAGGAAATCGGCCTTCTTTGAGCCGGGTAGGAAACGCAAAACGAAGAATAATCCATTCGCCGGCCGGTTTGCGTTGGGCTTCACCCTGGATAAAACGAAACACATCCTCCAGTGAGCGAAGCACGGGCAGCTCACTCTGGATTTCGCTGCTGGCTGAGTCTATGGGATGGACATGACTGTCTATCAGCCCGGGCAGCACCATGCGGCCATCAGCATCTAGAATCTGCGTTTTAGGCCCGGCCAGTTTGAGAATTTCATCATCGTCCCCGATAGCAATAATCTTTTCGCCACGAACCGCCAAGGCCTCAGCACGGCGATTTTGGGCGTCCAAGGTAACTACATTGGCGTGGTGAATAATCAGGTCTGCGGCCTGTACCTGCGGCATGGTAATCGCTCCCGGCTATATGTTTCGCTGGTGATGCAAGCGATGGATGACCAGCAGCAGCCCGGCAATTTATGGTGATTAGGGGCTGCTTTCCTTCCCCGAATCTTAGTGCAAGCTCGCAGTGGTTACTTCTTTTTCGCCACTGCCGGTTTGGTTTGCGGCGACTTAATGCCGTAAAGCTGGGCGTATTTATTGCGAAGGTAGGTGAGGAACGAATCCGGAGAGAGCCCTCGGCCAGTGACCTTGCGGCATAATTCACCCGGACGGTAACGCTGTCCGTGCCGGTGGATATTCTCCCGGAGCCAGTCGCGCAGGTCGAGGAATTTACCACGTCGCATCTGCTCTTCCAGATTGGGAAGGTCCTGGCGAGCTTTCTCCATGAACTGTGCAGCATACAAATTGCCAAGCGTATAGGTGGGAAAGTACCCGAATAAGCCGGCACTCCAGTGAATGTCCTGCAAACAACCCTGGGCATCATCCGGAGGAGTCAGGCGAAGGTACTGCCGATACTTCTCGTTCCACGCACCTGGCAGGTCCGCAGGGAGCAAATCGCCGCTGAGCAAGGCCTGTTCCAGTTCAAAGCGGATAAGGATATGCAGATTGTAGGTAGCTTCATCCGCCTCAACACGGATCAAGGATGGCCTTACTTCGTTGATGGCGAATACGAATTCATCGAGTGTTACGTCGCGCAAGCTCTCCACGAACATTTGCTGCGCCCGCGGAAAGAAATGCTCCCAGAAAGGCCGCGACCGACCCACCTGATTTTCCCACAACCGCGACTGGGATTCATGAATGCCCAGCGAACAGGGCGATCCCAGAGGCGTGCCAAAGTGCTCGGGTTCCAGACCCTGTTCATAGAGACCGTGGCCGGCTTCGTGCAATACGCCGAAGAACGCAGGGGCAAAATGTCGCGGATTGTAGCGAGTGGTAATGCGAACGTCTCGCGGCCCAACACTGCTACAGAACGGATGAGCCGTTACATCCAGGCGTCCCGCTTCGAAATCAAAACCGATAGCCACCGCCGCGCTTCGCGCAAGAACTTCCTGCAGATGAACGGGATAATCGCGCTCAAGAATGTGTCGGCGTGGCGTACGGTTAGTGGCCTGCACCTCGCCGATAATATCCGTCAGTTCCTGCCGTAAACCCGCGAACAGTTTGCGGAGATTTTCGCTCGTCTCGCCCGGCTCGTATTCATCGAGCAACGCATCGTAGGGACAAGTCTCATAACCGACAGCTTCGGCTTCCTGGCGTTTGAGCTGGATAATGCGTTCCAGATGTGGCCGGAAACTGGCGTAATCATTATTGCGGCGAGCCTGTTCCCACGCTTGTTGTCCCAGCGTAGTAGCCCGTGCCAGTTCTTCGACCAGACTGCGAGGCAGTTTCTTGGCCCGTTCATAGAGCCGGCGAATTTCCCGCAGAACCGCTGCCTCGACGGAGTTCGCTTGCTGTGCCGCTGGAAGTTCACTGGCTTGGCTAAGAAGCTCACCAGTAATCGGGTCGGTTAACATCTCGTGCGCCAGCCGCGCCAGATATGCCAGTTGCTCGGCGCGATAGCTAGCACCTCCTCTGGGCATGCACGTTCGCTCATCCCAGGCCAATAGCGCAGCACTGCTGTTGATAAGTGCCCGCTCTTTTTCCCGTCGTAGCAACTCCGCATAAGCCTGCTGAGGAGTTCTGCTCATTCCTCTCTCCTAAAAGCTCCTGGCTGAAGGACGGTGTGCTGCGGTTTGCGGGTAAGCCGGCCAATGAAGGACGACCTCGAAAGTAATGTAATCCCTCGGCTGCCCGTTACGTATCTCCGCAGGGATATCCGTGAACCGACGTTTCGTGGTCGGAAGCGTGCGAGAACTACTTGGGCGTCCAATCGGGTCCGAGGCTGAGAATCCTAATAAATTCAAGTAGGGCCCTCGCTGCAGGGTTCACTCCAGGGCCGAATGTAGGCCCAGAATAGTTCGGCGTCGGCACGAGATACTTATCGCCTCCTGGTCCAAAAGGCCCGAAAATACTGATATTGTGCCGCCTCAGCAACTTCCGAAACAATGCGTCGTTGAGGTTGTAGAGTTTTGTGCGAAGTTTTGCGTCCGGTTGAGGCAAATTCTTGGCCTCGTTAATCAGCGATAGCAACTCTTTATTGATCGGCTCCATGCGTTTGGCGAATTGCTCGGCTTGGTGAGGCAAAAGGGTTCCAACGCTGCTGCCGGGAAAATTTCCTCTGGCCTCGATAAAGGCTTCCCACATGCTGTCAGCCAGCTGCCAGATGCGCTCGACAATAGCTTCATGACGAGTCGCACCCGGTTGGCCTGGCGGGTTGGCATTGCTGGAAAGGTTTGGGGCGGACGACTGGACAGGAGATGAGCCAGATGACGAAGCTGAATTTGCCGGACTGGTGTTCTCCGGCGAGCGTGCGACCGGTTGGCCTGGCCCGACAGCTGGAGCGTTTGGTTTGCCAACAGGTGCTGCTTTTCCCGGCGCTATCAACCCTCCTTGTGCCTGACCGCCCTGCCGATTTTCCAGAACGTGCGCCACCACGAACGCCACCACCAGGGCGATAATTCCGAGACCTAAAACCGTGCCAGCCACGATGAGCAAGACTGCGCTCTGCGATGACTTCCGCCGTTTTTTGCGACGTGGTTTGTCCTCCGCGCCGTCGAATTCTTCCTCTTCGTCTTCCATGTCGGAAGCGGACGCTCGACCGCGTAACCGGAAATGTTGGCCGCAGTTCGGACAGACAATCTCCTGCCCTGGACTGGCATTGCGAATTCGCAGGCGCTTGTCGCAACCCGGACAGCCAATCACCTGCTCGGACATAAGTTGACCCCCCTTCTTGTGATTGCTGCCGAAAATGACCGCGCTTTTAGCATACCGGAAACGGCATGGTCTCGCAACGGATTAGCGACAACCATTGCAACCAGCGACTCTTTGTTTTATGCTGAAAGAAACAGCCCCGGAGTGCCGCCGGTGTGCTGCACCGGGGAAAATTCTTGTTTGTGGCAATGCGGTCACAGGTGATACAAGGTCATTCCATAGCACGGGCTTTCGTCTTCTCTTTTCTCAGTACAGGAGGTCGGCTATGGCAGAGCGCATTGGAGAATTTCAGGTGCTCGGCTCGTTAGGCAAGGGAGCAAACAGCACGATTCTGCACATTCGCCGCTCCGCTGACAGCAAGCAGTATGCATTGAAAATCGTTCCTATTTCCGGCCCGGAAGACCGTAAATATCTGGAGCAGGCAGAACACGAATATCGCATTGCTCAGAAATTGCACCACCCGAACCTCATTCGCATTTACGTCCTGGAAAAAGTGCCACGCTGGTTGCTGTTCGGCGTAAAAGAGGTGCGGCTGCTCATTGAATATGTCCCTGGCTCGACGCTGGATAAGCAGCGGATACTTTCGTTCCCCAAACTGGTGCAGGTTTTCGAACAAGTCGCCTCAGGGCTAGCCCACATGCATCGTCGCGACGTTTACCACGCCGATCTCAAGCCGGGCAACATCATGCTCTCGCGCAGCGGCGTGGTGAAAATCATTGATTACGGGCTTGCCTGGACTAAAGATTGTCCCAAACACCGTATCCAGGGTACTCCGGAATACATGGCTCCCGAACAGGTCAAGCAGCGGGTGGTCAACGAACAAACCGACATCTTCAATTTCGGGGCGACCATGTATCGGCTGTGCACTTGGAAGACCATTCCCAAGGTGATGGATGATTCCGGGCAGGTCATTCCGCAGGGCATCTGGGAGCGGCAGCTGCAACCGGTACGGCAAGCTAATCCGGCCTGCCCTGGCCCGCTGGCCGACCTGATCCACGCCTGCTTAGCCTACAAACCCCACCAGCGCCCAGAAAGCATGAGCGATGTTCACGAGCGGTTACAGGAACTGGTAGAACAACTGGTAACTGATCCTTCGCAGCGCCTGGAAGCAATGGAATGGTCGGACGATATGTCCGGGTAGTGATCGCAGCGACCATCCTGCATAACCATTGCCTGCCGGGCTAGCGGGGACGGTAACGGAGCTCCGGTGATGGCCCGGTACTCTGACCGCGAACACGCCATCCCGTTACGCAAACCTGAACTGGTGCGGTTACTGCTTCGCCACCTGGATAGTGAAAATCCGGCCGAGTTAACTCATTTTCGGGAGCTTTGCCGGCTGATTGAGGCAATCCTGCATTTTGAGTTCCACGAGCGGCTGGAATCCGTCAAAGAGTTATACGCCCCTTTCGATCCCGACACCGTAGCTGTGTATCCGGTCTCCGGAATAGGGCTGTCCCCCGCTTCGTCGGCGAGTGCTGCGATAGACACCAGTCAAACCTCCAGCCAGGCCCCAGGGACAACCAGAACTGAAAGTCATGCTGCAACCTTGCCGTCTTGCCCAGCCAGAAGGGAGTTCGCTGCCGAGTCCTCGATCGAGGCGACGTCGCCTGGCAAACTTCTGGAACAGGTGCGCTACCTGCTGGAGCGAGGAAACTTCAGGCGTTTAGACCGCGCCGTGTTGGAAGAGGCAATGCGACGACCCGGACGTTGGGGGCTGAATTTTGAGGTAAACTTCGATTTGTTTGAAATTCTCGAACTGTACGCTCGCGGGGACACCGTCGAGAAAGAAAAACGGCCAGCGCGTTTGTTCGGCCTGATTCCGGAAAAGGAAATGGATGTAGCAGTTTACGAACGACTGGTCTTAATTGTGCGTTTTCGTGCCGATGCCCAAGTGCCACCTTTCGTGGACAAAAACTGTCTCTACATCAAGCTCTTCAAAGACGTGCCCAAAGACGACCTGGAAATGCTGATTCCGGGCACGGAAATCCGCATCCGTCCTCTGGACGGTTTGAAGATTGGTATGCCCTTGCTGCTGGGCATACTCACCTGTTTGTGGAAACTGGTCATGGGAGCGGCAATCACTATTGCCAGCGGCGCTGCCGGCATTCTGGCCTGGCTCGGAATTATTGGCGCACCACTCAGTTACGGGGTGCGGTCTTACTTCGGTTACGTCAGCACGCGACAAAAATACCAGCTTACTGTTACCCAGTGCCTGTTCTTCCAGAACCTGGACAATAACCTCGGTGCTATCACCCACCTCATAGACGAAGCTGAGGAACAGGAGTTTCGTGAAATTTTGCTGAGCTGGTTTTTCCTGTGGCGGTTTGCCGGCCCACAAGGATGGACCGCCGAAGCTCTTGACGACCACATAGAACAATACCTCGAACGCGAAGCCCAACTTCGAGTGGATTTTGAGATCGAAGATGCCCTGGCTAAACTGGTACGTTACGGCCTGGCTGAGCAAGATGAACAGGGACGGTGGCGAGCAATACCATTGCTAACGGCTTGTGAACGGCTCGATGCCCGCTGGGACAATTTCTTCCGCTACAATCGCACTTTACTGGAACCGGAGCTTGGTGCCCCCGGCAAAAGCGAAAACTAAGCCCGCTGGAGGCGAAGCTGTGTTTTCCTGCACCAAATCTTGGCCGAAAAGTGCAACAGCTCATTTCCAGGCGAATTGCTTTTGCTCGCTCAACTGCAAATCGAGTGGTTCGGGTTTAATACCGACAGGCCTCTTGAAACTGAATCCGCCTGCAACCACCGGAAGCTCCTAACCAACAAATTAACGGAGGGACAATGACAGCCGCTACTTCAGAGATCCTGGTCGGCGTGGTAATGGGAAGCAAATCGGACTGGGATGTGATGAAGTCCGCTGCCGACACGCTGAGCCGTTTCGGCATTCCCCACGAGTGCCGTGTGCTCTCCGCGCATCGCACGCCGGAAGCCCTGGTGCAATATATCCGGGAAGCAGAACGGCGAGGTGTGCAAGTCTGGATTGCCGCTGCCGGCGGCGCAGCTCACCTGGCTGGTGTGGTAGCCGCTCACACGGTGTTACCCGTTCTGGGAGTTCCTATGCCTACGGCAACGCTGGGTGGCCTCGATTCGCTACTGAGCATGGTGCAGATGCCGGCGGGCATTCCCGTGGGCACACTGGCCATTGGGAAAGCAGGGGCGACCAATGCCGCGTTGTTAGCGGTTGCCATTCTCGCCACAAGCCGCCCAGAATTACGCCAAAAGCTTCAGGAATACCGGGCCGAGCAAGCCCAGAAAATCCTTGGCGAAACGCTTGCTTAATTTCCCCGACGACCTGGCGGTCGGCGTAAAAGTTCCCGTAATTCTTTTTCGACTTCGGCGTATTCTGGTCGCCCGGCCAGATTGGTCAACTCAGCTGGGTCTTTTTCGTAATCGAATAGCTGAACACCGGCCTTACCTTCGATCCATTCCGTATAACGGTAGCGTTCGGTGCGCACGGTACGCCCCATGCCTTTGCCTCGCGTGACCTGGGTGTAGGCTGCCTTGTCCCATTTAGCGTTCGGATCGTCCAGGAGTGGCCGTAAACTCCTGCCTTCAAGATGGTCGGGCAAGGGTAAGCCACACAGGTCGGCCAGCGTGGGGTAAAGGTCAACAAGCTCCACGGTACGCGGACAGCGTTGTCCTTTCCCTTTCCCACCGGGCACGACAATGATCAAAGGTACCCGGGCGGAGTTTTCAAACAGGCTCATTTTCTGCCATAGCCCATGTTCGCCCAGGTGGTAACCATGGTCGCTGGTAAACACAATGATGGTGCGGTCGCGCAGACCTAAACGGTCCAGCGCATCCACAACGTGTCCAACCTGCGCGTCCATAAAACTGACGGCGGCATAATACGCCTGAATCGCTTCCTTGCGGAGATCATCGGACATTTTATCCTGTTCAAGGCGGGCACTGGCAAACGCTGCTGCCGGACCTTGCTCGCGATGCTTTGGCGGAACATTTGGCAAGACGATTTTTTCCACCGGATACAGGTCAAAATACTTTTTCGGGGCCACGTATGGCGTGTGCGGACGATAGAACCCAACGGCCAGGAAAAATGGCTTATCGCGGTGTTTTTCGAGCAAGCGAACAGCCTCCCGTGCTCCAATGCCATCGGTTTGTTCCTCGTCCGAACCCTCCGCTTTCATCCAGCTCAACACGCCGCCAAATTGTCCAGGAATCAGACTGAAAATTTTCTTCTCCTCAGACTTGTCTATGTCTCGGCCTTTAGGGTTGACCACGTGATCCCAGGATTCCTTGTCATCCAGGCCACGGGTGCCGATCTGGGTGGGCACACCGTAATGGTAAAGCTTACCGACACGCCCGACCCAGTAGCCATGCTTGCGGAAGAGCTGTGGCAGCGTAACCACATCGGGATGATTCTTCCGAAAATGAACGGCGTTGTCGAGCACACCTGTGGTGTCCGGCCGCATTCCAGTCAGAAATGATGCCCGTGAAGGATTGCACAACGGAAACTGACAATAGGCCCGGTCGAAAATAACTCCCGACTGTGCGAGCCGGTCGATATTGGGGGACTTCACCAGGGAATGGCCATAACAACCCAGAGAGTTGTTCAGGTCGTCGGAAACAATGAATAACACGTTGTAGCGCTCGCCGGCCCTGGCAGGAACCGGAAAGATAAACCAGACCGCGACGATCCACGCCAGCCATAATAGGCCGGGCATTCCGTACTGTGCAAGGAGCCAGAATCGAACCCTGGGAAGTACCGGACGGATGGTGACTGTGTCATGCGTCGTCATGCGAAGTCTCCTCTGGAAATAGCGTCGGTATCCTGCAAACCGCCACGCATGAGCGCTAGTTTAGGCGGTAAACGTTGACGGGCCAATAGCTTACCCGGCCAGCGCGAATTTCCGACAAACGGACGCCCCGTGGGATTACTTCAACGACAATTGCCACATCAAAACGAACCGGTCGGCCTGGCGATTCCAAAGGCGGTTTTGGTACCACATGAGTCAAGAGGTTCCCGCCGAACCTGGCAAAGTGGCTGGGTTAATCTTCGCTAATGCCGACCGGTTTTTGCAATCCGTAGGCGTGAATCTTGCGGTCGAGGGTGGAGCGTTCGATGCCGAGGATTCGGGCGGCCTGACTTTTGTTCCAGCGAGTGTGTTCCAGTGTCGCAAGGATATGGCGTTTTTCCAGCTCTTCCAGTGGAATTGGCTCATACCCTTGCTGCTGGCTTTCCGCCGATGAAGTTTCTCGACCCAGAGGTGCCAGCCAGATGTCATCCGCATCAATCACCGGCCCGGTGGCCAGCACTACAGCCCGTTCAATCGTGTTCCGCAGCTCGCGGACATTCCCTGGCCAGGTGTGTTCCTGAAGCTTCTTCATGGCTGCCGACGTAAATCCGCGGATCTTGCGACCGGTCTGGGCAACAAACTGCCGCAGAAAGAATTCCGCCAGCAAGGGAATATCCTGACGGCGTTCCCGCAACGGCGGCACCAGGATTTCCACGACCTGCAGCCGGTAGTACAGATCACGACGAAATTGCCCTGAGCGAACCGCTTCCTCCAGGGGCCGGTTCGTCGCTGCGATCACCCTTACGTTGACGCGGATCGGCTCGGAACCACCGACACGTTCGTAAGGATGGCCTTCGATGATCCGCAACAATTTGGCCTGCGCTGTCGGCGAGAGTTCGCCTATTTCATCCAGGAAAATGGTACCGCCATTGGCCGCCTCAAACTTACCTATCTTGCGTTCGGTGGCTCCCGTAAACGCCCCTTTTTCGTGCCCGAAAAGTTCACTTTCGAGTAAGGACTCTGCCAGCGCGGCGCAATTCAAGCAAACAAACGGTTTGGCGGCCCTTGCGCTGCATAAATGCAAGGCGCGAGCGACCAATTCCTTGCCGACGCCGCTCTCACCCCGAATGAGCACGGTTGCATTGGTTGGAGCCACGCGATGTAT
>VAPR01000249.1_pt1 | contig 37818 bp, 32 predicted proteins | sample 3380701 | NCBI WGS metagenome assembly VAPR01 (sample SAMN11536904, study PRJNA540576) | hot springs metagenome | isolation source: hot spring wet sediment | place: Spain: Lobios | collected 2014-01
TACAAACTCCAGCAGAATACATAGCCGCACTTTCGCCACCTGAGTGGGATACTTGGGTCGCTTACGGCTAACGCTACAAGCACATTACCCCTTTAGCATTTCGATCACCATCTCAGGTGGAATAGTTGGAGCACTCGCGGCTAAGACTGCGGACGCTGGAGGTCAACAAGGAGCGCTCGCATGAAAAGGAACGCGGTACTGGTGGCTCTGATGCTGATAGGGTGCGCGCCGCTGTTGCAGGCACAATCCACGCATAGGTTGCATGACGGGATTACCGTCTTCGTGGTCAACGAGGCGGGTAAGGATTTCACGGTGCATCTGGGTGTCCGCGACCTGAACCTGTATGAGTTCGGCCCGCGTGAGGTGCTGGTGAAGGTGTATGATCCGCAGGGGCGGTGCGTGGTGCGGCAAGTGCTGCCCGATGACGGTATTACCAAGCCGCTGTTTCAGTTGCCGATGGGCGGCTGGGACCATGAAGCGTGGTATCACGCTTACGCTCAGGAAAAGGGAGCGGCATTGCTTCGCTGGAGTGCGGTCATGGACCCGGCCCGGCTGGCGGCGGTGCCGAAGCGCGACTTTCGCTTTGCAGTGCGTGGGGGACAGGCGGGCGTGTATCGGGTGGTGATCGTCGGGGCGACGGATCATGTAGTGTCGTTCAAGATCGAACCGGAGCTGCCGACGGCAATGGCGGGCCATCCGGATTGGCTGCACGGGCACGGCGAGCAATGGCGGCGAGCGTATTTGTATGTGCCGCGGGGCAGCGTCGGGCTGTATGTGGCGATCGCGGAATACGACCGGCCGCGACAACGGCGTGTGGCGATCTATACTCCCGACGGCAAGGAACTGGTGGCCAACGAGCCGGGACCGATTTTCTGGAAGACGGCGGTGGATTTTGCCCAGCCGGAACAACTGTGGGATCAGGTGCTGCGGCTGGAAGTATCGCCGGGGGATAATGATTTCCTGCTCCTGGTGAAGTTGCGGTTGCAGCGAAATGCCAACGTACACCATCGGGGCGAACCGGCAGTGCCGGCGGTGCTGGCAGCTGATGAAGCGACGGCTCGGGCGATCCGCAACGGTGCCATTTATCACGACGGCGAGGTATTCTGGCACGGCTTCCAGGTTCGCTTCCACGACTGGCTGAAGAAGCTGCGGCCGGAAGATTTCGAGGTGCGGAACGAAAAAGGGGAACTGGCGACACCGGTGGCGGGCTATCCGCCGGGACAGAAGTTGCCTGTGCTTCCGCAGCGACCAAACTTTTTGCCGGTGAACGGTCCGTACGGCCAGCCGCCCCTGTGCGATCGGATTATGCATCATTATCCCGCACACAAAAACCGTGCGGCGTTGAATGTGGCGTTGCGGGAACTGTTCGCCGGGCTGCGAGCCATCGGGCCGAACGATCACGTCGCCGTCGCGATGGGTGGGCCGTTTGCCAATCTCGCTTACGAGTTCAGCAACTATGCGTGGCAATACTGGCGGCCGGCGTGGCACATCCTGCAACACAGCGATGCACCGGACGAGGTGAAAGCGATCGTCCGCGAGGCGTTTCTGGTGGCTGGTGATCGGCTGGCGTTTTGCCGCAGTTGGGAACGGGTCAACGGCAACTCATACGCCCAGGTGCTGGCGGCGCTGCGTTATTGTTACGAAGCGACCGGCGATCCGCTGCAGAAGGAATTGTTCGACACCTACTGGGAGCGTTTTACCCGTGGTGGCTGGGGCGAACGAGTCGGCGTCGGGCCTTCCGGACCGGTGCAGGAAGGGTTCGCCTATGCGTATCACTACGGCTCTTACATCCTGACAACGTGGCAAGCAATCCTGGCTGACCTGCCCGATCCGCGGTTGCAAAAGGTGTACGATGGCGTGCGGCGATGGTTCAGCTACACGTTGGCCGACGAAAACGTTCCTGCTGGGCCGTGGAGTTCCCGTACCCACTACTATCCCCACTGGAAAATCGAGACCGAAGGGCCTTTCGCCTGGAAAGGTTTGCCGGGGCCGGATTTCACCGAGTCGGTCAACGGGGCCAACGAGTGGTTCGCCGCTCGCCGGAAAAACTATTACGTCCTGACCTATCACGGTCGGTTGTCGCCGAAATGGGAAACGCACAGCCACCTGGGGCAATCCGGTTACGGTGGCGGCATGATCTGCCAGTTGCATGTGCCGGGTAGGGGACTGGTCCTGGCTTCGGTGCTCAATGGGGCTTATGGCGAGAATATGGACGTTTCCCAATGGCGCGGTTTCCGCCTGCACACCCTGGCCGGGATTCAGGCCGACGGTTCGCCGTTTGTCGCCGGGGATAGCGAACACTTCGATGCCCGCCTTGTCGGACAACGGGTGGAAAGCTCCGGTGACATCCGCGGAACACCGTTACGCTGCCGGCGGGTGTACATCTTCGAACCGGACGGCATCCGCTGCCAGGTACAATTGCAGCAGACGCAGGATAAAGAGCTACTGGCGCTGTGGCTGAAAAATCCGTTCCGTGGCAAGGTCCGCGAGGTGTACGAACTCATTCCGTTTTTGCCGCAGGGTAAAGCCCGGCCAGGACAGAAACCGCTGCCGACCACCGTTACGGTACTGGGCGACGACGGTCAGGCGGGCGAGCCACTTGCCGACAAGCCGGTGATGGCGCGAGGGGTGCTGATCGATCGTGGCGGTTTCGGCGTGCGGATTGAGTTCGACAAACCGCGACCGGTGCACCGCGCCGCCCAGGGAACGCTCTTCATTCAGCTGGCCGACAGCCTGACCCCGGCCGATGACGTGCAGTTTTCTTATCGCCTCGTCCCCTTCGCCAACTGAAAGCCTACGGGACCATATTGCCAGAGCCTTCCGCAACTTGGATTTCTCGAACAACCCAGACTGGTTCGCTTTTTTGCCTTGGCCGACCGAAGCCGAGCTGGAACTGTTTACCGTGCAGTAGCGGCCAAAGTTAATTCGCGTCGCGGTGACGCACAGCACACCAGGCAGGCCGGATGTGGTGCGAACAGCTTTAAGTGTGGCGAGGACGAGGATGATACGCAGGCGGGGGCGGGCAAGTGTGCTTACGTTTCCGCGGGTTCGCTGGTGGGGAAGGAGCCGAGGATGACCACACGTTCGCAGTGCTCCTGGAGCGCTTCGAGGGTGCGGCGAATCTTGGGTTCGTCCTGATGCCCCTCGAAATCCACGAAAAACACGTACTCCGGCCGACCCGAACGAGCCGGGAACGATTCAATCCAGGTCAGATTGACCTTGTTCTGCTTGAAGACGTTGAGCGCATCCACCAGAGCACCGGGGCGATGCGGCACCTGAAACATGACGGCCGTCTTTTCCGGCACCTCTGAGGAATGCGGCGGGGACTGTGTGGCGATGACGGCAAAACGCGTTTCGTTGTAGGGATAGTCCTCGATGTTGGAAAAGAGGATACGCAAGCCGTACCGCGTAGCCGCCTGCCTACTCGCTACCGCAGCCGCTCCCGGCTCGCGCTGGGCCAATTCCGCCGCCGTCGCCGTGCTCGCGACCTCGATAAGCTGGGCTTGCGGAACATTCTTGGCCAGCCAGTTGCGGCACTGCGATAAGGCCTGCGTCTTGCTGTAAACGCGGCGGATTTCGCTGGGGGCACAGTTCGCCATCAGGTGATAGTGAATCCGCAGTCGCACTTCGGCACAAATCTTGATTTGCGGCATGCGGACAAACATTTCAAGGGTGTCCACAATGCGGCCATCGGTGGAATTCTCCAGTGGCACGACGCCGTAATCGGCCTGGCCACGATCCACATCCTCAAAAACGGCGGCAATCGTACCAACGCGGATGAATTCCACGCTTTGCCCGAACCGTTCCAGTGCGGCCAGATGGCTGAAGCTGTATTCCGGGCCCAAATAAGCCACACGCAGCACCTTTTGCAAGGCCCGCGAACCACTCATGAGTTCCCGGAAAATGGCACGAACTGCTTGCTCCGAGAGCGGCCCTTTATTGGCTTGCAACACGTGCCGCAACACTTCCTCTTCTCGTGCTGGCGAAAAAACTTCCTGACCGTGATCGTTTTTCAACTGGCCAATTTTCAAGGCAATGGCTGCCCGCTCGTTGATCAGCTTGAGGATTTGCAAATCGAGTTTGTCAATTTGGCCCCGCAACGACCGCAACTGGGCCTGGGATCGAGTTACGGTGACGCTGCCATCTTCGCTCGACTTGCGACTCATGGCTGGCCTCGACTGAATTCCCTGATGCCATTGTAATTTATGACCGCGACTGTCCACTGTCAATAATCTACACAAAGATTTTCCGGCAAAAATCATGGGAATTGCAAAACTGCCAGCCTGGCTGTTCCTGCCCGCCAATATTCCATGCTGCCGAAATGGCATATATCAGCCGATGGCGTCGTTTTGGCCACCATAATACTGCCGAATCGGCATTTTTCCGCGAACCTGGACTAGCCCCGATAACGGCTTATGACGCAAGTCGCTGTGATACAAACACTTGATGATTTGCTCGCTGACCAGAATTCCTGGCACGTCGGTTGCTCCTATGCTGTACAATTGAAGAGAGAACGATTTACCGGTGCGGCGAGCTGCAGAGAACCTACCCTAACTCGGCTGGTGCTGCCGCGCTTGCCTACCGTAGGGGTGGGCAATTTTCCCGCCCCGGCCGCAGGGAGCGAACGGACTGGAAAACGACCAACCTCTAATGACAGGAGTGAGCCATGGCTAGCGACGTGATTATCGGAATTGACCTGGGCACCACAAACTCCGTTGTGGCAGTCATGGAAGGAAACGAGGTGAAAGTGATCCCCAACCAGGAGGGCAACCGGTTGACGCCGAGCGTGGTTGCGTTTACCGACAAGGGCGAAATTCTGGTGGGCGATCCGGCCAAACGCCAGGCCATCACCAACCCGAAACGCACGATTTACTCCATCAAGCGTTTCATGGGTCGGCGTTTCGAGGAAGTCGAGCAGGAACGCAAGATGGTTCCGTATGAAGTGGTGCCCGACTCCAAAGGAATGGCCGCCGTTAAAATCGGCGACAAGATTTACACGCCGCCCGAAATCTCGGCCATGGTGCTGCGCAAGTTGAAGGAGGCGGCCGAGAACTATCTGGGCCATAAGGTTCGCCGGGCTGTGATTACCGTGCCCGCGTACTTCAACGATGCCCAACGCCAAGCCACCATTGATGCCGCTGCCATTGCCGGGTTTGACCCCGAATGGGAACTGGAAGATCCGAAGACCGGCAAAATCGTTCGTCAGCGTATGCGTATCATCAACGAGCCGACCGCGGCTGCCCTGGCTTACGGCTTGGAAAAGAAGAAAAACGAGAAGATCGCAGTCTTCGATCTGGGCGGCGGTACTTTCGACATATCCATCCTGGAGGTGGGCGATGGCGTGTTTGAAGTGAAGGCGGTCAACGGCGATACCCACCTGGGTGGCGATAACTGGGACGAGGTGCTGATCAACTACATCGCCGATGAGTTCAAGAAGGAAACCGGCATTGACCTGCGCAAGGATAACATGGCCATGCAGCGGCTGAAAGAGGCAGCCGAGCGAGCCAAGAAGGAATTGTCCGGCCAGACCCAGACCGACATCAACCTGCCGTTCATCACCGCTGATGCGAGCGGCCCGAAGCACCTGCAAATGACCATTACCCGGTCGAAATTCGAGCAGTTGACAGAGCATCTGGTGGAACGTTGCCGCGGACCGGTCATGCAGGCCCTACGCGATGCTGGTTTGAAACCCAGCGACATTGACGAAGTGGTGCTCGTCGGCGGTATGACCCGCGTGCCGCGCGTCCAGCAACTGGTGCGGGAGATTTTCGGCAAAGAAGGGCACAAGGGCGTCAATCCCGACGAAGTCGTTGCGGTAGGTGCCGCCATCCAGGGCCACCAGCTCTTGCTGGGGAGCAAATCGGAAGTGCTCCTGCTGGACGTTGTGCCGCTCTCGCTCGGTCTCGAAACGCTGGGTGGCGTGTTCACCAAAATCATCGAGCGCAACACCACCATCCCGACGTCCCGCAAGCAGATTTTCACCACTGCCGAAGATAACCAGACAGCAGTTACCATCCGCGTGTTCCAGGGCGAGCGCGAAATGGCCGCTGATAACCGTTTGCTGGCCCAATTCAACCTCGAAGGCATTCCGCCAGCCCCGCGGGGCGTGCCGCAAATCGAAGTTACCTTCGAGGTGGACCACAACGGCATCCTGCATGTCTCGGCCCGTGATCTGGCCACGGGTAAGGAGCAAAAGATTCGTATCGAAGCGTCCAGCGGCCTGACCCAGGCCGAAATCGAACGCATGCGCAAAGAAGCCGAAGCCCACGCGGCCGAGGATCGTCGTCGCCGCGAATTGGCCGAAACTCGCAACCAGGCTGACAACCTCATCTACCACATCGAAAAAGTGTTGCGCGAGCACGGCAGCAAACTCTCCAGCGCCGACAAGGCCGCGGTGGAGTCGGCCATAGCCCGGCTCAAGGAAAAGATGAAGGGCGACGACATTACCGCCATTCGTCAAGCCATTGCCGAACTCGAACAGGCTTCCCACGCCATGTCGCAGCACCTGTATCGCCAGGCGGCCGGTGCGGGAACCACCACCAGTGGCGATGGCAGCCGTCAGACTGGCGGTCCATCCGAAGGCGTCATTGACGCCGACTTCGAAGTGAAAAAATAACCGCCGCCCCGCACGTCGTCGCGCTTCTGTAGGGCGGCCCGGCTCCAGCGCTTATTGCAGGAAACGCCGGCAAGCGGTCAGCAGAAATGCTCGGAATTGTCCCCGTGTTGGCGTGAGTGCGTGGAGGTATTTCCTGGCCAGCAGCTTCGCAAAGAAGGCCTGCGTCACCTCTTCAGCTTTCTGGGGATCCATCAGACGGCGGTGCGGGTAGGCATAAACTGCTCGCCAGTAAACCGAGCGGGATCAGAACCAGAGTTTGAAACCGATGTAGGGGTAGGTACAAACTGCTCGCCAGTAAACCGTGCACGAGGCGTTTTGGGGCTTGCTGCGCTTGCGAGGACGAGCCGCGACCGGCTGCCCGCACCAAGGTCCAATAATTCCTCGACGGTGCTAATCGAGCGACGGCTGGATTGAATTAGCAAGCCAGCACCAGGCTCCGATGGGGCTTCGGCAGCGATCCTGATTGCGGGACCAATATCGGCCCCCATTGTGGCAGGCCATGCCGCTATTGTTCCCGACTGCGAGGGGCGATGCCGCCATTCTTGTCGAAAACCTCTCCGGCACCGACTTTCTTCTGGCCACAATAACGCTCCCCTTCACGTGTGTTGCAGAAGGCGTTGTGGCGTGTCCCAATTTGCCAACCGACCTGCCAAAAATCCATGTGACACGTGGCCACCAGTCCGCTGCTTGCGGACTCGGGCCGTCGTGGTCCACCATTGGGCGGTCATCGCACTTTTCCAGGGGAAACTGGTTATTGACCGATTCACCGGGGGCCGAGCAACTCCTGCAGCAATTGCTGGAAGTCGGAACGTTGCCGCAGCGGGTCGAGGTCGCTGTCCTTTTGCATGCGGGCGCTGGACGTTGCCGTGACTGTTTCCAATCAGATCACGTCGAAGGCGCTGTCCTTCTTCATGCGAGCGGCATCCTTGAATCCCTTAGCCACCGCGTCGCGGAGCAGCTTCATCGCCTCGTCGCCGTAGAACTGCACCGCCGCTTGCCGCTGCCAGACGTGTTTCCGGTAAAGGTTCGGTCGAAGCCGAAGCATATTCCTTAGGTGCCGCGGTAACGGATTCGTTCAAAACGACCATTGCGGGTGAAGCCGGACCATGCGGTTCCTTCGATCGGTGGGATTGAAACGCTGTCGCAATCGCTAGCGGGTCGAAACCGAACCAGTCGATTCCTTTGATCGAAATTGCGGATTCAAATTCTCCGCGATGCAGCAGGGTCGAAGCCGGACCATGTGATTCCTTTGATGCCGTCGAAGCGGCGAGCCATCACTGCCAGGGCTTCGGGGTTGTTGTCCACGAGAATAAAGCGGCGGCCCAGTTCGAGGGCAGCCATCCCGGTCGTTCCGCTGCCGGCAAAAAAGTCGAGCACAACGGCACCCGGTCGAGAAGAGGCCTGAATGATGCGGCGAAGGATGCCCAGGGGCTTCTGGGTCGGGTATCCCGTTTTTTCAGCGCTATTGGTCGGAACGATGGTGTGCCACCAGACATCGGTCGGTAGTTTTCCGCGGGCTGCTTTCTCCGCACCTACCAATCCTGGGGCCATATACGGTATGCGTTCGATCGCATCTGCATTGAACACGTGCTGACCAGGACTTTTCACGTAAAGCAGAATGTTGTCGTGTTTAGCCGGCCATCTGTCTTTAGGACGCCCACCGTAGTCATAGGCCCAGATGATTTCGTTCAGGAAACACTGTCGGCCAAATATGCAGTCGAGCAGCACCTTGCAATAGTGCACCTCACGGTAATCCACATGGAAATACAGCGATCCGTGGGGCGCGAGAATGCGGTAGGCTTCGACCAGACGCGGTTCCAGGAAGCCCAGGTAGTCGTCGAACATATCCGCGAAACGCTTTCTCCCGATGACGACGCTTTGGTAGCGACGTCCCTGAAAGCCGACCCGGTCACCTTCTTCCGACCTCACCGCTTTGATGGAGATGCGTTCCTGTACCTTCCCGGTGTTGAACGGCGGATCGATGTAGATCAAATCCACCGATTCGTCCGGAAACGTCCTGAGCACCTCCAGGTTATCCGCGAAATAGATTTTGCCGACGGTGTTGTCGGCTAACAGCGTGGTGTCCATGTCGCCTGGTGTCCACCTTGCCGACTCGGTTCCGGATGTTCGCCTGAGCACCGAAAAAAGAAGCCTGGCCGTGGGCTAGCTAGGAAATATATTCGGAACGCACTGCTGGTTTTGCCCTTGACTTTGCTCCTCGTGTTTATTCGTTGGCTTGCCAAAGAAATTATCGTGAACAAAGCCCGTAACTAAGCGTGAACAGGGACAATAGCTGCGTGTCACCGATAACGTGTGGCGTGCTGCCAGCGGGATTCCACCCTGGTTCTGTTTTTCTGACGCTGGTGGTGTAAGTAGGGGTATATGGCCCCTGAACGGCTGTGCCAGAAATCAGCCTCATGTTCGCGTGTCGCCGAGAGCTGCTTGTGGGGTCGGAGCGGTGGTTGCCTGGCAATGAGCCGGCGGTGTTTGCAATTCATGCGGCCCGCAGTATCTTTTCGAACTCGTCCGGCCGCGACCATCGTGCCACCACGGACAAATCCTGGACGAGTCGAAAATCCTCTTCCTGCCAGACGTCCTCGGTGTCGTCGAAAAGTGAGACGAACGCAAGCTGGGGCTGCACTACCTTGAGGTGGCTGAGGTCGTATAACCCGGCCAGCACATGTTCGGTGACTCGACGGGCTGCCGCACGCGAACCTGTAGCGAGCAGGAAAACAAGCGAGGTACGTTGAGGCAAGTGCGTCTGGTAGTCCACGGTCCAGACACGTCCCGAACGACCGACGTGTGTGGCACCACGTTCAAAGGCAATGCCTTTCTCGCTGAGCCAGTCCGCCACTTCGTCTGCGACATTTTCAATTACTCGCGTGCGCATGGTGAACCACAAATCGGTCACGCGCAGCACTGCTTGAGCCACCTTCAGAACTGCCGCGGAGACGTCATTATTTTTGACTCGGCACACCAGCTGGCCACGAAAACATTCCACGCCCAGGGTAAGACATACGTCAGCAATCAGACGCTTTTGCTTGGGGGAAAGATGTCCTCTCGGAGATTGCAGGCGAAGCCAGCCCAAAGCTTCGCCGAAATCGGTCACCTCTAACTGTCCATCCCGCTCCACGACGAAAACATCAATGATGCCTCCGTCCGGATAAAGCAAAAATGTCCGGACTCTGATCCCTTCCCGTGGGGCCGGACTGCATTCAAATAGCAGATGTCCGGATGCGTGCAATTGCGCACGCAGTTCTTCGCAAGTCATGGGATTAGTTCCCCTTGCACCGAGGGAGGATGCATTTGACCCTGGTGCGTGATGTTGGCCTGACGGCAAAACTGACGCCACACCTCCACGGGCTGGTCCCAAGACGCTGTGATGTCGCTGGGCACGTAAGCCTGCTTATCGCGAAATTCTTCAGTCCATGCGTGCTTATGTTTCTCGCCGACCCGCTCGCAAGTAGGATTGTGATGATCAGCGCCCAGGTCCAGTCCGTAGATGCGTCCGGCACCGCGATGGATGAGAACGTAGCTCAACGTCCCGGCATAGGGATTCCAACGGCCGACGATGAAAATGGGCCATCCGTTATCCGAGCTAACCTCGATGCGAAATTCGCGGGCCGGAGAATGGTCTGCATCTTCTCGCCAATCAATATCTCCCAGGATGCGCTTGGTGGTGTCCGCGAGAATGACATCGAATTCCTGCCGCGTAAGCATGCCCACTTCCTTCCCAAACTTGGCTTATCCGCACTGGATATTCTTCGGTAGAGCCGGCTTGGATAGCGATGTGCGGTTCATTCAGTCGAACCATTCCGGTTTGCAATCATCCTAGCGATTATTCCTCTTGCCGTTGCTTGATCGCGGATCAAGTACCGAACGCAATTTCGCCCGGCAGGGTTACGGTTAGAGGTTCAGTGATTGCGGTGAAGGTGGCGGAGGAGCCAGAGGGCGATGTCGGTGTCAGAACTGCGCTGGCTGCTGGCCTGGAGCCACGTTTCCGGTTGGCGGTGTCCGTACTGGCGAAGTGTGGCGTGTAAGTCTGCGAGCCAGGATTGCACGGAAGCATCGTTGAGCAAACGATTCCGGGCATCCCGAAGCGCTTCCAGCCGTACTGGCCGTGGAGCAAGGCTAGGCAATAAGTCGGCTGGGTCGCCGCGACCCCGTTTCGGATCGAGCATACCCGGCTCGATAGCAGCCAGCGGCAGAAACAAGAATGGGGAGGCCAGGGCGGAACGATAACTCGCCAGTTCACCGGCAGCATAGACAGCTACCACCGCTTTATCCAGCGCTGCCAAACGTAAGGCTAAATGAGGACCGGTCGGGTCGGCGAAAGCCGGCAACCGACTCGCATCCCAGGGCACTTCGGTCATAATTGCCGGCCCATTGACCGGACCTTCATCCGTTCCCCACACCGCTATCCGCCGCTTGGGGGCATTATCGGCCCTGGGCGATTGTTCGTCGCCTACAACGGCCAGCAGATCCAGCAGACGAAGTTCGACGATACTCTGGCCGAGCATAAGTGCGGTAGCGGCATGCGACGTGCCTGCACCCGTGCGACTGGGAACGCTCTCCGTTGCCGTCTCGCCAACGCCGCGCACATCCACCAGGCAGACATCCACACCGGAGGCGAGCAATTGCGCCACCGCTCCGGCGTGTTCACGCAAAAACCTTGCCTTGCCCTGCGAACAGACGGCGACCACGCCCGGTTTTTGTTTACCCCCAGTATCAGCGAGGAGCAACATAACAGGGATTGGCATGCCGTCCAGATTGGATACCAGCCACCACTGTGCACGACCTCCCTGGAACGCTTGCTGGCGAACCAGAGCAGGGCGGGCGGGCTCCTTTTGCCGATCGGCGTTTCGTTTGACCCAGCCAGCCCATACTTCGTTTGCCGTCGGGCCAACGGAAGTAGTTTTGATACTCGCCTTTTGTTGTTCATACCAGCGCGAAAGCCATTCGGGCCAGGGCAATGGACGGAGCTGCCTGCGTGCTTCTTCTGTCCAGCAGGTCAGTTCGGTGATGGAATAATGCGTCGTGTTTTCGTGTTGCGGAATTGGCAAACCAAACCATGCCTGGAGTGCCTGGTAAACTCCGGAGCGACGGTGAAATTCGCCGATATGGGTGCAGTGAGTGCTTTCCGGGGGCTTTCCGCTTAGTTGACCGCGACCGTGAGCGTAGCGCAAATGCTCCGGCACCTCATACCATGCCCAAATGCGCTGCAGGCGTCTCCATACTGGATCGCGCTCGCGGTCCCAACTGAACTCATGAGCATAGCAGAGCCGTCGCGGGGCGATCGCTCCCACGATGACCCACGGCAAAAATCCATCACGGGCCGAATGGATCAGGTTGCGCGTGGATTCCCAGGAGCCACTACCTGCGTAGTTGAAAGAGACCTCGGCATCGTCTGGTAGTGGGAACGGGTCTTCCGGTTCCGGTCCGCCGAAGTTGAAGACCACCGCAGCGGAGATGCGTTCCTCGACGGCGGCGGTTACAGCAGCCACATCGCCTCCACCGGCCACAGAGCCCAAAATGCCGATCCGCTTTGGATCCGCCTGAGCATGCTTGAGCAACACCTCCACACCGCATCGCAAATCCCACACCATCCAGCCCATCAACGTTTCTCCCAGCAGGTACAACTGCGCTGCCGTGTTGTAGCGGAAGTAATAATCCTGCCGACCCACCCGGAATGGTTCGGGGAAACTTTTGGCATCTACGAAAGGATGGGTCCGCCGCTCACCGTGACCGAGCAAGTCCGGCACCAGCACAGCCGATCCCGCTTTCGCCCACAGGATGCCCATGTCCTGCAATTCAGTATGCCATTTCGGAGTGTGATGGCTGTGCACCAGGATCAACCCGGCTGGCTTTGCCTGGACCGGTTCGGGCAAATAGAGATTCGCACTGACCCACAGACCAGGCCGGCTTTCGTAGAGCAAGTTTTCGATGCGGTAACCTTCGCCGCGGATGCGTCCGGTCACCATTACCCGTGGCGCAGGTGGTGGAGCTTCGGGAATGGCAAGGGCCTGGCGAAGCTTTGCCAGTTTTTCCCGACGGAATTGCTCCCAATCGGCCCGACTTTGCAAGCCTTGCCATTGTTGGGTACTGCGACGATTCGCCTGCCGTAAGCCATCACGCAACAATTCCGGCCACGCTTGCCGTAAACGCTTTGCCTCATCTGACTGCGTCGGATACACGTCGGGCGAAAGTTGCAGTAATTCTTGCACCATGCGGTCGGGCGGTTTGACACGGTCTCCCTGGGCTGAACCGATCATCGCCGCTCCGACCAGAATCACCAGTAACCACGTGTTCCCCAGCAGACATTGTTTCATGGTTGCTGACTCCGTTGGGCAGGGACTTTTGGTGGGCAGGAAGTTACGGTATAAGGTAGCGAAATATCACACGTCGGTCATTTGGCTGGCTTGTGAAACGAAGCCCCCTGGCACATCCTCGCGTAGGTTAAACCTCGAGGAAGCCGACGAGAATGTGGCTGGCCTCCGAAACGAATCACCACTGGCACACCTGACAGGGGGAAATTCGACGTCCGATGCTAAAAGGCCAGATTCAATCCCACGCGTGCGATGGTAGGAGCATCGTCGGTAACGCCGAAAACCGAGCTGGTATCCAATGCCATTCGTTCGCTGATAAACCAGATCAGACCAGGCCCCAAAACGATTTCGGTCTCGCTGACGAGGCCCGGCGTAACTATGTAGCCGTGCATAAATACGTTCAAATTCGGAGTAACTTGCCTGCTCAAAGCCCACAATAGCCAACCCTCAAGCTGAGTCCGCTCGCATTGGCCCCTGGTCAGAGCAAGACCAACGTTCCATTCAAATTCCATTTCCCAGGGCAGTGGATGGCAAAAAGAGAGGAAGCCAGCCGGTTCGGCAATTTCAGGCCGAAAAGCATCGGAACCGGTTGGGGTGGTTACCTGGAAAATCAGTCCGGCCGCAGGAGTTCCCCTGTCCTCGATTTCCTCCCACCAGTGCCACTTCGCACCGATGGTAATCGGGCCAAATCCGGTAGTGGAGTCTGGCAAACCATCCCGAACGATCAAACCCGGACCGCCCACCCGTAGCTCCCAATTCTGTAGAAGACCGACGCGAACCAGTGTGGCCGTGAAATACTCATGATCAGCGGGAGACTTACTCCGCTGATAGGTTAGTGCGGTTTCAACGTAAACGACACCTGGCGGTACAGCGTAAGGGCTGTCAGGTAGATCGGCAGTGTCAGGCCCTGGTCGGCGTATCGAAGTTGATCGGCTGTTGGCTGTGGCTTCGCTGGTAGGGCGGAAGGCAGGTTTATCAATTCCGTTGCCTGACGCGGTATTGGGCGGGAGCTGGGCTAACACTGTTTCCGAAAATGCCAGCCATAGCGCCATCGTGCCTAAGTTTAGACTGTATGCGTTCATAGAGACCTTCCGCAATATTGTTAGGTTTTCCTAATTTCTTAGCTAGGTGGCACTAACTATGAGCATTAGGTACCACTAATTATCATTCGGCTTGGCTAATCAGAATAATTAGGCTAACCTAACCACACCGGTCGGGTTGGCATTGCACGAAGCCTGTTTTTGTGGTACGGGCTTGTAGGAACCAATTGGGTTCGACCGTGTATGCTGCCGGAACTCCAACCGAATCCGCTTATGCTGGCCGGCTCTACCAAGGAACGCTTGACGGCGTGGTGGTGGAAAACCATCTCCGCCGAGCAGAGGTCCTGGCCTGCAACTTTGGTTCGCGGTAACTTGTGGTTGGCCAGCCTGGGATACGGCGTTGCTGTGCATCTGCGCAATCGGTTTTACGATACCTTTCGCTCGCGGGTGCTGACCGTACCGGTGCCGGTTATCAGTGTTGGCAATCTGACAGCAGGGGGTACGGGAAAGACGCCTCTGGTTGCCTGGCTGGCTAAGCGTTTACTTCAAACGAGACTGCGTGTGGCTATTTTGAGCCGGGGTTACAGGGCATCTGCGGCGACAAGCTGTTTACCGTGTGAGCGTACGGGTTCAGACGCAATCGCCGCAACACCTTGGCAGCAAACTTACAACGATGAAGGGCGGGAACTTTTGGCTGAGCTACCGGGCATCCTGCTCCGGCAGGGGAAAAATCGTGCCGAACTGGCCAGGCAAGCTATTGCGGACGGTGCACAGGTATTGCTGCTGGACGATGGTTTTCAGCACCGCCGGCTCCACCGCGACCTGGACATTGTTCTCCTGGATGCCACGAATCCCTGGGGGTGGGGCCATCTTCTGCCCCGAGGTATGCTCCGTGAACCGCGTAGCGCGTTGCGACGAGCCGACGTGATTGTGCTCACTCGATGCGACTTGGTGAGTGAGAAGCGTTGTCGTGAGTTGCAGCGGCAAATCGCCCAGACGGCTCCGCATGCGGTCATGACACTGGCCCGCCACGCCCCGGCGCATCTCGTCAACTCCGAAGGCACCGTTGCGGGATTGCAACAACTGCGAGGCCAGAAGATACTGGCGTTTTGTGGCCTTGGTAATCCCGCTGCTTTTGTGGCCAGTTTGCGACAATTGGGGGCGGAAATCGTGGCCAGTTGTTTCTGTCCCGACCATTGCGATTACTCGCAAATCCTTGACCAACTCCGGACCTGGGTCTCCGCTTATCCGCAGGCCAGCTTCGCCGTCACAACCCGCAAAGATCTGGTCAAACTATCCATGCGGGAGCTGGCGGGCAAACCGTTATGGGCTTTGGTCTGCGAATTTGCCTGGATCGAAGGCGGGGACATTTTGTGGCAGCGAGTCCGGCAGATTCTGAGACCTTCCGAAACCTCCACTACTTCGGATGACCGCAACCGCAGCGGAGAACTTGCCGTTTTAGGAACCGGTCATGGAACGTAATCCTGCCCGACCGTGCGATTCGGATTGCCTCGGTGCCGAGTCTGGCGTCCGCAGGACGTCGGCATCCTGTCCGACTACCGACGATGCTGCTCGCAGCAGAGCCTCGCAAGCTGGTTTGCCTGCCGATCTGCCCTGGGAACGCCTCACCACCTATTCGCTCCATGACCGCCCCAGCAAGGTGCACGTGGAGCAGTTGGGCCGTCCCGTGGCAGGTCGAGTAAGTTTTAGCGATTGGCTGGAAAGTCTGCCGCAGCAACTGGCTGCCGTAGAGATACGGCGTCTGCGAGACGCCATCGTGAACGCTGTGCGAAATAAGCACACCGTCGTGGCGGCGATTGGCGGGCACGTGATTAAGACCGGTTGCGGTCCCTACCTGAACGACTGGATTCAGCGCGGCATCCTGCATGCGGTAGCCATGAACGGCTCGGCGGCGATTCACGATTTTGAGCTCGCCTGCGCCGGAAAGACCAGCGAGGATGTTGCCGCACAGTTACCGGAGGGAAAATTCGGCATGGCCCGCGAAACGGCAGCGATCTTCGCTCGAGCCGCCGAACGGGCTGCCCGCGAAGGTATCGGCTTGGGAGCTGCCCTGGGTGCCTGCATGGTGGAAGACCGTTTGCCATACCTGCATTGCAGCCTGGTGGCGACGGCATATCAAGCCGGTATTCCCTGTACCGTTCATGTGGCACTGGGGACGGATATCGTGCACATGCATCCACAGATTCGCGGAGCCGACCTGGGCGAAGCGAGTCTTACGGATTTCCGAAAACTTTGCGGTGTGGTCGCGGGTTTGGCACATGGTATCTGGATGAATCTCGGCAGTGCAGTCATCATGCCGGAAGTTTTCCTGAAAGCCGTGAGCGTGGCTCGCAATCTTGGCTATTCGCTGCAGGGGTTGCTCACGGTGAACCTCGATAAGCATGTGCAGTACCGCAGTCGGGTAAACGTTTGTGAGCGGCCCGCAGATGCCAGCATCGAAATTATCGGGCATCACGAAATCCTCATCCCGTTATTGCACGCGGCGGTAATTTGTGCGCTGGCAGCACCGGTAGCGGATGGAGCAGTGTCGCATTTGCACCAGCTGCGAAGGTAAGCTCGGGCAGAGAACAGCCAAGCCGATTGTGCCTTTCCCACAAAACCGAGGTGTGAGTGCATGACCAACGAGCTGATAGCACTGGTGGAGCGATTGGGTCAACCGGAAATTCTTGTAGTGGGCGACATCATGCTCGACCGCTACATCTGGGGCAACGCTGAACGGATCAGTCAGGAAGCTCCGGTGGTGCTATTGCATGCGGATCGCAAGGAAGAACGGTTGGGGGGTGCCAGTAGTGTGGCGACCCTGCTGCGTGCGCTGGGAGCTCGAGTGATGCTGGCCGGAGTTATTGGTGAGGATGCCGATGCTCGCCGTGTTTGCCAGCTTCTCGATGATCTGGGAGTGGAACGCGAAGCTGTGCTGGTGGACTGCGACCGACCCACTACCGTCAAAGAACGTTACATGGGTCGTGCCCAGCAACGCCATCCGCAGCAGATGCTGCGTGTGGATTACGAAAGCCGCGAGTGGATCGGTTCCGGTGTCGAATCGCGGCTACGTGAGCTTTTGCGTCCGCGGATAGGTCGGGCCGATCTCGTTCTGGTTAGCGATTACGACAAGGGCGTTTGCACGCCGTCGCTGTTGGCCTGGGTGGTGGCAGAAGCAAAAACGAGAGGCAAACGAATCCTGGCAGACCCGGTGCGTTGCAAGAGTTCCGCCGAGAACCACGTGTACGAAAAATACCGGGGCTGCACAGCCCTGACGCCTAATCGTCTCGAAGCTGCGTTGGCGACCGGACTGGCGACCGCTACGGTCCCGCAGGCACTGGCTGCCGCCGGACAGTTGCTGGACTGGCTGGGACTGGAAGCCTGCATTGTCACCCTCGACAAGGACGGCATGGTTCTGGCTGACCGCAGTGGCCGCCGATCGCATTTTCCGACACGTCCCCGGCAGGTGTATGACATTACCGGAGCTGGCGACATGGTTTTGAGCATGCTGGGAATGGCACTGGCGGCCGGAGCGGATTATCCCGAGGCTATCCGTCTGGCCAATGTGGCCGGTGGACTGGAAGTCGAGCGGATCGGTGTTGCTCCCGTAACACGCGACGAAATTTTGCAGGACCTCCGCGAAATGGAATCTGCCTGCCAGTTCGGAAATTCCTGGCGAAAATCTGCGGGACTTACGCCTCGCAAAATCCTAAGTAGCGAGGAAATTCCTGCCGTAGTCGAGCGTTGCCGCCAGGCGGGTCTGCGTATCGTTTTCACCAACGGTTGTTTCGATTTGTTACACGTGGGCCATGTGCGTTATTTGCAGGAAGCCAAAGCTCAGGGAGATGTCCTGTTTGTGGCGGTCAATAGCGATGCCAGCGTTCGGCAATTGAAAGGAGCGAATCGGCCGGTGCAACCGTGCGAAGCCCGGCTGGCCGTCCTGGCGGCACTGGAGGCGGTGGATTTTCTGGTGGTCTTCGACGACGCCACACCTCTGGAACTGATCCGCCGGATTCGGCCCGATGTGCTTGTCAAAGGAGGTGATTACCGGCCCCAGGAAGTAATCGGAGCCGATTTCGTGCAATCTTACGGTGGGCGTGTCCATATTGCCGCGTACCATGACGGGTTCAGCACCACTGCTTTAATTCATCGGCTGATGACTGCGACGGTTAGCCGCGCGGCTTAGGGCGCCCGCTTTCCAGGGAGGACAGAACCAGTGTGGAGCTTGCTTCCTCGAAAGACGGCACTTGCTGGAGATAAGTTTGTTCAGCTCACTCACGAGAACTGTGCTGGCTGTCCCATTTGCAGCGCAGCCGCAGGTTTCGTTCGGCCATGACCACTCCGATGCTCGACGAAACCACCGGTGGGGTTCGTCTGGTCGCCGGAACGAAGCCCGACGCCAAACCGGTGCTGGCGGTGTTTTTGCCGAATTGGGTGGGAGATGTGGTCATGTGCACGCCGGCGCTGAGGGCTTTGCGACAGCATTTTCCGCAGGTGTTAATCGTTGCGGTTTATCGGCGTTATCTGGCCGAACTGCTGGCGGGATGTCCCTGGTTCGACGACGCGATTGCCAGTGACGATTTTTGGCCGATGGTACGTCAACTGCGCTCCAGGCAGGCAACTTGGGGCTTATTATTTCCCAATTCCCTGCGGACAGCGCTGGCGGCATGGCTGGGTGGCTGCCGAAGCCGTATCGGCTACCGACGAGATGGTCGCAGCCGGTTACTCACGGAAGCACTCGACTGGCCAGCCATCGAAAAGGGCCGACGTTTACCTTATCCCGTCCTGCTGGCCTATAACCGCCTGGCTCAGCGATTGGGATGCCCCGATCCCGGAGTGCAAATGCAGCTCTTTACCACACCGGAGCAGGAAGCGGCTGCAGAGCGCATCTGGCAGAAGCGGAATTGGCAAACTCGTCCGGTGGTGGCTTTACACCCCGGAGCGGCTTACGGTTCGGCGAAATGCTGGCCTGTGGATTATTTCGCGGAACTGGCCCGCCGGCTGGCCTGGGAATTGGCATGTGGTGTTCTGGTCTTGTGTGGGCCAGCCGAGCGAAAAATCGCCCAGGAAATTGAAAAACTCTCCAGCCATCCGCAGGTCTATGGATTGCACCACGAAAGGATCGATCTGGGATTGGTCAAGGCGTGCCTGAAACGGGTGGCGATGCTGATTACTACGGACAGCGGGCCGCGACACATTGCCGTAGCTTTTGACCGTCCAGTGGTTACAATCTTCGGGCCGACTCACATCGCCTGGACGGAAACTTTCCATCCGCGCTCACTGCACTTGCAACAGGTTGTCTCCTGCGGACCGTGTCAATTGCGGCGATGCCCGCGCGATCACCGCTGCATGCGCGAACTGGCGCCCGAATTTGTCTTTGAACAGGCATGCTCCTGGCTGCATCGCTGGCGGGATGCTTGCACTGTCCCGCTCGAGACTGTGCAAGCCTCGGCTGCATTCATCCCTGGCCTGAACCGGAATCCTTAATTCCCGATCACGGATTCGCAAGCGCATCGTGAAAGCACCAGCTTCCGTAAGGCGATGGCAGGCCTCTCCTGATCATCCTCGATTACAGCGAAAGCACGGAAGCGGTGGTCTAACCTCAGTGCGAGATTTGCCCGCCCCGAGGCCTTATCATCCTTGATTACAGCGAAAGCAGGGAAGCGAGCCGAGTGCTGTTTCCCAATTGCCAATTATTAGGTCTTTTCGAGCACGGAGGCGAGCCGATGGAATTGCTGTGGCGGCATCCTGGTTACCTGACCCTGCTGCAGGAACAAAATCTGCTGCGCTTCGATGATTTTTTGAAGGTGAGCCAAGGTGTGGTGGTGCGGCGTCGGCAAAACGGTAGCCGTAGTGTAACACGCCTGCGCTTGGGGCCATTGACGGCGTATCTGAAACGAGAATTTCGCATTGCTGCCAAGGAAAAATTCCGCAACTGGTGGGATGGTTTTGGACCAGTAGGCAAATCGGTTCGTGAATGGCGGATGTTACGCCGAGCACAGGCGGCGGGTTTTCTGGTGCCAACAGTGCTGGCTTGTGGGCAGCGCGGCTCGCAGGGCTTTTTGCTGACTGCCGAACTTCAGGATTGCGTACCGCTGGACAAATACGCTATTGGAGCCTCTACCGAGGAATGGCAAGGCGTATTGAAACGATTGGCCAGTTGGCTCGCTAAGTTTCACGGAGCCGGGTTGGCCCACCCCGATCTGTATGCCTGGCACATTTACGTGCGGGTAACTGACCAGGAAATCGGTGTGCTCGATTTGGCTCGCTCCTGGCAGGACAAGTTCGTCCCCTGGCCCGAACGCGTCCGCGAACTGGCCAAACTGGCTTCGTCCCTGCCGCAAGGGCAGGCTAGAGCAGGAGAATTTCGGGAGTTCCTGGAAACCTATCTGGGGCGTTTGACCGCCGGCCAACTACGAGGAGACCGACTACAACCGACTGGCGCCCGGTGTCTGCCTTTGTGGAAAGCTGTGCGGCGCGAAGCTGAGCGTTGCCGTGAAACGGTGGTACGCAAGCGGCGCTGGCAGGTAGCTCTCCAGGATTGCCTCCTTTATGCTGACGCGTGATTGTCTGAAACTTGCCACAGCGCAAGTTGGCTAGCTGCGTGACCTCGGGCGATTCGAGAGACTGGCTGAGCGAAGATTTTACGGAAGAACCGGAGACCAGGATGAGCTGGTATGCATGGTGGCAACGCTGGCGGCGAGGAAAAGTCGTGGTGGAAAGCACACCGACCTGGCGGCGCTACTTCGGCGAGGCTGCCGTGCAAGATGTGCTGCGGTGGTCGGTGCAGGAAATCGCCAGTTCCAAGCAAGGGCGTTCGGTGGGGAAGTTGACCGTGAGCGGCCCCGACGGTCAATTGACTCTTTTTTTGAAACGCCACTACTGGTTACCGTTGTGGCAGCGTCTGACGGTGTTATGTGGGTTCGGGGAATCCAGTGCCATGCAGGAATGGCGAAACCTGCAATGGGCGAAAGCAGCGGGATTGGCTGTCCCTGAAGCCCTGGCCGCAGGAGAACATTTTGGACCGGGCTTGCGTCTGCAAAGTTTCCTGGCGGTGCGCGAGCTCCAAGACATGCTTCCGTTGCACCAGGCTATACCGCTTGCCTGGCGAATGCTTACTCCGCAGGAGTTTCAGCACTGGAAAACGTGCTTGCTCCAGCATCTGGGTCAGCTGGTGCGTCGCTTACATGCTGCCCAACGATTCCACAAGGATTTGTACCTGTGCCACTTTTTCCTGCCCGCTGAGTGTTTGCGCCCCGATGCAGAATTGCGCGACCGGATCTATCTGATTGACCTGCACCGGATGCGACAGCATAACTGGCTCGTTTGGCGCTGGCGAACCAAGGATTTAGCACAATTAGCATTCTCCATGTCCGTACCGGGCCTGGAGCCGGACGACTGGATGATCTTCTTCCGCTCCTACCTGAATCGCGACCAGCTAAACCCATGCGACCTGCGCCTATTGCGTCGAGTCCTGCGCAAAGCCGAACGCTATCGCCGGCAAAATGCCCATCACGCCGGTGTACAATCCAAGCGAAACTGGTGGATACATACTGAGGCGACAACGAGTTCATCACGATCTGACCAACCGTCCACGCCAACAATCGAAACGCCGTCGGAGAGCAGTGGAGGTCGGGCGGCAGGCCTTCGTGTCTGGAGTAGCGGGAACAGTTCTTCGTCCATTCTGCCCTGCCATCCAGTACCGCTGCGGATTGCGCTGTGTTACGACAAAGTGTATCCGGCCCGTGGGGGCATGGAAGTCTTTATCGTGGATCTGATTCGCCGACTGATACGAGACGGTCACGAGGTTCACCTCTTTGCCTGGCAGCGGGATGCGGAGGCTTTGCCAGACAGCCTCATTTTCCACCGTTTGCCGATGCGGTGGATGCCGCGGTTTTTGCGGCCGTGGTATTTCGCACAATCCTGCGAAGATGCCCTGCGACAACAGCATTTTGACGTTACGGTCGGCTTTGTCAAAACCTGGCACCAGGACGTAATCATTCTCGGAGGCGGTTTGCATGTGGCCAACGCCGACCACAACATCCTGCGCTATCGCAGTTGGTGGCGACGGGGGATAGCTCGAGTGTGGCGCATGCTGGACATCTGCTACTGGTCGTATTTACTGCTGGAGCGCAAACAGTTTTGTCGCGGACGCCGACCGTTGATCATCGCGGTAAGCGATATGGTCAAACGCCATTGTCAACGCTATTACCATCTTCCTGCCGACCAAATTCGTGTTTTGCATGCCGCCATTGATCCTCAGCGATTCGCCGAGGACCAGCGGGAAAATCTGCGGCAGGAAATGCGGCAACGCCTGGGCATCGCCCCCGATGTCCCGGTGGCGTTGTTCGTCGGCCACAACTATCCCCTCAAAGGGCTGGGGACACTTCTCCAGGCCATGCAGGTTCTTCGCGGCAAACCATTGCGGTTGCTGGTTTGCGGCAGTCGGAAGGATGTCGCTTACCGACAACTTGCTCACCGGTTGGGCGTGAGTGAACAGGTACATTTTCTCGGCTACCAAGCGGACGTGCGACGCTGCTTCTTCGCTGCGGATTTTGTCGTGCATCCCACCTTTTACGATCCCTGTTCGCTGGTAGTCATGGAAGCCCTGGCCTGCGGTTTGCCCGTCATCACCACCTGCTACAACGGCGCCGCCGAATTGTTGACCCCGCCGCTGAACGGTTTCGTGCTGGATGACCCGCATGATTACTGGAGACTGGCGGAGTATCTGGATTTGCTCTCCCAACCAGATATCCGCCGGCAATGTTCCCTGCATGCTCGTCGTGCTGCCGCAGACTGGACGATGGATCATTTGTACCGGGCTCTGCTCGATATCTTTTACGAAGTGGCGGAGCGTAAACGTACCTTGAATGCAGTGGGCAAGGCGTCCTCCTGTTGCTGGTCGCACAGCCAAGCGGCCTAGTCCGGTGAACCGCTATGGGTTCAAACGCCTCGCAACACCGAGAATTTTTGCCGGACGATTTCCACCAGGTGTGTCAACGCGCTGTCACTGTATAAGACGAAAGCCCAGTCGCGAGCCGTTACCAGAGCCGATTGTGCCTGATAATGGGCGAGCATATTGAGTCGCTGGCGTAGCTCTGCCTCGACCTGCCGCGTCATAGGCCGCAAAGCCTCGCGGATTTCTGCAAGCTGCCGATGCAGGACCGGTCGTTGCTCTCGGCTAGCCTCAGCCCATTGCTGCAGAAGAGCTCGTTTGCGCGCTACCAGCGATTGCACTTGCGGTAGCGCCAGGGCTTGCGGTGGTAAGACGCGGTCGGGGTTAAACTGGCAATCGCGCACACGCTGTAATAACTCCGCACGGTTCCACGAGGGTACTGCCGGACGCGGCAATGGTAACCGCAACGTTGCCGAAACCACCGTGTAGTGCGGCGGCTTGATTCCCCACACACGCCATAGTAGTCGGTCGGTAAACCGGTCGTAAATTGCTCCACCGATGCCGTGCACAAACAGCTCAGCAAGGAAAAGGCGGACGAAAAGTGTCAGGGTCAGTGCGCGGGGACGAATTTTCCACCCGGCCTGCTGAAGTGCCTGCCGCCAGACTGATAAATCTTCCCGACGTCGAACGGCGCGGACGTGAAGAATTGGGCCGGCTTCCCCCAAACGCAATTGCCAGCCATCGTTCCGAGCAGACCACCATAACGGTCGTCGCGGTTGGCCACGCGTCCACGCCCAGAAAGGAGATTCGCACCAACCCTCAGCGCTCCGCAATGGAGGCACCGGATGGGTGCGACTGCGCAGACGGTTCTCGCGTCGAAAAGCGTACAGTTCGGCGTTGTGTTGCTGGACAAAGCTCGGCAATTGATCGAGCAACGTGACGACAAACGCATGAAACGGTTCCGTATCTGACAGGGCCGAGACTCGCAATTCGGCGTTGTGATAACCCCAGCGCTGTTCCCAGAGCCTTCTGGCTCCGGACAAAGTCTCCGCGAGGCAGGCCGGGGGATTGAGTCGCGCCGCTAGCTCCATCGCTAACGACCAGAAGTCCGGCAGAATCATCTCCGGTAACAAATCACCACATATTCGCACGACCTGTTTGGGGAAATTTTGAAAACGTTCTTCCGAACACAAGTTTGGTGCCGACTGTGTGGGGATAGGCGGGCTCGATTGAAGTTGTGCCTGCAGTGTTGGTAACGAGTATTCCTGTCCCCAGCTAACAGCGTATTCTTCCCATGCCAGGGCAGGGCTGGCATCGCAGAACGGAACCCACTCCGTAGTCAGCCCCCGTTCATTGCGGACTGGGACACGAATGGCCAGAGGCTTCGGCTGGTCGTGGTCGGCGATCAAATTCAGTGGGACTAATCCGATTTTTGGTGCAGCCTCGGCAAGGGCAAAGCACTTGGCCCAGACGCCGGGATGGAACAATTCCGGTTGATGGCCGGTTACCAGAAATCCTCCCTCGGGCCAGCGGACATTTTCGCCCCAGCGCTGAAGCTGAACACTTGCCAATTGCGCAACCAGGGTGCGCAGTTCGCTGCGCCAATCGGCCAACGAAATGCCACAGAATCGCGTCTCGATTGTCCGGAAACACTCGGCGTTGGTCTTTACACATTCAGGCCAGTTGGACGGTGGTGGTTCGATGAGTGTGCCACCGTCTTCCTGCGGGGCATGCCATCTGGCGGCATTCATCCGCGGTAGCCTCCCCGCCAGCCAATGAGACAGCGGGTTAGTTCCCGTTCGAGGACACTGCGATAATAAGCCAGCCGCACCTCGGGATCGTTCAACGTACCGCCAAAAGCTCGATGGGGGTCAAGGTAGAGGCGCGGGACAGCCACTTCGCGGATTCGCCAGCCTAAAAACGCTGCCTGTACCCACAGTTGCAAAGGCATGCCCCAGCCATCTTCGTCGAGGTCCAGGTCTTTGAGCGCACGCACCCGATAGGCTTTGAAACCGCAAAAAGCATCCGTGATTTGCAAACCAAGTCGCTGGTTGAGCTCCTGGGTGATGACTTGATTGATGTGTCTGCGGTCGTGTGGCGGTTCGTCGTCATGATGAAAACGGCGCAGGTAACGTGAGCCGGAGACCAGCTCGATTTCCTCGCTGAGGGCTTCCAGCAACACGGGAATCCGGTGCGGTTCGTGCTGGCCATCGCAGTCCATGGTCACCAGCACCTCGTAACGATGCGCCAGGGCAAACGCCATGGCCGAGCGGATCGCCGCTCCGTAACCCCGATTCTGCCGGTGTGTGATCAAATGCAGGTCTTTTTCCCGGGCCAGCAAATCGGCTGTGCCATCGGTCGAACCGTCATTGACCACCAGGATTTCGCTCACCCATTCCCGAACCTGTCGCAACACCGTCACAACGTTCCGCTCTTCGTTATATACGGGAATAGCCACCAGGACGCGCATAAGCAGCCCTCTCCAGGATGAGTTTCCGTCCTCGCCTCGATTATTTTAGTCAACGGTGCGGCTCTTTTAGAACCAGTGCAGCAAAACAGCCAGCCGAACCAGAAAAATTGCTCCCCCGACAAGAATTGCCGTGCTCGCCGCTAAAAGCACTGCCCCTGCGGCAATATCCAGAGCCGGGGCACAACGGTTACGGCTGGGTTCGTCCAGACCGCGACAAAACGTCTCCAGGGCGCTGTTGAACATCTCAGCTGTCAAAACCATGCCGATACATAACAGCAGCAAGCACCAGCTGACCCAGTCCAGGGCCATTACCCAAGCAGCAGCCAGGGCAGCGGCGGCCACGAAAAAATGTACGAAAAAGCTGGACTGCCCACGGATTCCCAGCTTGAGACCGCGGAAAGCATCGGCGAACTTATCCCGCCAGCGTCGCGGTGGACGTGCTGATACTTCGCCCCGATTCTGGCCAGCAGTTGCCGGCGTGGTGCGGCTAACAGCTTCGCTCGACATGGCCACGTATCCTGTGGAAAATGTTGCCCGTCGCTGGCCGGTCTTCTAACCCGAAAAGTTTGACCGCTCTGTCCTCAAAAAGAGCGATGAGGCGTACAGGCTGGACAGATGCTCCGTGTATGTGCCGTCGTTGCTGGGCAGACTTTTAGGTTGATAGCCCCATGGAAATGGGCTAGCCCGCCTGTTTGCGCTCGGCCTCGAGCTGATGCAGTTTATTGTAAAGTGTTTTCAGACTGATGCCGAGTTCAGCAGCGGCCGCGGGTTTGTTACCGCCATGTTTTTCCAGAACGCGGAGCACGTGTTCCATTTCCACTTCGCGCAGGGTGCGTGGCTGCGGGGGTTCTCCAGGACCGTGCTGTCGAACTGTGGCCAGACTGACCCCGGCAGCACGTTCCACGACGTGCCGCGGCAGGTGATCGGGAGTAATCATCCCGCCACCGGAAACGATCCAGGCATGCTCCATGGCGTTGGCCAGTTCGCGAACATTGCCAGGCCAATCGTGCTCCAGCAAGGCGTCAAGTGTTTCTGGACGCAGCAATTCCGCCACCTGTTCCACCGGTTTGCGTGCTGCCCGCGCCAGAAGATGCCGGGCTAGCTCCGGAATATCCGCTCGTCGCTCCCGTAACGGTGGGAGATGAATCTCGAAAGTGTTGATGCGGAAGTAAAGGTCCTCACGAAATTCCTCGCGTTCCACCATCTGCCGCAGGTCTCGGTTGGTGGCACACAGCACCCGCACGTCCGTGCGAAACGGTTCAGTTTCACCGACGCGGCGAATCTCGCCCGATTCCAGAAAGCGTAACAGTTTCACCTGGATGTGCTTGCTCAACTCTGCCACTTCATCGAGAAACAGGGTACCCCCGTTGGCCACCTCGAATAATCCCTTATGGTCGCGGTCGGCACCGGTGAACGCGCCTTTGCGATGTCCGAAGAGTTCGCTCTCGACCAGGTTTTCCGAAAGAGCACCACAATTAACCGGAACAAAAGGCATAGCCGCACGCCGGCTTTGTTCGTAGATGATGCGGGCCACCAGTTCCTTGCCGGTGCCGGTCTCTCCCAAAATCAGCACCGTGGCGTCGGTAGGGGCGATGGTTGCAATCAGGCGTCGCACCTGCTGCATGGGCGGAGATTCGCCAATGAGCACAGTCGGCCCTTCGGCAGCGCGCAGGCGGCGTTGCAAGGCGAGATTGTGCAGGGTGAGTTCTTTTTTCTCGGCAATGCGGCGTAACACCGCTTCGATTTCCGCCAGCTTGCACGGCTTGGTGATATATTCAAACGCTCCCAGCCGCAACGCTTCCACCGCCGATTCCAGGCTGGCATGGCCGGTCAGCAAAATCGCCTCGGTATTGGGTGCAATTTGTTTCATCCGCATGAGCACTTCCAGGCCGCTCATGCCGGGCATGCGAATATCCAGAATAGCCGCGTCGTAACTCCCCTTTTCCAGGGCTTTGAGAGCACTCGGGCCATCCGGACAAACCGTAACGTAATGTCCGAGGCGGCTCAATTCGGTCTGGAGCAATTCTCGCAAGTGGGGTTCGTCGTCGGCAAAAAGCACGCGCAAGCGTCGCGTTGCTGTCGCCTGCACTACTGACCTCCTCTCCGGTTCATCCTCAAGCCGCTTTAGCCAGGAGCGGCGAGTGTGAGTTGGTTACTTTCGGCTCGCGCGCTGGTTCCGTTGCCAATGAGGCACGAAGTGGCAATCGCACGGTAAACGTGCTGCCGCGGTTGGGGCCATCGCTGTGGGCTTCGATTTCTCCGCCATGCTGCGTTACAATGTGGTGCGTGATGGATAGACCCAACCCCGTTCCCTTACCGGTGCGGCTGCGGGTGAAGAACGGCTCAAAGATGTTTTCCAGCACTTCGGGTGTCATGCCGCAACCGGTATCGCGGAAGGTCATCACTGCCCAGTCCTGGTCGGCGTCCAGCGTGATCACCAGCTCCCCGCCTTCATCCATGCTTTCCAGGGCGTTGACCACCAGGTTGAGCACCACGGATTTGATTTCATGGGCGTTCACCAGCACCCGCGGCCGATGGCGAATGTCGAAGCGGACGATTTTCCCTTTGTGATGGGGCATGTGTTCCACCATTTGCAGCACCGATTGAACGAGTTCGGCCAGGTCAGTAACTTCTCGATGCTTTTCACCAACGCGGCTGAACTCCAGGAGCTTTTCCGTGATCTTTTTGCAACGGAAAGCCTCCTGTTGCATCATCCGCAGGTACTGGAAAACGGTGGCGTAATCAGGATGGTCCTGTTTGTCGCCCAGCAGGTCGGTCAGGCGTCTTTCCAGAGCTTCGCAGCAAAAGGCGATACTGGCCAGCGGATTATTGATTTCGTGGGCTACGCCTGCGGCAAGGAAACCAATGCCTGCCAGGCGTTCCGAACGCACCAGTTGTCGGCTGCGTTCCTGAACCTGGCGTTCCAGGTCGCGGTAAATCTCCCGCAGGCGGTCTATCATGTGATTGAAGGCCTGCGCCAGGTCACGCATTTCATCGTGGCTCTGCACCGAGATGTGACTGTCGAAGTTTCCCTGGGCCAATCGCATGACTTTCTGGTGCAATTCACGAATGGGTGCCATGATCCAGCGGTAAGCCAGCAAGCCCAGCGCTAAGACCAGCAACACGGCCAGGCCGGAAGCAAGCGACACGGCCAGCAGGCTATTTCGATAATCGTGCCGGGCCGCATGGATACGTCGGTTCAGATCGCTATGAATTACCTCCCGCAGTTCCGGAGCTAGCTGGCGTAGCCGTTGCAAAACGGTCAGGGCTTTTTCCTGCAGTGGCCGAACTTCGCCCCCTCCCACGCTCATCACCGCCGGTTCCGTCTGCCCGATTAGCTGGTCCAATTCTGCCAGCAGTGCCCTGAAGGCATCCACGACATCGCGTTCATCCTGGCCGCGATCCGGATCGCGACCCAGGGCAACGCTGTATTCGAGTTGCTGCTGGTAAGCTGCTAACGCTTGTCGGGCTTGTTCGAGCCGTCGGGCAAATTCCGAGATGGTGACGGCCTGTTCGGTTTCCGCCAGTGCCGCCAGGGCCATCACCGCCTCTTGCACTTCCTGGGCGGTACGCAGTTCGGCAAGTTTGCTATCAATGCTTTTCATCGTGGCGCGATACGAAAATAACCCCCACAGGGTGCCAGTCAGTAACACCCCGACGCAGCTGACGACGAGAGTCAGCCCGGCAATCAGTTTGTGGCGGATCCGCCAGCCCCGCATGGTTTAGCTAGCCGCTCACCTGGCGGCGACACCGAGTTTGCTGACCCCCGGCGAAGTAGTTTGCCTCACGCGGTTATGCGGGCTCACCAGCCCTTGCCGCGAAGCTGCCAATTTTTCCGGGCACTTCCTTAGCAGCAAGCCTTATGAGCGATGCGGGTCAGCGATTCGGCTCGCCCCTTGTATCACAAAGCCATCGGCTTGACGAGACCAGTTGTTCGGCTCGGTAGGCAGGTGATCTTGACTCGGCAACGTTTCACAATGTCCGGTTGGCACGTGAGTTATCGCCCCCTGTCCTCGAACAACAGCCTCGCTGAAAAACACGGCCAGGACCGACCGAAAACTGTAAACTTGTCCAGCCATCTTTGCCTTGTGCAAGCATTTCGAGCTCATGGAACCTGCCGCTGGTGGATAGAAGACAGAGATGGTTTCGGTTGGGGCGAGCATTTCCAGCCTTTGTAACGCGACCTGTTTTGCCTGCCAATAGCTGAGGTCATCCAACCCGCCCACTTACCTCGCGGCGAATTGCTGACCCTTCCCGAAGTTGTATCGGACAAACCGCAATAACCTGCTTTCGCCGAACCGCGGCAACGCTGACTTTGGCTGAACTTGCTTTTGAGCGAACGCCAGCGATCGCTTCCATGATGCGGTTCGACTGGCCGCTTACTGAACGAAACTGCGGCTGCACAAACGTTAGCGATGTGAAAGCTGGACTAGCATTTCCTGGCCAGCCGGTTATATCCATGCCAGCTTTTTGCGCGGGGAGACATGACGGGGCCAGCTTGCTTCAGTCCGACTAGCTGCGCGATTCCAGTGGCGCCTGGGAGAAAATCTCGGTTGCAGTCGCGCCCAAGCGCAACCGGAACGCTCCTGATGTGCGCAGCGCTGTGGCTTGTTGGTTGTGCTGACACTCGCATGAGCCAGCCGTTTTTTCCCGACCTGCCGCGCGAGCTGCAAAAAGTGTCGTTGCCCAGCTACGTAATCGAGCCGCCGGACATTTTGCTGATTGACGCGGTACGGGTCATTCCGTTGCCGCCCTATCGCATCGAGCCTCTGGATGTGCTGTTCATACAGGTGTTAGGCACGCTGCCGGATGAACCTATTGCAGGGTTGTACCGTGTGGACCCGGATGGGACAATTCTGCTCGGTCCAAGTTACGGTTCGGTTCGCGTTGCCGGTCAGACCCTCGAAGAAGCTCGCCAGACCATCGAATCTTACCTTCGCAGGATTCTCAAAGACCCGCGGGTTACCGTGAGCTTGGCAGAATCGCGGGCACTCCAGCAAATTCGTGGCGAACACTTAGTCCGGCCCGATGGCACGATTGGCCTGGGCACTTATGGTAGTGTTTATGTGGCCGGCATGACCCTCGCCGAAGCTAAACTCGCCATCGAACGCCATCTTTCTAAATTTTTGCAGGATCCCGAAGTTTCCGTGGATGTGCTCGCTTATAACAGCAAAGTCTATTACGTCATTTTCGACGGCGGTGGTTATGGTCAGCAAATTATCCCCTTGCCGATAACCGGCAATGAGACAGTCTTAGATGCCCTTGCCAAGGTGAACGGGTTACCCTTCCAGGCCTCTAATAAACACATCTGGATCGCACGCCCGGCACCGCCGGAAGCAGGGGGTGAACAAATTTTGCCAGTCAATTGGGAAGCCATCACCATGCGCGGGTGCACGGCAACTAATTACCAGATATTGCCAGGCGATCGCATCTATGTCCAGGCTGATCACTGGATCACGCTGGATAATACACTGGCTAAAATCCTCACCCCCATTGAACGGCTCTTTGGTGTCACCTTGCTAGGCAACGCAACTATTCGTGCGGTAGGCAATGGTAATAACCGTAACGCCAGCGGCACTGGATTCTAATACCTTGCATTGCCACGCGACGCCCGGCTATACTTTTATCGGCAACCGAATCTCCATGTAAGGGGGAACTTTATATGAGGCGGACACTTCTAAGAAATGCCATCCTTCTTATCGCAGCGGTTGAACTTGCCCATAGTGACACGATGGCGCAGGTGCCGAACAATCGCCCTTCGCCACCTGCTGTAAGTCCTTATCTCAACCTCCTGCGTCGGGGTGGCGGACCCGGGTTTAACTACTTTACACTGGTGCGACCGGAATTAGAGATGCGAAAGACCGTTCGCCAGATGCAACTTAGTTTAGGCGACCTTCGCCGACAGCAGGAAATTTTGCAGCAGCAGGAGACCATGCCTGCGACCGGCCATCCAACTTATTTCATGAACACCGGCTGGTATTTTAATGTCGGGCCACGTCAGGGGCCGATCTCGCCCACGCCGAGTGTTTCCTCAGCGGCAACTCGCAGAGTGTGGGCAATACCTTATCGCTAAGCGCTTCGATGCAATTCGGGAGGCTGTTAAGATGGCGCGATTACTAATCGCTTGCTGGCTGACCGGATTGGTGCTGTTAGGCTCACCGCAGGCGATAAGGGCACAGCTAGGGGAAAAATTAGGTTTAGCGGCTCCCGCTCCGCGACTTAGTTCTTTCGGTGGCTATTATGGTTATTTCCCGACCAGCTGGCGCCCCTGGCCAGGTAACGCTGCAACAACTACAGGCCCCGTGAGCATTACAGGTCCCGTGATAAGTGGCTACACCACGCCTGGCAGCCCCATTGAACCAGCTATGGGTTCACGGATAGTGCCATCAACGCACTCTAACGCTATCCCCGGCGGTCTGGTGTATCCCATAAGAACGGTCCAAAATGTACCGGTTAGTCCTGGTTCAGCAATGACGGGGACGCCACCATTGGTTCCAGCGGCACCGGTGACAGCACCTGGATTTCCGGCATCTTCCGCTATTCGCGTCCGGGAACCGCATGATTTGGCGTCGGACGCTGTTGAGCTGCCGGCAGTGCCGGGCGAGGCGTTCACTGCTCTGTCGGCGAAGCCGCTACCGTTGCATCAGCCGACGGCAACTCCGCCAGTCGCAAGTCCCCGGCGTATCTTGCGCATTCATCTTCCGGATGACAGCCAGGAACCGCGTTAGCCTGGCCTTGGTCAAGTCCGATGGGGGAAGACAGCAGGCACTTCGAGAGAAGGGATGCTACCACACTGGGCTCGCCAGCGCAACCAGTGATCCACCAGGACCAGGGCCAGCATTGCCTCACCCATGACCACGAAACGCGGCAACAGGCACGGATCATGTCGGCCTTTGACCAGGATCGTGGTCGGTTCGCCGTTTCGAGTCACGGTGCGCTGAGGTTGCGGAATGCTGGAAGTCGGTTTGAGCGCTACCCGACACACGATCGGCTCACCAGTAGAAATCCCGCCCAGGATACCACCGTGCCGATTGGTCTCGGTGCCGATGCGGCCGTCCGGCTTGCGAATAAAGGCGTCGTTATTTTCGCTGCCACGCATTCGGGCGACGGCGAAACCGGCACCGTATTCAAACCCGGTCACCGCGGGCAGCGATAAAAAAGCGTGGGCGAGGTCGGCCTTCAGCTTGTCGAAGACCGGTTCACCCAGTCCAGGTGGCACACCGGTGGCCACAATTTCACACACTCCGCCAATCGAATCCAGTTCACGGCGCACCTGATCAATCAGGGCCATCATGTGTTCCGCAGCGACTGGGTCCGGGCAGCGCACGGGGTTGGCTTCTACATCTTCCAGACGAACGCTGGCGGGGTCGGTTACATTAGCCACCACGTCGCCAATCTGTTTCACGTAACCGACAACGCGGATGCCGAGTTGTCCAAGTATTTTTTTGGCAATCGCACCGGCGGCAACCCGGCAAATCGTTTCACGAGCACTCGACCGACCACCGCCGCGGTAGTCCCGAAAACCATACTTGGCATCGTAAGTGAAGTCCGCATGTCCGGGACGATATTTGTCGCGCAACTCGCTATAATCCTGGCTCCGCTGATCCTGATTACGGAACAAGATAGCAATCGGCGTGCCGTCGGTTTTGCCCTCGAAGACGCCAGACCATATTTCCGGGTAATCCGGCTCATCGCGTTGCGTCACCAGTTTCGACTGGCCCGGCCGTCGGCGTGCCAGGTCTGGCAGCAGATCTTGCTCGGAAAGAGGTAATCCCGGCGGGCAGCCGTCCACGATGCAGACATAGCCAGGGCCGTGACTGACACCGGCCGTAGTGACGCGAAAGAGCAATCCGAAGGTATTACCAGCCATTGGTTCTCCCAGGAATGTGCTACATGCTCCGACCACGATATTCTACTGCCGTTTCCCAGCCTCTGATATAAACTAATTCACGCCTGAAAAACTTCGCATGCTTACCACTGAGGGCACAACGTATGAGTGCAGGGGGCAAACCAGGCTATTTGATCGTTACCACCAGCAACCACGTCGAAGGTTACACTATCACGGAGTACCTCGGCATTGTGCGGGGCATAGTCGTTCGCTCCACGGGAATTGCCCGTGGCTTTCTTGGCGGACTGAAATCCATCGTTGGCGGCAACATCGAAACCTGGGTTACGGTGTGCGAAGAAGCACGCAAACAAGCCTTTGCCCGCATGATAGACCACGCCCGGGAACTCGGTGCCGACGCAATCATTGCCATGCGCTACGATGCTACGGAGTTCATGCAGGGTGTCACCGAAGTTTTGTGCTATGGAACAGCCGTGCGCTTGAGTCCCTTGACGGAACACGAGTGAGAACGCGCTGCCTGCTCACTGTCACAGCATCGCCAATCTGTGCTCTGGCTCTATATAACAGCAAAAGATTCGCACTGGCAAAGTGCTTATCCGGAAACGAGGTGTGAATATGAGACGAGCGACATCGGTAATTGACCTGCGCAGCGATACGGTTACCCGTCCCACCGCGGGCATGCGAGCGGCTATGGCTACTGCGGAAGTAGGCGACGATGTTTTCGGTGAAGATCCCACTGTGCGACGTTTAGAAGAACGCGTTGCCGAGTTATTAGGTAAAGAAGCCGCGCTCTTCGTGCCCTCGGGTACTATGTCTAACCAGATCTGCATCAAGGTGCACACCCAGCCGGGTGACGAACTAATATGCGACGTTAATTCCCATGTGTACAACTATGAAGCAGGCGGCCCGGCAGTGCTTAGCGGTGTTATGTGCCGCACCATCGAGGGCGAACGCGGTATTTTCGATGTGCAACATCTCGAAGGGTTAGTTCGACCGGATAATGATCATCTGGTGCGTACACGCTTGGTATGCATCGAGAACACACACAATCGCGGTGGCGGTAGCATTTTCCCACTGGAGGCGATTCGCCGTATTTCTAATTGGGCACACCGCCACAATCTGGTCGTGCACCTTGACGGGGCACGATTGTGGAATGCTGCTATCGCGACCGGCATTCCGCTTCGGGACTGGGCCGAACCCTGCGATTCTGTCTCGGTCTGTTTCAGCAAGGGACTCGGTGCTCCGGTAGGCTCGGCACTGGCCGGTACGAAAGACTTTGTCCGCCGGGCACGGCGTGTCCGCAAGCTGTTTGGCGGGGGCATGCGTCAGGCCGGTGTCTTAGCAGCGGCTGCATTATACGCGATCGAACACCACTTCCACCGCCTGGCCGAGGATCATCAAAACGCCCAAATCCTGGCACAAACCATTCGTAATACCCCGGGGCTTCGTTTGTTTCCCCAGCACATCGAAACGAATATCCTCTATGCCGACATTGATCCGAGATTAGGTACTGCGGCGGATTTTGCTCGCGCCCTGGCCGAACAGCGCGTTCTTGTACTACCGGTTTCCCCCCAGCGTATCCGCTTAGTTACTCATCTGGATGTTAGTCGAGCGCAAGCCGAACAGGCAGCCATTATCATTCAAGAGACAGCTAAGCGTTTAGCCTTGCAAGCTGCATGATCGCCGGACAGGTTCATTCCTGGGAACTTACGCCGCAGCAGGCCATCGCTTTGCAGAAGCAACTGGCCAGCCGGGTACAACTCGCCGGTAAGTTGTATTCCTGCCGCTATGTTGCCGGAGCGGACGTCGCTTACACTCGCAGTGACCGTCATCTCGTGGCGGCTATAGTTATATGGGACCGTAAGCATAATCAGGTAATCGAGCAACAAGTAGTGCGACAACCGGTATCGTTTCCTTATGTTCCCGGGCTATTATCCTTTCGAGAAAGCCCTGGCGTCCTTCATGCCTGGCAACATCTTCACAGGCAACCCGACCTGCTGATGATAGATGGACATGGTTATGCCCACCCCCGCCGGTTTGGCATTGCCTGTCATTTAGGGGTGCTTCTCGACATCCCGACAATCGGTTGTGCGAAAAGCCGCTTGATTGGCAAACATGACGAAGTGCCCGACCAGGTTGGTGCGTGGGTGCCTCTTTACGACTGTGAGGAGATCGTGGGCGCTGTTTTACGCACCCGGCTTCATGTTCGCCCGATTTATGTTTCCATAGGACATCGTCTCGATCTGGAGCAGGCTATCTTCTGGACAATGCAATGCTGTCGCGGCTACCGCGTTCCTGAACCAACTCGCTTAGCGCATCTGCTGGTTAGTCGTGCGCGAACGCAGCCTGACTAAGTAGCTTGGAGATTAGATCGCCATTTAGCGACTACGTGACCGGAAGTTACGCAATTCAATCAAAAAATCCGAGCTGAATACGCGCGGCGTCAGACATCATAGAGGGATGATAGGGCGGGTCCCAGACCAGCTCCAGCTTAACTTCCTTGACACCAGGTACCTGACGCACCTTCTGCTCCACTTCGTACGGAAGCGTCGCAGCCGACGGACACATCGGTGATGTGAGCGTCATCCGGATATAAACTTCCCCCGTGGGCTGCACCTCCAGCTTATAAATCAGCCCAAGATCATATATGTTCACGGGTATTTCCGGGTCGAAAATAGATCGCAACACGCGAATCACCTGCTGTTCTAGTTCAAGGTGATTTATTTGTTCGCTCGGTGTTGCACAGTGCGATTCCTGAGTTTCGCTGTCAGTCTGGGAATTTAGTGTCTTGTCATTGTTGCTCATAGGTATATCCCATCGGGAGCAATCAAAGTGCTGCGTACTTCAAGATAGCGAGATATTTTATTTATTCGGTGGAAACAGTTTCCTGCCGGCCTTGCAGGGCAGCGTGAAGGGTGTGCCAGGGTAGTGTGGCGCATTTGACCCGTACCGGAAATTCTCGCACTCCGGAGAAAACCGCCAGTTTACCTAGCGGTGGCCGTGCGGCTGACGCAGCTTCTGGAGATTCCTGGCCTGTCACGAGCTCATGGAAGGCGTGAAAAAGTGCCTCGGCTTCTTCTACGGTTTTGCCTTTTACCGCCTCAGTCATGACCGACGCAGACGCCATAGAGATTGCACAGCCACTGCCCTGGAAAGCGATGTCCTCGATACGATTGTTGCTTAGCTTTATATACAGCGTCAGGCGGTCTCCGCAGAGGGGATTATATCCTTCCTGACGCCGCGTTGCCTCGGCAAGCACCCGAAAGTTTCGCGGATGCTTCTGGTGATCGAGAATCACCTCCTGATAAAGGTCTCGCAAATCAGACATGTTAGTGGCTATCCTGATTTCACATGCGGAAAAATTCTCGGGCCTGGTACAATCCGGCAACCAGGGCATCTATATCTTCTGCAGTATTGTAAATGCCGAGCGAGGCCCGTGCGGTAGCTGGGACTCCTAACCACTCCATTAACGGTTGGGCACAGTGATGTCCTGTGCGTATGGCGATACCCTGCTGATCAAGTACAGTTCCCAAATCGTGTGGATGGACGCCGTCTAAATTGAAAGCAATGGCACCGCATCGCCATGCCGGATTGCCGTAAATAGTCAACCCGGGTATCTCGCGTAATGCTTGTAAGCTATACTCCATCAACTTCTCCTCCTGGGCGGCTACTTCTTCCATACCCAGCTGATTCAGAAAATCCAGAGCCGCCTTGAATGCAACCACGTCCGCTATATTCGGCGTGCCAGCTTCAAACTTATAGGGTAGCACATTGTAGGTCGTTTTTTCAAAGGTTACCGAAGCGATCATATCACCACCACCTTGATAAGGTGGCATAGCCTCTAATAATTCTTCTTTCCCGTAAAGCACGCCTACGCCCGTCGGTCCATACATCTTATGGGCTGAGAACGCATAAAAGTCGCAATCGAGCTCCTGGACATTGACCGGCAAATGCGGTGCGGCTTGTGCACCATCTACAAGAACCCGTGCTCCGGCAGCATGGGCCAGCTCAGCAATTTTTTGCACCGGATTTACTGTCCCAAGCACATTAGAAACATGCGCTACGGCTACCAGTCGCGTGCGCGGGCTCAGCAGACGCTCGAAAACTTTCCAGTCTAACTCTCCTTCCGGTGTCAACGGAACAACACGCAACTTCAGACCGCGCTCTTCACAAACCATCTGCCAGGGCACGATATTAGAATGATGTTCCAAGTGCGTAATAATAATTTCGTCACCCGCCTGCATAAAGCGACGACTAAACGACCAGGCTACGAGGTTGATACTTTCTGTTGTTCCGCGTGTAAAGATGATCTCGCGCGAACTACGAGCACCTATAAACCGCTGCACGGTCGTACGTGTTTGTTCGAAGGCATGTGTCGCCTGTTCGCTTAGATAATGAATGCCGCGATGCACATTGGCGTTCCATTCCTCATAATACCGCACCAGCGACTCGATAACAACCCGCGGTTTCTGGGTGGTGGCAGCGTTATCCAGGTAGTGCAGCGTCTTTCCCCGCACCGGGCGTAGCAGAATAGGAAACTCCGCCCGCAAAGTCTCAGGTGTCCAGGAGCGGAGCATGCTCTTCTGGGCTGCCGGTACAGATGTGATGCGGGTCATGGCAGCGA
>VAPR01000250.1_pt1 | contig 37765 bp, 39 predicted proteins | sample 3380701 | NCBI WGS metagenome assembly VAPR01 (sample SAMN11536904, study PRJNA540576) | hot springs metagenome | isolation source: hot spring wet sediment | place: Spain: Lobios | collected 2014-01
GTAAAATCTCTTCTTTTTAAATCATCTTCTAATTTTTCAGCAAATTTAATTTCATCAGGTCTTCGAAAATCAGAATATTTTCCTTCAATTCGAAAGGTAGTTACTTCAATAACTTTTAAACTTTCATCTTCAGAACCTGTTTTAATACCAACAGTTCCAAATCTATTTTCATAAAAAGCAGAATCGCCAAAGATCTTTAAAATTTCATCTGGTTTAGCATTAGTAGTTATATCCCAGTCCTTTGGTTTTTTCTTTAAAATTAAATCGCGAACGCAACCACCAACTAAATAAGCCGAAAAATTATTTTTAATAATTTTCTCCCAAACAAATAAAACTTCTGGAGGTAGGGAAGAGATTTGAATTTTCATTGTTTGCGGGGAGCGGGGTACGGGAATTGAACCCGCGTTTCCACCTTGGGAAGGTGGCGTTGAACCACTCAACTAACCCCGCTAAAATAAACTAATTATTGACAAAAATTAATTTATAATATTATAAATCACCATCCTCAAAATTAATAAAATGACAAAAACAAATAAAGCTCATAAAAAAGAAATTGGCTTTAATTTATTAATTGATATTTACGAAGTTAAAAAAGATAAATTTCATTTAAAAGAATTATTAAGTTTACTTAAAAAAATTTTAAATTTAACAAAAACAAGCCCGGTTGGCAATCCTATAATAAAAAAAATAACTTCAGCAAAATATCCTTGGGATGGCTATTCAATTATTCAAATTCTTAAAGAAAGCCATATTGCTATTCATACTTGGCAAGAGTATAATTATTTAGCTTTTGATATATTTTCATGTAAAAACTTTGATGTTAAAAAGCTTTTAGATTTCCTTAAAAAAGAATTTGAAGGTTCAAAAATAAAATGTAAAATCTATAGAAGGGGAATAAAAATAAAAGTACAGAGCTCAAAGAAGGAGGATAAAAAGTATTAGGAAGTCAAAATTTAAGTTCGCAAAATAATTCTTTTACGAACCTAAAATAACCATTTATGGATATTGATATTTTTTCTATTAAAAAAGCTTATTTAATAGGCATTAAAGGTGTTGGCATGACTGCTTTAGCTGAAATACTAAAAGAATTAGGAATAGAAGTTATTGGTTCTGACACAAAAGAAAAATTTTTCACTGATGAAATTTTAAAAAAAGAAAAAATTAAATTCTACGAAGAATTTAATAAAAATAATTTAAAAAAAGAATTACCAGTTGATTTAGTAATTTCTTCAGTTGCTTATATTTTAAAACCAAATTCTGAAATCAAATTTGTACAAAAATTAAATATTCCTCTTTTAACTTATCCTCAAGCTTTAGCTCAAATTTTTAATAATTCTTTTGGAATTGCTATTTGTGGTTCTCATGGTAAAAGCTCAGCAACAGCTATTTTAGGAACAATTTTTAAAAATTTAGGTTATGATCCTAATGTTTTGGTTGGAGCTGAGGTAATTGAGTGGCAAAAAAACGCTCTAATTATTAAAAACTTCAAAGAAAAAATTGATTTTATGAGAAAAAATGAAAATAAACTTAATAATTTAAACTGGTTAAGAAAAAACTTAAAAAAATTACCAATTTTTATTATTGAAGCTGATGAATATCGAGATGCTTTTTTAAATTATTTTCCAAGAATTACCATTGTCACTAATATTGATTATGATCACCCAGATTATTTTAAAAACGAAAAAGAATACTTAGAAAGCTTTATTAAATTTGCCCACAACCTAAAAGAACCCAAAATTTTAATTAGTTATCAAGATTTACCGAAAATAAAAAAAATTAAACATTTTCGAATTAAATTCAATTCTAAAATTTCTTTTCCCTTCCCTATTCCCGGAATTCATTTTCAAAAAAACTTACAATTAATTTTTCAGCTTATCAAAATTTTCAATTTAAACAAAAGTAAATTTTTTCAAACAATTAAAAAATATAAAGGTATTAGAAGAAGATTTGAAATTGTTGCTCATAAAAATGATATTTATCTAATTGATGATTATGGTCATCACCCTAATGAAGTTTTAAGTTTTTATAAAAGTTTAAAATTAACTTTTCCTGATTATCAAATTTTCTTTATTTTTCAGCCTCATACCTTTACCAGAACCCATTTTCTTTTTAAGGAATTTATTAATGTCTTTCAAGAAATTAAAAAAGATAAAAATGTTAATTTAATCATTTTCAAAACTTTTCCTTCTGCCCGTGAAAAAGAAATAATCTTAAAGATTAAAAAATTGAAAAAGGATGAAGATTTAGCGAAAAAAATTAAAGCTATGTTTTTTAATAAAGAAAAAGATTTAATAAATTTTTTAAAAAAGAAGATAAAACCTAAAACAATTATAACCACTGTTGGTGCTGGTTCTCTTTATAAAATTTTAGATAAATTAAAAAATTTTATTTAGCTATTTATTGAATCAATTGATATTTCATTAAATCATCGATTATTTTTTGGATTTCTTCCTCCTGTATTGGTAATTTTTGCTCTCCTATTCCTTTTTCTTGAAAATATATTTTTGTTGCTTTGGTAAAAGTTTGGGCTATAAAAAAAATTGTTCCAGCACTGATTAAAGTTAGAACACTAATATAAATAATAATTATGATTGTTTTAATTTTTTTCATTTTATTTGTAATGTTAAGTCAATGACATAAAGCGATGTTGTTGATTTTTCATCAGGAGACAATTTATTAATCTTTAATTCATTAATTTGAGTTACAAGAGCTTCTTTAAATAAAAATTCAGAAAATTTATCATAATCATTTTGAGACAATAAAAAGACAATATTTATTTTTTTTTCATTTTCCTGAAATTGAGTTTTTTGGATTTGCCAATTTTCTTTTGCTAATTTATCAAGGATCAAATTTTTGGTAGTCTCAAAATCTCTATTTAATTTTTGTTGAAGTTCATAGATAATTACTTTTAAATCTTTATTTGTCTTTTGTTTAATTAAATTATTAATAATTTGCAACCTTCTTGCTTTTTCAAATTGACTTTGACTTTGAAGAATTTCTATTTTTAGATTGTCAATTTCTTTAATCTTTGTTAAAATTTTATTTTTATAAAAATTTAAAAGAAAAAAATAACCTATTAAGATTATTAAAAAAACAACAACGAAAATTAAGCTCCTATAAATAAAAACTTTGTTATTTGAAGTAAACATTAATTAATTTAATTATAATTGACTTTCTTCAATTTTCACAAAAATTTCTAATTCTTCTTTAGTGATTTTTCTTTCAGAAGACTTGCCTAAAATTTCTAATGGTGTTTTGAAAATATCTTTAATTATTGGCTGAGGTATCATTTTATTTCGCAAATTAAAATTGATTTGATATTTTCTTCTTCTTTCTGTCTCTTTAATAGCATTTTCTAAAGATTTTGTTATTTTATCAGCATATAAAATAACTTTTCCTTCTAAATGTCGAGCACTCCTTCCCATTGATTGAATTAAAGTTGTTGTATTTCTTAAAAAGCCTTCTTTGTCAGCATCCAAGATTGCTACTAATGAAACTTCGGGTAAATCTAATCCTTCTCTTAAAAGATTGATTCCAACTAAAACATCAATCTCACCAATTCTTAATTTTTTAATAATCTCAGATCTTTTTAAAGTTTTAATATCAGAATGTAAATACTCTGCTTTAATTCCCTGCTCTAACAAAAATTCAGTCAAATTTTCTGCTGATCTTTTTGTTAAAGTTAAAACTAAAACTCGATGATTTTTATTGATTCTTTCTTTAATTTCCTTCAATAAATCAATAACTTGATTTTTTGTTGGTCTTACTTCAATCTCTGGATCGGGAATACCCGTTGGTCTTAATAATTGTTCAACCACTTGTTTAGAAATTTTTCTTTCAAACTCACCTGGTGTTGCCGAAACAAAAATAATTTGAAAATTTTTAGAAAAAAATTCATCAAAAGTTAAAGGTCGATTGTCAATTGCTGAAGGAAGTCTCCAACCATATTCAACCAAGGTTTCCTTTCTTCTTCTATCTCCATTAGCCATAGCTTTCAATTGAGGAATACTAAGATGAGATTCATCTATAAAAATAATTGTTTCTGGAGGTAAATAATCAAGCAAAGTATAAGGAGGCTCACCTGGGTTTCGAAATGATAAATGTCGAGAATAATTTTCTATTCCTGAACAATAACCATTTTTTTCAAGAAGATGCAAATCCAAAAGGGTTCTTTGCTTTAATCTTTGAGCTTCAACTATTTTACCTTCCTTTAATAATTCCCAATATCTCTCTCTTAATTCTTGTTTAATATTTAAAATAGCCAAATCTAATTTTTCTTTAGGAGTAACAAAAAATTTAGCTGGAAAAATTTTTACTTCTTCTAAAGGAAGAAAATCCCCTTTTATTTCTAATTTAAAAACATCTTCTTTATTTTTTTCAATCAAAAATTTTTTTAAAGAAATAATTTTTTCTTTATCCCAGCTAATTTCCAAAAGATAACTACCATCTGGATTTGTAAGATAAACTTTTTTATTTTCCTTATCAACAATATAAGTACCAGCTTTAATTTCATTCAAACTTCCCTTTTCATATTGCAAAGTTTTGAGATAATCAACAACATCTTTTAAATATATATTTTTATCAACACTAAGATCTAAACAGATATTTTTATATTCTTCAGGATCACCAATGCCATAAATACAACTAATAGAAGAAACAACAATAAAATCTTTTCTTGTTAAAACACTTTCAATAGTTGCATGCCTTAATTGATCTAAAAGTTCATTAATGCGAGCATCTTTGGCAATATAAGTATCAGTTTCAGGAATATAAGCTTCTGGTTGATAATAATCATAATAACTTACAAAATAGTGAACTGCATTATAAGGAAAAAAGGAGCGAAATTCTTGATAAAGTTGAGCAGCTAAAACTTTATTTGGTGATAAAACTAAAGCTGGTCTTTGAGTTTTGGCAATAATATTAGCCATAGTAAAAGTTTTGCCACTTCCAGTGACACCCAGTAAAGTTTGATAACGATAACTTAGACTTAATCCTTTCACTAACTTTCTTATTGCTAAAGGTTGGTCACCTGTTGGTTTAAATTTAGAAATTAATCTAAACATTATGTTAAAATTATAACACAGGCTATGTTAATATTAGATTACGATATTAGAGGGATTTTTAAAAAGGAGCTTAATTTTGAAATTATATATTATACAGTAAATCAATTTTTTAAGAAAATAAATGATAGAAAAATTATTTTGGGCGTTGATTCTAATAAAAACAATTTAATAATTAAAGAATTTTTGTTAAAAAATTTTGCTTTCGAATACTTAGGAATTTTGTCAACTCCAATTTTTTATTATCAGGTTATTAAAAGAAAAAAACCTGGAATTATGATTACTGCTTCTCATTTACCTAAAAATTATTCTGGTTTGAAATTTTTATTAGCTAATGGCGAATCTTGGAAACCAAAAATAAAAACACAAAACTTGAAACTTTCCAATTACATTCAAATAAAAACAATAAAAAAACAAAAAACAGAAAAAGACAATTTTCAAAAAGAAATCAATCCTGAAATTTATCAAGAATACTTTGAAAAACTTAAAAAAATTGTCAAACCAAAGAAAAAAGTATTTGTCAATTTTGATAAAAAAAATTTTTTTCTCCATTTTTCCCTGCCCTATTTTAAAAAATTAAATATTTTTGACAATAATAATTCTTTAATGAAAATAAAAAGCGATTTGGATAATGATCGAATTTTTGTTTATTATCAAAATAAAATGATATTACCTGACTTAGTGTTTTATTATTTAGCTATTAATAAAAAATATAAAAATTTAGGAGTACCTATATATTTTAGCCAATACTTAAAAGAAAAACTTTTAAAATTAAACAAGAAAATTTTTATCATCCCCACTGGACATTATTACTTTAAAAAAGCCTATAAAAAATACAATCTTGATTTAGCCTTTGAACCTAGTGGTCATTTTTATATGTTCAAAGATTTAAAAACAGAAAGTCCTTATTTAACTTTAGCTATCTTTTTGCAACAAGAAATTGATTTAAAATTTTTATCGTTTGTAAACAAAAATATCAAAAGATTGTCATTGAAAATAGATGAAAAATTTGATTTAGAAAAATTTGTTTCTTCATTAAAAAAGAAATTTAAGTTAAAATTAAAAAAATTTGATGGTTATCTTCTTTATCAAGAAAATTTTTATTTACACTTAAGAAAAAGCAAAACTGAAAATAAATTAAGAATTTCTTTTGAAGGTGATCAAAAATTTGCAAAAGAAATAATTAATGCCACAAGAACTTTTAATTAGAAAAATTTTTAGATTATATCCTTGGTTAATTTTTAGTTTATTTTTAATTTTTATTATTCTTCATTTTGTTTATTCGGCTTTTTATCCAATTTTTATAGGTGAAAGAAAAACAATCAGTGTTTTTCCGGGAACGAAAATATGGATATTGGCTCAAAATTTAGAACAAGAAGGAATTATTCGCTCATCTTTTTATTTTAGGCTTTTAGTCTATTTAAAAAAATCAAATATCAAAGCTGGTATTTATGAATTTAATGGATTTTATAATCTTTTTGATGTCATTAAATATTTTGAAAAAGGAGGCAAAGGAATAAAAATAACTATTACTGAAGGAATGACCTTAAAAGAAATTGAAAGTTTACTAAACAAAAATGGCTTTAAGGTTAATTTAGAAAAATATAAGTTAGCTGATTTTTCTGAAGTTGATTTAAAAAATTATTTTCCTCCAGAAAGTAGCTTAGAAGGTTTTTTAGCCCCCGATACTTATGAGTTTTATCCTAATGAAGATGAAAAAGCTATTGTTATTAGAATTTTAAAAAATTTTTCCAAAAAATTTTTTCCGGAATTACTCAAAAGCGTTGACTTTAATTTATATGAAAGATTAATTTTAGCCTCAATAGTGGAAAAAGAAGCAAAAGAGGTTGAGGATTTTCCTATTATTGCTGGAATTTTGATTAAAAGATTAAAAAATAATAAAACCTTAGATGTTGATGCATCTTTAGTTTATGAAAAATGTGGTTATATCTTTTGTCAAGATAAATTAACTCAACAAGATTTACAAAAAGTTTCTCCTTTTAACACTTATAAAAATTTAGGTTTACCACCGAGACCAATTAGTAATCCAGGTATTTTGGCTATTAAATCAGTAAACAATCCTATTGAGACAGAATATTGGTATTATTTAACTGATAAAAGTGGTAAAGCTATTTTTTCTAAAAATTTACAGGAGCACCACAATAATATTAAAAAATATCTAAAATGAATCGAGTATTTGAAAAAAATTTTGAAAAATATTATCAAAAACTTTTCATTAAAAATTTATTTAAACTATTTTTATTAATTATCTTTATGTTGGGACTTATTTACATATTATTACCTAAACTAAAATCTGTTCAAAAAACCTTTTCTCCTAAAATAGGGGTAACAATATATCCATTTTATGATTTGACTAAAGAAGTTGTTGGTGATAAGTTTGAAGTTATTTTAATAATACCACCTGGAGCTGAACCTCATAATTTTGAGCCAACACCAGTAACAATTAAAAACATCCAAGGAATAAAAATAATTTTTGCTTCTGGATTAAATATTGATCAATGGGCAGTAAATGTTCAAAATGTTATTGGTGATGTAAAAATTGTTAATTTTTCCCACAAAGTGAATTTTATAAAAATAAATAACGAAATTGATCCTCATTTTTGGCTCTCTTTAGAAAATGCTAAAAAAATAGCCGAAATTGTTAAAGAAGAAATGATCAATTTTGATCCAAACAATAAAGATTATTATCAAGAAAATTATCAAAAGGTAATTGCAAAGATAAATGAACTCCAAAAGTTAGCTGAAGATACAAAAAAAGAAATTAAATCGCCATATTTAATTGTTCAACATAATGCTTTTAATTATTTAGCTAAGGATTTAAATCTTGAAATAGCTGGTAGCCTTGAAGGACCAAATAAAGAATTAACAATAAAAGAATTAAAAAATTTAGTTGATAAAATTAGATTAATGAAAATTAAAGTTGTTTTTAAAGAAGCTGGTGAAGAAAGTAATCTTTTAGAAAATTTAGCTAAACAATTTAATTTAAAAATATACGAATTAGATTCAATCGAAGGTAAAAGTGGTTTAGATTATTTTTCTGCTTATCAAAAGAATTTAGAAACATTAAAATCTGCTTTAAAATAAAATGTCTTATGCCTTAGAAGTAAAAAATTTAATAGTCAGATTAGGTGAACAAAAAATTATTAAAAATATTAGCTTTCAATTGCCAGAAGGAACAATCACTGCTTTAATAGGTCCTAATGGAGCTGGGAAAACCGTTCTTTTGAAAACAATTCTTGGTCTTTATGAATATGAAGGAGAGATAAAAATTTTTGGCGAAAATCATCATAAAATGTTACATTTAATAGGTTATGTTCCCCAATATTATCCTATTGATAGTGCTTTACCTTTAAGTGTTTATGAATTTTTAAGAATGACAACAAATGATAATAAAAAAATTAATGAAGTTTTAAGAGAAGTTGATATTGAAAATATAAAACATAGAGAATTAAGATATTTATCAGGAGGACAATTACAAAGAGCCCTTTTTGCTAGAGCTCTTTTGCATAATCCAAAAATTTTGGTTTTAGATGAACCAACCTCAGAAACTGATATTGCTGGTCAAAAAGAATTTTATGAAATTATTAAATACTTAAACACAAATAAAAAAGTAACTATTTTAATCACCAGTCATGAAATTACTGTTGTTCATACTTTTGCTCAAAGAGTTTTGTGTTTAAATCGTTCTTTAATTTGTGATGGTCCAATTAATCTTCTTTTTAATGAAGAAATATTAAAAAAACTTTATCAAAAAGATATTTTTGTTTATCCATTTAATAAACCAGAATCTTAATATGGTAAAATGAGCATTTTTGATTATCCTTTTTTACTAAAGTCATTAGTATCAACTTTATGGTTAAGTGTTGTTTTCGCCCTTTTAGGTGTTTTTGTTTTTATTAAAAAAATGTCTTTCTTTAGTGATGGTGTTGCTCATGCTTCAATTTTGGGTTTGGCCATAGCTTTTCTTTTAAATTTTAATATTTTGGTTCTAGCTTTAATTGCTGGAGCCCTTTTTGCTGTTTTGATTTTTTGCTTAGAAAGAAAAACAAAAATTCATACTGATACTTTAATAGGTTTAATTTTTGTTTCTGCTTTATCTTTGGGTTTAATTTTAATGTCATTGAAATCTGCTTATCAACCTGAACTTTTGAATTTTCTTATTGGTAATATCTTAACAATCAGCTATTTTGATTTTATTTTAACAAATATCTTTTCTTTGCTTGTTTTATTAATTTTATTTTTTAATTTCAAAAAAACCCTTCTTTCCCTTTTTGATCCTGTTGAAGCTAAATTAAGAAAAGTCAATGTAAATTTTTATGCAATTTTGTTTTACCTGATTTTGGGAACAAGTGTTATTTTAGGAATCAAATTAGTGGGAGTTGTTTTGGTAACTGCTTTTTTAATAATTCCTCCATCAATAAGCAGTTTAATTGCTAAATCTTTTAAACAATTTGTTCTTTTTAGTGTTGTTTTTGGCTTTTTTAGTTCTTTGTTTGGTTTTTTGGTGGCTGATTTTTATAATTTTCCAGTTGGAGCAACTATAGTTCTTGTTGGTTCAGCTTTATTTTTCGTTTTTTTCGCTTATAAAACTATGCTAAAATAATATTTAATGGAAAGATTTCAACCAGAATTAAAACCAGGTGAGAAGAAATTTTTGGAAAAGTTTGAACAAATCCACAAAGAAAAACCCAAAGATTATAAAGGGGCTAAAGAAAAAGTATCTCTGACTATTGAAAAGATAAAAGAAGAAATTGAAGAACTTCCAGAAATTAAAAGGGAGGGAGAGTTTCATCATAACATTCCAATTTCTCAATCAATTAATATTTTAGCCCAAGCTATTCAAATCGCGATTAATGAAGGTGTTGAAAAGGGGTTAAAATTCATAATGATAACAAATAATCCTTATCTTATTGACGCCTTTCATGATCTATTAATAGGACACTTTGTTGGTTTAGTTATGAAAAAATGACAAATATAAAATATTTTCTTTTTGGCTTTATGGCTGCTCTTAGTTTATTAGTATTGTTTTTGATTTTTTGGCTGTTTAAAAAGAACAAAGAGAAAAAAAATTTGAATATTTCTCTCAATTATTCCTTATTGCTGGTTGAATTACCACGATACCAAAGAAGCCAAGAAGAAAAAATCAAACTTATTGAGGAGTTAAGTTCATTCGAAAATTTTTTAGCAGGTTTTTCTTCTATCAAAGAGCCGATAATTTTTGAAATTGCCACTCCTCATTATGGCGAAGAGATTTATTTTTATGTTGCTTTACCCCAAAAAAATATTGAATTTTTTCGAAAAACATTAACTGGTTTTTATCCTGGAGCTGAAGTGGTAATTATTAAAGAAGACTATAATATTTTTAATCCAACGGGAGCTTCTTTAGCTTCAATTATTAAACTTAAAAATCATAACTACCTTCCAATTAAAACTTATAAAGAATTAGCTATAAGCAATGTTGATCATTTAGATTCTTTTCTTGGTGTTTTCAATAAATTAAGCAAGGAGGGTGAAGGCTTAGCTTTACAATTTATTTTGAAACCTGTATCTTCTTCAGAAAATAAAAAAATTTTTAAGATTATTAAAAAATTAAGAGAAGGTAAAAGGTTAAACGAAGCTTTACAGGGGGAAAATATTTTTATTGATATTTTAAAAGCTCTAAAAGAGGCATTCTTGCCAGAAACCAAAGAAACAAAAGAGCAAAGAGAAAAAGAAAAAGTAGAACCAAAACCACAAGAAGAAATTGCAATGAAAAATTTAGAAATGAAAGCTAACAGACCTTTGTTTAAAGTTAATATTAGATTGATTGCTTCAACTAATGATCAAACAACATCTGATATTCTTATTTCTTCATTAGAATCAGCTTTTGCCCAATTTAGTAATCCAGGTTTCAATGAATTTTATAGTTTTCGACCGAAAGGAAACAGACTTAAAAAAACCTTTTATCAATTTGCTTTTAGATTATTTGACGATAAAGACAGTATTTTACTAAACACTGAAGAAATTACCTCTTTTTTTCACCTCCCTACTTCTTATACTAAAAATTCTCTTATTCATTGGCTAGCAGCTAAATCAGCTCCACCACCACCAAATCTTCCAACCGAAGGAATTATTCTTGGAGAAAATATTTATCAAGGAACAAAAACAACAATTAGAATAAGTCGAGAAGATAGAAGAAGACATATTTATATTATTGGTCAAACTGGTACTGGTAAAACTACTTTACTGAAAAATATGATTGTTCAAGATATAAGAAATGGTGATGGTGTTTGCTTTCTTGATCCTCATGGTGATGTTGCTCAAGAAATTTTGGGTTTAATTCCTAAAGAAAGAATTGATGATGTTATTTATTTTAATCCTGGTGACACTCGAAGACCAATAGCTTTAAATATTTTAGAATATTCAAAAGATAGGCCCGAAGATAAAACTTTTATTATTAATACTTTAATTGAAATTATTGATAAACTTTATAATCTTCAATTAACTGGTGGCCCAATGTTTGAACAATATTTAAGAAATGCTCTTTTATTAATTATGGACAATCCTGATTGGGGATATACATTATTAGATGTTTCGAGAGTTTTTGTTGATGAAGATTTTCGAGAGGAATTATTGGATCAGTGCAAAAATTACCCTGTTATTGAATTTTGGAAAAAGCAGGCTGTTGTTGTCGGTGGTGAACTTTCATTAGAAAATATGATTACCTGGATAACTTCAAAATTAAATCCCTTTATTACTAATGATTTTGTAAGACCAATAATTACTCAATCAAAATCAACTTTAAATTTTGAAGATATTATGAACAACAGAAAAATTTTAATTGTTAATTTATCAAAAGGAATTCTTGGAGAAACAAGTGCTTATCTTTTGGGAATGCTTTTGATTACTAAACTTTTACTTGCTGCTTTTGCTCGAGTTAGAATATCAGAAGAAGAAAGAAAAGATTTTTATCTTTATATTGATGAATTTCAAAATTTTGCTTTCAAAGGTGTAGCAAGTATATTATCTGAAGCAAGGAAGTATAGATTGGCAATGGTTTTTGCTCATCAGTATGTCAAACAATTACCAGAAGAAATTGCTGCTGCTGTTGTTGGTAATGTTGGAACTAAAATTATATTTAGAGTTGGCCCTGATGATGCTGAATTTTGGGAAAGAGCTTTTCTACCAACTTTTAATAAGCAAGATTTATTGAATATTCCAAATTATAATGCTTATACTGTTTTACTTATTTATGGTTATGCTTCCCAGCCTTTTAATTTCAAAACACTTTACCCCGAAACTCCAAATAAAGAATTAGCTCAAAAAATTGCTGAACTTTCTATGTTAAAATATGGTAGACCAAAAGAAGAAATTGAAAAGGAAATAGCCCAAAAATATGAACAATATCGTTAATTTAATTTTTATTTTGATAGGTTTTGTTGTAGTTTATATAGTTTTGAAAAAAGATATTGAAAAATTAATAAATCAAAGTAAAAGTTTAGATCAACAAAATTTATTAGATTTATCAAGTAAATTGATTGAGAGTTTTAATATTTTAAAACAAGAACTTAGCCAACATCTTCAATTGGCAGACGAAAAACAAATTAAAATTATTGAAACAACATCAAAAGTTGAAGAAATTGCAAGAAATTTATCTTCGCAAACCGAAGAAATTAAAACTTTTAAAGAAATTTTGTCAGGACCAAAAACAAGAGGTTATTTTGGCGAGATAATGCTCAAAGAAATTTTAAAAAATTTACCATCTTCTTTTTATGAAGAACAATATTCTCTGGGCTTAGGTTTAGAAAAGGTTGATTATGTTTTAAAATTAAACGACACACTAATTCCTATTGATGCTAAATTTCCGGTACAAAATTTTCAAAAAATTTTTTCTGCTGAAGAAAAAGAAAAAAATGTTATCAAGAAAGAATTAATAAGAAATATAAAAACTAAAATTGAAGACATTTCAAAAAAATATCTTAAAAATGGTGTTGAGTTTGCTTTAATGTACTTAGCTAATGAAGCAATTTATTATGAACTTTTATCAGATAAAGATTATGAAGAAGTTTGGGATTTTGCTCGAGAAAAAAATGTTTTTCTGACTTCACCAAAAACTTTTGAACTAATCTGTTCTTCCCTACTTTTGATTATTCGTAAACAAGAATTTTCTCGAAACATTCAACAAATTTTGGCAAATATCCATCAAATGGAAAAAGATTTATTGGAATTAAGTGATCAATTTACTAAATCTTATAATCAACTTAATTATAGTTTTAATAATCTAAGAGAATTTGAAAAAACTTTAAATAGATTTATTAGCAATTTTAGAACCCTAATTCAAACTGAGAAAAAATTAGAAAAAGAAATTAAAGAAAAAAGTTTAGTTTAAAGGTCAAAATTAATTTTTAAATTTCAAAAATGAGAATAGCAATTAATGGGTTTGGAAGAATTGGAAGAATATTTTTTAGAGTTGCTTTTGATCATCCAAATTTTGAAATAGTCGCTATTAATGATCTTTCTGATATTCAAAATTTAGCTTATTTATTAAAATATGATACTGTTTACGGCAAATATAAAAAAAATGTCGAAGCAAAAGAAAATAAAATTATTGTTGACGGCAAAGAAATTTTAGTTTTTAAAGAAACTGATCCAACAAAATTACCATGGAAAGATTTAAACATTGATCTGGTTGTTGAAGCAACCGGTGTTTTCACTGAATATGAAAAAGCAAAAGCTCATTTAATTGCTGGAGCTAAAAGAGTTGTTATTACTGCTCCAGCAAAAGACGAAATTACTCCAACCTTCACTCCAAATTTAGAAGATATTTCTAAAATAACTAATTTAGGAGAATTTCAATGGATAACCTCAAATGCTTCTTGTACAACAAATTCAGTTAATCCTGTTTTAGCAATTTTAATGAGAAGAATTGGAGTTAAAAAAGCAATTTTAACAACAATTCATGCTTATACAGCAACTCAAAATTTAGTTGATGGTATTGTTAAAGGTCATGATTTCAGACGAGGCCGAGCAGCCGGATTAAATATTGTTCCTTCAACCACAGGTGCTGCCGAAGCAACAGTTCGAGTCATTCCTCAATTAAAAGATAAATTTGATGGTATTTCAATTAGAGTACCTGTAGTTTCTGGCTCTTTATCTGATATTACCGTAATTACCGAAAGGCCGACAACAGTTGAAGAAATAAATAATATCTTTCGTGAAGAAGCTCAAAAAGCAGAATGGCAAGGAATTTTAAAAGTTAATGAAGATCAAATAGTTTCTTCTGATATTTTAGGAGAACCTTATGGTGCTATTGTTGATCTTACTTTAACTAAGGTTGTTGATGGTGATTTAGTCAAAGTTTTCTCCTGGTACGACAACGAATGGGGTTACTGTGCAATGTTAGTTAAACACATCGAAAAATTACCTTTTTAACTAATGGTTAAAAATAAAAAATTAAAAATAGGTGATATTGCTCCTGATTTTAAACTTCCAGATCAAAATGGTAAAATTCATAAACTCTCTGATTATCGAGGTAAATGGGTTTTAGTTTATTTTTATCCAAAAGATGATACTCCTGGCTGTACAACAGAAGCTTGTACTCTTAGAGATAATTTTTCTTTTTTCAAAAAATTAAATTGTCAAATTTTAGGTATCAGTACTGATTCAGTTAAATCTCATCAAAAATTTGCTCAAAAATATAATTTACCCTTTCCTATTCTTGCAGATAAAAATAAAGAAGTTGTTAAAAAATATGGTGTTTATGGAGAAAAGAAATTTTTAGGTAAAGTCTTTATGGGAACTCAAAGGGTTTCTTTTTTAATCAATCCCGAAGGTAAGATTGAAAAAATATATGAAAAAGTTGTTCCCCAAACACATGCTAATGAAGTAATTAATGATTTGAAAAGATAGCGAGGCCCAACCCCTGATCACCGGTTAGACTGTAACTTTTAAGTTTTCCTGCCTGCCGGAAGGCAGGGACTTTTGAGCTTTGAGTTATTTTTTGCCCCCAGCAGGAGTCGAACCTGCAACCTCCTGGTTAAGAGCCAGTTGCTCTACCGATTGAGCTATGGGGGCTATAAATTAATTATATCAAATAAAAAACCCGGTGGTTTTTACTCCACCGGGTTTTTTATTATTTTTCAAAAATTACTAGAACCGGTAACTTGTCTTTGATAATAGATGCTAATTTGATGATGTCTTCATTGTGCATTCTGATGCAACCTCTAGTAATTCTTTTGCCTATTGACTCTGGCTTATTTGTGCCGTGAATTAAGATTGGCATTTTAGGATCGTTCTCAATAAATCTTATATAAAACGCGACTCTACCTAAAGGATTATTTGGGCCAGGAGGAACCACTTTAGGAAGTATGATTCCTCTTTTTTTGTAGTCTTCTCTTGTATTTTGAGTGGGAATCCAATAAGGATGGTCAACAATCTTTTTTATTAAACCTTTAATTGGTAAAGAGTAATAATTACTCTTAGGTACCGCTATTAAGTAACTTTTTAGAGTACGGTTGGAATGTAACAAGGTTAGCTTTCTTTTTTCAATGTTAATCTTAATAATATAATTTTCTCCTGCCCAGCTGATATTAGCTACAACAAAAAATAACACAAATATAACAATAAAAAAACAAAAGAAACTTTTCATTTCTTCACCCCCTTTTAGATTTCTAAAATAATTTTAAAATAAAATTTTAATTAAACCTAACATTCATTTTTTCTAAATACAACCGTAATTTCTCCTTTTAATTTTCTTTTCTTCACAACTTCAATCACTTCATCTATGTCACCTCTTATATATTCTTCATAAATTTTTGAAATTTCTCGAGCGAGAACAACTTTTTCCTGCCCTAATGTTTTTTTAATTGTTTCTAAAGTTTTTAATATTCGATAAGGTGATTCATAGAAAATAATTGTTGCTTCAATGTTTTTATATTGACTCAAGAAATTCTCTAATCCTTTCTTAGGCAAAAATCCTAAAAATAAAAATTTATCGGTTGGTAGACCAGAGCCAATTAAAGCAGTTAAAAATGCTGATGTACCAGGTAAAACTTCAACTGAAATATTATTTTCTAAGCAAGCCTTAATTAATTTATACCCAGGGTCAGAAATACCCGGCATTCCTGAATCAACAACTAAAGCAGCATTATGATTTTTTAAAATTTCTAACAATTGAGGAATTTTCTTTTCTTCTTTAGGGGCAAAATAAGAAATTAATTTTTTATTTTTTATTTGATAATGATCAAGTAAGATTTTTGTTCTTCTTGTATCTTCGCAAAAAATATAATTAACAGAATTTAAAACTTCTAAAGATCTTAAAGTTATATCCTTTAAATTGCCAATTGGAGTCGAAACAACATATAGTTTTGACATGTTTTAGGGAAGCGGGATTCTTTGAGGGAATTTGAACTTGTTATTTATAAGAATTAAAATTATCTTTCAAATTAATAATTAATTTTTATTGAGTAGTTGTTGGAGTTGAAGTTGGTTGAACAGGGATTTGAATGTTAATCCCCCTTTCTCTTAACATTTTTATAATTCTTTCCAAAAGATCTTGAACTGATTCTTGTCTAACTGGAGTTACTTGTTTTGGTTGAATTAATATTACTCTTTTAGCAACCAATTTAGAACCATCCCATTCACCGTGTACCTTAACTTTTTCACCAACACTTACTGAACTTGTACTAAGTGGCATAGGATTTGCTCTTTTTAATAATGCTATTGTTTGAGCCGAAATAACTTTAGTGTCAGTAGCAACATTCCATGTCATTTTAAATCCATTAGAATTAACAACTAAATTAGTTCCATCAAAAGATTCAGCTGTTCCTTGTTGAGAAGCAAACCCAGATGGATTCAACAAAAAATACTGAGCATTAGAATGCGAAGCAATTTCTTCTCTTATAAATTTATCAATTTTAACAAACGGACCGAGTTGCTTTTCTGAAAATTCTGGTAATTTTATTTCGATTTTAGTTGGTTTTATTTTTAAGGCTTCCACTTTATTGTTTTCATCATTGTTTTCTGCTCTTGCAAAAATAAAAGATAAAGATAATAAGAGGTTAATAATGACCAAAAATATTAAGATATTTAATAGTTTTTTCATCTTAATTTAAATAACTTTTTAATTACGACCTATTTTTAATAATTATATCACAACTTACATTATTCTTATTAAAAAATTTATAAATAATATCAAGATTTTTTCTTTTTCTTAATATTTCTAATGCCTTTATTTTGAACTTTACCTTCTAATCTTGGTGGTTTTCTTGGTGGATATGGAGTTTTTAACTTCATTGTTTATAAACCAAATTTTCAAACTCGATCATTAAATTTCTTATCACTTCTGAAATTTTTCCTCTATTTAAAACTATATTATTAATTTTAACAACCGGCATAATTCCCCTGTTTGAAGATGTAATAAAAGCTGAGTCGAAGTTTTTAATTTCTTTTAAATAGATATCTCGTTCTACTATTTTTATATTTAAGTTTTTTGCCAAATCTAAAACCACTTGACGAGTAATGCCAAGTAAAATATTTTCTTTAGGGGTTATAATTTTATCTTTAATTACAGCAAAAAAATTAGAAGTTACTCCTTCGTAAATTTTTTCGCCGTCTGCGTATAAAGCTTCGTGAATTCCTTGTTTTTTGACTTTATTTAAAACGTTAATACCTTGAAGATAATTTAAAGATTTAACATTAGGAAAAATTCTAACACCCTTAAAAGTAATAACTTTAGCACCTTTCTGATAGAAACTTTTGGGATAAACCGGTGGTTCGCTAAATTGAATTATCAAAGAAGATTTACCAATTGTAATACCATCATTACTAATACCACCAGTCAAAATAATTTTTATTGCCGTTTCTTTAAATCTGTTTTTCTTGATTCCTTTAAAAATTAAATTTTCAATTTGTTTTGAAGCCAATGGTACTTTTAAACCTAAAAATTTTGCTGAATTAAAAAATCTTTTTAGATGTTCTCTAAGCTTGAAAGGTTTATTATTATAAGTTCTTAAAAAATCAAAACAGCCGTATCCTCTTAGAATAGTAAGATCAAAAACTGATAGTTTTAATTTTTCTGATTTAACCCATCTCCCATTTAGATAATGCCACATTCTACTCCGTAATTTTATAGACAAGATCTCCTTCCTTTGTTTTACCTTTAGCTAAAATAGCAACTTCTTGCCCAGCTTTGGCAACTTCAACTTTTTTCCTTTCTATTTCCATTGATTCAACTATTTGTCTAAATTTTTCTTCTCCGTTTTTCCTTTTAACTATAATTTCATCTCCAATTTTTAGGTCTTCACTTAACTCAACAACCATTGCTGGAATATGACCATAAAAATGTTTTACTTTACCAATTAAAATTTCCATTTTATCGTTGGGTACAAATTGTTTCTTGAAGCTCTGCATTGGGAGCACAAACAGTTATTCTTCCAGAAGCAGCATCTTGTTGTAATGTATAACCAGTGTTTTCTGGAGTTCCATTAGTTGGATCTAAAGGTAATCTAGGAATATATGTTGGAGCTAAGCAAGAAAGATTAATCTCATTAGTTCCTGCTTCTGTTCCGGTAGCTCTAATTATTGCGGCTACAGCTGGTAATGAAGTTGAATAATTTAGACTTGAAGGACAATTCCATCTTCCTTGATTATCGGTCATATTTTGAACAATAGCACTTAAAATAGCATTAACATCAGTGGTTCTTTGAGTATTTCTTGCTTTAGCAAATTGTCGACCAGGGTTAATAGCAACTATTAAAGCACCTGCTAAAAGAACAATAATACCGATGACCAAAAGAATTTCTATAAGAGTAAATCCTTGTTTTTTATACATTTTTAAAGGTTTTATTAGTTAATTTATCAATTTACGACCAAATTGTTTACCAAAGTCAAATTATATAAAATTATAAAATAAATTTTTATAAAAACAATATTGTTATTGTGGAAAACTATTGAACCTCTAACCATTTAATATTTTCATAAAATTCTGAGGCTAAAGGAAAATAAGGAGGTGGAAAGTATAAAAGATTGTTATTATAAATAAGTTCCCTTAGTCTATAACCGGAAACCCAATTGTCTCCACTGACCCAACTAAAGCCATATCTAAATCTTGTAATTATAGCGCCATAAACGGTAATTTTCTCTCTTTTATTTTCGGGCCCACATTCAGAACTATAATAATACCGTCCTACTCTTCCATTTTTAGCAATCAAGGCAGCATCAATTCTTAAATCATCTTCACTTATTAACCCAACATTAATATTTTTTTGAGCAATAAGACCTATTGCATCCCTACCATCATAGTTTGTATAAAGAAGATCGCTATTAATAATTATATTTGTCATTTGACCGGGAGACTCAGGAAAAATTGCCGAAGCAATTGTTATTTTTTTATTATTAATCTTGCCACTAACCCAAACATTATCTTCAACAAAAATAACACCATTATTTGGAATATTATATGTTCCTATATATCGTTTATTAGCAATACTCCAAGTGCTATGTTGAAATCTACTACTACCTCCATAACCTTCATAAGTGTCGTAAATTACACACCTTCTTGGTTTATCAACAACTTGGGTGACTCTATATAAATCAAAAGCTCCATTTTCTTTTAGAATTATTTCATAACCATAATTTCTGTCACCAGAAAAACCAATATAAATTCCGCTCGAACTTGCTAATTGTTTTAATTGTTGTAAATCAGCAGTTAAACCATTAAAATCAACGCTTGGAACTCCTACTCTTCGTCCAGCTTTAAAAACATCAGACCTCTGAGGTAAATTTTCAGGATTAGCAGGAAGGGTTGGGCAAGGATCTTGGGGAGAAACATGAGTATGGACAGCCCATTCTTGACAACCAGAGTGATCAGGATCAGAATAAGTAATCAAGGCACTTTTAACTAAATTGTAAGCAATACCATCAAATCTTATTCCTTTATTAGAGTGAATTTCACCATAAACAACTGTTCCTGCGCCAAAACGAATATTATCATCAACAGCAACAGAATATTTGACCAAAGATGGTTTTGCTAAGACCGATTTAATTTTTTTAATAATTGATGGATAACTTGTAAGGAATCCAATAGATTGAACAGAAACAACAGTTGAACCAATTTCAGGTTGGTTTGCTTGAATAACAAATTCACCAATTTCTTCGCCTAATCTATTTTTAAAAGAATATCTACCATTAAGACCAGTATAATCTTGAGGAAAATGATTAATATACCAACGATAATATTCTATTCCTGATTCAGCAATATTTAAAGCTTGTCTTTTGGCAATTTCTCTATCAAGAGCCTTAATATAAGAATAAGACCACAATAAAGCACCACTCAAAACAAAAATAAAAAGACCAACATAGAAAATAAAATAAAATAAAATTTGACCTTTATCTTTTTTCATTCCTGAAAACGCAAATTCCTTGGATTAACAATTATATAATTTTCAAACATATTTTTACCAAAACTTTGATAAATTTTTAAATTAGTTTTAATGGTTTTAATTTTGGAAACATCGGTTGTAGTTTGATTATTAGTATCATAATATGAAAAAATTACTTGAGGAACAATAAGGTTTTTAACAACCATTAATATTTTTTCAGTTGATGAATTGTAACTTAGAGGATTCCCAGAGGGAGTAATAATAGATTTTTTTAATTCAGTGCCTTCTATAAAATAACTTATCCTTTCAATCAAACCATCATCATCTATATCTGAGTAAAAAACAATTTTTGTTGAGCTTGCTATTTCAATTGGATAATTACCAATGTTTGAATTTTGCATTGTTCTTAATTCTCTTTCGATTTCTTTAAAAAACAATAAGGCATCGCCAGTACCTTTTAAATTAAAAACGAAATTAGCATTAATATTAGAAATATTCAAAACTAACAAGAATAAACTCAGAACAATAAAACCAATAAGCAAAATTACCAAAGAAATTTCAAAAAGAGTGAAGGCTTTATTTTTCTGAAAAAATGAAAAAATTTTCTTTTTATTTTTTAAAGTCAAGAAGAAAATTGAAGCGAAAAAGACAATGAATGCTATCAAGAAAACAAATTTTAATTTAGATTTTTTGAAAATATTTTGAATTTGTTTAATTAAATTAATTTTCTCTAAAAAGTTTATTTTTTCAGCCGTTGAGGTTTCTGAAAAAGAAGTTGTTGAACTTAAAGTTGAAATTTTTTTAGTTTCTTTTTCTTTTATTGGTGAAGATGATTTTAAGGGCTCGGCATTTTGATTTATTAAATAATTATCTTTATTTTTTTCACTTGTAATTGTTTGGGTTATTGATTTTTTGGTTTTGTCTTCCAATCTTTGTTGATCTTGGTAATTCTCTTTACTTTTTAAAAATTGAGATGGCTGAGATGAAGTAGTAAAGGTAGTTATTTGACCTGATGTTGATTGTAAATTTTCTTGTTGAGATTGTTGATATTCTGTTTCACTTGGAGTTTGAAAGTTTCCTTCAGCTAAAGAGAAATTATTCCAAAAGTCAATTGCTTTTAAGATAAAATGATAACTTTTCCCAGGAAGAACATCTAAATTAATTAAACAATTCCTTGTTGAAGGAGGACAGCTTTGGAAGTAATCAATTTGATAAGTAGAAGTTGCTAAATCAGAATCTGCTCTGTATTCTAAATTGTAAATTATTGGTTCGTTAACATTAAAAGAAATAGTTACACTTCGAGGATTATTAATAATTGTTTGAAGATTAGAAATAACTGGTGGTGAATTTTCCCTTCCCTCATAAAGACTTAATTTTAAAGTAAAATTTGTTTTTTCATTATTAATAGTAAAAGTTTTTAAGCTTTCTGGAAAATAAAGATAGGTTTCTGATCCCTGAAGAAGTTCGAGGATGTTTTTGGTAAAAAATTTTAATTGAGAATTTTCGGTAGGAGTAATTGAGATTTTATACTCTTCACCGCTATTTATTCTTAAATTTTCTCCTAAAGGCAATAAATATTCTTCACCCCACCAGCTTTTTTCAATATAAGGGATAGTAAAATTTTTTTCAAAAATAATTAAATTATTTTGTAATAATATTTTTAAATTTATTCTTGTTGAAGTTGGATTTTCTAACCAAAAACCAATAATACTTAAATAATCGTTAAAAGGTATAAATGGTTGAATTAAAATTTTATCACCTAAAATAATATTGTCTTGACTTCTTGGAGCAAATTCAAAAAACTTAAACACTTCTTGAGCAAAAACATTTTGAATATTAAAAACTAAAATTAAAATAATTAAAAATATCATTGTCTCATTAAATTAACTTTAATTTCTTTAAATGGTTCAGAAGTTGATAAATTAATAGGTTGGTTATAAAATTGATAGCCTTGTTTTATGACTTCTAAGTTATAATCTCCAGCTTGTAAATTTTCAAAAAGAGCTTGACCAGGAGATAGACAGGGCGAAGAATAAAAAATAGAAATTTTGTCTAAAGAAGGTGTTCTTGATGGATCATCAGTTTGTAAATAAACTTTATATCTAAAATAGCGATTGTTACTTAAACTCAATGGAATACCAAACTCTTGGTTTTCAAAAAAAGTATTGCCAGTGCCATCAGGACCAATAAAATTCCAAGTTTGATTGTCGTTATTAGCTGCTAATTGAAATTTAATTGTTGTTCCTGTAGGTATTAATCCTTGCCATTTAAACTTTTTATAAATTACATCTGATGAAGTCCCAAAATCGATTGTTTTTGAAATCAAATATTCTGTAGTTGTTGAATAAGAGCCATTTACATCTTTCAATCTAATCTCTCCTCTGAAAGATTCAGGATCAATATTTAAACTTATCTCTGAATAATTGTTATTTGACCAATCATCTTCTATAAATAAATCTTCTCTGGTTCTTTTGGAATCAACAAGATTTAAGTTAGAATCAGTAATTTTAACTTCAGCATCTGAAATAAAATTATTATTTTCATCAAAAACGCTGACTAATAAATTTATTGGCGAAGAACTTGAGGTAATAATTTCGAAATTATAATTGTTGTTTGGTTGAACAATAAAATTGGGTCTTATATGAGGAACACTACCCTTAAGAATATATCTTGTATCAGTAATATTGAAAGTATAAGTATCCCATTCTAAGATTAAATTCTTTTTACCGTTTTCATCAGTAGTTGTTGTAATGTTTGTTTTTAGAACATCGGGATTTCGTCCTATTAATTTTGCTCCCTTGAGATTAAATTCTAAATTAGCTGTTGGCTTGCACATTTTATCAATAAAACTAAAATTAACTCTGCTTAAGAGATCAATTTGAAAAGTTACTGTTGTTAGTTCTTGAGATCTCACAGTTTGGTGAGGTAAAATTGGATTAGGATTTTGAGGATCTCCTGGAGGATAAGTTTTTTCAGAAGAATATCCTTCTTTAGTAACATAAATAGAATAAGCATTTATTCCAGGAGGAATGTCTATTAATTTTAAAAATCCAGTGTTATCAGTTAAATCTTGAATAGTAAATGTTGGAGTGTTTAAATAGTCAACTTTTACATTAGCTAAGCTTACTGGTTCGCCATTAGCATTAATAACTTGAATAAATAAAGAACCATTATTAGTTACAGTTTCAACATTTTTGGGAGCAATGATAGTTGTCAGCCTTTGTGGTTTTAATGATAAACTGCAATTAATGCAAATACCTTCTAATTCAACTAATTTATAATCGGCTGGAGCACTATCTCTTGGAGTAGATGTTACTGTTCCGTCTCTTGGATCATCAATGTTTCTTACAAAATATTTTACTTTTATTTGAAGTCCACTTTTTTCGATAGTTTTTTCAGAGGGTAGACTTCCGGTGGGCCAACCACCACTTATACCAATATTCTCATATCTCATTACTTTAATTTTTTCAATTTCATCTTGTAAAGTGGACAAAATTTGTAAATAGATTCTTCCTCGAAGTAAAGTATTATTTAGATTAAAATAAACACTAAAAATAAAAGTCATTATCATTGAGATCAAAGCAATTGTCAAAACTATCTCAATTAATGTTAAACCTTTATTTTGATAATTTATCCGAAAGCTCATAGATTGGTAAAATTATAGCCAAAGCCATAAAAGCTACAATACCAGCAACAATAATAAGAATTATTGGTTCTAATGAATTAACAAATCTTTCTAAATTTATATCAATTTCTTCTTCATAATTTTGAGCTAAATAAATAAGGGTATTGCTTAAAGTACCAGTTTTTTCACCAATAGAAATCATTTTTGTAAATTGATAGGGAAAAAATTTTTTATCTTTTTCTAATAACTCGCTTAATTTATGTCCTTTAGCAAAAAGATTGCTTATTATTAAAATTTTTTGTCGATAAACATAATTAGTAGAGCTTTCACCACTTAATCTTAAAGCTTCAACCTCTGTCAATCCACTTTCTAAAAGAATAGCTAAATTTCGAGAAAATTCTGTTAATGAATAATTTATAAAAAGCCTTGACAAAAGGGGTAAATTAAGAAGAGTTTTATGGAAATAAAATTTTGGTTTTTCATAGCGTAGAGAAAATGTTAAAATCAAAATCATCAAAATAATAAAGCCGAAAAAATAATAACCATAGTTCAATATAAATTTAGCTCCTGAAATAAAAATTTTGGTAATAAAAGGAAGTTCAATATTTAAACTTTCAAAAATAGGAAGAATTTTAGGAAAAAGAAAATAAACAACTAAAATCATCACCAAGATCATTACCAAAATTATAAAAGTTGGATAAATTAAAGTCGTAATAACTTTATTCTTTAATTTCGCTATTTTTTGTAGTTCTGAAGAAATTTTTTCAAGATTTTCTATTAATTTTCCACTTGTCTCACCAACTTTGATAGTGGCAATAAAAAACTTATCAAACTTATCTTCAAAATTCAAAAGAGAATCGGCTAAAAACTGACCTCGTTCAATATCCTTAATTACTTGGTCTAAGATAAATTTTAAAGACAGAGAATTCGCACTGTTCTTTAAGGTTTCTAAAGCTTCAGCTAAGCTAATGCCACTTTTCAAAAGCAAAGCTAAATTTCTAGCAAAAAAAATTTTATCTCCAGTTGAAATTCTAAAAAGAAAAGGTTTTTTAGTCATGGGTTACTCTCAAGACCTCTTCAATTGTTGTTACTCCCTCAATAACTTTTTTTATTCCATCCTCTAACATTATTGTTGAACCTTCAGCCATCATTTCCTCTTTAATTTTTGTTGAATCTGCCTTTAATAAAATTAATCGTCTTATACCCTCAGAAATAGTCAAAACTTCGTAAATTCCCATTCTACCTAAATAACCTGTGCCATTGCATTTTGAACACCCTTTACCAAAGCTGACTTTTTTTAGTTCTTTAATTTGCTGATGCATTCTTGGAGGTAAAATTTCTAAAAGAGATTTAATTTCAATATCCTCTAATTTTCTATCTTCTTTACAAGAATGACAAATTTTTCTTACTAATCTTTGGCCAATAACAATATTAACAGTTGAAGCAATTAAATATGGCTCAATGTCTAATTCAATCAATCTTACTACCGCACTTGGAGCATCATTAGTATGTAAGGTTGAAAGAAGTAAGTGTCCTGTTAAAGCAGCATTAACAGCAATTTCTGCTGTTTCTTTATCTCTAATTTCTCCTACCATTATAATATTAGGGTCTTGCCTTAAAATAGCTCTTAAACCAGTGCTAAAAGTTAAATTAGTTTGGAGATTAACTTGAATTTGAGTAATTCCTCCAATAGCATATTCAATTGGATCTTCAATTGTCATAATGTGAACCCCTTCAGTATTAAGAAGATTTAAGATTGTATATAGAGTAGTAGTTTTACCAGAACCTGTAGGTCCAGTTGATAGAATCATTCCATAAGGTTTCTTAATTGCTGTTTTAAGTTTATTTAAATCATTATCAGAAAAACCTAAAGTATCAAGAGTGAATTTTTCTATCGAAGAAGATAGGAGCCTCAAAATTGCGTTTTCACCATAATATGTAGGCATAATCGAGACTCTAATGTCAAAAGAACCAGCAGAATCTAAATAAAATCTAAATCTCCCATCTTGAGGAACAAAATGTTCGTCTGTCCTTAAATTAGCTAAAATTTTTATTCTAGCAATTATTTCATCGTGTAATTCTTTTTTGATATAAAAAAAATCATGTAAAATTCCATCAATTCTATATCTTACTCTTAAGATTTTCAAATCAGTAGGTTGCAAATGAATGTCTGAAGCTCGTGATAAATATCCATAAAGAATAATGTTATTTACAATATCAACAATTGAAGCTTCATCTTCACTTTTTTTAATTTCTTCTTCTATTTTTAATTTAATTTCTTCTGGATTCATTAAAATTCTTCTGATTCTAAGCTTTCTTTCAGTATTAATTCAGGTTGATTTAGTGCTTTTTGTAGATTGTCAATAATATTATTAAATAAATCATCAAAATCTGTTGGCAACCTTTTTCTTTTATAAGGATTAGCATAAGAAATTATTTGTTGATAAATATAAGGATGCCACTTACCTATTTCTTTTAGTTTTTGGGCAATTTCTTTCACCAAGTTATTTGCTTCAAGTACTTTTTTAGTTCTTTGTTTTCTAATTTCTAAAGCATCAGTTAATTTTTCATCTAAAAAGAAATCACATTTTTTCAAAATTGATTCAAAAGAGCTTCCGGCTAATTTTTCTTGTTCTTCATAACCCAAACCTAAAGTAACATAATAAGCTTGTTCAATAGAATCCATAATTTCCGGATCGGACTCTAACATTTCTGGTTTTGAGTTAAGATATTCTCTATAAACTGCTAAAGCAACATAAGATTTTTCTCTGATATTCAATTCTTTTTCAATATTAAGATTCATCATCAGTTGAGCTAATTTTTCAGGAACAACAATTACCGGAAGTTCATGGATTCCCAATTCTTTTGCAGCCAAAAATCTATGCTGACCATCAATAATTGTATAAGTTTCATCTTTTGCTGGTGTGACAATAACAGGCACAATAAATCCTATTCTCTCTATAGAATTCGTTAGATGTTTTATATGATAAGAGCTTGGTTTTCTCTGGTGAGAAATAACTTCGAGTTTTTCAATTGGAATTAATTTAAATTCCAAAGGTTGATTGAGATAGGGATCATAAAAACTAACTGAACTCGATTGTTGAATTTTCTTTCTCTTTGGCATTTTATTTTTAAAGTAAATATGTTATTATAAGTATATCACAAAATGAATTTTGATGAATTTAAAAATAAACTTCTTATTTATAAAAATTATAATTTCGAAGAATTAAAAATCATTGAAAAAGCTTTTTATTTCGGTGAGAGAGCATATAATGGCATTAAAAGGTTAAATGGTGAACCCTATTTTAACCATTGCCTTAGAACTGCTCTAAATTTAGCTAGTCTTAAAGCTGATTTTCAAACAATAGCCGCTGGTATTTTACATGATGTTCTTGAAGAAAGAAATATTGAAAATGATATTTTAAAAAAAGAATTTGGGGAGGAGATTTATTTTTTAGTAGAGGGAGTGACTAAAGTTGGTCTTTTGAAATATAAAAATAAAAATTTGGTTCAGGCAGAGAATATAAGGAAATTAATTTTGGCTATGATTAAAGATATAAGGGTTGCTTTTATTAAATTAGCAGATCGATTAGATAATATGCAAACTTTACAATATTTATCCCCTGAAAAACAAAAAAGGATTGCTCTTGAGACAGCTGACATTTATGTTCCTTTGGCTAATAGGTTGGGTATCGGTAAATGGGCTGGTGAATTGGATGATTTAGCTTTTAAATACCTTGATCCAGAAACATATAAATTTCTTGAAGATGAGATTAGAAAAAGAATTGGCGATGGAGAAGATTATCTAAAAAAAATAAAAGAAATTGTTGAAAAGGAAATTAAAAATAAAAACATAAATTTAATTAAGACTGATTATAGAGTAAAAAAAATTGCCAGTATTTATAAAAAATTACAGAGAAAAAACTTTGATTTAGAACAAATTTATGATCTTTTAGCAATGAGAATAATTGTTTCGACCGTTGAAGAATGTTATTTAGTTTTAGGAATAGTTCATTCTCTCTTTAAGCCTATAAAAAGTGAATTTAACGATTATATTGCTTTTCCCAAACCAAATGGATATCAAAGTCTACATACAACAGTGATTACTACAGAGGGAAAAACAATTGAATTTCAAATAAGAACTGAAGAAATGCATTGGAATAATGAATATGGTGTTGCTGCTTATTTTGCTTACAGCGATTTTAAACAAAAAAAGGGATATAAAAAAGGTGCAGTTTCTATTGCTAGCGAAGAGGAGTTGAATTTATTTAAAAAATTAACAAATTCAGATGATAATCTTTCTGAAATCATAACTGAAAAAATTTATGTTTTAACACCAAAGGGTGATGTAATTGAACTTCCTCAGGGAAGCACACCTTTAGATTTTGCTTATAAAATTCATTCTTATTTAGGAAATCATTTTGCTTTTGCTAAAGTCAATCAAAAAATAGTTCCCATAGATTATCAATTAAAAAATGGTGATTTAGTTGAAATTATTACTGCTAAAAATAGAAAACCTTCTTTAGACTGGCTCAACTTTGTTAAATCCTCTAATGCTCGTAAAAAAATAAAATCTGTTCTTAAAAAATTAAATCCAGTTTTTCAACAAAGCCAAATTGAAGAGATAAAAATTATTGCCAAAGATAGAGTTGGACTTTTAAAAGATATTACTGAAGTTATTTCAAGTAAAAAAATAAATATTGTAAGCAATAAGAGTAAAACTAAAAATGGTTTGGCTTATCTTTCTTTTAAAGTTCAATCACCAAGTAAACAAACCACTTATGCTTTAAAAGAAACCATCAAAAATAAAATTAAGGATATTATAAAAATTGAATAAATTATCTAAGTTCAATTTGAAATTTATTTTTTAAATAATTTATTATTTTTGAAATTTCTTCTTCAACTTCATCTTCTTTTAAATTTCTTTGAGGATGAGAAAAAGTAAGTCTAATAGTCAATGATTTTCTAATTGAAAAATAAACATCAATTAAGTTAATTTCTTTAAGATAAGAAATATTTAATTTTTCAATTTCCTTTTTTATTGTTTCAAATTTTATTTTTTCATCAACAAAAAAAGAAATATCTCTTTGAATTACTGCAAAGGCAGGCCAAGGTTTAAATTCTTTTTTAAAAGATGAGTATTTTTTTAATTCTTCAATGTTGATCTCTAAAATACCGCAGTTTAAATCAATTGAAAATTCTTCTAAGACTTTCTTCCTTATTAAACCAAAAATTCCTATTTCCTTATCTTCGATATAAATTTCCCCCCAAATATTAAAGACATTATTTCCTTTTGATTCTTTTAATTTAACATTAGCATTAAAATCTTTTTCTAATAATTTTAAAATTCCTTTAATCTCCCTTAATATTTCTTCCCCATTTCGAAAAGCAAAAATTATACCAAGATTATAATTTTCATTTATTTGTTTATCATAAAAAGCAACTTTAGATATTTCAAATAATCTAATCTCTTTAAAATGAAACTGATTTTGTTCAACAGATTTTAAAAGATTGATCATCAAAGTTGGCTGAAAATATTTGAAATTTTCACTTATAGGATTTAAAACTTCTACCAATTTTGATGAAATAACATCTTTAAAAATTTCTTTTTCTTTTTCACCTATAAAACTATAATTATGAGCTTCGTTATAGCCAGCTTTAATTAAAAGCTTTCTTAAATAATCATTAAATTCTAAAATAGGATCAATATAGATTTCTCTTTGTTGAAACTCATAAATTGATGTAATTTTATTTAAATCATAAATTCTTAAAATCTCTTCAATTAAATCTTCCTCAGTATTGATATCTAATCTATCTAAGGGAACAATAATCTCCTTATTTAATAATTTAAAATCTAATGATTTTAAAATCTTTTCTACTTCTTTTTTGTTTAGTTTCAATCCTGAAAATTTTTCTACTTTCTCAAAATTAAATTTAATCTTCTTTGGTTTTAATTTTTGATAACCAAATACTCCTTTTAAAATTTCACCACCCAAATTTTTTTGAATTAATGATGAAAGTCTTTCCAATGCCAATAAAGATCTATAAGGAGAAACTTTCCTTTCAAAGCGAAAACTGGCATCGGTTTTTAAATTTAATTTTCTTGAGATTATATAAATTTTTGTTGGATCAAAAACAGCTGCTTCAATGAAAATATTTTTAGTATCTAAATCAATTTCTGCTGTTTTGCTTCCTTTTATTCCTGCTAAACCTAAGATTTTTTCTTGATCAGCAATAACTATTTCTTCGCCATTTAAAATATATTCTTTATTATCTAAAGAAATAAATTTTTCTCCTTTTTTTGCTGTTCTGACAACAATTCTATTTTTTATCTTATCAAGATCAAAAATATGTAAAGGAGCTCCATATTCAATCATTACAAAATTAGATAAATCAACAAGAAAATTTATTGAATTGAAACCATAGAATTCAACAAATTCTTTTAACCAGTCAGGTGATTTTTGATTTTTAAGATTCAAAATTATTCTCCCAAAATAATAAGGAGCAAACTTTGTTTGATTGATAACTTTAAAATAATTCTTTGCTAATTTTGAAGATTCTTTTAATGCAATTTTAGGTAATTTTATCTTATTATTTGCTAAAGCAGAAATTTCTTTTGCTAAACCTATTAATGAGCTTGCATCAGGATATCGATTGGGCAAAATATCAATTTCTAAAATTCCATCATTAAAATTAGTCTCAAAACTCCTTAAGGTCAGCTCTTGACTAACTTTTTGCCAATTAAGTTTTCTTGATAGATAATTTTCTAAATCTTTTACTCTAAATTTCATTTTCAAAACTGTTCAATAAATCTTAAATCTGACGAATGCAAAATTCGAATATCATCAATATTATGTTTGATCATTATTAATCTATCAACACCAAAACCAAAAGCATAACCCTGATATTTTCTGTGATCTATGCCAGCTGATTTTAAAACAAAATTATGAATCATTCCTGCTCCAGCAACTTCTATAAAACCAGTATTTTTACAAAGAGGACATCCTTTTTGATTGCATAAAACACAACTAATATCAATTTCTAATCCTGGCTCAACAAACGGAAAATAACTTGGTCTGAATCTAATTTTTACTTTTTGAGTAAAAAATTTTTCAAAAAATTTCTCAACCACCCATTTTAAATTACCAAGGTTAGCATTTTCACTAACAGAAATACCATCTAATTGATAAAATTCAAAATCATGAGTTCTATCAGTTGCTTCATAACGAAAAACTTTGCCAAAAATTACTGCTCTTACTGGAACACCAAATTTTTTTAATGTTGGTACTTGAAAAACACTGGTATGAGTTCTAAAAAGATAACCCTTAAAATCTTTTACCCATAAAGTATCCCACATATCACGAGCAGGGTGATTTTGAGGAACATTCAAATAATCAAAATTTTCTTTTTCATCAACAATTTGATTATAATCAACGATTGAAAATCCTAATTGAATAAAAATGTTTTTTATTTCTTCTAAAGTTTGAGAAATTAAATGTTGATGGCTTACCTTTATTTGTTTACCAGGGTGTTCAAGGTCAAATTTAATTTTTTCTTCGCTTAGAATTTCTTTTTTGTCTAAATATAATTTTTCAATTTTTTTCTTGAGTTCATTATAGAAGCTACCAATTTTTCTTTTTTCTTCAATATCTAATTTTTTAAAAATTGAAGGAAAATTTGCTAAATAACTTTTTCTTCCTAAATATTTAATTCTTAATTCTTCTAATTGTTGCAAGCTTTCTGCTAAGTCAAATTCTTTTTCTGCTTCCTGCCAAATTTTATTTAAATTTTCTTCAAGATTCATTCTCTTTTAGTACCTTTGTTAATGGACAATTTTGATGATTATGTTTTTTTGCTGGACAATATTCTCTTCCATATTGAATTAATCTTAACGGAAAATCTCGCCACTCAGGACCTTTTGGAATTATAATCATTAAATCTTTTTCTATTTTTTCAGGTTTAGTTTCATTAGTAAGTCCTAAAAGTTTAGATAATCTTTTTACATGGGTATCAACGGCAATACCTTCATAAATATTATAAGCAACTGATAGGACAATATTAGCAGTTTTTCTGGCTACTCCTTTCAAAGTTAAAAGTTCTTCCATTGTTTTTGGCACTTTACCACCGAACTTTTCTTTAATAATTTTAGCATTTTCCAAAATAAATTTTGCTTTATTTTTATAATAATTTACTCCTTTAATATCATTTTCAAGTTCTTTTAAGTTTGCTTTGGCATAGTCATCAAATTTTTTGTATTTTTTAAACAATTTTTCAGTAATCTCGTTAACTTTTTTATCAGTTGTTTGAGCTGATAAAATCACAGCAACTAAAAGTTCCCAAGGATTAGAAAAATTAAGAGCAATTTTCGCCTCCGGATAAAGTTTTTTAAGAACTTTATTTATTTTTTTAAAAATTTCTTTTCTTTTTTGTAATTCTTTCATTTTTAATATATTCCTGGAGAGGAAACAATTAAAACCCACTCTCTCTTTATTAAATCAGCCTCTTCTAAAATAAGATCAATTATTCTTGAAACTTTAGCACAATCTTCAACACTTACTCCGCCTTCTTTATCTATTTTAATTATTAAAGCAAATCTTCCTCCTTCACTTCCAAAAGAAATATCATAAAGATTGTAACCAAGATCGTTAATTTTTTCTTCAATTAAACTTCTAATTTCTTCTTTTAAATTCATTGTTTTCATTATACAATAAAATTATGAAAATTTCTGCTGGTTTATTAGTTTACAGAAAAAAAGATAATAAAATAGAGATTTTATTAGTTCATCCTGGAGGACCTTTTTGGCAAAATAAAGATTTAAATAGTTGGAGCATTCCCAAAGGGGAGATAGATGAGAACGAAGATAAATTATCTGCGGCTATTAGAGAATTTGAAGAAGAAACTGGTTTGAAAATAGAAGAAAAAGATAAAGAAAAAATTTTTTATTTAGGGGAAGTAAAAAGTAAAAATAAAACTCTTTATGTTTATGTTTTAGAAAAAGATTTCGGTGATAATTTTGAAATTAAAAGTAATTTAATTGAAATTAATTGGAAAGGAAAGAAAATTAAAATCCCAGAGGTAGATAGAGGTGAATATTTTGATTTAGATTCAGCAAAAGAAAAATTGGTACCTTACCAAAAAGAAATTATTGAATTACTCAAAAGGATTATTAATTCTAATTCTTCCAATTTCAGCATCGCTTAAACCACAATATAGATAGACATCATCATTTTGAAATACTAAACCACCAGGAAAAACTACATCTTTAGTTTTGTCATTTTTAGTATTACCATAAGGAAAATCTCTTCTGCGAGCAATAATTTTAAAATTGTCAACGCTAAATTCATTGGGATTAAAATTAAAACTTATTGCTGAATAAATCAAATTTATATTATCATCAAAACGAGCTAAATGCCCTAAAACGCCGAGTTTTTTATCACCAAAATAATAAATATCATTTGCACCAACCCATTCTTTATCAGAAATAGGTAAATTTATTAATTTTGCATTATCATAAGTTTGATATAAATTTAATTCCTCTAAATCATTAATTTCAACATAACAAATTCTACCATTTAAAAATTGACCTCCTTTAGGGCGAGTAAAAACTCCAATTTTCCCATTATGTAAATCGACCAAACGGATATCTTTCATCATTGATGGCCCTTCAGCAAATTTTTCTAAATTGAAGATATCTTTACCTTTATAAAATATAGTTTTGATTGTCCATTCATTGTCAGAAGCTTTGTCCAAAACTTGAACAGCGCCAAAAATTATTTCATCGTTAATAAAAGTAATAAATGGATCTTCTAATTCTAAATCAGGTGGATAAATTTGCCAATCGATTCTTTTTAAAATATTATTTTCAACAACGAATAAACCAATTTGAGAAGTAAAGGTTTTTATATTTTCTATTCTCGCTAAGATAAATAGTTGATTGCCTATTTTAAATGGTCTAGAGCAATTATAAATATTATGATTGGAAATTTTTTCAATTTTTAAAATTTCTCCTTTGGGTGATTCCGATCTATTCATTAAATTATTTATCATAATGACTATATTATCATTTTTGATTATTTAAAATTATTATTTAATTATAGAAAAATTTTCATAGGAAACAATGGGTTTTCTAAAAATTAATTCTAATTTTTCTACCTTAGCTAAAAATGGCCCTTTTTTAAGAAGTTGAATTAATTTTTGTAAATTATCTTCTCTTCCTTGAGCTAAAACTTCAACACTGCCATCAATTAAATTTCTTGTACAACCAGTTAAATTTAAATCAAGAGCATTATCTTTAACAAAATATCTATAACCAACTCCCTGGACTCTTCCATAAACTTTGGCATAAAGTTCTAAAAAATCTTTTTCTAAATCTTCAAATGTTAAAGCTTCCTCAATTTTAAATTCATTAATTTTAATTCTTATTAAACTTTTTAAATAACCGCCGCATCCTAATTTTTCGCCGATGTCGTTTGCCAATGATCTAATGTAAACTCCTGAACCAACTTCAGCTAAAATTTTCAAAATATTTTCTTTATAATCTAAAATTTTTAAATCATAAATTACTACTTTTCGAGGAGGAATTTCTATATTTTTATTTTTTCTCGCCAAATCGTAAGCTCTCTTTCCCTTTATTTTTAAAGCAGAAAAAATAGGTGGTTTTTGGTAAATTTCACCAACAAATTCAGGTAAAATTTTTTCTATTTCCGTAATTGACGGTAAAGGCTGATTTGTGAGAGTTATTTTCCCTTCAATATCATAAGTATCAGAAGTTGCTCCTAAAAAAATTTCACTAATGTAAGTTTTTCTGCTCTCTTTTAAAAATTTACTTAATTCTTTAGTATGCTCTCCTATTCCTAAAATTAAAAGTCCTTCAGCAAAAGGATCAAGAGTGCCGCCATGGCCAACTTTTTTATTTGTTTTTTTCTTAAAGTAATTAACAATTTGAGTTGAGGTAAGATTTTTAGGTTTATTGAATAATACTATTCCTTCCATAACTTAATAAAGTTTTTGTTGATCATAGCTTTTTCGAAAACAACATTTGTGGTTTTTTCAAATCTTCTCAAACTTTTTTGATGCAAAGTCTAACTCAATTTCATATCTTTCAACTTGCATCTTTAATTTCTAAGATAATTTCTTTAAAGTTGGAAAAAAATTCATTTTTTATTTTAGTTTTAACTATATTTCTTTGGGAAAAGGAAGTTTTAAATTTAATTATAAGTTCAACATAACTTTCTGAAATTTCAATATTATTTAATATTTCCATTTCAGCTGCTTCCGGAAATTTTTTTGTTAAATCTTCAAGAAAATTTTGCAAAATATTTAGTGTTTTTTCGTTATAACTTTCTTTTTTCAATCTTAAAAGTATTTTATTGATAGTTCTTTTTCGACTGAAGTTATGAACAAAATTAATTTGTCCATAAGGAATCATAATTAATTCTCCTTCATTTCCTCTTAAAACTAAATATCTCGATTTTAAATTATCTACTCTGCCTTTAAAAGTATTATTAACAATAATATATTCACCTTCTCGAAAAGTATCTTCTATAACAAAAAGCCAGCCACTTAAAAAATCCCTTATACTATTTTGAAAAATTACAATTAAAGTTGCTCCCAAAATACCTGCACTAGTAAGAAGAACGGTTATTTTTATTCCTAATTTATTCAATAAGAAAAATATAAAAATAAAAATCAAAGACAAGCTCATAAGATTTTTTAAACCTCTAATAATTGTTTTTAGACGATCCAGATTTGATTTTTTATTTTTAGAAAGAATTTTAAAAAGAGGGTTGATAAATACTGAGTTTATTAAGAAATATAAAATTAATAAAAAAAGAGATAAAAAAGCAAGTTCATAAACAATATCTTTATTTTTTTCAAGAATTTCCAATAATCTTTCAATGTCAATGTATCTATTAATTTTCTTCAAAAAAGTTAGATTAAAAAATTCCAGATTCATTTGTTGCGGGGGCCGGATTTGCACCGGCGTCTCGGGCTTATGAGACCCGCGTGGTCCTACTCCACCACCCCGCGATGATTAAAGAATAAAAAGTTAAAGAAATTATATCAAAATAAGTTCTGGTTATCAAGAAAATTAATTTATATTTAAAAGGGAGAGAACTACTCTCTCCCTTTGGTGTTGTTTTTATAATATTTTATTTAACACTGATTGTACATCTTTTCTTCTACCCAAGGGAAGGAAAATGTTCCCCACGAAAATCCATTTTGGCATATAAGCGATGTCCCCTGTATAAGGACTGTCGCTGAACACATAAAGAAAAAAACTAACAATCCATAAAAAGGAAAGTGCAAAAGAAATAATTCCTACAACATACAAAACAAAAAGAAAATATTTAATAAACAATTTCATATCTAAACACCTCCTTTTTAGTTTACTGAAATAATTATAAAATAAAAATTCTCAAATGTCAATAACTTACTTTTGACACTTTGAACAATAAAAAGTGCTCCTTCCTCCTAAAATAATTTTTTTAATAGTTGATTTGCAAAAATAACAATTTTTTTGTTGATAAATCAATAATTTTTCTTGATACCCTCCTTTAGTTTGATCTGGCTTTAAATACATTCTTAAACTTACTCCTTGATACTTTATTCCTCTTTTTAAAACAATTTTAATAGCTTTCAATAAATTTTTTATTTCCATATAATTTAGTTTATTTGCTGGTTTTTTTGGATTTACCTTCGCTAAAAATAAAGCTTCATTTGCATAAATATTGCCTATTCCAGCAATTTTCGTCTGATCCATTAAAACAATTTTTATAGCTCTTTTTGTTTTTGAAAAAATATTTTTTAAATAATTAAAATTAAACTCTTTTGAAAAAGGTTCTGGACCTAATTTTTTAATTTCTTGAAAAAACTCTTTATCATTTAAAATTTTTACCCAACCAAATTTTCTAAAATCATTAAAAATTAAAGTTCCCCCACTTAAAATAAAAGCAACTCTTGTTTGTTTTTCAAAATTATTTAATTTCTCCTTTATAAAAATTAACTGCCCTGACATCTTTAAATGAAAAACTAAATTTAAATTATTTTCTAATCTGAAAATTAAAATTTTACCTCTTCTATTTATAAATAAAATTTTTTTATCAATTATTTTTCTTTTATCACCGTAAAAAGATTTTTGATTCAAAACTTTAACTTTCAAAATTTTTTGGCCAATAATTTCTTTTTCTAAATACCTTTTTATACTTTCGACTTCTGGCAATTCTGGCATTTTAAAAATTATTATAAAATTAAATTGATGGAAGAATTAATAATTTCAACCAAAAAACATAAGCAAGTTATTGATATTACTGAAAAAATAAATCAATTTTTAGAAAATCAAGAAAAAGAAAGCGGCGTAGTTTTTATATTTTCTCTTCATACAACTTGTGCCTTAACAACTGCTGATTTAGATCCAGGAACAGATTTGGATATGTTAGATGCTTTTGAAAGTATGATTCCAAAATTAAAATATCGTCATCCACATAATCCCTCTCATGTTGGTGATCATATAATGTCTTCTTTAATTGGCACTCACCTTTTACTCCCTTTTCAAAATAAAGAATTAATTTTAGGTACTTGGCAGAGAGTAGTTTTGATAGAATTTGATGGCCCAAGAGAAAGAAAAATTTTAGTTTATATTATTTAGTTTTATGTTTTTTATATAGAAATTTAAAAAACTTTTTAAAAAATTTATTATT
>VAPR01000253.1_pt1 | contig 37667 bp, 34 predicted proteins | sample 3380701 | NCBI WGS metagenome assembly VAPR01 (sample SAMN11536904, study PRJNA540576) | hot springs metagenome | isolation source: hot spring wet sediment | place: Spain: Lobios | collected 2014-01
GGCGAGAGCGAGGATATGAGGACGGTCACCTGGACAGTCCAGGATAAGGACTGGTGGTCGGCACCGCCGAACCTGACTAACTCAGAGGGCGAGGATGTGTGCTTTGAACTTTGTGCTCCCAGTGTTTCGGCAGGCTGGGACAACACGGTGCGTCTGTGCGCTTGCAAAGGCCGAGCCTTGTTTTTAGTGGTCCTAGTGATCAAAGACGTCGCTGACGCCGTCAACCGTATGCGTGGCCGAGCCTTGTCTTTAGTGCTCCTAGCATCCCCGAAAATACAGATCATCCGGCAGGACCGTTATCATGCCCGCGCCTTACGTCCAGCGGAGCTTCGCTTCGGCCGTAGAAGAGGGTTTACAGATGTAATGTGTTATCATGCCCGCGCCTTAGGTCCAACAGAGCTTCCTTCAAAGCTGGCGATAAGTCAGGTCGGCGGCCCTCTTCCAAAACTTGAGGAAGCACAGGTGACCAACTTTGTGCCAATTACGCCGACCGCCAGCCCAGCCTTTTCCAAAACTTGGGGAGGCACAAGTAAGCCTTGCGTGTTCCAAGTGTTCGAGATAGAACGGGCCATCCGGCGTAACCGTTATCATCCCACGCCTTGCGTCCAGCGAAGTCCCGTGAAAGCCTGGGATAAGACACTTAGAGATGCGGTTGGCGTGGAAGTGCGGGGATGGTTTAGTGGGGCAGGAGGGAGGCGGCGACACAGTTGGAGATGCGGGCCAGGAATCGGCCCTCGGGTTCCTGCGGCTGGGTGGTGAACAGAACCATGAAGGCGTCGGCGTCGGGATCGAGCCAGCAGAGCGTTCCGGTGGCGCCCCAGTGACCGTAAGTGCGTGGTCCGAGGAGATCGCCAAAGTTGGCGCTGGAGGCTGGCCAGTTGAGTCGCCAGCCCAATCCCCAGGGTCGGCAGCGGCGATCTTCTTCGGGAACCAGGGGCATGGCGGCGAGCTGGTTGGTAGTCATGGCCCGAACGGTGGCCGGGCTCAGTATTCGCACCTTTCCGAACTGACCTGCACCCAGCATCATCAGGCAGAATCGGGCAAAATCTTCCGGCGAGGTAATCAATCCGCCCCAGGGTGCACCGAAACCGAGCCAGTAGGGGCTATTCCAGTGCCAGTCGGTCTTTTCCTGTTCGGGTGATATGCGGATTCGAGCAATGCGGTCGCGTTTTTCGACCTGCCAGCCCAGCGAGGTATCGTTCATGCCGAGCGGGTCGAAGATTTCCTTTTTGAGGAAGTCGCGCAGGGTCATGCCACTAACCTGGTGAACAATCTCGGCCAGCATGGCGATGCCCATACTCTGATAACTCACCCTGGTGCCCGGGGGAAACAGCAAGGGTGTGCGACAAATTTCCTCGATAAAGTCCGATAATGGCCGATGGGCGGCACGGAGTTGTTCATTATTGGGGAGCATGTCGGGCAAACCGGAAGTATGGGTGAGTAGATGGCGGATTTGCACCGTATCTTTGCCGTGCTGGGCGAAGCGTGGCACATATTCGACCACGCGGTCTTCCAGACGGAGGTAGCCGCGTTCCATTAAAATCAGGACAGCCGTTGCCGTAACCGGTTTGGTGATGGAAGCCACCAGAAAGAGAGCGTCCGGCCGCAAGGGTTGTTTCTGATGCGGGTCGTGCCGACCGAAAAACCGTGGACGCACGATCTTGCCACGACCGCCCACACACAGTGCCGCCGCTGGGATTTTGTCTTCCCTGGTCCAGCGGGCCAGCCACTCGTAGGCTCGCTGTAAGCGTCCGGGATCAAAGCCGGCTTCCGATGGGTCGTCGGTGATCAGGTCGTTCATAAATCGGTCTCCGCGTGTCGGGTCGCTGCTGGTATTAGCGTCAGTATATGGGTTGCCAGTCCCTGCATCTGCGGAGCTTGCTGGGATTGGGACCGAACGTGAGCGGCTTTCCTCTGAGGGAAGCAAAATGCTCATGCCGGGCCATTGTTCTGTCACGGAGGAATTGTTCGGACCGGCGCGAAAACTGGCCGCTTCTCTCGGCAAATCCGTCAAAGCTGGCAGATCGTGAGCTAGGCTTGTTACGGTGTTGCTGGCGGAAACGAATCGCCTTCGGGCTGTGGGTAAGGCATGGCCCAAATGCAGGGGATAACAGCTGAGGATGGAGAAGACCGTGGCCCCGGAGCAGCAAACGCCGCATCAATCCGGAGTGTGGCTTCGTGACATTACCAGTCATGTCGCCGAACGGCTGGCCGGACCGCGATCAGCACCGGTGCCGAACGGGCAACAGACCGATGAACAGACTGCTACCCCGCTGAAAGCATCCGACCCCGGGACGGCTGGGCAGACCGACTTACCAACGGATGCCGCCACCGCGGTGCCGGCACAAGAGGCAACCGCAGCAGCTTTGTCGAATGCTGGTCAGGCGACCGTGCATACCTCGAAAGTTGTCGATACCAGGCCGCCGGCCCCGCTTGACAGCGATACTGTCCGGCCAGCAGACGGGAACATGGACACGCTGCGGGTTCGGCCAGCCGAAGAGTTGCTGGGTGATTACGAACTGCTCGAAGAGATTGGGCGTGGCAGTATGGGCATCGTTTACCGAGCCCGGCAGGTTTCGCTGGAACGGATAGTGGCGGTGAAAGTGATTCCGGCCGGGCGACTGGCCAGCGCCCAGGAAGTGCAGCGTTTCTACGCGGAAGCTGAAGCAGCCGCATCGCTTTACCATCCCAATATCGTGGCCATTTACGAGATCGGCTGCGATCGGGGCTTGCATTTTTACGCGATGCGTTATGTGGAGGGTGGTTGCCTGGCCGAACATCTCAACAGTTACCAGGGGCGCTGGCGAGAAATAGCCGACCTCATGGCGAAGGTAGCGCGTGCCGTCGAGCATGCCCATCGGCACGGTGTGTTGCACCGCGATCTGAAACCGGCCAACATTCTGCTGGATGCCGAAAGGCAACCTGTCGTGTCGGACTTCGGGCTGTGTCAACGACAGACGGGAAGCAAAACGGAAGCGAACGCGGATGGCCAATCCGCTCAGCCGGACGAAACGGGCTGCCTGGTGGGCACGCCGTTATACCTGGCTCCGGAATTGGTACAGGGGCGAGAACCGGCCAGTGTGGCCAGCGATGTTTACAGTCTGGGAGCGATCCTGTATGAGTTACTCACCGGCCAGCCGCCATTTCCCGGAGACAATGTCGCCGAGGTGTTGACGGCCATTGTTACGACGCAGCCGAAACCACCGTCGTTCTGGCGTCGGGATGTGCCCCGGGATCTGGAAGCGATTTGCTGCAAGTGCCTGGAAAAAAACCCGGCGAAGCGGTACGCATCAGCGGGAGCGCTGGCGCAGGACCTGGAACGCTTCCTGTCTGGTGAGCCGGTTCTGGCGCGTCGCATCAAGCGGGCCGAACGGTTCTGGCGATGGTGCGTTCGGAATCCGGTGGCGGCATTGCTGACGCTCGCAGCCGCCGTGACCGGCACGCTGGCCGTAGTGGGTGTGCTGGTGATATCTATGCTGACGACCTGGCGGGAAAAACAGGCCGCGGAGCGGTTGCAGTCACTCTACCAGCAGACCCTGACCGCCAAAGAAGAGGCAGATCGGCAGCGGCAACGCACTGCGCAGCTGCTGCGCGATAGCGAGATGCAGCGGCGTCAAAGTCAACAAGAACTGGCCGACCTGGCACTGGAGCGTGCCGCTGTGGCACTTCGCAAAGGGAATGTCTCGGCAGGTTTGCTCTGGCTGGTTCGCGCTTTGAGTCTGGTGCCTGCGGAGGACGAACCGCGGAACCAGCGGATCCGCACGATGCTGGCCGGCTGGTCGGGAGCGGCCCACCGCCTGGTTTTTTACGCTCATCTTCCAGATAACTGGCGAAGCCTGCATTTACATCCGAGCCAGGAAGAATGTTTCGGCGTCAACGACACCGGTCGGGCCTATCGCTGGCCGTATCGGCAAGAGAAACATCCCATACCGATATGCTGCACGCCTCTGAACCTGCGGGACCTGTGCTGCGTGGATGGCGGGCGAGGTCTGTTAGCTTGGCACGAACATGGCTGGCAATTGTGGAACGATAGCGGCGACCAGATTCTGGTGGAATGGAGCAGTCAGATTCCTTTGCGATGCTGGGCGGTGAGCACTTGTGGTCTCACCTGGGTAGCGCAAACGCAAAGCAACGAACTTTGCCTGTGGAAGGTGATATCCGGTTCAATGCCGAAATTGGTGCGGCAATGGCAAATGCCTGAAGCTGCGGACTTGCTGCAATGCAGCGATGATGGCCGCATCGTCGTTGCACGGACACGCCGCGGAACCTGGATTCTGGACTCGGAAACGCCAGCTACGCCGGAAAGAGTGGTTTTGCCTCACAGGCCGCCAGCGCTGGCTATGGCAGGTGAGGGAAAGCGAATCGTTTGGGTGAGCTACGACAGGGTCATCCGCGCCAGCGACGTACATGCGCCCGAAAAAGTGCAGACCGTAGCTTTTGCAGCAGGGCCGATCCGGAGTCTGGCGGTCAGCGCAGATGGTCGGGTGGTGGTCGCGGTGAATAACCACGACTGGCGGGTGCAGATTGTGGATATGCAAACGCGGCGGCAAATTGGCCAGCCGACTTACGGCAATGGAACGGTCGTTTCCGTAGCCCTGACGCCCAACGCTCGCCGACTGGCAGTGCTCAGGAACACAGGTGAACTCCGCATCTGGGAATTAGTGCAGCCCGATGAAAAACCTCTGCATGAATTGCCCGAACCTGTGGGACAGGCAGAACTTAGCGAGGATGGTTCCTGGCTGGTAGCGGCGAACGAGCAGGCGGTGCGATTGTATCGCCGCGATTCCACGCAGTGGGAAGCACACTGGCAGTTGCCGGTGGCCTCTCCGATACAGCGCCTGGGCATCAGTTCAGACGGGCGACTGGTTATGGTCGCGCATCGCCAGGGCGAAGTGGTGCTAATGCCGACGCGTTCGTCCGCTGAGGTGATTGCCCAGGTCAACCACGGTAAGTCGCTCAAGAACGCGGTGCTCGACCCTACCGGTCGCTGGCTCGCCACGGCCGGCGAAGATCATCAGGTGGCTATCTGGGACATCCGCTTGCAGCAACTGCTCGGGCCGCGCTGGCAATTGCATGTACCGATAACCGCGCTGGCCTGGAGTCCGGACGGTATGTCCCTGACAGTGGGGCTGGCTACGGGCGAGATCGCTTACGGGAAAATTAGCGTCCCGTTGGAACCGCCCCAGCGCTGGCCCGCGCATTTGGCTCCGGTACGGGCAATCGCTTTCATCCAGCCGGAAAGGTGGTTGTTGACAGGCGGAGCAGATGGCAAACTCCTTTTATGGGATTGCGAACGGCGCAAGTCCCTGGCCAGCCCCAATATCAACCTGCAAGCCATTACGAAGATGGCCGTGAGCAGGGACGGTCGGCTCATTTTCGCTGCCGGCAGCGACTTCAGCGGTCTGCTGCTCAGACGAGCAGCAAGTGAGGATCAGACATCAACAGTCCCGGCAAACGGAAGTTACCGCTTCCTGCACGAACCGCCTTGCAGCGAAGTGGTAGCCGCTTCGTTCTCACCCCAGGGCGAGTTTCTGGCCGTTGCGTATGCTGACGGCAGCCTGGAAGTCTGGGACACGCAAACCGGGTATCGCTTGCTGCCCACCCGAGTGGTGCCGTCGCGGATTGTGGCACTGGCTTGGCCGAGCAACAGCGAACTGGTTGCGGTATGTGCGGACGGAAAAGTGGTGGCCAGGCAAATCCCCACGCCGTTTTCTGCTGATCTCGACACCATCCAGGCCCAGATACGATTCTTGACCGGTCAGCAACTTGATGCTGGGACAGTTCGCAGCCTCACCCCGGAGCAGTGGCAGGAACTCGCCTGGCAGGTAAGCACTTCCGGTCTCAAGTCGCCGGCCAGGTAATTGCTCGGTCATGCCCCTGCGTTCGAGCACCCTGGGGAAACCAGCCTGCGCGCCGAGCACTTGGCTAAAGGCGCGGCATCTATCCATGGGTGACCGTCACGCCTTCCTTTCAGGTCTATCCAGCCAGAGAGCCAGCATGTGTCCGCACTGTGTCGGCGTATCATTTCCCAGCTTCGGTTTCAGCTTGCCACAACTCAGGGAAGTCGTTACTCTTATCCGCGGGCGGTCTGATCGTCGCTAATTGGTCCCATGACCAGGTGAACCGTTATTCTGAATCGGCTCCGAAATCGGTTTTGCCCAGCGCGACCGCTACCGTGCACATAAGTCAGGCATTTTGCATAAAATCAACTTGGGCAGCTAACATCGCAAACTGATGGAAAGCTCCCGCCCAGGCGTAGGGAACTAAGCACCAGAAGCGATAAATTGGCTGCACGGTGTGGCCGTCGCAGGTAAGGATACCGGAGCTGGTGCCAACGTCGGCCACGAGCCTTTTGGCGGGAATTAAAAACTAAGATTGCACCAATCGGAACGAAGCATAGGCAAACTTTTCCGAACCAGACAGCGATACCAGGAGCTTCGCCGGCATGAAGCGACCTGCCCGGCCGACATAAGCAGTGATCGGCTGCGTTTTAACCGCGGTGCCGGGCCAACTTTGGCCGAAAAGCTAGCAGGCGGCCTGATCCCAGCCGCTGGGCTAAGATTATCGGGAACCGGTAGCAGCGGCCCGTGACCAGCGGACAGAAGGAGAAGACAAACCCGCGCATGGCCCATTACACTTGGCCAATGGACACTGATTGCCGGCTAGCCGGAACGTGAGGAAACAGCACGTGAAGAAACTACTGGCACTCCTGATGGTGGTTGCAGCAGGACTGACAGCAGCGGCGTATTGGTGGAATCACAGCCGACCTGCATCGCAGACCGTACCTCGCACTGAACCGGTCACCCGCGGGCCGATCATCCGCCGACTCGCCAGCGGTCAGGGGCGATTTGTCCCCACCCGTATCGTTCCGGTCGTTACCGAAGTAGCGGCCGGCAAAATCGTTGCCATCAATCCCAGGGCGGAACCAGGGCAATTTGTCCAGGCCGGTGAATGGCTGGCCCGGCTCGACACCACCCAGGCCGAACTGACACTCAAACGCACCGAAGCGGAACTGGCGTCGGCTCAATGGGATTTGGAACAGGCCCGACTGCGCCTGCAAGAAGTCGAAACCAAAAAGAACCAGGCCGATTCCGCAGTCCGTTACGCCGAGAAATACCTGCAATCCGTTCAGGGCGTCAATCAGGAACTGGAAACTAAAGCCAAAGGCCAGCTGGAATTGGCTCGCGAACAGCAAAAGGCGGCCGAACTCGGTTTGAAAGCGGCCCAGGCAGCAGTCCTGGCCGCTGAGAAAAAGGTGGAAGCCTACCGTGTCGGAGTGGCGGCTGCGCAGAAACAGCTGGACATGTGCACCATCAAGGCTCCGGAAGCCGGGGTCATCCTCGAAAAACGTATCGTTCCCGGCCAGCTGATCACGCCGCAGGCGGTGCCTGTTTTATTCGTTTTGACGCCGAATCCCGACGATCTGGAACTGGCCGTCCAGGTCAACGAATCCGACATCCCCCAGGTGGAAGAGGGGATGGAAGCGGAGTTCAGCGTGGACGCATTCGCCAGCGAAAATCTGGTCTTTCGCAGCAAAGTGAGCCGTATCAGTCTGACCCCGACCACACCTGGAATGACTGGACTGCGCTTGCCTATCGGCCCGGTGGAAAGCGGAAACCTGTGGAGCATGCTCAGCGGCATGTCTTCCGGCCCGGTCAATTACACCGTTACCCTCAAAGATTTCCAATCGCCGCCTCCGCAACAGGGAAGGCCGCGCCGATTCAAGCCCGGCATGACCGCCAACGTGGATTTCATTCGCCGCGTAGTGCCTGATGCGGTATTGCGTATTCCCAATGAGGCTTTAAGCTTTCGTCCGCCAGACCTCAAGCCTGAAGAAATGGAGCAAATTCGGGCTCAGGAGACGGCCACGCGAAAACCGGTCTGGGTGTGGATTCCCAATGGGCGCGGAGGACGCAGGGAGCTGCGCTGGGTAACCATTCATCCCCAGGCCACCGATGGCAGATACACCCAGATCGAAGAGGGAGGCGATCTTCAAGAAGGCACGCTGGTGGTGGTAGAAATTCCTCCACCGCCAACCAGAACCGGCCTTTTTGAAACACCGGTGCGAATCGGCCCAAACTAAAGGACGGGGCGATAACCAGACTTCTGGAAATGCCGGGCAGCGAACCGCCCAGGGATTATCAGGGCGGAACACACAGACAGGGATTTTCGGCTGAAGGATAGGCCTTACCAGTAATCGCGAGGGCAATCCATGAGCGACGAACCCGGCCGCCAGCCCCTGATGGTGCTGGAAGATGTGCACAAGGTTTACGACACCGGTGCGCTGCAGGTCCAGGCGTTGCGCGGAATCAACCTGGAAATTTATCCCGGTGAATTTGTCGCCATCATGGGGGCCAGCGGTTCCGGGAAATCCACGTTGATGAACATTATGGGTTGTCTGGACCGGCCGACACGCGGAGTTTACCGATTCGATGGCGAGGATGTGAGCCAGCTCGACCGCAACCGGCTGGCCTTTTTGCGAAACCGCAAGATCGGGTTTGTGTTCCAGGGTTTCAACCTGCTGAAAAGGCAGACGGCTCTGGAGAATGTCGAACTGCCCCTGATCTATGCCGGGGTGCCTGCCCGCGAACGCCGACAGCGGGCTTTGGAGATGCTGGCTCTGGTCGGCCTGCAGGATCGTGCCCATCACCTGCCGAACCAGCTTTCCGGAGGTCAGCAGCAACGAGTGGCGATCGCCCGCGCCCTGATCAATCATCCTCAGGTCATCCTCGCGGACGAGCCGACCGGCAACCTCGATAGCCGCACCAGCCAGGAAATTATGGCGGAATTTCAGCGACTCAACCAGGAATTGCAGCAGACTATCGTCCTGGTAACGCACGAACCGGACATTGCCGCTCACGCCGGCCGCATCATCCTCATGCGGGATGGCCGCATCGCCAACGACAAGATCAATCCGCGTCCGCGTCAGGCACGTTCCAGTTCGCCCGGCGAGGCTCTGGCTGAGGATTCGACCTTGCCTCTGGAGGTTCCGAGCGGCTAATCCAATCCCGCCAAGGGCGGAATGCCGATGTCGCCTGGATGTCGGTGCCCGCCGCGCTAACGCTGCAGGCCATTTTTCCAATCACCAATATCGGAGCCTTATCGAGCACCATGAGTCTTGCCAGTGCCATTCGCATTGCCCTGGATGCTCTGCTGGTCAATAAAGGGCGGTCGTTGCTGACCAGTCTGGGGATTGTGATCGGCATCGCCGCTGTCATCGCTATGGTGGCGGCTGGCAGCGGGGCCCGCGAAAAACTCGACGAACGACTCAGCAGCGTCGGCAAAACCCTGATTCTAATCCGCGCCACCACCCGCAGCTCCGTCGGGTTGATGACGCTGGCCCAGCCGTTTTCGCCCAGGGATGTTCAGGCGCTGAGGGAGGACGCCAAACTGCGGCAGTGGCTGATCGGCCTATCTGAATCGCAATTTGAATTGGTATCGGCTTCGACGGCCACCGCAGTTTGCCACACCACCGCCACGGGCGGCACACCGGAAATCAAGGAGGTTCGCGGTTGGCGCCTCGCTCTGGGACGGTTTTACTCTGACGCGGATGTCAAAAAGGCGGCGACCGTGTGTGTCCTGGGCGAGACAGTTCGCAGGAAACTCTTTCCGCAGATCAGCAATCCCGTCGGCCAGACCATCCGAGTTCAAGGGACAACTATGCAGGTGATCGGAGTAATGGCTCCGAAAGGCCGAGCCCCTACCGGAGCCGACCAGGACGACCAGATTTTCGTCCCGATCACTACCCTGCAGGAAAAAATCGCCCACAACCGCAACGTGACCGTGATCGTAACTGCGGCCCGCGACCCGGCCTATCTGGCACTCGCAGAAGAACGCATCCGGGAAGTCCTGCGACAAACGCGGCAAATTCGTCCTGGTATGGACGACAACTTCGAGGTGACCAGCGTGCAGGAAATGGCTCAGCTAGCCGTTTTCCTCACCACCACGCTCAATATCCTGATCGTGGTCATCGCTTCCATTTCCCTGGTCGTTGGTGGAATCGGCATCATGAATATCATGCTGGTTTCGGTCACCGAGCGCACGCGGGAGATCGGCATCCGCATGGCCGTGGGCGCTCGCCCGAAAGACATCCGCAACCAGTTCTTGATCGAAGCCGTAGTCCTGGCACTGATGGGTGGGCTGGTGGGCGTGCTGGTGGGTATGGGGTTAGCGTTACTGTTGGGTTTGCTGCTCAACTGGCCGGTCTATATTTCGCCGTTTTACGTGGCGCTGGCCTTCGGCGTGGCCGCTACCGTGGGCATCTTCTTCGGCTATTACCCTGCCGCCAAAGCCTCGCGCCTCGATCCCATCGAAGCCCTGCGGTATGAATGACCCGGCTGCACCAGCTACCACCAGCAGGCGACCGTGGTTGGACACCTTGCCTCGCCCGTCTGCGTTCAAATGTGCAATACGCCGGTATACTTCGAGACAGCAAGCCCTACGTGCACGCCTTCTCGGACCGGCGTTGTCTCCCATAACCTTGCACAGCCTGAACTATCAACGTGAGTTCCTATAGACTTTCCACGTGAGGAGGTGAACCGGGTGTCAGACGATCGCGGAGTAGGAACTCGATGCTCTTCGGAGTCTAACATGCACGACCTGGAACAGTTGATTCACCAGTTACCGGCGGACCTTCACCAGGAGGTTGCCGATTTCATTGAATTTCTGCTGGAGAAACGGCGGCGAAAAGAGGGTAAACCGTTGCGACAGGACTGGGCCGGCGCTCTGCGCGAATATCGCGACCAGTACACGGCTATGGAGTTACAGAAAAAAGTCCAGGAGTGGCGGGGAGATTAGGGGATGTTTCTGGTGGATACCAACGTTTGGCTGGAAAGCCTCCTGCAGCATCAAAACGCTCCGGAGGTAAAAGCGTTTCTGGATCATACGCCGTCTCATCTACTCTCTATAACGGACTTCACCTTCCACTCTTTGGGCACAATTTTGACACGACTAAAAAAGGCAGACGTTTTGCTGCGGTTTGTTCAAGACCTGTTTGTGGACGGCGTGGTCTTGCTGGTGCGCCTCGGGCCCGAACATATGTCGCGACTGATCGAAGTAAGTAGTCAATTCAACCTGGATTTCGATGATGCCAACCAGTATGTGGCCGCTGAACTTCGTGGATTGGTCATCGTTAGCTTTGACGGCGATTTTGACCGAACTTTACTGGGACGCAAAACCCCCGCGCAAGTGCTTGGTATGAACGCTTGATTATGCTGGCTGATCACACCCGCGCTGGTTTGCAGTTAGTAAAGGCAAAGCGTTGCTTGACCAGTGAGGCAGTACATCTAGCCCTCAGGATGACCAACGAGTCACAGGGTCAAATTGCGCGATTGCTATATTGAAAGCAGGCGAGGCCAACCAACAGGTTCGCCATGATCCGTGCAGTCTTTTTCGATGCTGTGGGTACACTGCTACGGGCCGACCCGCCGGTGCACGAAGTTTATGCCCGCTTCGCTCGCCGTTACGGTCTGCACCTGAAAGAGACGGAACTGTGCCAGCGATTCCGCGCCGCTTTTGCCCGGCAGCGGTTATATGATCGGCAACACAACTGGCGAACCGATGAAGCGCGGGAACGTCAACGCTGGCGTGAAATCGTCCGGGAGGTTTTTCCCGAACTGGCCGACACCGAGCCGCTCTTTTTCGAGTTGTGGCACCACTTTGCCCGTGCCGATGCCTGGAGCTGTTATCCCGAGGTGGCGGATGTCTTGGAGCGTCTGGCCGCTCGCGGTTACCTTCTGGGCATCGCTTCTAATTTCGATGGTCGGCTCCGCCAGATTTACCGAAATCTGCCTTGCCTGCGGCAGTGTTCATGGTTGGTGATTAGCAGTGAAATCGGCTGGGTGAAACCAGCCCGGCCCTTTTTCGATACCGTAGCCCAAACGGCGGGACTGCCGCCGAACGAAATTCTGTATGTCGGCGACGATTATGAGTCAGATTGCCTGCCGGCTCTGGAGGCCGGATTCCAGGCGGCCTGGCTCCACCGCGACCTTTCCGGCTCAGCCGTGGTTATTGTTACGACTGCCAGCGATAAGGTAACGCCTGGCGAGACGGCCTTCGGAGCATCTGGAAATCTGCCAGAGGGCAAGCCCGCCCGTTCGCCCATGCCAGGCACGGATACAATGCCTGCGTCTCCGTACGTGCTGGCCAGCCTGAACGAACTCCTGACCGTGTTACCGCCATCGGCGAGAGGCTCTGGCTCAGAGTGACGGATGCCGTTCTGGACAGAGCGAGCTTCGTCTCATAAACCGCTTGCAAATCATTGGCTGAGCGACAGCAGGGCAAAATTGCACCAGGTTCGGACCTGCCGCCCTGCTTGCCCGCACCGCTGGCCAGAGTCGGTCGAAGCCGAGCAAGAAAATCGTCCGAACCTGGGCGAGTGGGAACATGCCTATACGTACCTACGAGGATGCACTGGCTTTCTGGTTTGGCCGGATCAACTACGAGCAGACCGGCATGCCGCCGGACTTGCGTGCCTTGAAACTGGAACGGATGCAAGCGTTGATGGATCGGTTGGGTCGGCCCCAGGATCGCTTGCGGATTATTCACATTGCGGGTAGTAAAGGGAAAGGTTCGACGGCGGCGATGCTGGCGGCAGTTTTGCAAGCCGCCGGGTATCGCACCGGCTTATTCACCTCACCCCATCTATGTCGCGTCGAGGAGCGGGTGCAGGTCAATGGCCAGTGCATTTCGCCGCAGGAATTGACCATGCTGATGCAGGAGATCGAGATCGCCTGCCAGCAGGTAGAGGCAGCCGGGCACACCCCGCCAACGTTTTTTGAAATCATCACCGCTCTGAGCTGGTTGCACCTTGTCCGTCGTCGCGTGGACTGGGCGGTGGTCGAAGTCGGGCTGGGCGGTCGATTCGATTCGACCAACGTTTGCCGACCGCAAGTGGCCGTTATTACCAGCATCAGCCTCGATCACGTGCAGCAACTCGGGCCGACCCTGGCACACATCGCCCGGGAAAAAGCCGGAATCATCAAGCCCGGCGTGCCGGTGATCAGTGGCGTAACCGAACCCGAACCGGCCGGCGTCATTCGCGCGGTGGCCCGACAGCAAAACGCTCCGCTTTACGAACTCGGCGTGGATTTCCATTTCCACTACCGTCCCGGCCAGTTTACGCCGCGCTACGTTCGCTGGCCCATTCTGAGCTACTGGTCCGAGGGAAAAGGGAAAGCGGCATGGCGTAATGGTCGGGTCGGCGTTCGCCGGGAATATTCACTGTCGCTCTGGGGGCGCCATCAAGCGGCCAACGCGGCGGTAACTCTGGCGGTTGTGGAACGCTTACGCGAACTCGGTTTACCTTTGCCGGACACTGCTGTGGCACGCGGTCTGGCACAGGTACACTGGCCGGCACGGGTCGAGGTGATTCACACCCAACCGCTGGTCATTCTCGATTGTGCCCACAATCGCGCCTCCGTAGCTGCTTTAGTGCAAACGCTGCGGGAAAGTTTCTCCTGGCGGCGGTTGATCGTGGTGCTCGGCTGTTCTCGCGACAAAGACATCCCCGGCATGCTGGCCGAACTCGCTCCCGTCACTGATGTCATCCACCTGACCCGCTACAGCACCAGCCCGCGCTCAGCCAGTCCGGAGGAACTGCTCGCACTCTGGCCAGGTCCGGCCAAGGCATACACACATGGCCAGGCGGAATCGGCCTGGCTGGCCGCACTGGACTCCGCACGTCCGGACGATTTGATTTGCGTCACCGGCTCGGTCTTTCTGGCCGGGGAACTGCGGCAGTGTATTTTCGCTACGTGTCGCTCCGATTCACCAGCGCCTCTGTCTTCGCCAGGTCGCTGAAAGCCAATCCAGCAGCTACCCGGAGTGCCGAAGGCGAAAAGCCCCATTTCGCCATTGCCTTTCGCTAGCGTGAGCGGAGCTGCCGTGTTAAACTTTGCCGGGACACAGCAGCAGTCGCCTTATGGACATCTGCAGGAGCAAGCCATGTGGCAAGCCTTGTTGACTTCGCTCATCGGCGAGGACACCAGCGGGCTCATCCTCAGTCTCGGCAACGGCAACGAAATTGCTGTGCAACAAATCCTGCATGCCACGGCGGAAGCGGTGGTTCTGCGTGGCCGCTGGGCCGGTTCTTCGGAATCAGGCTGGACGTTTCTGGTGCCGTGGAGCCAGATCGTATGCTGTGTATTTTCTCGTTCGCTGCCGGAGAAGTTGCAGCAGCAACTCGGCCTCCCGGCAGCCACGCCCACCAGTGATGTAAGTCCGGAAACGGCCACGCCAGTGGAAACCTCGTCTGCGCCGGCTACACTGTCTGCAACGCCCAGCGCCCCAGCAACAGCCCAGACTATTTCTCGGCCAACGCCCGACGACCGGCTCGAGCAATTGCGGCAACGCCTTCGCCAACGCTTACAACAATAGTGGTACTTAGTATACTATACAGCGGCTGCTCCAAAGATGATCGAGACCTGGATAGGCACTTCCGGTTATTCCTATCAGGATTGGGTTGGCCCGTTCTATCCGCCGGGTACACCTCCGGGACGCATGCTTCGTTATTATGCCCAGCATTTTCCGCTGACCGAACTGAACTATACTTTTTATCGCGTCCCCACGCCCGGGGAATTAGTGCACTTAGTCGAAAAAGCGCCCCGAGGATTTCGCTATCTGGTCAAGCTCTATCAATCACTCACCCACGAACTAAGCAGCGACGATCTTGCGCCCTTCCGCGAAGCCGTGGATGCCATGGCGCAAACCGGCGCATTGCTCGGATTATTAGCGCAATTTCCGGAGCGATTTCATAATACCAAAGCTAACCGGGCCTGGGTGGAAACGCTGCGAAGCTCGTTTTCAGGCCACACCCTGGCCGTGGAGTTTCGCCATTTTTCCTGGGATCGCGACACCATTCGCCGCTGGCTGCGCGAGCTCAACATTGTGCAGGTCTCCGTAGATGTGCCGCCTTTACCCACTATATTTCCCACTAAGCTGATCCTCACCGATTCCCTCTTATATTTGCGGCTGCATTCCCGGCGTGCGGAGACCTGGTACGCCGACGATAAGGCTCGCTATGATTATCTTTATAAGGACGAGGAATTACTGGAGTGGGTGGAGGCCATGCGGCAAGCGCGACCCCGGCGTGCCTGGATTTTATTCAATAACTGCCAGCGGGGTCAGGCAGCGATCAATGCCCGCCGCATGCAAGAACTATTGCGCCAATTCCCCCAGGATTTCGCGCTGGTTTCCCCTGCCCATGGCTCCGACAGCGGCTTATTTAGCTAAATGTTAGTGAGCCGACACCGTCCGAAGCTCTCCCGCATATTACAGCACTACGCGGGCGGCAACCAGGTGGCCCTTTCTATAACGGGGAAATCGAAAGCTAAAGTCCTATAACATGCCGGATTCGCAAAACCGATCGAGCATCTATGAGTCTTGCCAAAGAGCCTGAAAAAGTGTCCGCATCTGGCGGGCGTTTCGTACTGCTTTATCATACCTGGCCGCAACCGCATTATGACTTGATGTTAGAATGGCAGGGTGTGTTGAAAACCTGGCGGCTGCCGGAACCGCCTTACCCTGGCATTCGCTTAACCATAGAGGCTATCGGCGATCATCGCCTAACCTATTTAGATTATGAGGGCCCTGTCTCTGGTAATCGCGGCGAAGTCCGACGCATAGATAGCGGTACCTATAACGGCGATCTAAGCATCAGGGATAGGCCAGTCCGTATCGTTATACATGGCCAGCGAATGCAGGGCACCTGGGTACTAAGTCCACTACCGGAAAGCGGGTTGTGGGAACTATGCTGGTTGTCCGGTGAATAATCGCCTATTATCAGGCCGCGACATTGCACGCTGCGTTATTTAGATACCAGTTCGGCCAGGAAGCGATCTACATCCGAATACTTGAACTGTCGGTCGCGATCGTCGCGGTCGAAGCGTCGCAGGAGCTTTCCTTCGCGGTCAAAGACGAGGACGATGGGAATACCTTTGATGTTCCACTGGTTCGTCCATTCATCGAAATCGAGCAGGAAATTAGGGAAATCGGCCTGCTGCTCACGGAGAAAGCTGAGGGCTTTCGGGGCGTTTTTAGGATCGTCAATGGTGACGGACATGACCACCACGCCCTTGTCGGCATACTTGCGATGCAAGGCAACCAGGTGCGGAAATTCCTGTCGGCACGGCAGACACCAGGTCGCCCAGGTATCCACAACGACGTACTTGCCGCGATACTCCGCGAGGGCTTTCTGCCATTCCGCCAACTTGACCGAACGGAGCTGAATCCGATCGGTTTCCTGGGCACTTTGTACCGGGGAAGTCGCACTGGAGGATGAAACGTCTCGGTTGCAGCCCAGCGACATCAATAGCGTGATAAGCACCAGGCCTAACGCTGCTGGGAGCCGGTCTTTCTTCACCTGGACCGGTAGCTGGCGGGGCATAGCAATCTCCTGATCGAAGAGAGCAATTGAAGGGGCAAGGATCGCACAAATCTGTCGGCCATGCAGGTCTTATTATTACGAAGCGGCGCGGCGGTTGGATCATGCTCACCCGTGATGGCTCATGTGCTGGGGAATTGCCGCCCGTGAAAAAGCTGGGAAAATAAACTGCGGAAATGTCAGGACTGAATCCGGCTGGGAGGCATGGACTGTGTCAGGGGCTTGTCGGAGCGAATGATCAAATCGCTTCTGCACCGTTGTTGAGGAAGGAGCTATGTCGGCAGAAACAATGCAGGCAACCGCCTGGCCCCGGGCGAAACGCTGGCCGTTCTGGATAAGTCTGGCGCTGGTGGCAGTGGTAGGAGCAGGGGCCAGCCTGTTCGCCGCCTGGGCAGTACGCAACCACGAGGAGGAAATGTTCTGGACCGAGTTTGAACAGCAATGTCGTGCCTGGCGCGAACCGGTCAATTCGGCGGTGCAAGAATCGCTGGCGTTACTGGCCGGATTACAGGATTTCTTCGCGGCATCCGATCAGGTGGACACGGAGAAATTCCGGTACTTCGCCCGCCGTTCGTTGAACCGGCAGAAAGCACTGAAGTTAGTGGCCTGGGCAGCGGTAACAAGCGCCGAAGCCTGGCCGGACCTGCGTCAGCGTGCAATGCGGGATTGGGGTGTCGCCAGCCAATATCAGTTGCGGAATGCCCAGGGGCAGCTTTATGTTCCACGGTCGCCGCAGGAAAGCCTGTGTCCGCTCACTTTCGTGGAGCCAGCCGGGTTAGCGGACAAGTATTTGGGCGTGAATCTGGCCAGCTACACCGACTGGGATCAGGTTGTGAACAGCCTGAGGGATACGCAGGCGGTGGCGGAGTGGATTAGTGCTGCTCCGGACTCGCCCGAAACGGCTCGGCAAAACATTATTTTCGCAGTCGCTGTGAAAACCGGCAGGATGGGCCGTTCACCGGTGCTTGAGAATACCCAGCAAGGTATCGTTCTGGTAGTGCTGGATGCCGAGCAATTGGTCGAGCGGTACCTTGGTGGCGGGGTGCCGGTGCCGGAGGAAGTGCAGGTGCGGCTTGTGGCCGAAGGAAGCGACATGCCACCTGCCCAGAACATCGTCTTGTACGAACGAGCCGCTGGCCAGGCTACCCTCGCTGCTCGATCGGCGGTCTATCCTCTGGAGACCCCGGACGACATCTGGCTGGAATTTACGCCGACGCAGCGCTATCTCGGTCAATGGGTGCCGTGGCGTTCCTGGACGACGCTGGCGGGCGGACTGGTTTTGCTCGGTTTGCTGGAATTCTGGGCGGTTCTGGGATTACGCCACCGGGAGAAAATCGAGGCCATCATCCGCAAGCGAACGCAAGAATGGGAAGAGGCGCACCGCCATCTTGCCGAAGAAGCCCGTCGCCGCGCCGAAATGGCCGAGGAACTGTTCCGTCAGCAGCAACTCCTGTACGGTATCGTGGAAAACTCTCCGGCGGTCATTTACGCCAAAGATTCGCAGGGGCGTTACTTGTTCGTCAATAAACGATATTGCGAACTGTTCCAGGTGAAAGCGGAGGAAGTCGTGGGGCGTAGTGATGCGGAAATTTTTCCGCCCGAGTTCGCCGCACGCTTTCAGGAGAACGATCGGGCCGTGTTAGAGCACGGCCGGGCCCTGGAGTTTGAAGAATTCGCTCCCCATCCGGACGGTACCCATACCTACATCTCCGTGAAGTTTCCCGTGCGCGACGCTCAGGGCCGATACGTGGCTGTGTGTGGCATTTCTACAGACATAACCGACCGCAAACGTGCCGAATTGGCCCTCCGCGATTCCGAAGCGCTGTATCACTCCCTGGTGGAATGTGTACCGTTGTGCATCCTCCGTAAAGATCGGCAGGGGCGTTTTACCTTCGCCAATCAGAAATTTTGCCAGCTGCTGGGACGATCGGCCGAGGAAATCCTCGGCAAAACCGACTACGATTTCTTCCCAGCAGCGCTGGCAGACAAATACCGTCGCGATGATCAGCGGGTGCTCAGCACAGGCGAGGTCTTCGAGGACATCGAGGAACATCAAACACCCAGTGGCGAAAAGCTCTTCGTGCAGGTGCTCAAATCGCCGGTTCGGGATGCGTCCGGGCAGATCGTCGAGGTACAGTGCATGTTTATGGACGTAACGGATCGCAAACGGGCAGAGGAAGAGTTACGGCGTGCCCGGGAAGCAGCGGAAGCCGCTAATCGAGCCAAGAGCGATTTCCTGGCCAACATGAGCCACGAGATTCGCACGCCACTCAACGCGATTATCGGCCTGACCGAATTGCTGTTGCAAACGCCCACCAACGCTCTGCAGCGCGAATATTTGCAGATGATTCTGGAGTCGGGCGAGTTGCTGCTGGCGCTCATCAACGATGTGCTGGATTTCTCGAAAATCGAAGCGGGGAAACTGTTACTCGAACGGCTGCCGTTCACCCTGCGTGAACAGGTGGGCGATACCGTGAAACTGCTGGCAGCGCGGGCCAGTCAAAAGGGGCTGGAACTCGCCCTCGATGTCGCCGCGGATGTGCCGGAAGTGGTGGTTGGCGATGCCGGGCGACTCCGGCAGGTGTTGCTGAATCTGCTGAGCAACGCCATCAAATTTACCCATCAGGGCGAGGTGGTTGTCGAGGTGCGTTGTTCCGAGCGCACGGAGTCGGAATGCCTGCTGCAATTTTGTGTGCGGGATACGGGCATCGGTATTCCCCGCGATCAGCAGGAGCGGATTTTCCAGGCATTCGAGCAGGTGGACACGTCAACGGCGCGACGTTATGGTGGGACGGGACTGGGCCTGGCGATTGCTTCCCGGTTGGTGGCATTGATGGACGGGAAGATTTGGGTGGAGAGCGAGCCGGGCCGCGGCAGTGCTTTCTATTTCACCGCACGTCTGGGGATCGGCCCATCGGAAAAAGATGGCCGCGAAGAACAACTGGCGCGGTTACGCGGTTGGCGTGTGCTGGTGGTGGATGACAACGCTACCAACCGCACCGTCCTGCAGGCCATGCTCCGTAGCTGGCACCTGCAACCAGAAACAGCCAGCACCGCTGAGGAAGCACTTCGGCTCCTTCAGGATGCCCGTCTGGCCGGGGTTCCTTTCCATCTCGTGATTACCGATGTCGCCATGCCGGGGATGGATGGCTTTCAGCTCGTCGAAGCGATCCGCCAGCAGGAGTCCTCTCCCCCGATCATTGTGATGCTCGCTTCCGCTCACTATGCGGACGACCTGGAACGGTCCCAAAAACTGGGAGTGGCCAGGTATCTCCTCAAGCCGGTCAAACACTCGGAGTTACTGGAAGCGGTGCTGAGTGTGTGCGCACCAGAGACCGCGGCTGCGAAAACAACCGACCAGGAGCGACCAGCCACCAGCCAGGCGTTACCTCAACCGAAATCAACCCGGAGCCTGCAAATCCTCCTGGTAGAAGATAGCCTGGTGAATCAACGGCTTATGCAGGGATTGCTGAGCTCCTGGGGCCACGAGATAATCGTTGCCGACAACGGTCCGCAGGCTCTGGAATACTTCGCCCGACGCCGCTTCGACCTGATCCTGATGGACATTCAAATGCCGGGCATGGACGGCTATGAGGTGATGCGGCGGATCCGTGCCTGGGAAAAACAGCACGGCGGACACGTGCCGATCCTGGCCATTACTGCGCGAGCCCTTCCCGACGATCACCAGAAATGTCTGGAAGCGGGAGCCGATGGATACCTGGCTAAACCCATTCGCGCCGCGGCCCTGGCGCGGGAAATCGAACGCGTTTTGGCACCACCTTCCCCGGCGGAAACTGGCAGCGCACCGCAGCGGGATACATCGGTGGGTACTTCGGCAGAGCCACCGTCGGCCGTGAGCAGCTCGGCGGAATCTCTGGTTTCCTTGCAGGCAGCGCTGAGTATGACCCGCGGCGACCCGGCATTGTTAAGGCAGGTGGTGCAGGCGTTTCTTACGGAAGGCCCGCGTCTGCTGGCCGAGGCTGAACAAGCCCTGACCCAGCAACTCCCGGAAATTTTACAGCGCTGCGCGCATACCCTGGCCGGCAATCTTCGCCTGTTCGGCGCTGAGAAACCGGCAGCTCTTGCCCACGATTTGCAACAGGCGGCTCAACAACGCCACTGGCCTCACGCCATGGAATTAATCGAGCAACTACGCCCCTTGCTGCAGCAGGTCTTTCAGGAACTCGGGGGACTTACCGAGTCGGCCAATTCTCGATAGCCTTTCCGGGACAGCGGGAGGAATCACCATGAGCACCATTCTCATCGTGGATGATGCCGCCACCGACCGAGTGCTGGTCAGCGGATTGTTACGGCAAGGGCTAGCATGTACCGTAACGGAAGCGGCGAGCGGACAGCAGGCCATCGAGCAGATTCGTCGGCAGTTGCCCGACCTGATTCTGACCGACCTGATTATGCCCGACATGAACGGTCTGGAACTGGTGGATTACGTTCGCCGGCACACTCCCGGCATTCCGGTCATTCTGATGACAGCTCACGGTAGCGAAGAGATCGCCATGCAGGCCCTTCAACGGGGGGCCGCCAGTTACGTCCCGAAAAAGCTCCTCGCCAGCGATCTGCTGCCGACAGTCGAAAGTGTGCTCAGTCTGGCAACAGCTCGCCGGGAGCAGGATCGCCTCTTTGCCGAAAGCTGGGTCGCTTCTCGGACACATTTTCGCCTGCCGAACGACGTCACGCTCATTCCCCCGCTCATCGAATATGTCAGCCAGAACTTGTCCCGGCTACGCCTGTGCGATGAAACGGGCTTGATCCGCGTGGCGGTTGCTTTGCGGGAGGCTCTGGTCAATGCTATTTATCACGGCAACCTGGAAGTGAGTTCTGAGATTTGCGAACGGGATGAAACCGCCTATTACCGCCTTATCGAACAACGCCGACACCAGGAACCTTACTGCAACCGTGTGGTGGATTTCATCGCCGAGGAAACGCCCGGAGAAGCCCGCTACACTGTCCGCGACGAAGGACCGGGATTCGACCCGGCCAGCCTTCCCGATCCCACGGATCCCGCCAATCTGGAACGAACCTGCGGGCGAGGCTTATTGCTGATTCGCACCTTTATGGACGAGGTGCGGCACAACGAACGCGGCAACGAAATCACCATGATCAAACGCCGCGAATCACCGCCGGTGTAGCCTGTTTGCTCGGGCAGGAACGAAACTTTCGGTACGAACCCTGTCTTGTACCAACGCACAAAGGCTCCCAATGCACCTGTGAGTGGACGGTGTCCTCGTGCAAACGCATGACTTGTAGCAACGCGCACGCTGGGCGAGATTAAGAATCTGGCTTTCGGCCAGGCGACCATTGTCCTGTGGAAGACTTGGAGCAGCTCAGGCAGGGTAAGTCAGCGAACCGGGTCGCTAACGATCGTGGCCAGCGTTGGCTTACGGAGCTTGCGACAACCAACGGCGGAACTGTTCCTGCGATGCGAATGCCGGGTCGGCTTGCACTGCCGAGCGTGCATAGGAAGCGACCAGATCAGCGCGACCGACATGCTCCGCCATGAGGGCCAGGTAATAGTATGCGCGTGCCGGCCCCAAAGCGGCCTGGAGTTGCTGCTCGGCTTCCGGCCAGCGTTGTGCTCGCGCCAGCGCCAGACCGAGATGGGTGGCAAAGCGTGAGTTGTCCGGCTCTAATTGACAGGCACGTTGCAGACAACGGATTTGCTCGTCCCAGCGCTGCTGGCTGCCGTAACACATGGCCAGTTCGTACCAGCCCGCGGCCAGCTTCGGCGATTTCTCAAGCAACTTTTTCAAAGAAGCGATAGCCTGGTCGGTCTGACCGAGCTTTTTGTAAACGCGGGCCTGACCGAGTTGGGCCACGTGATTGTCGGGCTCCTGTCGCAAAACCTGCCGATAGATTTGCAATGCCTGCTGATAATGATCGTAACGCTGATTGGGATCGCGGGTGGCATCGCCAGCTGCTTCGTAGCACCGCTGGGCCAGCAGGAGCAACGTTTCCGTTTTGGGCTGGCGGGGAGTATCGTCGGGCTTATGGAGCACAGTGGCGGGGAGGATTTCCGCGCTGCGCTCCGGTTGCGGCAACTCGCCACGCCAGTTGACCGAAGCGTCCGCAGTCCGAACGGGGATCGGCGTGGCCGACATCCCGGGACTATCGAGCCGGGAACTGCTCAGGCAGCCAGTTCCCAGCAGGCACAAACCAATTGCGAAAGGCACACCGGCCCACCGTGGGGCCATGATTCGTCTTCCTCCCGGTAGCCGTTGGCATCCCGTCAGCTTCGCCGGCCGCGCTCAGCCTCGCCCGTCAACCATGACGCAAGCCGCAATGCTTACTGCGTCGTGGAACCCGCAGGAAATGGCTGCATGATCCGTTCGCGGGAAGCGTGGACGACGGGCCAACTGGTTACGTGAAAAGCCAAGTATCGCACACGTATGCGCCATCCTCGTGCAGGTGCCCGACTGGACTGGTAGCTTCGCTTCCCCAAGGGCCGAATGGGCGAGAATAGGAGATTAGTTGAACTCGCAAATAAAGGTGGCGGCTGCTTCGGCGATGAGCTCCCTGGTCAGATGCACCGGCTGTTTTCTAAATCGGCAGATCGCCTGTACGATCTCCAGTAAATCCCGGCAATCCGAGGCTCGTGGACTACGCCCGCGGGAGTAATAATGCTCATATAAGTAATCCACGGCTTCCGGGCAGAAATTCATCCCCAACCGTTTACATTGCAACTCGAAAATCTTTTCGTAAACCTCCCGCGAAGGAGCATCTATCGCCAGCTTGTGTCGGATTCGCCGCAGAAAAGCATCATCCACCAGGTCGCGTGGGTCGAGGTTGGTGGAAAAAATGACCAGTTCCTCGAAGGGAACCTCGAATTTTTGACCACTGGCCAGCGTGAGAAAATCGTGGCGATCTTCCAGCGGGAGAATCCAGCGGTTCAGTAATTCGCGTGGGCTGACGAGCTGGCGACCGAAATCGTCAATGAGAAAAACACCGCCATTGGCTTTGACATGCAAGGGAGCCTGGTAATAGTTGCCCTCGGCGTTATAGCGGAGGTCGAGCATTTCCAGAGTGAGTTCTCCCCCGGTGATTACCACCGGTCGGCGCACCTTAACCCAACGAGCGTCCAGGACGTTGTGGTTGAGCAATCGCCGCACGGTCGCTTCGGCGTCTTCGGCGCCACGGCTCAAATCGTCATCCACTCGCTGGTGGATGGTCGGATCGTAAACAGTGATAATGCTGTTTTCCGCGAAGAAAGCGTAGGGTACATAAATCGCACCGCCGGAATGGTTCAGAAAATCACCGATGGCGCGGGCGATCGAGGTTTTGCCGTTGCCGGGCGGCCCGTAGATGAACAAAGATTTGCCGCTGACAATGGCCGGACCCAGCGCCTGAAACAACTCCTCCGGCACCACCAGATGGGAAAAAGCTTCCCGCAATGCTTCCGGCGTGCAGCGAATGCCCGTGACGGCCTGACGATAGGTCTGTTCGACATAATCGAGCAAAGGCACCGGAGCCGGGCCTACGTAGCTGCATAATTTCATGGCGTCCCGTGCCCGTTCCCGGCCCATATCCGTCAACGAGAAGCGGTAGGAAACCTCGCCAATGAGATCGCCAGCTGTTACCTCGATGCACTTCTCCTTCTTCAAAAAAGCCAGCACTTCCTCCAGACAGCGGAAGGGCAAGCACAGAAAGCGTGCCAGTTCCAGACCGAGCATGCTGCCCCGTGTCAGCAGGGTGCGCAACACCAGATCGGCCAGAAACGCCAGAGGCAACCCCGTTTCCTCCAGGTTTCGCGGTGCACTGGGCGCTTCCGGCAGGTCGGAATTCTCCCATTCCAGTAACACACTCCGCGAAGAGGAAATCGGCAGTACCGAGGTCTGATTCAGGCCATGCATGGCAGCTTAGCTCCTGGTGCGTTGTTGAGGGTCATCCTCTGTCGCTGAGGGAAGCCTTGCTCGTGTCGGTAGCCATCCCCGTCAGGAAAGCCCAGTCCATTTCGGCTCTTGCCTGTGAACGGGAATGGCGCGAGCAGGTTCTTACTTTTTGACCAGTACCCAGAGGGCGAGCAGGACGGCGATGGCACTTACCAGCACCAGCCGCTGCTGACTATGCAGCGCGTCCAGCGTCAATTGCCATTGCTCGTTGAGCCAGTTCGTCCACGAAGCCAGTAGAGCAGCGGTGTATCCTGCCATCGGAGTGGACTCCCTAAGTGCCGGTTGGCATTCATCCCTGGGCCATCGGCAGTGGATCGCATGAAGTCAGACGCGGATGGCCGGGGTGGACGTCGGGCTAGCCTGTCCGCGTGAGCGAGACGCCAGCCGCCAGAAAAATCGCGGGCCGACAGCCTCAGCGCGAGCTGCTACCGCCCGCTGTGCTGGTGGAAGTAGTGGTCGTGGCAGTGCCTGCACCGCCGGCACCGGTACCGCTCCCGGTGAAGCTGGTAAAGACGGCCTGCCCGGTGGCACCGCGATGCATCGAGCGGACAATCTGCTCGGCTTCCCGACCATGCGTGCGAACCTCAGGCGGATCGTGGACAGCCACCTGAAATGCCACCTCCGGCCGAATCGTTCGCAGATAGGCCTGCACTGCCTCGACTCGTTTGCGATCGAGTTCGGCACGCTGGCTGGCCCATTCTTGTTCCTTGCCTCGTTGCAGTGGCAGATCGTGAGCGGTTTGCACGAAGACATACGGGACAGGTTCCGGTTGCCGGCGTGCGAGTCGGCTCAGGTGAGCCATGCCCGCGGGAGTTAATTCATCGGAGCCGGCCCGAAAATGGCTGACCCAGACCGTTTGTTCCAGGGCTAGTCCATTGCCGGCTTGCCGCAAAAGCGGGGCAGCTACTTCCTGTCGGGCCAGGGCGCTGTAGCGCGGTAATCGGCATGGGTCGGCCAGATCGTTGAAGCAGTGGTAGCCGCAGTTCACGCAGCCAACCTGGGGCGTGATCAGTGCGGCCAGGCCAAGTCCGAGCCATTCGCGTTTGCCCATGTGCGACCTCCTTTTCGCCGGGTTGGGCACAGTGAAAATTTCGCCGGCCATGCATTCTTTTGTTTCGTCGCTAGCCGGGCCAGTTCGGGTATGCCAGTTATTTGAGCATGATGTTGTAAATCTGAATCGCCGCCGGTCCCACCAGCACCACGAATACTCCCGGAAAGATGAACAGCACCAGCGGGAAAATGAGCTTCACCGCAGTTTTCTGGGCGCGTTCTTCGGCCAGCTGGCGTCGGCGGACTCGCATAGCGTCGGATTGAACGCGGAGAGCCTGAGCGACGCTGGAGCCGAATCGTTCGGCCTGAATGAGAATGGCCGCCAGGCTTCGCACGTCATCCACGCCAGTGCGGACACCGAGATCGTGCAGAACATCGCGGCGAGGTCGGCCCACCTGCATCTGGAAATTGCACACGGCCAGTTCCTCGCAAATCGCAGGCGCCACCGGTTTCATTTCCTCGACAACTCGCCGCATGGCTGCATCCAGACCCAATCCGCTTTCCACACACACCACCAGCAAATCGAGAACATCGGGCAGCGTCAGGAAAATCTGTTCTTGGCGTTTTTTCACCAGCCACCACAATACCACATCGGGCAGGAATAATCCGACTCCCGCGAAGATCGCCGCCCATTTAACAACGTCGAGTCCCAATCCGGTGGCCGGCATAAAAATCACCGTCCCCAGCACTCCACCCAGCAGTAACGACAGAAACTTCAAACCGATAAAAATGGGAACAGCGCTCTCCTGTCGGAAGCCGGCGTTTGCGAGTTTGAGACGCAGCTTGTTTTGTTCCAGCTCGGATTTGGGCATTAACGGTTTGGAGAACGCCGCCGCTTTTTCCAGCAATTCCTTGACGCGGAGATTCGGCGTGGAAGTTTTGGAGGAGGGATCCGGTAACTGAATTTCCGCCTGACTGGCGGCACGACTGAGGCGTGCGAGTCGGTCTTCGACGCGCGATTCGCTACGGCGAGCCAACCACGATAACAGCAGCCACACCGCACACGCCGTGCCAGCAAACGCCAGCACCGTCAGCAAATCCTGCGGGTTCACCAGTTCGTTGAGCATGGCCGCTTCACACCTTGATGTTCACGATCTTGCGGATCACCAGCGCCCCAAATATCTGCATCAACAATCCGAACAGGCTCATTTTGATCCCCATTTCCGTTTTCCAGAGCATGGAGATGTAGTCCGGATTCAGATACAGCATGACCAGGAACAGAACGAACGGCAGAGCGATAAGCACGACGCCACTGAGTCGGCCTTCGCCGGTCAGTGCCTTGACCTGGTTCTGAATGCGATAACGTTCGCGGATGAGGGAACTGATTTTGTCGAGGATTTCCGCCAGGTCACCGCCGGTTTGACGCTGAATGACCACGGCGGTGGCGAAAAAGCGCAAATCGAGATTGGGCACGCGGTCGCATAGGGATTTCAGCGCATCCTCGATGGCAACACCGAGGTTCTGTTCCTCATACACCCGTCCGAATTCGGTGCCGAGAGGCGGCGGCAATTCCTGCGCGACCAGGTGAAAACCAGAGGCCAAACTGTGTCCGGCTCGCAACGCCCGAGCGATAAGTTCCAGGGCATCGGGCAGCTGAGCGGCAAATTTTTTCAGGCGCGTACGGCGTTTGTTCCATAGCCACAACCATGGTACAGCGAACAATCCCAGACCGACCGCCAGGGACAAAAACAGCGGTGTCCCGACCACGGTCAGGAGCACGCTACTGCCCAGCCCCAGAGCTACCGCAATACCGAGTAATCGCGCCGGTGGAATGCCACAATCTGCCTGCAGGAAAAGCTTTTCCACACGCGGCATCGCCTGAATCAGCCGCGTCCACAGGGATTTCTTGTCTTCTTCAAACGGAATTTTCCGCCAGATTTCGATCGGCTCGGAAACCGAGGGTGTGCTGTGTACCGTTTTGGTCGAGGCGAAGACGGACAGGCGATCTTCTACGGAAGCATTCGGGTTGCGCACCAGATACGCCAGCAGCACGATGGTGCTGCTCACCAGAATAAAAGCAAGAAAACTGGCCAGCATGGCGTCCATTGTTCGCGTCGCTCGTGTTTGCAGATTCCGGGTTGCTCAGCTCAGGAGCCAGGCCTGCGGATGCCTGGCTTTGCCACAGTCACCAGGCGTTTCAGTCGCGTAGCAGGACTCGCTCCTGGAAGAGATTGGCCGGCAATCGGATACCCGCGGCTTCCAGCCGATGCATGAAAGTGGGGCGCACTCCCGTCGCTTCAAATTGACCGAAAGCCCAGCCGTTCTGGTCAATCCCCAGCTGACGGTAGCGGAAAATGTCCTGCATGATGATGATGTCCTGTTCCATGCCCACCACTTCGGTGATTGAAGTAACTTTGCGCGGGCCTCCTTGCAGACGGTTGGCCTGAATGATCAAATCCACCGCTGAAGCGATCTGCTGTCGCATCGCTTTAACGGGTAACTCAAAGCCAGCCATCATGATCATGGTTTCCAGTCGTGCCTGGGCATCGCGCGGACTGTTGGCATGGAGCGTGGTGAGTGAACCTTCGTGGCCGGTGTTCATGGCTTGCAGCATGTCGAGCGCTTCCGGACCACGGCACTCGCCGATGATGATGCGATCAGGGCGCATGCGCAGAGCGTTGCGGACCAGGTCGCGCGTGGTCACCTCGCCTTTGCCTTCGATGTTGGGCGGTCGTGTCTCCAGACGGACGACGTGCTCCTGTTGCAATTGCAATTCCGCAGCGTCCTCGATGGTGATGATGCGTTCCTCGGCGGGGATGAAACTGGAGAGCGTGTTCAGCAAAGTCGTTTTACCGCAGCCGGTACCACCGCTGATGATGATGTTGAGCCGGGCCTTGATCGCCGCTTCCATGAGCATGGCCATTTCCGGCGTGAAAGCTTTGAGATTGAGCAGGTCTTCGAGTTTGAGCGGATTGGAACCGAATCGGCGAATGCTCAGGCAAGGCCCATCGAGAGCCAGAGGCGGAATGATGGCGTTGATGCGGGAACCATCGGGCAAACGAGCGTCCACCATCGGCGAGGTTTCATCAATCCGCCGACCGACTTTCGACACCATGCGGTCAATGATCTGCATCAGGTGCTTGTTATCCCGGAATTTGACATCGGTTTTCTCCAGTTTTCCTCGCCGCTCCACGTACACCTTGTACGGGCCGTTGACGAGAATATCGCTGACGGTCGGGTCTTTCAGGAGCACTTCGAGCGGGCCGAAACCGAACGTTTCGTCCAGCACCTCGTCAATGAGGCGTTCCCGTTCCATGCGGTTCAGGAGCGGGTTTTCCGTGTCGCAGAGGCGTTCGACAACGAGACGGATTTCCCGCCGCAACACATCGCCGGCCAGGTCGGAAACCCGCGACAGGTCGAGCTTCTCGACCAGCTTGCTGTGAATGAGTCGCTTCAGTTCTTCGAAACTTTTCTGCGCATCCCGCGGATTGGCCGCAGGCGTGGTCACGGGTCGGCTCGGCGTTTGTGTCGCCGGAGTATTACCGCGAATCAGTGGGGGCATGGGTGCTTGCTCCTGCGTTGGCTGGGGAGATCGGCTCGAACGGTGAATAGGATTGACGGCCAGGTTATCGCCCTGCCGCGCTTAGGCGGTAAAGGTTTCCCGTCTGGTGCTGGTTCCTGCTCCTGGCGGCTGGGAACTTGTCCGCTGCGATTCCTTGAAAAAGTGAGGGATCACCCTTCCGTCGCAGGACAGCTGAGCAGGGGCACATGGCGAAAGCTTCCAGGCGAGGTATGCCGAATCGCTCACGGGCAAGCCCACTGCTTCAGCGTTTCCGCCTTCCCTGGTCGAACCATCTCCGCGGTATCCCAACCGCTGCGGTCAGGAGAAGAGGGAGAATCCTTTGCGTGCTTTCTTGACGGTGGCAGCTTCCGGAGAGACCGGTTCGCCGCACAAAGCGCGTGCCAGGTCCTGAATGCTTTGCCAGACTTTGGAACGCGGTGCCTGCTGCAATAGAGGCACACCGAGATTGCGGGAGGCCAGCATCGCCTTCGCGTCGTTGGGAATCTGCCAGAAGATGGGGCGGCCCAGAGTTTCCTCGGCTTTTTTCACCGTGATTTCCTGATGATCGGCACCCACGCGGTTGAGGATCACCTGCACCCGCTGGTCCAGCCCATCCAGACTTTGCAGGGACATCAGCAGCCGCACCGCGTTCCGCAAAGCTGTCAGTTCCAGTTGCGTGATCAGCAGGATGACATCGGCCTGACGCAGGGCAGCTAGGTCGGTCTGGCGGTATCCTTTGCTGAGGTCGCAAATCACATGAGTGAACGCCGCCCGCAAAAGGCCGAGCACACGATTGATTTGTTCTTCCTGGATCGCCGCCGCGTCTTCGAGTTGCACCGGATGCGGTAATAACGACAAACCAGTGCTATGCCGGATCAACGATCGCCTGAGCAAAGTCATGTCCAGTCGTTCCACGCTCAAGGCGATATCTGCCAGCGTGTAGCTGGGAATCAGGTCGAGGGTAACGTCGGCGTCGCCCAGGGCGAGATCCAGGTCCACGAAGACCACGTTGTGCTGCGGATTCTGGGCCAGCGCCACACCGAGATTGATGCCGATGCTGGTACAACCGATACCCCCCCGCGAGCCGATGAGCGCGATCACCCGCGAACTCGAAGCGTGGGACACTCCGTTGTTTTCCGCAGGAAGCAGCTGCTGCCTTACTCGTTGCAACGCCGCTACCAGTTCATCCATCGCCACGGGCAGGGTAAGAAATTCTCTGGCACCGCTGCGGAGGGTCTGAAGGATGAACGGCCCATCGGTGCGTGAACTGGCGGCGAGAATCCCCAGTTGTGGAAATTCCTGAGCCAGTTGCTGAATCAGAGACAGGGCCACCTGGGGATTGCTATCCATAGCCACCAGAGCGATGTCCGGCTGGGATTGCCGAACTACATCTGCAAAAAACTCGTAGCGGGCGCACTCCGCTTCCAGCCAGACCGTGTCCAGCCCCAGCAGGCTATCCCGCAAGGCATCGCGGGTTTGGTCGCAGGGATCTACTAGCGCCAGGCGGACCCAATCAGTTGGCGTATTCATGTCTGTGCACCGTTGGCCATCGCGCAAGCGCGTGGGCAAGTGACACGGAGCTGTCAATCTTCGCGCAAAGGACGATAAAGTGGCCGGGGAGTTGGTCGGCCAAGAGTAGCTCGCGGCGGTCCCGTAACGGTTGGCTCGACCACTACCGTCTCCGCTACCGCCGGCGGTGGAGACGACTGTTCGCGTGGTTCCTGTTCCGTTCCGGTTGCGGTCATGGTTGGGAATGAGCTCACTGATGGCTCGACCGGCCGGGTATCCGTTTGAGGAGGCTTGTTCACCGGCGGTGGACTTTCCGGTAGCTGCTGCACCGCCGGTGCTTGCGATCCCTTCATTCGCGGCTGTCCCGGAGAGGTTTTCAAAGGCAGCGTGCCGGTCGGGCGATTCTTCTCGCTGCTCATGGGTTGCGGCGGAGGCAAGACAGACTCGGCAGGAGAGCTCATCTCGGCCTCGGCCAGCCCGGGAGTAAAATGCCAGTGGGCTGGACGATAGCAGCCATCTGGCTTGAGCGACCGCGGTCCCGGCGGCGCTTCGAGGATGCCTTCCAAGAATAGCTCAAAATCCGTAGGTCGGCGTGTTTCCTGACCAGGAAAACAAGTTGGCCTTTGGTGCGGCCACAATCCATCTACCAGCCGCGGCGTGACCAGAATGATCAGCTCCTGCTCGCGTTCCTCGTACTGCACCCGACGGAAAGCCGTTCCGACAAACGGCAAGTCGCCGAGCACCGGGACCTTGTTCGTCGCCGCATCCACTTCCGACTGGATCAGTCCGCCGAGCACCAGACTCTGGCCGCTTTCCAAATCTACCGCAGCTTCCGCCTCCTGTGTCAGGAAACGAGGCACAACCGTACCCGAAATCAGAACCGGCTGGCTGAAATCGAGTCGGCTGACTTCCGCACGCACTTGGATGCGAATCCGCCCGTCGCCCAGCACTACCGGCAAGAATTGCACAATGGTACCAAATCGGCGAAACTCGACCCCTGGTGCCTGGCCAAGCGCGGCTGGCGTCGGATAAGGTTGTTCCCCGCCCACGGTGATACGGGCCGGACGACCACTCCGCGCCACGATCACCGGACTGGACAAAATTTTCGCCAGACCCTCGCGCCGTAACGCTTCCACAAAGCCCAGAAATGCCGAACTGGCATCGGTAACGCCGTACAGGAAATTCGTCGCTGCGTCGAAGATCGGCCGATCGGTAGCGAACGTGCTGACACCACCTCGCAGGTTGATCGTCTGCGGATTGATCAGCGAGCCAATCGTGCTACCGAAATAGTCAGCGCGGTCCGACCAGAGGAAGTTGAACCCGAATCGGCGCAGTTCCGTGCGGTCCACCTTCGCCACGATCACTTCCAGTTGCACCTGGTTGGGACCGGTGATCCGCAGGTTGTTGGCTACCCGACCCGTGCCGGCATAACCCTCGAGGAAACGCATGAGCGGCTCAATGTCTTCTGCCGATTCCACGGTGCCGCCTACGATCAGGGTTCGATCGGGTCCCTGCGTGATTTCCAGATTGGCACGGGGGAACTGTTTGGCGACAGCACTGCGGATGAACTGCAAATCCGGTTCGACGGCCACCACTAGTGTGGTTACCTGGTCTTTTTCATCGGTAAGCGTGATGCGTGTACTGCCTACGCCTATGCCAACCACCTGCAAAACATGCGGTTTATTCTGCACGGGCCGCAGTTCCACGATACCGTCGCGGGAAGTGGCCGCCTCTTTGATTCGTAAGCCACTCCGTGCCCAAATGTAGATGGTCTCCCCGATAGTGAGCGTCTCGTCAGGGCCGCTTCCCCGAGCGGCAGGTGTGGCTGGAGGTTGAGCGGTAGCCAAAGCGGTCACCATCAGGGCCGCCAGTCCCGCCACCGCCACCATGCCGACATGTTTCCTGAACAACTTCGGGCGCATCCATTCACCTCGCTTGTTGACAAGGAATTGCGGCGTAAATCGGGGCCACCAGAGCCAGCATGCGGCCGCGGGCAATGGTTACGGCACCGGTGCGCATGGGCTTTTGATCCGGCGCTGACCCAGGCCAGCTCATGGAGCATCTTCGGCGTCGTATTCGTAAACACGTACCTGTCCGTTGTTGATGATGGTTTGCTTGAAGCGCTGGCGGACACTCGGTTGCGGCGCCGAAGCAGGCAAGCTGGCTACCGCTGGTCGGGTTTCCGCAGGAGCTTCCGTAGCCAGTCCGGCCAGGCGTTTGTGCCAGCTCGGCGAGGCCCCACTCGTTTTCACCTCCTGTGCGTCGTCCGGTCGCCTCACCACCAGCCGCAAGCTGCCGGTGTCCGCATAAACGCTCAAAATCTCCGCCTGTTCCAGCGTCACCCGCAACGTAACCCGATCATACGTCTTGGCGATGGTGCCTTCGGGAATCTGCGGTTGCTGGTCAATCGCCAGGACTTCGATGTTCTGCAAAATGGTGTGGGCATACGGTTGATTTCCCTCTCCTCGCATCTGCGTCGCCACCACATCCACCCGTGAACCGGGCAGAATGAATCCGCCCGCGGCACTATCCAGCGTAACTTTGACGGTCATCAGACGTTCGCCTTCACGGAGTTTGGCAACCAGCGGCTCCTGTCCCGGCGGCAACAGATCCTTTTCGGTGAGCACCTTCCCCGCCTCGATAGCCGCACGTAAGGTCCGACCGCGAGCTTTGCGAATATCGCCAATCGCGTCAGCGGGCACTTCACCTTTGGGGTAAGTCTTCAGCTCAAACCACTGTTTGGGGTCGTCGAGAGTGGTGTAACCGGGCACCCGCTGGGTTGCCACCAGCACGGTAACGTTTTCCTCCACCGGGGCCGGTTCCGCCTGGCGACCGAAGTATTTGCTCGTCGCCACGCTGGCGACCAGTCCAGCCAGCACTGCTAATGCCACGGTCAGAATCATTTTGGGCTTGATTCTCATGAGTCCGCCTCGTTTCCAGGGAGCTGGTCCAAGATGCACCGAGGGGATTACCTATCGCGCGGGGCAGGGTTCATTCCGACCGGACAGGGCTGGATTTACCCCTGGTCAGACCCTGCCCGATTTGTGCTTCGGCGAAAATCTAGCGAAGACTTGAGATTTTCCGGTTCTGAGGAAAAAATCGAATTTGCCGGAGTTACCAGGTTTGCGTCGGTTTTGGCGGCCCCGCTGCTATGAAGCGGAGCACCTGCACGGCATGATGCTGGCAATTCACAAGGACAGGCCACGCCACGCCAGGTAGCCAAGAAAGCCCAGACACAGCGGCAGGCCGTAAGGAAGCAACACCATTCGCCGTTTGCGCTCCGCCGCCCGTTGGGTGATTTGCTGCCAGTTCGCAGCCTGTCCCAGGTCGCTGAGAATGTCGCGGGTGTTTTGCCGGTATTCCCGCCAGCGACCGTGCCAGAACATCATGGCAATGGCCAGCACGCCCCCGATCACCGCCGCCAGGCAGAACCCGTACAGCACGATCCAGAATCCCTCCGTCCAGCCATACAGGGCCCCGATCCAGGCACCGAATCCCATTTGCATTTTCACATCGCCCGCGCCCATGCCGCCGATGGCGTAAACTGGCCAGAGCAACACAAAGCCGAAGACCAGCAGCGCCAGGCTCGCTCCCAATCCCGACCAGCCGTGCCACCATCCTGCCAGACCCAAACCGCTCAACATCATGCCGAAGGTCAGCCAGTTGGGCACTTTGAGCTTCCAGCAGTCAATGACCGCGCCGGTTATCAGCAGGGCGCTGAGTAAAGCCAGGGGCCAGCTTTCGTAGAAAACGTTCACCCAGTCGGTCATGGAATGGCTCCCGAAGTGCCAGGTTGCTTTACCGTGAAGATTAGAAAAAAGCACCGATTGCAGACCGGGCAGCATCACTCGCGGAATTGGCCTCGTCGCTGACAATGTGCGCTACCGTGCACTCGCCGCAGCAACAGCCCGCAAGGGTTTCGCAGGCCGGGCTTGCATTGACCCGACCTGACGAAACCCCAACAGGTCGCTGAATCACGTGAGCCAGCGTTTCGGCACAGGGCCAGGTCAGCTCCAATGGACACGCCTGCCCGGACGCTACTGGGCCTTCTGGATGGTGTCGCTGACCAGCTGGAATTTGCCCTTAGCACTCTGGCCGAGGCTGGTAATGGCCGCGATGCAGACCACAATGATCAGGGCCAGCATCACCGCGTACTCGACGGCGGTCGGGCCATCTTCGCTTTGCACGAAGCGTTTCACCGCATGCAGCACAGACCTCATGGCAGTACCCTCCAGTTGATGGGTGCCCAGACTCATCTTTTCCCGGCAGACCGTCTGCCAGGCTCGATCGCTCACGGTGAAGGAGAAGGCGAGGGAGCGGGAGACGGCGGACCAAATCCGCCTTCGCTAATCACTCGCTGGAATCCCGAAAGAGTGGGATTGCCGATACTGGCAATGGCACTGAAGCAGACCAGAATGATGAGCGCCAGCAGAATGGCGTACTCGATACTGGTTGTCCCATCTTCAGTTGACCGCCACTTCCGTAAGCAGCGGACGAGTCGCGCCATGCCAGGTTGCCTTTCGTGAATTGGACGGTTTTGTCGAGGCGATCCATTACGGGGAGTTTGGCGGTCAGCGGGGAGAAACTGCCCTTCCTGGTGCGAGGGGAGACAAACAACCGATAACCCGAAGCCTTCCAGCCACCGACTTTGTGGCCGGTGGTCCTGACGCCTCTGAGGGGATTTTTGTCTGGTCGAAAATTTTTGTCACCGATGCGGTTGGCGTCTGCTCGCTCGTCGGAAAGTTAGCTTACGTTTACACGCCTGTCAAATTCGGAAAACTCATTTTTATCGCGGTCTTTGTTCGGCTGGGAATATTGCAACTGAACCGGGAATTTCCCACAATGATTGCAACCGGTATCACAGGAGGAATGGTTATGCGGACGCGCTGGCAGCTAGCGGCAGTGCAAATGGCGGTTACTTTCGGCGACAAGCTCGCCAACCTGAACCGTCTGCGGCAGTCGATCCGCGAGGCCGCGGAACATGGGGCACAGCTGGTCATTTTCCCCGAGTGTAGTTTGACCGGCTACGCTTTTGAAAACAAAGCTGCCGCACTGGAGGTGGCCGAGCCGATTCCCGGACCCAGTACGGTCGAGTTATCGCTTTTATGTCGGGAACATCAGCTTTACGTGATTTACGGCTTGCTGGAGCGCGACGGCGATCGCTTTTATAACAGCTGCGTGCTGCTGGGCCCGGAAGGAGTGGTCGCAACGTATCGGAAAATCCATCTGCCCTATATCGGAGCCGACCGATTCGCCACGCCCGGCGATCGGCCCTTTGCAGTGCATGAGCTTCCCGGTTTGCGGTTGGGGATGCACATCTGCTACGATGGCAGTTTTCCGGAATCGGCACGAGTAATGGCACTTCTGGGAGCGGATTTGGTCGTTTTACCGACCAACTGGCCGCACACCTCCATGTGCACGGCTCAATGCGTGCCGATCTGTCGGGCGATGGAAAACCACGTTTACTTCGTCGCCGTCAACCGTGTCGGCGAGGAAGAAGGCTTTCGCTTCATCGGCCACAGTCGCATCGTGAGTCCGACAGGGGATACGCTGGCGTTAGCCGATCACGACCGCGAAACCATTCTCTACGCCGAGATCGAACCGAAACTCGCCCGCCAGAAACACCGTGTCCTGATTCCCGGCAAACACGAAATCAATCGCATCGCCGACCGCCGGCCGGAATTTTATTCCGTGATTACCCAGAAAGGTCTTCCACACCATGACGCCGCAGCTCATCGTTAGCGGCTTTTTTGCGCTGATATGGTTAGCCTTGGGAATTTATCTGCTGTGGCTTTACCACGGCCCGGAGCAAATCTGGCGTCTGGATACGCGGTTGATGGGAGTAGTATCATTGCTGCTGGCGGCGTGGAATCTCGTGCGGCTGACCATGGAATGGCAACGCCTGCGCAGGAATCGCTCACCATGACGCCCGCACCGAATCCGCGACTATTACTCCTGGAAACTTCAGGGCAGCCGGGACAGGTCGGTCTCGCTCAGGGAAAAGTGCTCCTGGCCTCCGCAAGCCTGCCCATCGCCCGTCGGCATGCCCGCGACCTGGCCCCGACCGTTCAGCAACTCTTGCGGGAACAAGGCTGGCGTCCCGGTGATCTTCAAGCCGTCGCTGTTGGTCGCGGACCGGGAAGTTACACCGGTCTGCGAGTGGGCATCATTTCTGCCAAAGCGCTGGCCTATGCCCTGCAGATTCCCATCCTGGCCGTGGACACCTTTGCTATTCTGGCGTTGCAAGCCGGCCCGGGCCCCGAACTGCATGTCCTAGAAGACGCCCAGCAAAATAAGGTTTACGCGCAGGTCTTTCGCTTCGAGCCAGGCCAATCACGCCCCGAACCGATTAGCTCGTTGACCATTCAGCCATTCGCCGCCTGGTCTTCCACGGTGCCAGCAGGGGCACGAGTAACTGGCCCGGCTCTGGAAACGTTTGCCTCCGCACTGCCCGCTCACGTTACACCGCTGTTGCCAACGCTGTGGCATCCACAATTGTCAGCCATGCTGTCGCTGGTGCTCGATTTGTGGTCGCGGCAGGAAACCGCGGACTTGTGGAAACTCGAGCCGCTCTATCTGCGTCCCAGCGAAGCCGAGGAAGCCTGGGAAAGCCGGCGTCCGCGAAGCTAACGCTGGCTTCAGGTTTTCTCGACGCCAGAACTGATCCGCATGGTTTTCCCGCCCAACGGTACATCCCGATTTGCTTCGACCGGAACGCCTCGCACTTATAGACGCCACACGAACTTCCAGCAGCGGCTGACATAAACAAGCCATGCAAACACCAACGCAACTCCAGAAACGAACCGCCACCTGCAACAACTACCGCACGCCCAACCAAGAGCGGCTGGCGTGGACCAGCCGTGGGACGCACGTGTTCCACTCGGAGAAAAACGTCCGCGACTGCGGGTACGTTTGCGAACCACCGCGGGCTGACGCCCGCTGCTCTTGCACGGCCGTCACGTGGTCGCGTAAAGTGCACGATTTTCGCCGCGCAGCGTTGGTTTCACCAAACCACGGCGGGCTGACGCCCGCCGCTCTTGGTCGAACGTGCGCTCGTGCACCGCAAAATCGTCGTTCTTCCGGTGGATGGCCGTTGTACCAGCGCCAAGAGCGGGGGGCGTAAGCCCCCCGTGGGAAAAGTATCGCTCTCGTCGGCGAGAATCGCCCATCTGCAACGGCGTCTGCACGTGCGACCAAGAGCGGGGGCGTAAGCTCCCCGTGGAGTGCATTCGGCGTGCGAACTCGCAATGCGGAAATGCAGCGCATTACACTTGCCGACGCGGTTTGTCACCTACGGCGGGCTGACGCCCGCCGCTCTTGG
>VAPR01000255.1_pt1 | contig 37623 bp, 29 predicted proteins | sample 3380701 | NCBI WGS metagenome assembly VAPR01 (sample SAMN11536904, study PRJNA540576) | hot springs metagenome | isolation source: hot spring wet sediment | place: Spain: Lobios | collected 2014-01
TGGTGCTTTCCCTGGCACGGGCCATGGACGCCCACGACGGAGTCGGGCCCGGCCACGGGACGGTGGTGGCTCACTGGGCGGAAGCGCTGGAAGCATTGACCAAGTTTTTGGACGATGCGGTGTTGGCTGGGCACCAGCAAGTGCGCATCGTGCATGGACGAGGCACGGGCAAACTTCGTCAAGCCATCCACGACTTCTTGCGAGGGCACCCGCAAGTCCGCTCTTTTGAGTTAGCGCCTCTAAACGAAGGGGGCGACGGCGCCACCATCGTGCAACTGGAAGTCTGAACCCCTTTGCCAGCAGCAAAGTCCCACCTGCCTTTTTGCACTAACAGCCGCGACCAATGTCATTGCGCTGTAGTGCTTCGCACGCTACACTGAATGATGCCTTGAAAAGCGAGCAGTGGTAGGAATAGGGCAAACGGGTAAGGAATGCCGCTTTTAACCTTCCCTTTCCCCTTCACTCCTGCCCCTTCTCCGCTCTCCAAGGCTAAGCGTTCACTAAATCGAAGGAGGCGGTTAGCAATGAAAAAGGACTTTCGTTCCAGAGAGAAGCTTTGTTGGGTGGCAGTTGTCTTCCTCTTGACCATGTCGTTGACCCTCGGTTTGTTCGGTTGCGGTGGCGGCGGCAATGGTGGAACAGGAACCGGTGGGGGTGGCAACGGTGGAACAGGAAACGGTGGTGGGACAGGAAACCTCGTCCGACTCCATGTTCGCCGAAACAATCAACCGGTCAACTTCCCCTGGGCAGCCTATCAAGACGGCACCGGAGCTTGGCAACGACTCACACCGACCACCACAGGCGAATACCAGTTCACAGTCACGGACTCCCAAGGGCGCTACGGCGTGGCATGGGTGGAGGACGAAAGTGGCTATGTCACCCTCAGGCAATTCACCTTGCAGGACGCTAACGAACTTTGGATCCCTTTGGAACCGGAAGATGTTAACACCTACACAGTAAGCGGGCAAGCTACCAATGCGCAGGGTCCCTTCGCTGTTGCCGTTGATGGTCAGATGGAACTTTTTGAACTCGTGGGCAATTACGCCCTTGACGAAGTGCCCCCAGGCACTTGGGACCTTCTGGCTGCCACCGTAACCCAACAAGGCGGCGAAACCGGTTGGGTTGGATGGGTTACCAGAGTGTATGTGCATCGCAATCTCGCTGTCACAAGCAATGTGGCGCACAACATCAACTTCAATAATGCCCGCCCTGTCCAAATGTTCTCCGTGAGCGCTTCGGGCTCGGAGTGGAGTGTGGTCGCTTTCGTAACCAAGAACGGGACAACTGCTCCCTTAGCCATCGCTGAAGGGTCTCCCGCTTCCTCTTTTCAAGCCCCTGCAGTGCCCTCAGATTTGACTCAATCGGGTGACCTCTATGTAGCACTGGCAATGTCCGAAACCCGAAACACAATGACTTGGAAGGTCTTTTCCACTCCCCAAAACACCACCTTGTCCCTGCCCAATCCGCTAACAGGCGTGGGAGGAAGTTACCCAACAGTGACGGGGTTGAGCTCTGGGGTTCAGCTCTGGGTATTTAGCCTTGAGTATCAGGACAAAGATTGGAGCGTTATGGTGTCAAAACGATGGTTAGGCAATGCAACCAGTTACACTGTGCCTGCAGATGCCCTTGCCAGCGTGAGCGGGTGGCAATCTGCATGGTCGCTGCCCAGCACTGGCGTGAATGTCTTTGTAGACGCAGTAACTACCAATACACCCCTTTCCCTCTTCTTCTCACCTCAAGTTAGAGAAGTGCCCATCGCCGGAGAGTTCGACATCCCTATCATCACCAGCGGTATGGAGATTAAGGTTGCTTCCACCTACATTGAAGGTTGGCGGAAGCGGGGCAAATTCCTTCAGTCCCTCCGCAAACCAGCGCTGCTCAAATAACACCTCAACCAAGTGACAAGCAAAGGGGCAGGTCTACAGCCTGCCCCTTCCATGCCAATAAGTGCCCCTCGCCAACCAGCACCTCGGCGCGTCGGGAGATGCGTCCCACACGAAGCAAAAAAACGGAAAAAGCCGGTGCATTGGTATGGTTCGCCTTCTGGCGAACCGCATCTCGGTGTCTCAAGAGAGTGCACTCCGAAGGATACCAAACTGTAGCTTCGGTGAATCCTTTACAGCCTTCGCAAGCGCAAAGCGTTGCTGACAACTGTGACCGAACTAAGCGCCATAGCAACTGCTGCAATCATGGGGTTCAGTTTTCCCAACGCTGCTAAGGGCAACGCTGCCATGTTGTAAGCGAAAGCCCAAAACAAGTTCTGCTTCATGATCCGTTTTGTGTGCCGTGCAAGGCGAAGAAAATCGGCAAGCACGCTTAGCCGATCAGCAACCAATAGCGCATCCGCTGCGTGCGCTGCTAAATCTGCCCCTGATGCAAAAGCGACGCCAATATCCGCTTGGGCTAATGCAACAGCATCGTTGACTCCGTCACCGACCATCAATATGCGGTCACCCTCCGCTTGTCGCTCTTGCACCAATTGGGCTTTTCGCTGCGGCGTGGCAAGAGCAAACACTTCGTCACAACCCAATTGTTGAGCAATTTGGATGGCGACACTGGGGCGATCCCCCGTTGCCAAAATGACCTTGACACCGAGTTCTTTCAACTGCAGCACCGCCTCTGCAGCATCAAGGCGCAACGCATCGGTAAGGGCAAGGCAGCCAAGCAAGACCCCATCTTGCCAAACACCTACCACACTCCAACCATTATCGCTCCACTCGTGGACAGGGGTGTCAGGTGGCACTTTGTCCACATCTACCTTGCCAACAAAAAGGTTGAACGTTGCCGAGTTGCCATTGCTGCTTTCTTGCACTTTCGCTGATATCCCTGCACCAACTTCACTTCGGCTTTCCACCAGTTCCAACAACTGCAAACCTCGCTTGACAGCCGCTTGGGTGAGAGCATGAGCGATCGGGTGCAGGGAACCTTGCTCCGCCGATGCGGCTAAGGTGAGCAATCGTTCTTCCGATAGGTGTGGCGACCAAACAGCGACCACCTGCATTTGCCCTTCCGTGACCGTGCCCGTTTTGTCAAGGACAACAGTGGTGATATCGGCAGCTTTTTCCATCGCTTCGGCGTTGCGCACCAACAACCCCCATTGAGACAATCGTCCCAACGCTACCGCAACAGCGGTTGGGGTCGCCAAACCCATTGCGCAGGGGCAGGCAATGACCAACACAGACACAGCAGCTAACATCGCTTTGGTCACATCGCTACTTGCAAGTAGCCAACCAACAAAAGTAGCGGTCGCCAACAAAAGCACCAGAGGGACAAACACTGCTGCCACCCGATCCGCTAAACGCTGAATCGCAGGCTTGGTGGCTTGTGCTTCGTCCATCAAACGGGCAAGTTGAGCAGCAAAAGAAGCGTCGCCAACTCGCAAGGCTTCTACTTGCAAAAACCCGTTGAGGCAAAGGCTGCCACCCAACACCTCGTCACCTTCGCTTTTAACAACGGGTGCGCTTTCACCTGTCAGCAAGCTCTCATCCACTTCCGCTCGCCCTCGCACCACCAAGCCATCCACAGGAATGCGTTCGCCAGAACGAACCAAAACTAAGTCGCCAATCGTCACCCCTTCCAGAGGCACTTGCTGTTCCACCCCATTGCGCAAAACGATAACCGTAGACGGAAGCAACCGAACCAACCGCTGCAGCGCTGCTGTGGCAAGGGTGCGGGCACGATGCTCCAACCCCTTTCCCAAACTGATGGCAGACAAAATGAACGCAGCGCTATCAAAGTAAAGGTGACCGTGAGTGCTCAAAGCGTAGAGGCTATAGCCGTATGCCGAAAGGGCGCCAAGGCTTACCAAGGTGTCCATAGTTGCTGTGCGGCGCCGAAGAGCAGCAACAGCGCGACGGAAAAAAGGCGCCCCAACCCAAACAAGGACAAAGGTCGCTAACCCAAAGGCTGTCCAACGCGCCCAACCTTGATGCATCAACGATGGCAACATCGTAAGCGCCATGATGACAGACGATAACCCCAAACCAAACCATGCTCGCTGCCATGCCTGTTGGGCTTCGTCAGTAGGTTCCCTCGCTGCCCGTTCGTCAACGAGTTGCCCGCTGTAGCCCAATGCTTGCAACCGTTGCTGCAGTTCATGAAGACTCACAACACCGTCAAGGTAGTGGACAGTGAGGGTTGGCATGGAGGGATCAGAGAGAAGGGAAACGGAAAGAACACCCGCTATCCGTTGCATCTCTGCAAGGTCATTGTCTCGCATGGGTCGGTCAAGGCGCAAGGAACGAACCCTTGTCAGGAGGCGATAGCCTGCTTGCTCCACAGCTGCTGCCAATGACCGGAAATCTACTCCTTCGTCGACTTCCACCAACGCTCGCTCTGTGGCGAAGTTAACTTGCACCTTGTGCACGCTTGGCACTTTGGCGAGAGCCCTCGCCACCGCTTCAGCGCAAGCAGCACAATGCATGCCGGAAACTGAAAGGCTGTATCGGCGCATTGGTAATCACCAACTAAAAAGATGCCCCATCGCAAGGCAAAGCAACACAGTTTCGCCCAAAGGGTCGCAGAAAAGTTTGCGCCAGTTCACGCCCAGGAAAAGTAGCCCAAAAGTTTTAACTCTTAAGGACAATAACCTCTTTGTGCAAATTTAAGTCGCTACCTCCGTCCGATTTTAGCCTATCGGGCTATAGACGCGGATGGTCTCAAAGGTTAAAATCTTTTGCGATTGCAGCAATGGGGTGAAAAACCTCTTTGGGGGACGAGGAAGTGTGTCTTCAACCACCCAAAACCAAAAGGGCAACGCATTTGTTTTAAAATTTTTAATTGCCTGACAAAAATTTTTATTTTGGTAAGATAAGGAGTAAGTTACCCCAACGGTTACTTAAAGGGTTAAGGTTGGATTAACACCTCTGTCGAGGAGGGGATAGCCCCATGGAGTGGCAGGACAGCACGATTGGGATTGTCGGGTTGGGCTATGTGGGTTTACCCTTAGCCTTAGCCTTCGGAGAGAGTGGGCTGACAGTGATCGGTGTGGATGTCTCAGAGCAGCGAGTTCAGTCCCTGCGCAATGGTCGTTCTTACCTCACAGATGTCCCGGACGAAGCTGTTCAAGCCGTGCAAGGTCGCTTCTTCCCCACGACGGAATACGCTGCTCTCAGGGAGTGCGATGCGGTTATCTTCTGCGTTCCTACCCCTCTCGCCAAAACAGGTGAACCAGACATCTCCTACATCCTTAACGCCGCTGAAAACTTCCTTCCTTACCTCCGCAGGGGCATGTTGGTGGTGTTAGAAAGCACCACTTACCCGGGCACAACTGAAGAGTTGCTGAAGCCCATGTTGGAGCAGACGGGGTTACGAGCAGGCGTGGATTTCAACTTAGCCTTCTCCCCAGAACGCATTGACCCTGCCAACAAGCAATGGACAGTCAGAAACACCCCGAAAGTGGTCGGCGGGTTAACCCCCGCTTGCACCCAACGAGCCACCGCTCTCTACAGCCACATCGTGGACAAGATTGTTCCCGTCTCCTCCCCTCGAGTTGCGGAAATGACCAAACTCTTGGAGAATACCTTCCGCGCCGTCAACATCGCGTTGGTCAACGAACTGGCAATCCTGTGTCGGCGAATGGGCATTAGCGTTTGGGAAGTGATTGACGCTGCTTCCACAAAACCTTTTGGGTTCATGCGGTTTGAACCTGGTCCGGGCATTGGCGGTCACTGCATCCCCATTGATCCCCTATATCTGGCATGGAAGGCAAGAGAGTTTAACCACGAAGCTCGCTTCATTCGCATCGCCGATGCCATCAACCGCCAAATGCCTGAGTATGTGGTGAGCCTAATTGCCGATGCTTTGAACAACCACAGCAAGCCGTTGCGCGGTTCCAAAATTTTGCTTCTCGGCATCGCTTACAAACCAGAAGTGAACGATTACCGAGAATCGCCAGGCTTGGCCCTTGTGGAGTTGCTGCGCACTAAGGGCAGCCTTGTGAGTTACAATGATCCCTATGTGCCCGAAGTGAACCACAACGGTTGGCAAATGTCTTCGGTGATGCTAACGGAAGAGTTGCTGGCAAAACAAGACTGTGTTGTTATCGTAACGCCGCACCGTTGTTATGACTGGGATTGGGTCGTCAAGCGCGCACCACTCGTCGTGGACACCCGAGGGGTGACGCGACACCTTGATGCCCCACACATCGTGCGCTTGTAAAGGGGGCGATGATAATGGCGTTGCGTTGGTGGACACTCCTTCTGGTGGTTGGCCTTCTCGCTACCTTAGTCGCACCTCAAGCCGAACCCTATCGGCTCAACCCTGGCGATCAGATTCACATCCTCGTTGTGGACGAACCAGACCTCTCCGGCGATGTGACCATTGGTCCCGACGGGGTCATCCGCCTCCCGTTGATCGGGTCTATCCAAGCCGTCGGGCTCACCGTAGACGAATTAGCTGCTAAGATAGAGGAAGCCCTTCGCCAATACCTGAGGCAACCGAAGGTTTTGATTAACCTCAAGCAGTTCACCCCCCTTGCTCGCCGGATTTATGTCATGGGCGCAGTCAAGGCCCCCGGTGCTTATCCCCTTCCCTTAGCCGGACCAACCACCGTTTTTGATGCCATCATGTTGGCAGGTGGGTTCGCTGACAATGCCGACTGGGAAAATGTGCGCCTTTACAGCCGCAACGGGCAAATGCGCACCGTCAACTTGCGCAACCTCCAAGTTGGTGATATAAGTGGTGGCGTAACGGTTCAACCGGGCGATGTCATTTGGGTTCCCCCTGCCTTCATCCAAGTCACCGTTGTCGGCGCAGTCCCCCGCAGCGGTCTGTTCCCTGTGCCCACTAAAGCAACCTTGTTGGATGTCCTCGGAACAGCAGGGGGAGTGACCGACCCATCTGCTTCCGTGCGCGTCTTCCGCAGCGGCATGGAATTGTTAAGCGTCCCTTGGTCAAAACTCATTGCCGGTGAAGTTCCTCCCTTCCCCTTGCAAGAAGGCGACACTATCCTCGTTTCCGTTAAAGATGTCTCCGGCGTGATTGTCACCGGCATGGTTCAGCGCCCCGGGATGTTCAACTTGGTAGGCAAAGTAACGCTCTTAGGCGTATTGGCAATGGCAGGAGCTCCTCTAACCGAACAGCGACCAATGCGCGTCCGCCTCATGCGTCAAGGGCAAGAAGTTTTGCAAGTCCGTTTGGATGGTGCCACCCAAGCCCCTGCAGTTAGCGAACTGGCGATGGAACTGCAATCTGGCGACATCGTTGCCGTAGAACCTTTGACCATTCGGGTCAGCCTACTGGGTGCGGTGCAAAAACCCGGCACTTACGATCTCCCTATGGGTTCTCGGGTCATGGACCTGTTAGCCCATGCTGGTGGTTTGCTTCCAACCGCCAGCCTCTCCAATGTCTCCATCAATCGCAAGGGCGAAGTGCTGACCTTAGACCTTGTCCGCATGTGGGAGGGCGAAACGCCTCAAAATCCCGAGTTGCAAGATGGCGACTTGGTGCTGATTCCCGCTGCCCAACGCATTTGGGTCACAGGCGCTGTGCAACGCCCCGGCAGCTTTGATTTCCAACCGAACATGACCGTGCTGGACGCCATTAGTCTCGCTGGCGGTCCCCGCAACTTGGAGGAAGCCGACTTGAGCGCTGTCCGCATCGTAAGCGGGGAGACGGCTCGCACAGTCAACTTGGAAGCGGCCTTCCGAACAGGTGCCATCTCTGTAGAACCCATCCGACCCGGCGATGTCATCATCGTTCCTGAACGCGCCAAGGTCTATGTCTTCGGCGCTGTTGTGCGCCCAGGCGCTATCGGTGTCCGCACGGGTGACACAGTGCTCACCCTCATCAGCAACGCCGGTGGCCCCTTACCTGACGCCAACTTATCAGAAGTCGTTTTGGTTCGCATCGTTAAAGACAAACCAACCGTGATCAAACTCAACCTTGCTGAAGCAATCCAAAAAGGCAACATCGCCCAATCCCCACCTGTGCAGCCGGGGGATGTGGTGTATGTAGGGCGGAAGCGTCGGGGCAGCGGTTGGGACGACCTTGCCCGCATCCTCGGCTTAGCCCATAGCGTTGCCCTCCTTGGCTACTACTTGGGCCGGTAAGTAGCGACTCCATCGAGCAACGCCCTAAAACGCAGTTCTTTTTCGCCCCTTCTTGTCCCCAGTAGTCTCTTGTGACAAACTTGGAGGCGATCCATGTGAGGGGGAGGCAGTGGTTCAGTTCCCACCAAAGTAGCAATCCGAGCCGTTCCAACGGTGACTTGGCGGCTAATTGGTTGACGGGTGCCGGTGAGAGGGGAGAGATCCCTATGCGACGAACAAGGTTTAGACCAACAGCCCAATCGAAGCGGGGTAACCGAACCCCAGACCAGGTTTCCCTCCTCCTCTGCGACGACCACCCCTTGCTCCTAATTGGCTTGAAGACCTTCCTCACCCAACACGACGGGTTCCTTATCCTCGGCGAAGCCACCGATGGGGAAACTTTGCTGCATTTAGCCTCTCGCCTTCAACCCCACATTGTCATCGTGGATATGTCCACTGCCAAGCGCAACAACTTTCAAGTGCTTAACCAACTGAACCAAACTTGCCCTGACACGAGAATCATCATCCTTACAAACGAGTTAGATCCGTTGGATCTCTTCCGCTCCCTCCAAGCCGGTGTTCAAGGCTACCTGCTCAAAACTAGCGACCCCAACCTGCTGATAGAAGCCATCCTTAGCGTCCACAGCGGCAAACCATGGCTACCACCCGATCTCATCCCCCCGCTGATCAGCGTCATTACCGACTTCTCCAAAGCACTAAACCTTCACCCTATCCAAACCCTATCTTTGCGGGAGCGAGAGATTTTGCGGCTGGTCGCTGAAGGGTTGAGCAACAAAGAGATCGCCAACCAACTGCACCTCAGCGTCCAAACTGTCAAGGTCTACCTCACCCGAGTCTTTCAAAAACTGGGTGTGCGCAACCGCGTGGAAGCCGCTCAATACGCCCACTTGCTGGAACGAGAAAGTTAATCAGCTATTAGGACGAGAGGCGAGAACTACCGTTGATTTGTTTGTAGGATCCCTGTAAGGGTCGAGCATCCTTCATAGGAGGCAAGGCTAATGTCGGTAGCGGTGGAGCGAACAAAAACTCGTGAAAGCTTAACCCGGCGGGTTGCCCGCAACATGCTTTCCCGCTCTGCCCGCCACTTCGTCAGTGCTGCTGTTGGCTTTGTCCTCATCCCGATGTTCACCAAATACTTGGGTGCCGAGCAGTATGGTGTCTGGGTGTTGGCCCAGAGCGTTGTCAGCTACCTGAACCTGATGGAGTTTGGGTTGACGACGACCCTTGTCCGCCACCTTGCCGCTGCTAAAGCGACGGGCGACTACAACCAAGCCAACCGAATTTTGGGGCAATTGGCGACGCTAATGTGGGGTGTGGGGGCACTTATCGCCCTCGGTGCTGTCGGTGGCGCCTTGCTCTTACCCCATATCTTCAATATCTTCAAGCTGGCAGCGGAGCAAATAGCGCTGTTTCAATGGGCGTTTCTGTTTGTCGGCTTTCAAGCTGCCCTCGGAGTCATCACGAACATCTGGGAAGGAACGATAAGTGCCGCTGAAGATTACCACATCCTCAACGGGTTTTACATCTTTGCTGCTCTCGCTCGATTAGCTTATTCCGTCGTCCTGTTGAAACTGGGCTATGGGTTGCTGCACTTGTTGGGAGCTCAGTTCGTTGTCATCGGAGTAGTTTGGTTGCTGGACCACCTTTACCTGAAATGGCGTTATCCCCAATTGAGCCTGCGCCCCCGCTGGTTTGGATGGAAAGAGGCTAAGTCCTTGCTTAAATTCAGCACCGCTGTGTTTATTACCCACATCGCAGGATTACTTGCAAACGATACCGACAAAGTGATTGCGGGAATTATGTTGGGACCGACTGCCGTCGCTGTATATCAGGTAGGCTATAAACTTTATGACCTCGCCCGCACTTTATTCGCTAACCCCGTCGGGGTGCTCTTTCCAACAACTACCAGCTTGATAGCGCGAGGAGAGCACGAACGATTGCGCCAAATACTTTGCCAAGTTAGCTCCGCTTCAGTCGGAATCCTCGGTGCTGTCTACATTCCCTTCGTCCTTTACGGCGGAGACTTCATCCAACTTTGGGTCGGACCGAAGTTTGAACAATCGGCAGCAGTGCTAACATGGCTAAGCGCCGCAATTCTGCTGAGATCCCAAAATGGAATCACGGAATGGGTGTTGTTGAGCACAAAGGATTACCCGTTGTTGGTGGCGTCGTTTGTGATTTTTGCTGTCTCCAATGCTGGACTAAGTGTCATGCTCTGTTGGTGGTGGGGTTTGGTTGGCATTGCTGCCGCCACCATGCTTACCACCATTCCCCTTGCATTGTTTTTATCAGGTTTTGCGATGTATCGGTTTCAGGTCAGTTTCTGGGATTATGCGGGGCGGGCATGGGTGGGGGCATTGCTTGGAGGAGCACTGGGTTGGGGGTTAGGGCAACTGGTCGTTACTTTCTATCCAGAGCTTCATTGGAGACGCTTGCTCTTTCAAGGGATCGCCTTTGAAATTGGCTTTTGGGCACTGATGCTCGCTTTCGGGTTCACACCGCAAACACGCCGCAAGCTTGAAGAAGCCCTAATGACCATTGTCCGCATTTCATGAAAATGGTATTAACTGCTAACTGAAATGATACAAAGAGAAACCCTTAAAAGTGATTGAATGATAATCAGGATGTGCTACTTCGAGTATTAGGAGGCAGAGAAAAATGGTTATCGTGTTTTGGGGAATACACCCATGGACTCACCCAACAGCGGGCAGGATACGGTATTTAGCTGAAAGTCTCGCCGAATTTGGTGGAGATATGCAGGTTATCTATGTTAACCCACCTAATCAACGCAAATTTCCTCTTCGTCACCGTGACTTTTGGCGCGAATGGCGGCAGGCAAAGCAGCGACCAACAGAGGTCCATGACGGTGTCATTGTCCTCAATATCCCTCCCTCCCCGCTACCATACACACACCACTTCTTACCGTTCCGCATGTGGCGAGCTGCCTACATCAGCAGTAAGGTTTGGAGCTCGGCGAGAAGGATCAGCAAGGTTCCCATATTAGTCGTTGGTGACCCAAAAGAGTGGGTATTAGCCCGTTGGTGGAGAGTCAGAAGCGGTATTGTCATATATGATTGCGCAGATCTAATTCCTGCCTTTCGGGATGCCGGTGAGCGCATAGCTCGTGACGAAAAGAACTTACTTCGTTTCGCTTCTTTGGTTACTTGCTCTGCCCAGAGGCTGGTTGACTACATCAGGTCTATCAGACCGGATAAGCCAGTATTTTTGGTCCGTAACGGAGTGCACTGGGAGCGTTTCCAGAGCAATTTTAAGGTTTCAACATCTTTGGAGGCTATCCCTCATCCCCACATCGGTTTTGTCGGTTCTATTTCTTACTGGGTGGACATGAACATGATTGTGGAAGTGGCTAAACAGCATCCAGATTATCATTTCGTGCTCTTGGGACCACTACGAGTTGATGTCCCGAAATTACCAAACATCTATCTGTTGCCAGCAGTGGACCCAAAAGAGGTGCCCCACTATGTTCATAGCTTTGATATCGGCATTATCTTATTCTGCGACTCCCCCCTCACTCGATGTGTGAATCCCTTAAAACTTTACGAATACTTAGCTTGTGGGAAGCCAGTCATAGCGACACCTTATGGGGATTACGGAGATGTTGAACAATGGGTCTATTTCGTTCGAACGCCTGAGGAATTTGCAGAAGCTATACAAATAACCTTATCGGAAGATTCTCCAGAACTTCAACGGCAACGCCGAGAGGCTGCTCGTCTCGCTTCGTGGAAGGAACACGCAAAACAGTTGCTTGCCGTTATTCAGACGACTGTTGATTTGAATGAGCAACTTAATCAAAGGAAACGAGACAGTTGAGTGCGAACGAAAGGGATTTAGAATATGCCTGGCAGACTTACAAGCTGGTTTTTACGATTAAGATTGCTTTTCCATATTAGCAGGCGTTGGAGAAGTTGAAAGGATTTGGCTGTGTATGGCGAAAGGTGCGTTATTAGAAACCGAAAAGCCTATGAGGGTATAGGAATAGCGTTAGCTACACATAAAGGTTATCCCTAATGGGTCTCTTACAAATAGCGATGAACGTAGAAGCTACATAAGCCGCTAACAAGAGAAAAAATTCGTGCCTTACAGCGCTCCTACAAACGGCAACGATAGACGAGTTGGGTAGGAAGAGCGTTAGTCCCGAACATACAAAAGACAGCAATGAATGTAGGAGTGCATAAGCTACGAACTTTTGAGCGGCATTTGTAGGAGGTTTGGTGATGGCTGACTCAAAGTTGCGCCTCCTCGTCCTTTCGTCTCACTTGTTCCCGAACTACAAAAACCCCAATGCTGGGTCATTTGTGCTGGAACAGGTGCGTCATTTGAGAGAGTTTTGCGACATCACCGTTTGCGTCCCCCACCCTTGGGTTCCTCCGTTCGTGGATAAGGTAAGCGCTAAATGGCGTCGCTACGCTCAACTACCGAGTGAAGAGGTCATAACAGGCGTTCGGGTCATTCACCCTCGCCGCCTCGTTTTGCCAAAAGTTAACTCGTGGGTGTGGATGACCCTTTCAGTTACCCTTTGTTATTGGCAGGCTCTTTCATCTTACGATTTTGATTTGATGGAGGGACATTTCGCATTGCCCGATGGGTTTGCGGCAGCGTTTTTGGGGAATCGTTGGGGTAAGCCCAATCTTGTCCATGTCTGGGGTACTGATGTCCACACTATTCCATATCTTTCTCCCCTGTTGCGCCGATTGACAGTTCGGGCGATGGAGCAGACGGATGCGACCCGAGCGGTCAGCCATTATTTGGCGCGCCAATGCGTGGAATTAGGGGCAGACCCCAGCAAGGTGAGGGTCATCCCCAACGGCGTAGATGTCCAGCGCTTTAACCTAATCCCCAGAAAGGAAGCGAAAGAGCGGGTCGGCTTGGACCCAAACCGTCGCCACTTACTCTATGTCGGGCGATTAGTAGCGGTGAAGGGGTTAGATCTTTTGCTGGACGCTGCCGCTTTACTGATGCGGCAACGAAAGGATTTGGATTTAGTCCTCGTTGGGGATGGGGTAGAGCGGGAAGCTTTGAAGCAACGGGCTAAAGACTTAGGGGCCAGTGAACGAGTTCACTTTGTTGGTGCTCAACCCCATGACCGCATCCCGATATGGATGAACGCAGGCGATGTGCTTTGCTTACCCAGCCATAAGGAAGGCTTACCGACAGTGCTTTTGGAGGCCCTCGCCTCTGGCACACCTGTCGTTGCCACGGCTGTCAGCGGCACCCCAGAAGCCGTGGTAGATGGCGTTGTAGGGCGATTGGTCCGTTCGCGTGATCCAGAGGAAATGGCATCCTGCTTGGCGGAGGTATTAGGGCGGGAATGGGACCGGCAAGCTTTGAGGGAGCACGCAATGCAGTTTTCGTATGACTCCGTCGCCCAACAATTGCTCGCCCTTTACCGAGACCTATGTAGGAGCGGCGTAAGAATAAACAAAAAATTCGCACCTCACGGCGCTCCTACAAACAGCAATGACGAATGATTGTAGGAGTGGCGTTAGCTGCGAACAGACAAAAATTCGCGCTTACGGCGCTCCTACAAACGACGATGACAAATAAATGTAGGAGCGGCGTTAGCCGCGAACAAAATTTTCGTCCCTTACGGGGCTCCTATGGTGCAAGGTGAAGAAGGATGGAACGCAGTGCTGACTGGATGGATCAAGCCCAAGGAGATTTGGAACATGCCCGACATGACTTGCAAGCGGGCTTTTATGACTGGGCTTGTTTTTCTGCCCAACAATCGGCCGAGAAAGCTGTGAAGGCAGTCCTGCACAAGATGGGGATAGAAGCATGGGGGCACTCGGTGGCAGACCTATTGATAGCCTTGCGCCAGCACCATCCCGTGTCCGATGACCTTGTGGACTTGGCGTTAGAGTTAGACAAGGCTTATATCCCGACCCGTTACCCGAATGCTCATCCCTCTGGGTCACCCCGTCGGCGTTATACTCGTACTGAAGCGGAGAGGCTGATTCACCATGCTGAGCAAATCCTTCGGTTCTGTGAAGGTCTTCTTACCGCCCTTTGACTTGCCAACACTCCTTCACTTGCTGGAGGGTAGGGTGAAGGAACTGGCAGTGCAACTGCCTTTGAGACGGGTCGTGCTCTTTGGGTCGTGGGCAAAGGGGCAGGCGACAGCTTTCAGTGATATTGACTTGCTGGTCATTTATGCCGATCCACCTCGGGATGATGCCTATCGCATTGTGCGCCGGACCATCAACTTGCGTGGACTGGAAGCACATGTCTATGCCGAGAGTGAAGCCCGACAGGTTGAAAGGGTTTTGCAGCGTATGACAGAGGGCGGCATTATGTTGTTGGAAAACTTGTAGGAGCGGCGTCAGCCGCGAATAAACAAAAAATTCGCGCCTTACGGCGCTCCTACAAACGACAGTGACAAATAAGTGTAGGAGCGGCGTTAGCCGCGAACGGACGGAGGTATATCAAAATGAGTCCCAAGGTCCTTGTCTTGTTCCGCAACGATGATTTGTGTGCGTGGAGTAACCCGCTGCACGAGGAACGATTGCTCCGCTTGTTTGATGCCTACAATGTCCCCATGACCTTGGGTGTTGTGCCGAAGATAAGAGGGTGGCGGTTGGATGACAACCGCTCTGTTTTGAGCCTGCTGGAGCGAGCGAAAGCAGCAGGGCACGAACTGGCGCTGCATGGGTTGGAGCACGACCACCATGAATTTGAGCACCTACCAATAGATGAACTTTGGCATCGCTTGGAGGAAGGACAACAACTAATGAAGGAATGGTTTGGAGAACCAGTGACAACTTTCATTCCACCAGATAACGCGTGGGTGGCAGAGTTTTTGCCATCCTTGCAGGATTTGGGGATATCAGCCCTTTCTTCTGGTTTGCCCTTTAAGCCACTACCATCATCATCGCCTGTGTTCATTGTGGACGCCATCGCCCGTTTTCTCTTTGCCCCGTTACCCGTATTAGTCAGGCACTTAGCGTCTCTTTCTCTCGCCACTCCATTGCCTTTGGTTATCTACTTTCACTCATGGGAAGTTTACCGAAAGCCCCACTGGAAGCAAATGGAGTTGCTTTTACGAACAGTAGTGGAAACACCCGGTGTGGTTGCTTTGACTTTTTCAGAAGCGGTGCGTCGTTATCCAGAGGCGCTTCGCTTTTGGTCCGCATGGCGTCAAGACAAGCATTTAGTGCAGCGTTGCAATGTTGCCTTTCAAGCACGCTCTTTATACCGAGCACGGATGTGGCATCGCTACTGGCGCGACCTATGGGAAGGAAGCTTTCCGGTACCCGCGTTGGAGCGGTGGATGGTGCGGGCATATACCGCCGCCCTCACTGGCAATGTAGTAGAGTTGGAGCGAATCGTTACAAGCCCGTTAGAAGGATGGGTTAAGGCAACAATGGCAGAGAGGGTCGCTACGCTCATCGGTTGGGCACCGTTGGCAGTGTTGGGAAGCATTCAGCGGTTTGTCCGTCCCCGACGGATTGGCAAGATAGAAGATGCCTTTAATGCACCGTCATCGCGATGGCTCGCTACCGTCGCCTTCAGACCAAACGCCTCTTCGACCCAATCGCTTATCACACATTCTGCGTCACCTATCACAGGTGGCGCATTGCGCCCTGCGAATGATGACTCCCGTTCCCTCATTTACCTTTCCTTTGACCGCCGCCTCGTTTCCGAGCACGCGGCAATGACGAGCAAAGCGTTGGTGAAGCGAGGGTGGCGGGTTACCTTTGTTCACCCACAGGGTGCTCCTTGGAGTGCTACCCCCGATGGGTTGCGACGAGTGGAAGTTGGGGCAAAGATGACAAGAAGCGTTTGGGATTGGTCTGCCCAGCAAGAAATGGCGCAGCTGATCGCTCGCTGGAAACCACCAGTCATTTACGCCCGCCAGCATTGGATTGGGCTCCTTCCACCCTTCATCGCCCGCCGCTTAGGCATCCCTTATGTTGCTGAATTCAACGGTTTGAGACATCGGGGCATCTTGGCTCGGCACCCTCAGTCGCTCAAAGGGCGAGCCATTCGATGGTTGGAATGCTGGTGTGCGAAACAAGCAACTGCCATCGTCGTCCCATCTAAATCGCTGGCGAAACGCGTTGCTCATCTTCTCGGCACCACCGTTGCTATCCACGATTTAACACCCTTCGTCCATGACACTTCACAGTTTGTTCACCCCACCATTTTCGTTGTCCCTAACGGCATAGACCCCAACATCTTTCACCCTGTGCCGCAGGAAGAAGCACGGCGGTGGTTGGGACTTCCCCCTAAAGAGCTTTATGTCTCCTACACAGGAAGTTTACACATTTGGCAAGGTGTGGATGTATTGCTTCATGCCTTTGCCCAATTGGTAAGACGATTCCCTAATTGCCACTTGCTCATCGTAGGTGGTCAGGATGAACCGCAGAAGGATGCCTATAAGCACCTCGCTCGGGAATTACGAATCACAGATTACACTCACTTTGTCCCTTTCGTCCCCTATGAGCAAAGCGCCCTTTACATCGCTGCCGCTGATGTTTGTGTAGCGCCATATGTTCCCATCTGTCAAGAGTTTGGAGGCGGTTCACCTTTGAAACTTTACGCTTACCTATCTTGTGGGCGCCCTGTCGTGCTTTCAGATTTAGGTGACTTTGTAGATGCCGATTTGGTTCGGACAAGTGGGGCAGGTTTGCTGGTGCCACCGGGCGACCCGGAAGCGCTGGCGGAAGCCATCGGGCAACTGCTTGCAGACCCAACCTTGCGCGCTGAAATGGGTCAGCGAGGGAGAGAGGCAATTTTGAACGGTTACACTTGGGACCACAATGCAATGCGGGTGGAGTCAGTTTTAGAGAGTGTAATGGATCAAGCGAGATGATGAGAGGTATGCGCCTTTTCTACATCAATTATGCTGACTTGTCCGTTGCTTATGGGGCGACGGTGTGTATCGTGGAGTTGGCGAAAGCGCTCGCCCAGCAGGGACATGAGGTGACCATCGTTGTCCCAAAGTTCAAGGCATCCGACCTCCGAGGACCGGACAATCAACCTTTGGGCGAACAAGTGGAAGTCATCTATGTGCCCAACTGGAATGTGCGATTCTTGCGCAAAGTTTGGTTCTACTTGGTGTCGACAGTATATGTCACCCTTTTGGCATTGCGCAAGCGCCCCGATATCCTCTATTGGGGCGAGATGACTTACACCGTCACACCCTACCTTGTCAGCAAGCTGACGGGTATCCCTTATGCTATCATTGCCCACGGGTTCGCACCCGACGAGTTGCGCGTTTCCCGCTGGCGGATGGTATTGGTTCGATGGTGTCAAAAAGTCTACTTCGGCAATGCCGCCGTCGTCGTTACCGTCACGCCCAAGATCGCTGACCGAATTCACGAAGTCTATGGTATCCCTCGCGAGCGCTTGGTGCCCATTGAAAATGGAGTCAACTTGGAACGCTTCAAGCCGATGGACAAAGCCGTCGCTCGGCGGCATTTGGGACTGCCGAACGATGGCTACACCTACATCGGTTGGGTCGGCTACTTTTTCCCTTGGTCGGGTGTGGAAACTTTACTGCACGCCGCGAAGCGCGTGCTGGCTGAAAGTCCCGATGTGCGATTCATCATCGTCGGGCACGGCGTCTGGGGCACGCATTTGAGCGACCTTGCTCAAGCGTTGGGCTTGAAAATCCACCAAATGAAACCTCTTAACAACGCTCCACCCCATTTGCTTAGCACCCCCTTGCCTGACCCAGCGTCATGGCAAGTCTGCTTCACAGGTGAGGTGGCAAACGAACTGGTTCCCGTATTCATCAATGCCTGGGATATCGCAACGGCGCCCTATCCCGGCGGGCGCAACGAGAAGAGTGGTGGCTCGTCCATGAAAATCCGCGAGTATTTCGGTTGCGGTGTCCCTGTCGTCACAACAGATGTCGCAGGCATTGGGACGCGATGGTTGGTGGGTGTTAGCAACCACAGGGAAATAGAGAAGCAAGGAAGCACAGAGCGGGGCAAAACATTGGTGGGCGAGCGCGGTGTCCTCGTTGCACCAGATGATCCTGATGCCCTTGCCGAAGGGCTTATGCTCTTGCTGCGCGACAGCGCATTGCGCCAACAGATGGGGCGCAATGCCCGCCATTTTGCCGAAACTTACTGCAGTTGGGACGAAGTGGCAAGGCAGACGGTCAAAGCCTTTGAAAGCGCAATGCGTCGTCTATAGGGGTCCCGTAAGGGGCGAATTGTTCTCTCAAGAAGGGGGGTGAAACGGCGATGACGCGGCGGAGGTGGTTAGCAGCAGTTTGGGTTTTTATCTTGGCGATAGCCGGGTATGCCCACCTCTATGCCACTCCGCTTCAACCAGGTCAAATCTTTATCGCCTATGGCGGCAATTACATCGGCGTGTTCGCTGACACTGTTTCCCTCGCTGGGATGCAAGCAATGCCACCTCTTTCCGTTGCTCCCAGCAGTTTCGCAACGACAACCCTACTAACTGGTAGTGGCGGAGTCGCTTTGGACGAGTTTGGCAACCTCTATGTGACGGTAAGTGCTCCAGGCACTGGCATCGTGAAATTTAGGGCGGATGGGTCCGTAGCTTTCCGCCGAACCTACTCCATCAGTGGCGTGAATGACTTTCGCTCGTTAGCTGTTCATGGAGGAAGGATTTATGTCGCAACGAATAGCGGCATTCGTGTCTTTGACACCTCTGCAGGAGACCGAATTTCCAGTGCCGACTTTGGGAGCACTTTAGCCTTTCGCGACCTTGCTTTTGACAGCCAAGGCAATTTGTATGGGCTTAGAGAATCACCCACTGGGACTGCCGTGATTCATCGCTGGATGGCGGGAAGCCTGACTGGAGTAGGGACAACTTTGTTCACTGCTGGCGGTAATACTGACCCTCGGGCGTTAGTGGTGGATGAGAAAGGCAATATCTACTTCACAGCAAACCCTGCGAGCGCCCGCGTCGTTCGTAAGTACGCACCTGACGGCACTTTATTGGCAAGTTACTTCTCTCCTGTCACCACTGGCGTAATTATCGGCTTAGATTATGACCCTGGCACGCAGCGGTTGTTTGCCAGCCACACAGCCACAGGCAGTGGACAAATTTTGTGGATTAACCGCAATGCTCCTGACAAAGCGACAATGACCGCTTTTGGTCCCACCAATCTCAGCGGTGTCCGCTGGCTTGCTGTTTACCCGACGCCAGAGCCGACCGCTGGGCTATTGCTGTTAGCAGGCATAGGTCTGGGATGGCTGGTGAAACGACGACAAAAGAGGCAACTTGAGTAGCGCATAAATGCATGGGAAATGTCCTTTGAGGCAAAGATGAGGTGTTAAGGGATGGGATTTTGGAGTTACTGCTTTGGCTGGCGCCAGCTGAAAATCTACCCAGGTGACTTAGTTTTGGAAGTCGGTGCTGGGCATAAACCGATGATCCGCTCCGATGTGTTAGTGGACAAATTCTTGACGGACGAGACCGAACGAGGCGGGGAACTGGTGATAGACCGTCCTTTGATCATCGCCGATGTTTGCGCTTTGCCCTTCAAAGACAAGACATTTGACTACTGCTACACAGCCCACACTTTGGAGCATGTAGAAGACATAGAGAGTGCCCTTTTGGAACTCCAACGAGTTGCCAAAAGAGGTTGCATTATCGTGCCTCATTGGAGTTATGAAGGTATTTGGAATAAGAGCTACCACTTGTGGCTAATCAGCGCCCGAGATGGAACTTTAGTCTTCCGGCGAAAGTGTCACTTGTTCAACATGGCATCTTCAGAACATCGCCAGCAAGCCAAAGATTTATTCTGGCACCTTTACAGCCGTCATCGTGAAGTGTTTGAAGTTCGTTATGAGTGGGAAGGAACAATTGACTTTAAAATCATCTATTGTGGTTGCGCTGATTTCATACCGCCTCATAAAGCTTCGGTTGATAGAACGCGTCGGACTTTCGTTCCCTTCAAAGGGCGCTTGAAACGGTGGGGGCGGATGATAGTCACTCGATTCCTCAGGTGGCTGTGGACTCAAAGGGGGCAAATTCGCCGCCTTTGAGAAACGATCCAAATGCTTTTGGGGGAGCCTTGTAAGAGGCGAAATGTCCGTTCGCAGCTGACACTGCTCCTACGAATCGGAGGTGTTACTTGTGCGTTCCTTTCTCAAGCGCGTAGAGGCGTTGTCGCCTACCCAATTGTTGCTGCTGGTATTTTTCGTTGCTGTCTTTTTTCGCCTCGCTTTTCTGATGACCAAACCCCATGCCTGGACATCAAGGCTACAGGCAGGGGATGAACCGCTATATCATGGGATCGCTGTCAATCTCGCGCAAGGGCAGGGGTATAGTCTGGACGGGCAACCAACGGCTCGCTATGGACCGGGTTACCCTATCTTTCTGGCAAATGTTTATGTCCTTGTCGGAACAAGCCCGCCAGCAGCTCGCATCGCTAACGCTGTCGCTGGTGGGTTGCTTTGTGTCGTTTTAGCGGCATTTGCGATGACTTTGTGGGGTAAATCGGCAGGGCTTGTGACGGGTTTGTTAGCAGCTCTCTACTTCCCTTTCATACAACTGCCTACTTACCTGCTCACCGAAAACCTTTACTTGCCTTTGTTCGCCATTGCCCTATGGTTGACTTGGCGAATAGTCGTGACGCAGAAATCTTTGATAGCAACAGCAACCATATCGGGAGTGCTTTGGGGCATTGCTGCTTTGACCCGTTCTGTGGCTTTGTCCCTCGCCCTTTTTTGCAGCCTTTGGCTTTTTATCCGCCGCAAAGTGCTGGCATCGTGTCTGCTCCTGGGGGTGTTAGCGTTAACGCTTTTCCCTTGGGTAGTGCGAAACTACCTTGTCTTTCATGCCTTTGTGCCTACTGAATTGTCTATCGGTCACAGTCTCTATCTTGCCTTCGGTCCTTCCGGTAACGAACCGAAGGTATTGGGGCATTGGAATTGGGGCAGCGATGTCCGACGACCCCAAATTCCCAGTGGGCTTTCGCCTGTTGAACGAGACCGTTGGTTGCAGCAGCAAGCATGGGAGCACATTCGGTCGGACCCGATGGGCGCTGTCTTTAAACGCATTCCGCGCAAACTTGCGAATCTGCTCGTCCCTTTTTATGGCACAGCCAGTTTGCCCAATAAGGTGCTCTCCACTTTCTGCTATTTACTTCTCCTTGCCCTCAGCTTACCTGCGTGGTGGCGGTCTTGGCGTTCCGATAACATTGCCGAGCGTTCCCTCGCCGAACTGACCCTACTGGTTATCTTGTTCACTGTTGCTTTTCATGCCCTTCTTTTCGGCGTTGTCCGCTATCGCTACCCTATAGATGCCTCGCTGCTGGTCTTTACGGGGCGTTGGTGGAAGCAAGCGCAAGAAGTTGTTCGCAACTAACGCCGCTCCTATAAGCATTATTGTCGTTGCCGTTTTAGGAGCGCTATAAGGCGCAAATTTTCTCTCCTGTGGGGTGGTTATCCATGATTAACGAACTTCAAATATCTCGACAAGCCACTGAGGTGAAGGAGCCTGAGGTGTCCATCGTCATCCCTTGCTTGAACGAAGAAAACAGCATCGGCATCGTGGTGGAGAAGGCGAAGCGGGCGATTGAGATGATGGGTGTGTCGGGTGAGGTCGTCGTTGCTGATAACGGCTCTACGGATCGGTCGGTGGCAATCGCCCTTTCTAAAGGCGCCCGCGTTGTGCATGTCACTCAAAAAGGCTATGGCAACGCCTTGCGGGGCGGGATTGAAGCGGCTCGAGGACGCATCATCGTCATTGGTGATGCTGACGACAGTTACGACTTTCTGGAAGCACCCCAATTGGTGGCAAAGGTCAAAGAGGGATATGACTTGGTGGTTGGATCACGCTTTAAGGGGCAAATTTTGCCCGGCGCTATGCCATGGACAAGCAAAATAGGCAACCCTATCATGACGATGACACTTAACCTGCTGTTTCGGGTCAACACCAGCGACTCCCAAAGCGGGATGCGGGCATTCACAAAAGAGGCTTACCGAAGGATGCAATTACAAGCGACGGGGATGGAGTTTGCCTCGGAGATGCTAATCAAAGCGGGAAAGGCGAGCTTGAAGGTGGCGGAGGTGCCCATCACGCTCCATCCTGATAAGCGGGGGCGTCCACCCCACTTGCGCCCCATTCGCGATGGGTGGCGGCACCTGAAGTTGATGCTGACTTACAGCCCGACAGTGCTGTTTTTGCTGCCCGGGTTGGCGTTGATGCTGATAGGCTTGTTGCTGATGGGTGTGCATCTGCTGGCGCCAATGGATAAGCCGCTGCTATTGTTCGGCAAACTTCGCATGGACTTCCACTGGGCAATAGTCGGTAGTCTGCTGGCGCTGACTGGCTACCAAGTCATCACCGCCCACTTTATGGCGAAAATTTACTCAGTTACCCATCGCTTTCAAGAACAAGACCGCTGGCTGGAAGTCGGCTTTCGCTACCTCAACGCTGAACGGGTGTTGGCGCTAAGCCTGATAGCTATTGCCATTGGTTTAGGGATGGACGGATGGGTCTTTTGGGATTGGGTGCGCCGCGGCTATCACGGCTTGGTATCGGGACATACCCGATTGGTCATTTTTGGCTCCACCCTCATCGCCTTGGGCATCCAAACCTTCTTCAACGCTTTCGTCTTCAGCATCTTGAGCGAGTCTTATAAAGGGAATTCAGGTTGCGGTTGACACTGTTTTCTTTTGTAGCTAAAGCTTGCGGGCATATTGTTTGGAGGTATAATTAATGGACTGGCTTGGTGTGTTGAGTGTGGTGGTGATGGCGTTTTTGGATGCGTCGGTGTTCCCTTTTTCGGTGCAGGCGTTGCTGGTCGGGGTAGCGCTGGCGTATCCGCAATGGGCGTGGGGGCTTGTAGCGGCTTATACCATCGCTTCAGCCTTGGGTTCGTGTGTCGGCTACGGGTTGGGGCGTTATGGGTTGGCAGCACCATTGGTTCGCCGGTTCCCGCCCGAAAAATGGGAACAAGCAGAGACCACTATGCGCCGCTACGGTCCTTTCATCGTGGCGACAGGCGGGGTGACCCCTATCCCCTTCCCTCTGTTTACGATAGCGGCAGGGATATTGCGGATGTCGCTGCCCACACTGTTGTTGGCGGTTCTCATTGGGCGAGGAGCGAAAGCAGTTATCTTCGTCCTCGTTAGCTCCTATCTGGGGCAAAGGGCATTGGAACAGTTCGTGAAAGACCATGCCGCACTCATCGTTGAGACAGCCCTTTTGTTGGCTGTTGTGGGAACATGGTTGGGAAAACGGTGGATTGGCGGGCATAGAAGGGAGTAACAAAAGGGAGGCTGGAACGAACAGAAGGCATTTTTCGTTTGCGGCTGACGCTGCTCCTACAGGCATAACTGTCGCCGTCTGGAGTCATTGTAGGGTGCAAATCTTGTCTTTGAATTACTGCCATGTGTGGCATCTGTGGATTTGTGACGAAAAGAGCGATTCTTGACAGCGACCGCCTTTTGCGGCGGATGGTGGAAGCGCTCCACCATCGCGGTCCCGATGCCTGCGGGGTCTGGGCATCGGGGGAAAACATCGCTTCATCGCCCTACCACCTCCACTCTCCTAACGCTCATGCCTACTTAGGGCACACGAGGTTGGCGATCTTGGATCTGTCTGAAGCGGGTCGGCAACCGATGCCCAATGAGGACGGCACTGTTTGGGTGACTTACAACGGTGAGGTCTACAACTTTGCCGAGTTGAGGCAGCAGTTGGAAGCAAAAGGACACCGCTTCCATTCCCGCACCGATACGGAAGTCCTTCTCCATGCCTACGAGGAATGGGGCGATGAGTTTATAACGAAACTTCGGGGCATGTTTGCCTTTGCCCTTTGGGATGGGCATGCTGGGGGACGGTTGCTGCTGGTGCGGGATCGGCTGGGCATCAAGCCGCTTTACTATGCCCACTTGCCCAATGGCACTCTCGTCTTTGCGTCGGAGTTAGCACCTATTCTTCTGCACCCGAATGTCAGCCGAGAAATTGACCCGTTAGCGGTGGACGCTTATTTCGCCTATGGCTACATCCCTGCCCCCTTGACGATTTACAAAGCTGTCCGAAAATTGCCGCCAGCTCATTACCTTGTTTGGCAGGATGGTCAAATTACCCTCCATCGCTATTGGCAACCAGATTTCACCCGCAAGCGCACTGGCCGGGCCGAGGAATTAGCAGAGGAGTTGAGGGAGCGGTTGAAGGAAACGGTGCGGCTGCACTTGATTAGCGATGTGCCCTTGGGGGCGTTTTTGAGCGGAGGGGTGGATTCTTCGTCCATTGTGGCGTTGATGGCGCAAGTGAGCGACCGACCCGTTAAAACTTTCTCCATCGGCTTCGATGATGACCGCTATAATGAATTGCCTTACGCTCGCTTGATTGCCCAGCGTTACGGGACGGAGCACCACGAGTTCATTGTCGCTGCCCCGACGGCTGCGTTAATGCCAGACTTGATCGGTTATTTCGGTGAACCGTTTGCTGACAGTTCGGCGCTGCCAACTTTCATCGTGTCCAAAATTGCCCGCGAGCATGTGACGGTTGTCCTTTCGGGTGACGGTGGAGACGAACTGTTTGCGGGTTATGAATGGACGCGTCGCTCGTTGCTTTGGTCAAGCAAATTGAAGGCATCCAAATCGACTGCCTCCAACCTTTCCAGTGCTAACCCATGGCGGGAGACGCTTTTGAGGCATGGGACAGATTGGCGGAATCGATTGCTTAAAGCGTGGCGGGACTGGTTGGCTGGACCAATTGCCACTTTCCAACGCCGAACGAGAACGCCTTTCCCGGTTCGTCAGCTTCTTTACGGTGAAACTTTGCTGGCAGCGCTGAAAGAGCAAACGGCGGATCAGTTCCAAGATGAATTGCTTTTCAACGCTCCAGCCACTGATTGGCGGGAAGCGCTCCTCTATTGCGACACGGTGCTTTATTTGCCTGACGATTGCTTGACCAAAGTTGATAGGATGAGCATGGCTGTAGCGCTGGAAGTTCGCCCTCCTTTGCTTGACCATACCGTTGTTGAGTTTGCAGCGAGTTTGCCATTTGACCTGAAGTGGCGGAATGGAACGACAAAGTGGTTGCTCAAGCAAGCGATGGGAAAGGATTTGCCCGCTGAAACAATTCAGCAAAGGAAACAAGGGTTCAGTGTCCCCGTAGCGAAGTGGATGCGCGGTTCTTTGGCTGATGAGACTCTGGCAAGGCTTGAAACCGACGACCAATTTTTGAACCCAGAGACGGTGCAGCAAATGGTAGCGATGCACCGGGAAGGTAAAGCCAACTTCGGGCATTTGTTATGGCGGGTTTATGTGTGGGGAGTTTGGGAAAGTTTGTTTGGTGTTTCGTAACGCATAAGAAAAATTCGCCCCATATAGGGCTCCTACAAACGGCAGCAATGATGAATATCTGTAGGAGCGGCGTAAGCTGCGAATGAATGTTCGCCCCTTACGGGGCTCCTACAAATGACAGAAATGACGATGTTGTCTGTGGGAGCGGCGTAAGCCGCGAACAAAGACAATGTGTTTTGTCTCATCCACATCTGATGGGGAGGTCGTTGCGCCATGGGTGAGGTCAAAATTGTCCGACCGCATCCAAATCCGCTCGTTTCAGTCATAATACCATCGCTTGACGGTCACCGCCGTGGGAATGTGGAGAAGTTGCTTGGTGATTTGGAATCGCAGACAGTGCAGGACTTTGAGATCATCATGCCCATCGGCATTAAGCCTAACGGAAAAGCACGAAACGAAGGGGTGAGGAGGGCGAAAGGGCGATACCTTGTTTGCATTGATGACGATGTAAGGCTTGGTCACGAACGGGTTATTGAGAACTTGTTGAAACCCCTTTTGGAAGTTGAACGAGAGGGACACGATTGGACGAAACCGGGCGGAGGGCGGATTGGAATGACTGGACCGTCGCAACAATTGCCACCTGATGCAACTTGGTTTCAACGATGGTCAGCAAAACAGTTGCCACGAACCCAGTTTCCCATCGTGGAAGATTACCTCGATACCGATATGGTAACCCACATGTGCTTATGCATCCCAACTGACCTTTACAAAGTTGTTGGTTGGGAGAACGAGGAGATTGTGCGTGGAACCGATGTGGACTTGCGTTATCGGGTGCGCCAATTTGGATACAGGATCGTGGTCGTCCCCAAAACTTGGGCTTATCATCCCGTCCCAGCTAATTTGAAAGGGATTTTGCAAGAATGGTTTAACAAAGGTCGTTGGACTGCTTTCAACCGCAAGAATTTTCCCGGTTTCGATTATGAAGCTCCAGAGGGAATTTTGCCCGAGGGCAAATATATCCCGAAGCGAAACAAAGCTTACAGGGCAGTGAGATTTGCAGGGAGGTTTTTGATGGGCGTTATTACCTTCAAGCCTGTCAGGGTTTTGGCGCAAATTGCGTATGCCCTCGGCTACCTGAGGGGGCACTTTTTTGAGCAGTCGTATGAGCCGTGAGACGACAAGTCATTAAGACTAAGACAGAAAGCATAAGACCAACAAGCAAGAGGAAGAGGTGGTGCCTCCCTCTAAAGTTGTAACCTGTTTGGATTAACCCGATTCTCAAAGAAACTTAAGTTTGACCCTCACTCTCTCTTTAGCCAAATGACCTATAGCCCCTAACAATTTCACCACTCAAAATATTGAAAGCGCCGAGGGGTAATTCCTTATGGTGAATAGCTCAGGGGACAGGAATTCGCAGGTCACGACGAAAGGGCAACGCATTGGCCTTAATTATCACAAAAATTGACAAAGAAGTCGAGAAAACTCTATCAAGGACAAGTTAACTTCCACCAACCTTAGTGTTAACCCATGGGAGAAGGTGGCGAGGAATGAGCGATCTCAACAAGGTTCTCCTTCTTGCGGGTGAGTTTCCTCCCTTTGCGGGTGGGATTGCGGTGGCTGCAGAAAATCTGGCGCGGTCGCTTGCCCAGAAAGGAGTTTCAGTGACAGTTATTGCTCCACGCTACAGGAGGCAGAAAGCAACTGACATCCAACTTCCTTACCGGCTAATTCGGCTTCCTTTTTTGCGGTTTCGGTATGTGCGGATGTTGCCCATGACCCCTGTTTTGTTGGCGATTGCAGCCAAGGAGCGTCCTGACTGGGTTATTGCCATGCGGGCAACGCGGGAGGGATTGCCTGCCGTTGCGATCAAAAAGTTGTTTGGGTTGCCTTTTTTGGTGTTTGCTCATGCGTTGGAGTTTCTGCGGTTTGCTCCCCAATCGCTGGGGTGGCGAGTTTGCCGTTGGGTTTATGAGCAAGCAGCACAAGTGGTAGCAATCAGTTCTGCAACCCGGTTAGCGTTGCTTCAGCGTGGGATGAGCCCAGAGAAAGTGCAGGTTGTGCCGTTAGGGGTCAGTGAGGAGGTGTTTGAGCCTCTCAGCCCGTTGTCACGGTGGAACGGACTCTCTTTTGAAGGGCGGCGTATCCTGCTGACAGTTGGTCGGTTGGTTCCCCGAAAAGGGGTGGACAAAGTGATAGAGGCACTCCCTACTGTGATCGCGCGCCATCCTGAAGTTTTGTATGTCGTAGTGGGTGATGGGCAGTATAAAGGGACTTTGCAGCGGTTAGCGGAGCAACTGGGGGTTGCAGACCATGTTTTGTTTGTGGGGCGGGTGCCTGATGTTCGCCCCTTTTACCACTCGTGTAACCTCTTTGTAATGCCAGCTCGTCAGGAAGGGCGAGGAGACATGGAAGGTTTGGGGTTGGTTTACTTGGAGGCAGCAGCGTGCGGGAAGCCAGTGATTGCCAGCCCTGTTGGGGGTGCAGTTGACACCGTTGTCCCAGAGGTCACAGGCCTGTTGGTAGACCCCACTGATCCGAAAGCAATTGCTGCGGCTATCCTTCGGCTGTTGGATGACCCACACTTGGCGCAGCGGTTGGGAGAAGCAGGAAGGCAGCGGGTGTTGCGAGAGTTCACCTGGGAGCAAACGGTTGGCAAAATTTGGGCATTGATGAAGAGGGATTAAGCGATGCGGGAGATACCTTTCCCTGAATGGTTTCTTTACGGCACTGCGGTGCTGGGTGCGGTGTTAACTTGGCGGGATGTGCGGTTCGGTTTAGCCGCTGTCGCCATCGCCATCGGCATCTCCCCTGAGTTGCGCACCGATTGGGCAAAAGATTTGCGTTTGGAAGATTTTGTAATTGCAGCTGTGGTGCTGTTGTATTTTTTGCGGAAGTTAGCCAATGGCGAACGCTTGATCCCTGAGACGCCATTGAACAGTCTCTGGGGTTTCTGGCTGCTCACGGGTGCCCTTTCGGTTTTGCTGGGCATCCTCTTGGGCACAGTCCCTTCGGTCAAAACCAGTGCGTTTCACTGGCTCAAGCGGTTGGAGTTAGCGCTGCTTTTTTGGGTTGTGGCAGATAGTGTGCGGTCGTTCAAGGATGTGCGTTTCTTAGCTGTTAGTGGACTCATTGGCGCGCTATTAAGCAGCTACATCGGTTGGCACCAAAAATGGCTTAACCCACCTCGGGAAGATGTGCACTGGAACGCATACAAAGTAGGCGGACCACCGGGCGAGAAAAACAATGTCTATGCTCAATACCTCGTCTTCAACACACTGGTGGGATTGGGGTTAGGGTTTAGCCTGTATCCTTCCCCTGCGTCGTGGTTGCCATTTGCTTTAACGGGCATTATGGTAGTGCCTGTGCTCTTTTCCTTCTCACGGTCAGCGATAGCAGCCTTTGGATTGGGAACGGTTGCTTTGATCGGCGTCTTTCATCGTCGTTGGTTGCCGCTGCTGTTGATTGCTTATTTCCTGTTCCCTTTGATTGTCCCTTCGGTCGTCCAGCGTCGGTTGCAAGAGTTGTCTTGGGAGAGATTTAAGGTAGAGCGATTGGGCGGTTACATTGGTTCTATCCGAGAAACCTTACCTGTCAACCCCTTGACAGGACGCGGGTTAGGCTTTGCTGGGTTCAACCGTTACGAGAACCAATATGCCAACACTTTTGCCCATGAAGGTATCTTGGGGTTGATTGCATTCTTAGCATTGCTATGGGGCGTGCTGAAAATGCAGCGGCAAGTGTTGGACTTAACAAGCGATCCTTACTTTCAAGGTCTTTTGCAGGGGTGCTATGCAGGCACTATTGCTTTTTTGATTGCAGGGCTTTCGGGTGTGCCTTTGCTTGCTATTCGTCCTGCTGAGACTTTTTGGTTCTGGACAGGGCTGTGTGCAGGCATTTGGCGATTAGCGTATGAACAAGCATTGAGCAGCAGCGAAGAACCCTTAGAAGAAGCCGAGTTGTGGGAGGAGGAGTCGAGCCCCTCAGGAGCCCCAAGACCTGTTGCGTGACGGGTTTTTTCTTAGTGGCGAAGGATGCAGCGCACCCAAGATTGGTTGCAAGAAGCCAAAGTAGGATGGCAAGCGGTGGAAGACCTGTATACGCACGGGCATTAGTCGTGGTGCTGCTTTACTTGCTAACAAGCAGTGAGAAAGGCACTGAAGGCGCTTTGCGAGCCGTTTACCAAGCATAGCGGCAACAAGGGCTTGCAACTCCCACCCCTCAGGGTTAGCAAATCGGTGTCGAGTGAACAACTAACTTGCCTCCAAAGGAGATCGCCTATGAACCTTCGCCAATCACCTCTCCGTATTTTCCTTCGCCGATTGGTTGCTCATTGTTCGCCGCCCCATTTTGTTCAGGGTGGGTTACGAGTTCTCGTGTATCATCGGGTTCGACCTGATGCCGATGACCCAAGAAGTGTGACGCCACAGCGCTTTCGGGAACACTTAAGCGTTTTGCGAGATGGTTGGCGAGTGGTGAGTTTAGACGAAGTTTTAGCAGCTGTGCAAGGGAAACAACCGCTGCCGGAGCGTGCCGTCCTCATCAACTTTGACGACGGTTATGCGGACCTTTACGACTATGCGATGCCGCTGTTGCAAGAGTTTCAGTTCCCTGCTGTTGTGTTCATGCTGGCGCGGTATGTGGGGCGAGTGGGACGGACTTATAGCGAAGCGAATTATCCCGAAGCGCCTTTTTTGAGTGCTGTTCAATTGCGGGAAATGCAGCAAGTAGGGATAGAAATTGGCTCTCACGGGCTCTGGCATGTGCCCCTTTCCCATTTGCCTTTGGAAGAAGCCGAAAAGGAAGTGCGACTGTCCAAAGAAATCCTGAGCGACTTGTTGGGGACACCTGTGCGGTCCTTCTCCTATCCTTGGGGACGAGCGGGCGATTTCTTCCCTGAGCATGTCCGAATGGTGAGACGAGCAGGCTACCAACTGGCTTTCACGATGCTGCATGGGGTCAACCGTGCTCCGTTTGATCGGTTTCAAATGCGTCGCTGTCATGTCTACCCATGGGACGATCCCAAGCTATTCGCTGCGATTTTAAAGGGGAGGTTTGACCGATGGTGCCTGAAAAACTCTCCACTGTGGCGACGCCCCAAGACATGGTGGCAGCGCCTGAAGAAGTTCCTCATGAAGGACGGCGGTGGCAGAAGATACTGAAGGTGCTGCGTTGGACCTTTTCGTGGACGATGGTGCGTTGCCTTGCCCGCTGGTGGGGCTACTATGTCCACGAACATGTTTCGCAAGTTGCGCAAATCAAAAAAGGGCGTCGAGTCTGGATTCACCCAACAGCTTCTTTTCGCAATGGGCACAACATCACGATCGGCGATTTCTCCCATGTCAACCGAGATTGCTGCTTATGGGCGGGTCCCAACAGCCGAATCGTTCTGGGTCGGTATGTGCTCATGGGACCGGGCGTTCGCATCCACGCAACTAACCACACCTTCACTGAAACTGAACGACCGATGATGCTCCAACCGCTTAGGGAAGCCGATGTGGTCATTGAAGATGATGTTTGGTTGGGAGCGAATGTCGTAGTAACTGCAGGGGTTCGGATTGGACGGGGCGCAATCGTGGCGGCTGGGGCTGTGGTCACAAAAGATGTTCCCCCCTACACGATTGTTGGTGGCATCCCTGCCCGTCCGCTAAAATCCCGCTCGCTGCAAGAAGAGGGAGGCGAGAAGCCATGAAACCATTGCAACAAGAGCAACTTGCAGGGAGCAACGGATCCGCTAACTCTCCAAGACCGTCTGTGCGGAAAGTTCTGCATGTTATCACCCGCATGATCATCGGCGGGGCGGAGTGGAATACCCTCTACACCCTCAAATTGCATGACCGCAGTCGCTATTTGCCTCTTTTAGCGTGTGGACCGGAGACAGGTTCGGAAGGGAGTTTGATTGAAGAAGCAGAGCGCTCAGGCATTCCCGTTTACATTGTGCCTGACCTTATCCGAGAGGTGCATCCAAAGCGAGACCTCGCCGCTTTAGTGCAACTGGTTCGCCTCTATCGGGAATTAAGCGTGGACATTGTGCACACCCATACATCCAAAGCGGGCATCTTGGGGCGCTTGGCAGGGCGGCTGGCACGGGTGCCCGTTGTGATTCACACGGTGCACGGCTTCGCGTTTCAAGCGAACATCCCTCGTTGGCAAAAGAAACTTTACTTGACATTGGAGCGATTGGCGGGGCGATGGTGCGATGGACTCATCTTCATCTCCACACCGTTGATGAAAGAGGCAGGACGCTTAGGGATTGGTGATCCTCGCACCTACGCTTACATCCCCAGCGGGATTGATGTGCAAGCATTCCGAAATGGGGCACTCAATGGGAATGGTCAAGACCTTCGCCAAAAGCTGGGACTGTCAAACGGTGTGCCTGTGATTGGCACGGTCACCCGTTTGGTCAAGGAGAAAGGTTTAGAGTTGCTTTTGGAAGCCGCTGCCCGATTGAAGCAAAAGAGTTGGGCTTTCCACATGGTTTGGGTTGGGGACGGACCGTTGAGGGGCGAATTAGAAAAGATGGCACAACAGTTGGGGGTTGCTGACCGGCTCTTCATCACCGGGATGTGCACCGATGTCCCTTCTTGGCTCAGTTGTTTTGACCTCTTTGTTTTGCCGACCCTTTGGGAAGGGATGGGGCGAGTTTTCTTGGAAGCCCAAACAGCTGGGGTTCCAGTAATCGGCACAAAAGTCGGTGGCGTTCCCGATGTGATCCATCATGGGTTAACGGGTCTGCTCATCCCACCCGGCGATTTGATGGCTTTAACGGAAGCAATGGAACAGTTGCTCGCCAACAAGGAATTGCGCCAGAGAATGGGAAAGGCTGCCGCCGAATTTGTCAGTCAATCCCAGTTTCATGTGCAGTTCATGGTTCGCAAGATCGAGGAAGTTTACGAGCAGGCTTGGCAACGGCGTGTGGGGGCACGCCGATAGACCACCTCTATATGGCAGGGCGGATTGTGTCGCCAAAAGGTTTGACGCATTAATCTCTTACGCTCGGAGGTGGCACTCATGCATAGTTTATGCTGGGTCTTACGGATGTGCCAAGCGGAGTTGCCTGACGAATTTATCTTGCGAGTGGAGGGCACTTACTGGCGCTGCATCCTTTCCGACAACGGTTCGGTGCGGTTGGTGAGTTTGAGAAGCCTTGTCGGGACTGAGAACCTCCCCGTGATTGAACTTAGCGAATTGCAAAAACGGGTCAAGCAGATGTTGGGCATCGTGGGCTAAAGGGAACAACCCTTCGGGGCGAACAAACATGAAAACAACCGAACGAAGCAACAACAAGGTCATAAAGGGCAGCGTGAGTGCTTTGCAGGTAACCCCTCACGCTTTAGCCTCTTGGTGGTTGCCCCTTCTCCTGTTGGGGATTGCCTTAGTCGTCCTTTTCCACCCCTTGCGGGTGAATTTGGCAACCCTACCTCTAAGCGGCTCCACTAACGAGAGTTTGGGTGTGTTTGCCTTTTTGCTTGCGGGATGGTTGGTCTGGCGGGAACGAGAACGGCTCAAAGCGCTGCCAGCAAAACCTGATGCCCGAAGTTTGTTCCTTCTGTTGCTTAGCGCCCTGATTGCCCTTGGTGGCTACCGATTGGTCATGCGGTTTGCTTTGGGCGTTGCGCTTGCCCTGTTCGCTGCTGGTGCAGTCTGGTGGCTCTTTGGCAAGCGATGGGTTCGGCACCTGTGGTTTCCACTGTTGCTGCTGATGGCAGCAGTGCCCTTACCGTTGGATTTGGTTGGCGCCATTGCGTTTCGCATGCAAACAGTGGTCGCTCGCGCCACTGCATTCCTTGCCGGGCTGCTGGGCGTTCCCGTAGAACGAGTTGGCGTGACCCTGCATTTGCCCGGACAAGTCATTCAAGTCAACGAAGCCTGCTCTGGATGGCATTCCTTCTCCGCCGCTTTTTGGTTGTTCCTGTTGGTGCTCTACTGGCGGAGACCAAAGAACTGGTGGCAGTGGCTTTGGGTGATTCCTGCCCTGTTTCCTATTGCCATCCTTGCTAACATTTTCCGCGTCACCACTGTCGTCGTGGGCAGCGCGCATGGACAGGACTGGCTGCTCAAAACCCCTTGGCACGAGCTGTTGGGCTTGGGCTATTTCTTGCTGCTTGTTTATTTGCTGTTTCGTTACGCAATTTCTTGGCAAGGACAAGGTGAGAGCACAGTTGTCTACACGGAAGAAGCAACAAAACCTTTCCCCTTGCCCCCTCCAAACCGCTTGTGGCAACTGACGGGTTTTGCTTGGGTGGTAGCAGGGTTGGTGCTGTGGAACGGGTGGCAAGTGCAGCGCTCAGTAGAAGGTTTTCAGCCCCCTGAAGTGCCCCCGCAATTGGGAGAATGGCGACAGGTAGACAAAACAGTTGAGGGCTTGGATAACGGTTACTGGTTCGTGCAAGCGAACTACGAAGCGGAGGGGAAACCGCCGCTGCAGGTGCTTTTGCATATCCCTATCGCACCCCAACATCGCCCTAAACGAGTGTTGAACTTGTGGTTGGGTCAAGGGTATGAATTGGTCAGTAGCACCACGGTTAGCGTCCCATTGGCAACTCGAACTGTGCCCGCGCAAGTGAACCAATTTATCAAGGGCAACGAACAAGTGTTTGTAGTGGTCACTTACCTGCATCCTAAGAAATCGGTCACTTCACCTGTTGCTGCCCGTTGGCATCGGATGCAGGAGCAATTGCTTTGGGGCATTAGCCAACCTTGGGTAGCCATTGGGGTCGCAGCCGCTGAGCCCCAAATCGCTATAGACACCCTTCGCCAAATTAGCACAGGAGTGGATGCGTGGCTGCAACAAAAGTAGAAGCTCCGTCAGGGGCGCAAGATTGGTTCGCTCTTTTGCCTTTTGGAAAGGAGTTTCTTAACGAGCCGAAGGAAGGGAAATCAGCGCCTTTTGAGGGTTCGTCTCCTAACGCACGAAACAATCGGCGCCTCAAGAGAAGCACCTCCAGCCCAAAACAGTGCCAAACTTACCGATGACCGTAGCAATAAACTCTTACGACGCATTTTTGGGGGCTTGATAGATGCGACCTCTCCGAAGGATTGACTCAGCACTCCGTCAAGGGATGTGGCGTGTGGGGCAAAGACTTGTTCAAGCCTACCAATGGCTGCAAGCCCGAACAGCGACTTGGCTCTGGCTGCTTTGGGGACTCTCTTTGGTCGGCGCAGGTGTTGTTAGCGCCTGGTGGGTGTTCCGAAGACAAATTGGCACCTTGTTAGACCCGGAAACTTTGGACTTTTTGCAGTTGGCTGCCAATGTCGCTGCTGGGAAGGGATTGAGCACTTTCGTGTTGCGCCCTTTGGGGCTCAGCCCCGATTTTACCCCCACGGCCCAACCTGACCTTTACCATCCGCCATTACCTGCCATTGTTTGGGGCGCTGTTTTCGCCGTCTTGGGTCGCTCCGATGAACGGCTTTTGGTGCTGTTAACAGGGGCTTTTGTCGGTTTCACGGCAGCGTTGTTGTTCTTTCTCACGGCAAGGTTGGTGCACCGATGGGCAGCGTTGGTAGCCGCTGGATTATTTTTCGCTGCCCCTGCCACTTTAGCCGTCGGCGGGAGTGGTCAAATAGTTGCCCTTTCAGCAGCGCTGTTTTCCCTTTGGTTGGTGTTGCTCACCCGAAAGGCTGTTTGGGACCGAAGGTTTGCTTTAGGCACTGGCGCTCTCTTGGGACTCACGGGATTGGCGAACGGCTTAACGCTACTTGCAACACCTTTTGCTCTGCTCAGCCGCCGTTGGCTCTCGTGGCGAGAAAGGGGTTGGTTTCTGCTGGCTCTTTTGCTGGTGTTGCTTCCCTATGCAGGGCGTAATGTGCGGCTCACGGGCATTCCGTTGACACCGTGGAAAGCCTATGCCTTTCTCTGGGACACACGGGCTTTTCCATCGGACAGCATTTATCGGCATGCCTTTGCAGAACGCCCTTCCCCACTTGCGCTCACTGTCCAGCATGCAGGAGTTATCGTGCGGAAAGGGTTGGAGAATGCCCGTCGGTCAAATCGGCTTGGGAGTGCTTTTGGTTGGTTCGTCTTGCTGGGTGTCCTCACTGCTCCAGTTTGGTGGAAGCGGTGGCGCGGCACCTTCCTTAGGCTAACCACAGCGATGACTTTAGGCACAAGCATTAGTGCGCTCATTTTGCTGCTCTTGACCCGCCCGTCTGCAGATGCGTTGTTTTTCCTGTTGGCGCCTGCTTGTTTGCTAACGGCTGCTAACATGGCAGCATTAGCGGAGTGGCTTCTTACAACTCGAGGGTGGCAGTGGCTGACCCGCCCATTGGTTCGGGCTCCCTATCTGGCTTGGGCAATGGGAAGACTTCTTCCTGCTGCGTCCTTGGGCATCTTGCTATTGTTAGCGCAAGGTTTCGTCGGACGGCTTTTTCTCAAACGGCTTGTGCCCATCCGATGGGATCCCGTTGCCCAAGCCATCCCTTTGGCGGAAGGATTTGCGGCTGCTTACAAGGGCAACGACTTGTTCGCTTCCGACGAACCGCGCCTGTTGGCTGTTCGTTGGCGCCGACCAGTTGTTTGGCTTCCTTGCCACCGAGAAGATTGGGAGCGCCTGAAACTATGGAAGAAAGTCACCCATATCTGGCTCAGTCCCAACGCTTTGCTCCAACCGGGTGGCAATGCGGACACAGAGCTTCGTCGCACCCTTTTGACAGGGTTGCCTTTTTTGGACCGGTATTATCCAACTGTCGTGCGGGGACCTCGCTTCTTGCTGCCTACCTCCTTTCTCATTCGTGGGGAACCGAGAAACAATCGCCCTCTTCTGGACAAAACCCTGGAAACCATGCCCATTGAGCAGTTGATAGAGCGAGCAGAAAAGCATCAACGAAATAAAGAGTATGTGCAAGCCGAACGGATGCTTTGGGTCGCTTTGTATCGCCAACCTTCCACGGAAGTGGCAGTGCGCGTGTTTTTCAACTTGGGCGCTATCTGGTTAGAACAGAAGCGGTTTTATCAAGCCATTCAAGCCTTCCAAGCCATGTTAGGCGAAGCGCCGGGCAATTATGCTGGGGCTAACAACTTGGCATGGACTTACCTGCAACTTTACGGTCAGTTGGCTCAACTGCCTGAGCCGCCCCCGTTTCTGGACACCCTTTTAGCCGCAGCGGAGCGGTGGGCGGAGCAAGCCTTAGCCACTTGCCCTCCAGATCCCAGAACCCGTGCGCACATCTTGGACACAGCCGGTTGGGTAGACTTTTTGCAGGGGCGAACAAAAGCGAGGCGGGGGCAAGACCGATGGCGCCTCGCCCGAGCCCGAAGTCGGCTGGAAGAAGCCTATCGGTTGATGCCTGACCACCCAACTATTCGGCAAGGCTTAGCCGCTGTCTACACCGAATTGGGCATGGCCGAAAAAGCCGAACGCTTACTCAACGAAACGGTAGGAACCCCGTCAGCAGCAAAATAAATCAAGTTCATCGCTGACGCCGCTTCTACTGTAAACGGGTCTTAGATGACACCCAAGCAATGGCAAAAGAATTGCGTGCCTTGCGCCTCACCTAATTTCCTCAGTTTCCGAGTGTCCCAGTTTCCCAATTTCCCAGTTTGCTGATTTCCCAACTTTACAGGGAAGGTGGCGAGCAAGCATGAAAAAATCACAAAGATTGGAAAAATTGGAGATTGTCAAGCACTGCTTGGAACAAACCCGTCGTTGGCGCTGCCCACCTCATTGGCAGCCTGACGATTGGCGAGAAGAATTGTTAGCTATCGCCTGGGCTGCCCTTTTGGAGGGCATGCAGGACGGAATTTGTTCAGAAACCCAACTGCATCGGTTCGTCATGGCAGCGCTGATGCGCCGATATCGCAGCGAATGGAACTACGGCACCCGTTGGGTGCAGCCAACTGATTCGGAAGAGGAAAACGGGAACAGGGAGTCTGGATGGGATCTGTGGGACTGGGTTGTTGGTGAAACGGAAGGCACTGACGAACAGCAAGAAATTAACTGGACAGCAATGGTCATCCGCCAAGCTTTAGCCCAACTGTCCAAAGAAGACCGCTACATCATCGAACGCCGCTTCTGGGATGGAGCAACCGAACGAGAATTAGCCAAAGAACTGGGCATCAGCCAACCCGCTATCCACCAACGCCTTAAGCGAATTATTGAGCAGTTAAGAGCGATATTAGCATGAAGTTGGACCTGGAAGGTGCCTCTCCCAATACGCTGATTTTCGCCATTTTTTCTTTACTGGAGGGCACCTTTCCCAAGGCGCCGATATGCAGTGCGTCAGGAGATGCACCATCCATCCTAAGTGACCAAAATCACACGCTTAGGTTATCAACCATGTCGGCAAACCGTAATATTGATAGTGGCTGCAGATGCTGAAAGAATGCCAAAGGAGCATAAGCATAACGAAAGGAGGCTGCTGTATGCGCA
>VAPR01000256.1_pt1 | contig 37573 bp, 48 predicted proteins | sample 3380701 | NCBI WGS metagenome assembly VAPR01 (sample SAMN11536904, study PRJNA540576) | hot springs metagenome | isolation source: hot spring wet sediment | place: Spain: Lobios | collected 2014-01
GTCGCCGCTTGTTTTCAGGCTAAAAATGTTTAGAGGTGCTATTTAGGTTTATCCCACCAAATCACCCATAAAACCTTATAAACAATACATGTAACATGCCGCAAACTCCTCCAACACATAAGTATTTCTGCAGAAAAGGCACCAACAGCTGCAGGCAATGGCTAAGGCCATTTGTAAACTGGGCCGCCCCAGCAAACTCGGCTATACCAGCATCCAGCGCATTTATCCAAGCTCCTGCCCTTCGGCGGCCTCTCCGTCTCAACCATCCGCCTCATCGCATCAACAGCCCTCCGCACAAGCCCCCGCAACGAATCCCGAAAATAGACAACATGTTTCCCACCATCCTCGGCGTAGTAAAGCACACCCCTCTTCACAGTCTTTCCATAAACCTCCTCAACAAGCATCCCATAAGCGGTCAACTGAACCAAATCCTTCAACGGCGGCCCATCCCCGCCAAGGCCCGAAACCTTCAACTCACATGGAACAAGCTCACCGAAAACAGCGTGAACCAAAGCATCCAAAACACCCGACAACCCAAGACGATACCCAACAAGCTGCACATCCGTCTCAACATCCACAGCCCTAATCCCACGCGGAAGATACTGCGCATGAAAACGCAGATGCCGCTCCCGTCCATAAACCATACTCTCCGTCTCAGGCTCAAAAACATGCAACACAAGATTGATGTAAGGAATCTGCTGACAAAAATAGAAATTCTTCACAAACCCAACAGGAAAAAGACCCGCCTCCTCACTCAAACCACATATCCACCCGCAACATCACCCTCATCCCGAAACTCCCGCCCAACAACAATCCTCAACCGGTAAGAAGCAGGCGTCAAAGGATAAATCTGCACATTATCCGTCGAAAAATCGATGATGCGGCGGGAAACATTCTTCACATCACTTATCAAAGCAACCGTGCAGGGCCCCACAAAGGCGCTGCGCTGAACACGTGTCAACCCAAGCCTCTTCAAAGCAGCCGCAAGCTCCATACGCCGCGAATCATCCGACACATCATAAATCACGAGAATATGTGTAGGCTTCGTAGACACCGTTCACCACCTCATCCTAAACCCCACATACCTATCCACCTCCCCACGGAGAAAAGATGCCAGCCGCCTAGCTTGCTCCACAACAGCACGCTCAAACAACCTATCACCCCGCGCAAAAGCCTGAGCCACCACCGTAACCACACTCTTCTCAAGCAACCGCTCATCCAGCAGCGAAGCAGGCTTCTCAACAGCCAAGCCAATCAACGGACGGTCAACAACACCAGGCCGAAACTCCTCCATCAAGTCACTAACAAGACACATGTGCCTGCCACGCGGCTGATGCAGAAAACCTATGAAAGGGTCGAGGTTAGCACCTATCACAGCAGACCAAACCCGCGACCTCAGAACACCGTAGCCAATGTTCAAACCCTTGTTGAAAGGATCCTGCGGAGACCATGTAACCCGCCCAGTAAACCCAAGCTCATCCGGAAGAAGCAGAGACACCGCTTTCCAGTAGCTCGCGGCGCCACGCGCCTCATAAGCCCGAACAGAATCAACATCCCCGGCATTAGCCAATTGGTTCATGCAATCACCAATCTCCTGCTCCAGCTTCATCAACATCTGGCCAGTAGCATGGCCTTTGGCAAGATACTCCTTAGCCCTCTGCCTAACCACAAGCCTCTGATTATGGAGCTTAGCGTGGACAATCTCCCTTGCGACAGCCAACCCTCTCTCAGTCCCCCAAGCCTCCAGCTGAGCACGCTTCGTCACAGCACCACCTCCTAGAAACGTGCCAACAAGCTTCCCAACAGGCCGCCCACGCGCATAAACAGAAACCTCAATACCAAACCTGCACGCGAGCCTCAAAGCATCAACCGAAACACCCACACCCCTACACCTAATAGAAATATGCGAAAGCTCCACAGGCGAAAACTCGGAACGCTTACCATCTCTCGTCTTAACAACAAACGACCCCTTCCTAATCCCTAGATATGTTCCTGGCCTATCAATAACTAGCTCACCCATTATTTATCATCCTTGAACGGGGGGACTCGATAGTTGATGACGCCGAAGCCTGCCGTCCTGTTCCCACCAACATTGCATAACTTCCCAAACTCAAGCAGCCTATGCGATAGCTTCGCCATTCTCGAGTCATAGAGGTCTCGTGGAATGGCAAAAACAGCTCTCCCGACGAAGCCACGAGACCACCTAAAATCATTTTCATGAATCTTCAAAACCCTTAGACCATAGTAAGTCTCCAGCGCAACACCCCCCTCGAGAAGCCATTCACAATAACTCTTGTAACGGAAATTAGGGTTACAAAACTGTCTATACAAACGCGCCAAACCACGGAAAAAGAGATATGGGTCGGGAACGATCACATACCTGTAAACAGGCTTAACAGGTTTTCTGAAACGTCTCGGCAAAAGCAACGAAAGCAGATTAGGTCCTTTCTGCGTATTCCTGAAAAAAGTAGGAGTCACAAAGTCGACAACAAAACGTGAGACATCGGCGTCAAGCTTGTCGAACTCATTGTTTTCAAAGGAACTAACAGAAACCTCTCTAACAGGTACTTGGACACCCTGCACCTCTATAACAGGCGAGCTATCTCCGAGAACAAAGCGCTGCAAAGCCGAGGTAATATCCTGGCTGAAGGAAACAATCCTAAACTGAAACTCTACACCTGCAGGGACAAAATCATACAAGAAAATATGTTGAGACGGCGCCTCTAAAGGAGTCAAGCTAAACGGACTCAGCGTCCTCATTTCATGAATCCTCGTGGCCAAAAGGCTGTCAAAATTTTTCAAAATCCTGAAAAAAATCCCCCGAGCAATAAACCCCGAAAAAGTTCTCAAACCAATCGGTTTAGACGAAACAGCTTTCAACAAAAAAGAGCCGATCAAACCCCCTCTCACCACTCATAAAAACCGACTTAGATGGTGAGCAATTCTAGCCGCGTGGACCGACACCCAGTAGACATCTTGATTCCTATGGGTCTGCGTCTGAAGCTGGAGGTTTTCCCGGCTCGCAACATAGACAAACTCCGACAACTCCTGCGTATTGTTCAAAACCTCGTAAAGAAGTGTAGCAAGCCTCATGCACAACGACCTAACATCCTGCTTCACCCCTATGTTCAAAGCTTTTTCCACTATATACTCGACATGTTTACTAACCTTGTACAAGTCATATCGGTTCATAGCTCGATACGTTGGCTCGAGGTCAATGCTCATAGATGAATAGATTGTGGCAGGGTTTTGTCCCCCCGGCTCTCTGATTGCGTGGAGGTTTATTTTCGCACTCTTCATTTGGAGAGCCATCCAGAGATGCAGAGCAACCTCTGGAAAAAGCCCGGTGAAAACACCGTTCCGAGCAACCTGCAAACGGTCCAACGCGTTAAACGAGTCGACGAAGGTGGAAAGCCTATACCCGGGGTCGATGACATATCTCTGCTCACCTGCAACAAACTCAGGCGTCACAACAACCGAAACCCTCTCATTGTTATCAATCTTAGTAACACCAACCCTACAGACCATATATCCAACAATCGACAAAGCTATCGATAAACCGGGATAAGATTGCAACATTTTCTTAGCGTTCTCAGTCCCCGTATAGCCCGGAACTCTGTTAAACTCATAGTATTCTGGCTTCAATATCGATGGCAACTTAAATTGTCCAACATTAGCCGTTGGATTAGACTTTAGAACCCCAATTAAATCAAGTACAGTTGCATTTGCGCCCAGCTCATAAGCACTCATAAACTCTCTAACTATTTTTTTGTCATTTTTATTGGCGGGAATGTTCATACGGGCCCTCTGTCGTCTCTTTAACATCTGCTCAGCTGTCGTGAGAACGTCTTTCAAAGCAGCCAACACGTCCGGGCCTCTTATTGTCACTTTCTCTCCGTCATAGCTTAGTTGATATGTTGTGTCGATGTGGTAGAGTAACCCGAGTAAACAGGAGGCTGCAAAACGAGGTGGCAAAACAATGCTAAGACTAGACATATATGTGATCACCTAAGCATCTACTTAATTCCTCAATGAACGCTCGGCGACTTGATGATTCATAATCGTTTCTCCTATGGGCTGCTGCATCGAGATTATCGCCGACGACAACTGGTAAAAGGATGAGGACATAAAGCCTTATGCCGGCGATTTTTTGCTCAGCCTCCTCGATATCTTTACCCAAGGCATACAGGTCTTGCCAAGTTACGCGCTCACCCAAAGCCTCGTCCAACACATGTTTGTCGAACCCATATCTACTCAGGAAGCCTACAAACCCACAGCTGGTATCATCATCTATTTCAGCTTCATTCATAATCCTCCTCAGTTGTTCTGGTTTATTTTTCTCGGGATTAAATACATCTACCAAATTCTCATAATCACGTATAGCGTGCATATGGTTGAGAACGGCGAGTAAGGCCAGCATGGCCAACTCACCATTGGAACTGTTGGACAAGACTCTTTTGAAATAAACTGCGGAGAAGATTTCGTGGAAGGGGAAGCTGGGAGAATCTTTTTTTAGACATTTGCATTCCTCATCGAACTGGACCTGATAATGTTTTATGGCTTTGCCAACATCGTGAAAAACCGCTGCGGCTAAGACCATGTCGTATACTGCTCTTCTGTCTGCCTTTATCCCGGCGTAGTTGAGCCTTCTGCATATTGTTTCTAGGTTTCCGATCTCCAGAAACTGTTTAGCTATCTCAGCCACTGCGGCGGAATGCTTTTCAAGCATTTGCCCAGTGAAAGCACATGGCTTCAACCCGCTAACCCCACCTCCTCATCATAGCCTCCAGCCACGACCGCCAGAACATTTTTTGCGAAGAACTGTTTAGACAAACATTCACCGAAGCTGAAATCGGGCAGACTCTCCAACCGCCAATCCTCGCTAACAACTCCGCGTATCATTTTCTCCCTGCACAATCTATGAAACACGCCATCATCTACGCTGAACGAATAATCAGTAAAGTCACGGCTCTGCATCACCTTTTCGAGGTATGTTTCTGGGACGACCGTCACCTGTTCACCGTCCCTCACAAATCCGCAGACAACCTCCCACACTTTTTTCGCAAACTCGAGAGAATGGGAGGGTAGCCTATCAAGGTCTAGGAGAACGTTGCGGTAAATGTTGTCTATTAGCTGGATGTTGTGTGAGCTTGTTTGTTGGTCGTATATTTCCAGGAGGGTGTGGTCGAGCCTTTGGTCGGTCCTCAGCTTCTCGAATACTTGGTTGGGAAGTTGTGAACCATACACATTTGAGCCCTCCTCGCTCAGGGGGAAAACGTAAACCCAGCCCTCTCCGCCGTACCTCGCTACACGGCCAGCCCTCTGGAGTAGGGAATCTGGAGGAGCTGTCTCGGTTATGAGTGTGTCAAAGCTTAGGTCCACACCAGCTTCAACAACCTGCGTCGACACCAATACAACAGGCTTGTCCTTCTTTTCCAAATACCTAGAAACCATCTCCAACCTATTCCTCCTCTCCCGCTCAACCAATCGAGAATGCAACAGAAATACACCCCACTTCCCATCGATATTTTTGAGAACCTTGTATAGTTCAACAGCTTTCTTCACGGTGTTAACTACAACCAAAACGTTTCCGATTTCAGTTTGCCTCTGAAACAGTTCATCGAAGCAATTCAAGATAGTTCTCACGTGAATACGCCGAGGAACGAATTCTCTATCCTTTTGCGATGGTATTATCTCTTGCTTGATGTTTGAAAGACCCCAAAGCTCTAGTTGTTCATTCATCGTATTTTTTATGGGAGCTGGTAGAGTTGCGGTCGATATTATGACCGGCACCCCTGCTGTGAGTAATGATTTGATGCAGGCTAGGGTGGCTGTAAAGGATTTGCTTGGCCCCTCGGTGAATGTTTTTGAACTGATATATAGATGGAGCTCGTCGAAGACCACGATGGATGTGTAAATGAATGCGCGTGGGACTTCGAAATGTGCTGTGCCGTATCTGTATACTTTATTTATCTCGGCGGCTGGTATCTTGTATAATGATGAGACAAATGTGTCGAGTGTAGTGATGACGAATCTTTTGCTGAACATGGGGCTTCCAGGTGAATGCATTTGCTGCAGGCCTATGTCTTTTGTGTTGACCGGTAGCCATTCGCAGAGAGTGGCGACGTAGTCTTCCATTCTCTTTTTGAGGTCTGTTCCGATTGAGCGCATAGGTAACACATGTATTACTCGGCTGGCTATGTCATGTCGTCCGAGGCAGATGGCTATGTAAAGTGCGAGGGACAGGGTGCTTTTACCGTATCCGGTTGGGGCCTCTAGAAACAGTAACAGGTTCTCGTTATTGGATATCCTTTCATCGATTTTCTCAAGAGCCTTGACTAGGAGAGGCCTTGTCTGACCACCCATCTTTGGTATAAGGTTGCAGACCAGTTGGTAGACATCAGGTAGAGATGACGATGCCATCTTCGCCCACCATGTAGACATAAGAGCGTGGGTTGGGGGTTACCGTCATTTTACAGCTGGTGACAGGGTCTCTTGAACCAGGAACTATGTATTCTACGCTGGCGGGTTCGGCGCCCCAATTATAATCGTTTTCCCAGAATGTTTCCACGTATATTCCACCCAGCCCATATGGTCCACGGTCAACGACCCGGGCGTCCCTAACTAGTCCAGCTTTTTGGTAGAACCTTGTCTCAAAGTTTTGCCCATTATGTTTTGACGCTTCCCTTAGCTCAACTTCCTCAACAGCCACGATTGACTCTTTTGAGCCGAGATGAGTAAGCATGTAAGCTGCTGCACACAACCTGTTTTCCCATTGTTCTCCAAGCGTCTTTTTAGCTGCTGCTTCATCAATTAGGTATCCCACAACTAGTCTAGAGGATGGGCTGTAAACCTTGCCAGCAGGAACGATGTTGAACCTAAAGTTGGGGAGATGACGCCGCTCCTCTCTTTGAAATTGGAGTATTTGATACCTTATTGGGTCCTCCCAGTATTTCCCCATATATGGTAAGCCATTTGGCCTAGTGTCTAGGTAGGTTGACGCTGCTCTGAAGATGTGTGTATAGTGTTGAGCACGTGAGGCTATTTTACTATTTGTTAGAATGGTTTCGCCGCTGTTGTCTTGTTGTGCTAAGCCTTTTGCGATTGCACCGATCAACGTGGACGGTGGTGGTAAAGGATGTGCGTGCTGTGATTTGGCTACTTTCTTGGCCTTGATTGAATACCCCCATACAACCGTCAGCTCTAATGTTAAACTCATCATTCTGCCATTCCTTTACCACGGAGAACGTCGATGACAGAACCTATTATCTCCTCGACAGTTTCTAGGTAGATCACGTCGCTGGGTTTTTCCAGCTCCTCCTTAGCAACCGCCCACGCCTTTACTTCTCCACCAACGATTGATGAGAGCTGCTTCATTCTTCTGCTAGTTTGGGCGATGTAGGCCCTGGTGTTGCCTGGGGATACTGTGAAGGGTATGCTTGAAACCGTTAGGATACAGGACATTAACTCCGAATTGGGCAAATACCGCGAATGTTTGGCACCGAAGGATAGGTTGGACAACAGGCTGCCCAGTGCTTTCAGGGCCGATAACCTTCTCTTTGGAGCTTGAGCTGCTAACTGTTTTTCTGATGCCTCGGATTTTTTTCCGAATGTTGTGGAGGGGACGGCGATACCCGCTATGTCGAGGTTGAAGGTCAGGGTATAAAGAGCTGAGGCAGCTTCTATGTTGTAGGGTATCTGACCCAGCGCGGCCCCCTCACCACCTTTCTGCTGTTTGGAAAACAGAAACCTGACATGAAACTGTGCCTCCAAAGCCGCTGCTTTCGTGACATCCTCCAACGCGGGCAGCATGTAGCCCACTTGGAACCGTGAAGTACGTTTCACCGGAATATCTCCAGTACGTTTCACCGGAATATACATGAACCCGCCGACATCCGCCACAACATCTTTCAGCAAAACATCAACCTCAAACCTCCTAATGTCGTCGTAATCTTTTGGAGGAAATATTCCTTCATCTTTCAGGTAATCGTTTTCCGAGAATTTTATGAATTCTTTTCTCGAAGAGTAGACACCCACTGGAAGACCCGCCCTCTGCGCTATGTCAACAAGTTCAGACTGGTATCCATGCGCTATTGATTCGCCCGAGACTGCGGGCACATACTTTATGCTGTAGCCGTCGGGCCCTGGAACAACTATCGGTACTGTACGGTGTCTGGATACGTTTCCGACACTCTCAACAGAGTTGAGGGATTCCACGTTTACGAGAAGCCTCAAAGATGTACTCAGGAACATTTCACTCACCCTCCTCTACTCTGGTCTTAAGCTGCGCATCAAGCAACAACGCTGAAGCGTATGCACCGATTTTCTTAACTATAGAGACGTCGCGGTAAACTTCTTCGATAAATTCTCTGACGTTTTCCCCTGACGGTAAACCTCCATAAATCTGCAACCTCTGCTCACCCTCTTTCTTCACGCTAACAATAGGGCGTCCTTTTTCGTCCTCTCCGACAGAAATCTGCGGGTTTTTTGAATTCTGATCACTTTGAATGATCCTCAACGCGTCCGTAACAGCTCTGACACCAGGCTCGGGACTCAGTGCGTTGGTCAACCGGTCAATCAGAGAAGGAGAACCGGTCAAAGCAGACGCAGCCGCTACAAGAGCTGAAATCCTTCTAAACCGCCGTGTAGGCTCTTCCGAAAATTGTGTTTGTACACTCATTTTTGTAGATCTAGGGTGTTAGGCCCGCTTATAAGATTTTTTTCACAGGGTCAGGAAATATTTCAGCAATATAAAACAATATCCTAAAATATTCAAAAAGCTGAAACAAAGAACGTGATAATTGCCTTCACGTTCGGGTTTGACGAAAAGTTTGCTGTGAGGGCTCTTATAAGGAGAAGTGTAAGCAAAGACGATGAAGTCGCAGTTATAATACCCAGTTACAGGCTGGATGATCGTGGCGAGAAGGCGCTAAATGCTCTGAACGACTTCGTAACAAGATACATCAACCAGGAGGGTGTAAAGAGGTACGAGATTGATATCGACGAGTTTTACCAAGCCGTTTCGTCGATGGCGGCTATAATTAGATCATGGACAGCAAGACCCATAGTATTGAACTTCAGCGGAGGTATGCGCCTTTTGATAATAGAAGTTTTCACCGCAGCTGTCATGAGCGGCATCCCTGTTACGATAGAAATGGAGACGGAGGATGGAAGAACATACACAGAGTTTAAAACAGCTGATATACAAACATACCAACTGGAACCACTTGATGTGGAAATCCTCAAACTACTGACAAGGTCAAAGATGACGCTGAAAATTATCGCAGATTCTTTGAACGTTTCAAGACCCACAGCGTGGCGTCATGTCATGAAACTTAAAAACCTAGGGCTTGTCGAGATCCAGGGCCTAGAAGACGGGGAAAGACCGGGGCGAAAACTAGTTGCTTCAACCACTCCACGATCTGAACTATACCTAAAACTAATCGGCCAAACCCTATAATCGTCAGTCTTACAGCTATATGTGAATTAGATACGCTGACTGGTCTGTATTCCTACGATTCTGCCTTCGTGTAGTTTTATGATGTGGTTGACGTGTTCTTCCAAGTCGCCGATGTGGCTTATTATGAATATTTGGCTGAATTTTTTCGCGAGGTCTAGGGATATGTATTCGATGATGCCTGACCTTCTTACTTCGTCGGAGCTTCCCAGCGGCTCGTCGAGGAAGACGAACTCGGGTTTCTGGCCCTTGGCCTCGGGGAGAAGCGCTAACGCGAAGGCGAGCCTCATGGCGAGAAGCATCTGGTTTCTTGATCTCCAGCAAAAAGCCGCTCAACTCGATGTTATACTTAGCATTTTCAATCTTTTTCGGCATGTGGGCCGCACTCTAGTTACAGCACTATCAATTGCCACGACGGTCTTCTCTATTTACAAACTAGGAGGCTTCAAGACACTCTATGCTTCCAGCAAGTCGGGGAGTATCGAGACATCCGCAGTTAGTGAAAGCTAACGACTGATTGTAAATGCATCCGTTTGTATGATCCTGATTCAATTTATGCTTTGTTTCGATGACAATTCAACAGTATAATTTGATCGCCGCCAACATCATAATGTCTTGCAAGAACTATTATCTGTTGGAAGGATGCTTTTGGAGAAAAGAAAAGTACCTTACCCTTTTGCCAAAAAGCGTAAACCCCCTTCCTCTGGTTCTTGCTGCCCAGTAAGCTATATTACCCAAGCCCAATTAGCTGGTCTCTGCTCATTGACAATAAATGTATTTATCTTTTTCAAGTCTATCAAACACCGTGACCATCAAAGAAGGCGTCAAAGCTACGGGACGCGTTATATGCCTTTGCCCAATAGAAGGTGTGATTGACTTAATCGGGAAAAAAATGGTCTCTCCTGGTAGTGAATGAAATAGGAAACCATGGAAGAATTCGTTTCAACGAGTTAATGAAGGAGCTGCAGGTTATCAGTCCAAAAATACTTGCGGATACATTAAAGGAACTGGTGAAACACAATCTGGTACAAAGGGAGACATATGCCGAAATCCCTCCAAGAGTTGAATACACTCTCACAAGAGAAGGCGCGCAACTCAGGGCGGCTATCATCCCGTTACTTCGGTGGGCGCTGAAACAGAAAGGCACTGTAACGGCTCACTGCTCCTGCACACTGATAGAAAAAGGTAAGAAAATAGAGAAAATCTAACCATCAGCAGCCTAGCTACCAGTTTCTACCTTCCGGAGGATTTTTCTAAACTATTCTCTGCCCTAGTTACTATCTGTCTAGAAACTGCTTTTCTTTTATACTGCAGTTAGGTAGTTGCTGTTGATGTGCGAGTGTTGCTGTACTGGAGTAGATGATGTGGTGAAGAGTGTGGAAGAGTCCGAGAAGAGGAGAAAAATGAAGCCGGTGTCAATTGCATGAATAAGTACGACTTGATTATAGTTGGTGGCGGCGCCGCCGCCTTCAGCGCAGCAATCAAAGCCAGCGAGCTAACCGAGAATAGATTAAGTATTTTGATGGTTTCCGCTGGAAAACTGGGAGGAACATGCGTCAACGTGGGATGTGTCCCATCCAAATACTTGATAGAGGCCGCCAAACACTATCACAGCAGCCGCACGGTTCTGTTCGAAGGAGTTACTCCCAAGGGCGCGGACCTCGACTTCGGCAAATTGATGGATTCTCTCCGCCGGTTCGTAGCCACGATGCGCGGCGAGAAGTGTGTTGATGTCTTGAAACATTACCCTAACGTGGAGCTTGTAGATGGGCGCGGCATATTCACCTCACCCCGCTCAATCGCCGTGGAGACAAGCAACGGAGTGCATGAGATAATGTTCGAGAAGTCTCTCATAGCAACAGGTTCACGACCAGCCATACCAAAGATACCCGGGTTGGAGGAAACAGGCTACTACACAACCGACACAGTATGGTACATGAAAACCCTTCCCGAGAGCATGCTGCTGATTGGTGGGGGCGCCGTCGGACTTGAGATAGGCCAGGCCATGCAGAGGTTGGGTAGCCAGGTGACGCTGGCCGAGGTTCTCGACAGAATTCTACCCAACATGGAGCCCGAGATATCCACAACACTGGCCAACATACTGGCTGATGAGGGGATGAGGATTATCACGAAGGCCCGTGTTGTGGGATTCTCGAGACACGGAGACCACATCCACGCCGAGATAGTGACCAACGAGGGCAGACAAACCCTAGAGACAGACGCCATACTGGTAGCGACAGGGCGTAAACCGAACACAGATGGAATCGGGCTGGAGAAATGCGGCGTAGCCGTAGACAAACGAGGCTTCATAAAAGTGGATGAGATGATGCACACCAGTTCACCAAACATCTACGCAGCTGGTGACTGTGTAGCTAAGCCCCTCATGCTTGAGACACTGTCCGCCCGCGAGGGCATGGTGGCGGCCTCGAACATCGTTGAAGAAGGCTCGGCCACTATGGATTACAGTGCTGTTCCCTTGGTGGTGTTCACCGAGCCGCAGGTGGCCTCGGTGGGCTTGACCGAGCAGGAGGTTGTGAAGAGGTTCGGCGCATGCTCATGCAGAGTTGTGTCGCTGGAAAACGTGGCCAAGGCTAGGATGACAAGTGGACGAGGCCTAGCAAAGCTGGTGATAGCCCCCGACAGCGGCAGAGTGCTTGGGATGCACATAGTCTCACCCAACGCATCCGAATACATAACCGAAGCAGCGCTCTACATCAAATACGGCAAAACACTCATAGACATAGTCAACACCATACACGTATTCCCCACATACGCAGAGGCCCTGAAACTGAGTGCACAAGCCTTCCTCAGACCAGTAGAGAAGATGAGCTGCTGCGTAGAATGAAAAAACCCTCCAAATTCATTCTCAAACCGCTGCAATCAGGAACCTAACCCAATTCGAACCCCTCGCGGCAAGAAATAAAGGGTCGGACTCCGAATCAAAGATTACCGAACGTGAATCATCGATGATCAAACAAGTATAGGTATTATTTCCCCGGTCAACTGTGTTAAGCGCTCAAAGCCTCTTTCTATCTCTCTGCCTAGGATTAGGTTGATCCCGTGTTTCGCGGTCTCCTCCCCCAGCCTCTCCACCAAGTTCTCCGAAACAACACCCACCGACAATATTACAAGGAAGGGTTTCTTGCCGTATTTTGAAGAGACCGCCTCAACTCTCTCCAACAGCTTGTTTATCTCCCTATCCATCTCCATCTCATCCCTTAGCCTTGTTGTCACTTCACCCACTACCAAGGGGTCGTCGCAGAAGATGTCTATCTCCAGGACCTCACCATCCTTCACAACCCATCCCCGCGAAACCCTGGCACCGGGATATCCAAGCTCCTCAAGAAGAATCTGTATGTATGCTGATGCATGCATCTCGTAGGTCACCCCCAAAGCAGACCCCAGCTCCGCAAAACCAGCTGAAACCCTTTTGCTCAACTCCTGATGCGCCCCTCTTCAACTCTTTGAGCTCCCCCCATAGCTTGTTCTGTCCCTCCCACAGCTTCTCCTGCCCCTCCCTCAAGCTTCTGACTTCTTCCCATAGCTTATTCTGACTCTCCCATAGTTTCTCTTGCTCTTCTCTCAGGTTCTTAACCTCGGTCCATATCTTTTCACTGCTTTCCCAAAGCTTGTTCTGGCCCTCCTCCAGCCTATCAAGACGCTTGAGTATCTCCAGTATGCCTATCCTGCCGGCCACGGCGTATCTGAACTCCTCATCCTCCTCCAGAAGCCTCAGCAGCTCCCTTTTCAGGTCGGTGACCAAAACTGTCCCAGGTGTTATTCAAAATAGCGATGGTGAAAAAGGTTACGGTTGGTATCCGGTTTTTTGAGGGGCTGGTGTGAGTTGGTGATGATGTTGTCGACTCGTTCACGGTTTGGAATGTTTAAGTAATTGTTTTCTGCGCCGTTTATGGAGCTGTCTGGGGTTGGTGTGTTTTGGGTCAGGAGGGTAGCTGGTGCCCTAACTGTGGGGCTCCTGTTGAGCTTTCGCCGGACACGGTTGTTCTGGTATGTGGATACTGTGGCGCGGCTGTCTTGCTCTCTGGCGGTAGGTTGGAGCCGTTTATGATGGAGTGTGAGGATGGCGGTGTTGTTCGAAGTGTTTTGGAGAGGTTTGTCAGGGAGCGGGCTGGAGGTGGGGTGCTGAGAGATGTGAAGTATCTATTTGTTCCTTTCTGGGTGGTGGAGGTCGAGGCGGTGACACGGTATAACGGCTACTTGGAGAAGAAAATTTACAGAAACAAGTCATCATACACAGAGTATAGGCCGGTGAAGGGTGTGATAGGGGAGCGGTTGGCGGTGGCTGTCTATGGACGAAGGTTCGAGGGGCTCTTTGGCTTGGGCCAGGTCAAATCCATTCTCCTCTCTAGGCTTGAGGCTGCTAAGCCATTGGATGCCGAGAGGGCTAGGGGCTGGACAGTGATTGGGTCGGAGCTGGAGGACTGGGAGGCGATGGAGGCCGCTAAGAGCCGTGTGGCCGAGGAGCATAGACGAAGGGTTGAGGAAATGGCGACGAAGGTTTTCGACTGCTACACGGAAGCAGTTGTCAGGTCGACGAAGCTCATTCTATATCCTGTGGTTGAGGCGCGGTATGAGTCTGGCGGCAAATCTTACAGGGTTTGCATGGATGGTGTGAAAGGGGCTGTGAGGCCTCTTGTCGCGGAGATGCCTGTTACAAGATGGGGTAGAGTGGCCCGTGCCGTAGCAGCCGTGGCGGCTGTGCTTACGCTGTCTCTGGCCGCGGTAGTTTTGCAGCAGGCGGTCTTTATCGAGTGGCTACCGGATGAGGCGAGGTTGGCTGTAATCGTCGGCCCTCCGCTGCTCGCTGTCGCGGCCGGGGCCTATGGTGTATATACAGCGACGCAGGAGCAGAAGGTGATGAAGTCGGCTGGCGAAGGGGATATTCGGGTGTTGGGTGGTCTGTGATGGCGAGCGTTGTTTACCAGTGTCCTCGATGCGGTTCGCCTCACAGCGTCGGGGAGGAGGATGCTGCGGTAACGTGCAGCTACTGCGGAACATCTTTCATGACTTTTAGGGAGGAGAAGAGATACATTTTTCCAGTGTACTATGACAGCAGCGCGGCTGTGGAGAATTTCATGCTCTGGGTGAAGAAGCAGACGGGTTATGAGGAGTCGCTCCCGTTCCACATCAACCTACGCGATGTCAAGCTCCACTTCATACCGTTCTGGACAGCCACGGTGAGGGCGAAAACCACTTTCACAGGCTTGGGCGAGGATGCGGCGTTCTCGGCACCTTATGGCACAGGGTATAGAAAGATGAAGATCGTTTTGAGGGAGGAAAGCGGGTCTTTTGAAAAGTTCATGGAAGTGGCTGTGCCTGCATCGGCGGAGCTGGGAATAGAGGGTGTCACGGCCATCTCGCGGAAGAGGATCTACTTCAGCCACGAATATGTGAAGCAGAAGGGTGGAATTCTCCATGGGGCCGTGGTTCCGAGGAGCGAGGCCGAGGCGGCGATTAAGCGGATGATGTCTACCGAGCTGACTAAGCTGATTAGAAGAGAGGTGGTGGAGGTCAAGACGCGGAATGATGAGATAGATGTCTCGGACCTTGCTCTGGTCTACATACCTGTGTGGGAAGTTGTTTACGAGTTTAAGGGTAAGAGGTATAGGGCCCTTGTCGACGCCTCGTCCTCGAGAATCATAGAGGCAACCTATCCGCCTGACATACTTGAGAAGGCCGGATACACCGGCGTGGGGGTCATCCACTTTGTCGCCGGCATCGCCGCGGCCGCGCTTCTCTGGCCCTTTTCATTCCTCTCCTCTGCGACAGCGTTTCTCGGCTTCGTTGGAGCAGCTCTTGTATACCTTTGGAGAGGTGTGAAGCCCACGCGGGCCGCCGAGGCGGTCGAGGCGAGGAACGGTGTCGAGGTCGGCAAAAGAATTTTAGGCGAGCTCTCACGAGAAGGAGCAAGGTTGGGTGTTTAAGATTTGTCGGTGGACCGTGTCAAGAGGGAGATGGGACTGCTTGAACGTGTCGCAGGCTACATTCCGGGATACAGGGGCTATAAGGAGAAGGAGCTGAGGAGAGAGACAGACATTCTCGTCAGAAGAAAGGTAAGCTCCTTACTCGCGGAATCGAGAGACATTCTCAACGCTCCGATGAATCCCTCCGTTGTCAGGAAACTCGCCTACGACTCCGACGCCAAGTCTGCCTTCGAAAACCTCAGAGCCGAGATTGACAGGATCACGCAGAGGATTGATAAGGCTGTGGCGGGCTACGCAGGGCTCTTCGACGCAGTCAAGGTGAGGGAGGACAAGCTCGACGCAGTGATCGAGCATGACCTCTCCATGATTGAGAGAGCAGAGAGGTTGAAGAAGCTGGCCTTGGAGCTAATGGCAACAGACACCGGGTCCGAGGAGTGGGGGCAGAAGCTGGACACGCTCCGCGCAGCTGTGGCCGAAATCGATAAGTTGATAGACAAGAGGATGATGATTTTGCGGGGCTTGGCTGAGGTGAGCGGCTGATGCCGAAGGTCATCCAATGGGTTGGTGCAAGAGAGGGAGACATCGTCTGGAGATATCCAATAAATGAGATCGAGTGGGGCAGTGCACTGGTTGTTGAGGAGTCTCAGGCCGCGGTTTTCCTACGAGATGGAAAAGCATACGACGTCTTCAGGGCTGGGCGGCATGTCATCACTACGGCTAACTTGCCGCTGCTCGGAAAAATTCTCGCAGCTGTTACGGGTTATGACAGGGTCCCGTTTAAAGCAACTGTGATATTTGCCTCGCTTAAGCAGTTCCAGGGCAAGTTTGGGGCGCAGGGTCAGACAAAGGAGCTGGCCCCTCTCAAGTTCTTCGGAAGCTTCTGGTTCAGGGTCTCGGAGCCCAACCTCTTCGTCCAAGAAGTTGTCGGGTCTCAAGGCGCCTACACGACCGAACAGCTCCAAGAATATCTACGCGCCTACTTCAACGAGTCGCTCATAGACGAGCTCAGCCAGCACAGCATAACCGATGTCTACGGAAGGCTTGACGAGACAAGCTTCATCGCGAGAAACGCGGTCGGAACAGCCTTCAAGAGGATAGGCCTCGACCTGATAGATGTCAAGTTCGAGGGCCTCGACACGACACCGGATTGGAGGGATAGGATATTCTATTTGAGACAGGGTGTTTCGGCTGCGGAGGTTCTCAGAATGCAGACTGTGCAGAAAACAGCCGAGTCCCTCTCTCAGAGTCCGGGGGCGGCTGTGGGCGCAGGCATAGCTGTGATACCGCCTCTCTTCCAGCAGCCGGCTCAGCAGCCTCAAACAATCCTCGTAGCATGTCCACACTGCGGCTACCAGAACCAGCAGGGCGTCAAGTTCTGCGGCAACTGCGGAAAACCTCTTGCACCGCAGCCGCAGCATGCGACGGTCAAGTGCCCCAACGGACACGATGCACCAGTGGGCTCCAAGTTCTGCCCCGAATGTGGAGCACCGCTCACCCAGTCAACCAGATGCCCCAACGGCCACGAGGTGCCGCCGGGCTCAAAATTCTGCCCCGAATGCGGTGCGAAAATACAGTGACAAAATACGGCTCAGGCGCGTTGATCACGCTTCTCGCCGCCGCAGGAGCGGTGCTGATTCTCTCGGGTATAGGCGTGGTTACAGTCCAGCCCTTGGCAGCTGTCGGCATCGTTCTCGCGGCATTTGGAATATACACAATCGCATACGCCACGGTCTCGGGAAACCAGCTATACTACATGCTCTGGGGAGGAGTAGCGCTCGTCATCGGAGCGGGCCTCACAATCCCTGCGACAATCAATCCGCTCATCGCAATAGGTCTACTGCTATTACTCATCGCAGCCTTGGGAGCATACGCCGTCGCCAAGAAAAAATAACGAACACCCCTACAAGTTAATATAGCATAGGAGGATTAAACTGCCGTCTTTGCTCATGAGTCTGGATTTGTTGTCCACGTTTCTTCCATCATCGGTCTCGCTTCTACCGGTTGCTGTGCTGTTTGTTGTGGCGCTTGCCCTGATTTTCGTCGGCAAGAAGGTTGCGAAAGCTCTTGTATTCATCGCCGGCGGCTTGGCTGCGGCATTTCTTGCCTTGGCTCTTCTCACCCCTTACCTAACAGGTTTATCGATTGTTGCGGCGATAGCGTGCTTCGTCTTAGGAGGGTTGTTGGCAATCTTCGCACTCAGGCTCGGCATCGGATTAGCCTTGGGCATTCTCGGATTCAGTCTGGCATCGGGTCTCGCAGGCTTCGCCATCGCAGTAGTGGTCGGCATAGTGCTGCTCATCATCGGGGTAGTTTTGGCCGAAAAAATCTTAGCACTAGCAACAGTTCTGCTGGGAAGCCTACTCCTCATCCAAGCACTCACAACACTAGGGCTACCGCTCATCACAGCCTTCGCGATTACAGCGGCTTTAGCAGCTCTCGGAACATACATACAGACACGAAAACATTAAACCATGTATAATTAAACCTCCCACCACATTGCATCAGTACCGGTTGCTTAAACCGTTTCTATCTAAGGTACATGCATGTTTGGCTCTATTCTTTTAATGTCTGTTTTGTCGAAGTCTTCGTCATAGCTGATTATCGTTAGCCCTCTCTTCTTAGCGGCGTAGTACTGGAGTCCATCGTCAAAGTCGAGCCCCATGTTGACTGCTTTTTCCGCCGCGGCCAGTTCCTCGTCTAAACTTGTTGCAATAACTTGGAGTCCACGCCATGACGATACTTCAGCGATAAGCTTTGATACCAGCTCAGGCTTCCCCAATATAGCTGATATACCGTGTAGAGTGAAGTGCAGAATGTATGCTGTTTCTTCTCCTTTTTTTACTCTCTCGAGAAAACTGGCTGCCTGCTGCCACTTTTCCAGCTTATACAGAACCTCTAAGAGAATGTTAGCGTCTATCAGATACATGTCTGGCCCTCAGAGCTTCACAGAGGTCTTCTCCTCGCCAGCTATAATCCGAGAGAAGCCCAATGCCGACTATATCTTCAACTCCATGATCTCCGGGCTCGCCAATAGCCTTAGCAATCAGGTCCTCAACCGCCTGAGAGAGAGCCCCCCTCCTCATCCCATATCGCTCGGCAACCCAGCGCCTAAACTTCTCCGCGATAGGCTTGGAGACCTCTATCTTCAAAACCTCCTTATCGGCCACAAGGACAAAAGTACCTAAGAACCTAATAAACCTTAGACAACATCACCGCATCCAATCCAGAAAACTCCGCGAGCTCCTTAGGAATAGTAACCATCAACGACCCGCCCACACGCTTAACCCTACAAACAGCCATTAAACCTCAGTACAACTAAATTAAACATAAGCTATACGCTCTTAATCCGATTTTTGTGGGTATTTATGACTTTATGGTCTCTCTCCAGTATGCTGTATGACGAGTATTCGTCGATGTACATCCTCAACCTCCTCCGAGCCCATGGTCCACAATACCCTATAACGCTTGAAACCACCCCTAGAGACGAATACCACCACCGTCCCCTGCGATCCACGTACCCACCATGCCTCCAACCCCTCCCACAACCACACTTAGGACAAGATAGACCACCTAACCTCCTTAAAAAGCCCAACTATTTCCCCCCATCTAAGGTGAGCGAGGTACTGTCAAATTTTACTAAAGCTTTTCTCGATAGACCTATGGCCTTTCTGGTCCTTCTTCTGCTATGCGCGTCTTTGATTATCTCGTGGAATGGGCCTTAACTAGATAATGCGCCATGTTCCACGCCCTGCCAGAGTAGATACAACTCCTAGAACAGGTGTGATTATTTCACCTGTCTCAGCAAGCTGTTCAAATATAAGCATTAAAATATCCATGTGAACTGCTCCTTGGATAATATATCTCCTGTTGATAACAAGTGAGGGTACGGCGTATATGCCTAACTTCTCAGCCTCTCGCAAGTCTTCCCTAACCATGCCCTCAACTCTGCTACCATTAAAATCGTTAAAGAACCTTTCAACCTCCAATCCAACATCAGTGGCACACTCGATGAGAACACTTGCATCAGCTATGTTTCTACACTCCGTGAGATGGGCCCTCTGTATTCTATCAAACATGTCCCAGTGACCTCCCTGTCCTTTTTGAATTTCTGCCGCCTTACAGGCCTTAAGCCCAGGCATGGAGTATGGGTAGTCAAAATCTCTACTCGCCATAAGGTCTGCGTTTATCCTGTGCTCGTCATCGTTCAAGTTGGCTGCTCTCCAGTGCCGAAGTATCTCCTGCTTTCCCCGCTCCTTACTTCCGAAGATTTTCTCGATACTATCATGCTCAGGCGCAAGTGCGAAACATCTATGAACCACTTCAACGTGCGGGAATTTTGTCACTATCCTCCTCATTCGTGGGGATAGACAGTAGCACCAAGCGCATAATACGTCGTGAAAGAATTCAACAACTATCTTCATCTGCGTTAGACCTCCTTTCGCATGTGGTAGAAAAGAATTTCTCTTAATGGTGTATTGATTCTACGTTTCTGAATTATAGTATAGGTTCCGCCGAGACGTTGCTCCACTTCATTCTTGCCCACTCCAGTAGGCCCCCAACTAGGAGACCTCTCCTTCACGAAGCACCACAGTAGGTATTCTCCCCCTCTTCTAAGCACCTTGTTTAGGGAGTTAACGTAGCATATCCTATCATTCCCGTGGGCTAAGCTATGGTAGCAGCCCACATCTATTGCAAGGTCAAAAAACCCCAATTCGCTTACCCGCGTCGTATCCCTGAAATCCATGTGATAGAAAAAGCAAGTGACGCCATCCTCCTCTGCTTTCCTCTTAGCCTTTAACAGAGCTACCTTAGATACGTCTAGACCATGGGCCTCAAATCCTTTTGTGGCTAGGAAAACCACGTTAGAGCCAGTGCCGCAGCCGATGTCGATTATTCTACAGGGCTTTATGGCGCCGCTTTCAACTAGTTCGACCAGCTCTTTAGTTGGCTCGCCTCTATCCCAAGGAGCATAGCCTGTTAAGTATGCTAGGTCCCAGAAGACCGAAATAGCTTACACCTCCTTTAGCTCGAAGCTTATCCCATCGTCTCTGGGTAGTCTCATTATCCTAGCCATTAACCCGTATTTCCTCCGCCAGATGCTGCTTATGAGCTGTTTATCTTCTTCAGATTCAACGATTACAGCCCTCATCTTACGGGTTATACCTTTTACCGAAACCTCGACCTCCGGGTTAGCCAGTATATTCTTAACCCAGTCTCTACTCCTCAAAGATGATACGAACATCCTACCATTATCATCAACCCCAAACCATATAGTAACGGTATGAGGCTTTCCTGTCTTCCTACCTCTGGTAGTTATCTTCAAGGTTTTCTCTTTCGTGTAGTTTGGAGGCCACGAGTCTTGCATGACCAACTCCTACACTATCATGTTGGGTAATCTTTGTTTAGATCGTACCATGTTTTCCAGTTTCCTATGATGAGGTCATAGTCTACGCAGCCTCTTCGATATGAGATGCTCCTCTTCTTGTAAAGGCCCCCATCCCTCAGCTCTTTCAGGAGCTTCCTTATTCTCTCGTCCCTCTCCTTTATTGACTTTGTGTAGATGAGTATGACGCCGTCTTCCTCAACACCATCGTCTGGATGAGCTTCTTCAGGAACACTTGTCAACAGTTCCTTCGGTATTTTTATCTTCTTTTTAAGCCACTTCCCATGGAGGGCTGGGTCTTTAATTGATTCTCTTAGGAGATACTCCTTAACAGCTTTGACATCAGTGCAGTTGCTGAAAAATATCTCCAGCTTCCAGCAGTTTATACAATATCTATTTGGAGCCCTATATTGTTTTACCAACCTTAAGCATCTAGAGCATCTATCAGGCTGCCATCCCACTCCTATTCCGAAGTAAACCCAGTGCTCATCCTCAAACGTTACGGCTTTCCTTACTTCGGGTGATAGAGCATCTAGAGTGAAGCTTTGCATACTCCCATCTCGGGGTCGCAGGTTATTGCTATCTTCGCTCGCCAGAAATAGTCGTTTCCAGCCTTTACCCCATATACTAGGCCTTTATCACTCATGGACTTCAGCATCTCATATGCTTTATTCTTCGTTATGTCCAGCAGGGTAGCTACTTCTTGCGTTGCCACCTTACCCCACCGCCTAATGAAACCTAAAACCTCTTCCTCACTCTTCTCTATCACTCTCTTCTCTAGGGAATCACCAGCGATTTCATCTAACAACCCTTCAAAGTATTCATATCTCCTATATCCATAAACTAGATGTGCTCTGTCGTTTTCTAAGTTCTTTACAAGGAACGTGGGGAAGCCGGTTATTCCCATAGACCTGCACTCACTAAGGTCTTCGAGAAAAGCAGCCTCAGCTCTCCCGCTACGAATATCCTCTAAGAACTTGTTAGCATCTAATCTAACCTCCTGCGCAAGCTCCATCTGAACCTCTAGCCTATGTATGTGCTTCCTCTCAGCAGCCGCGGCCTCCCTAAGCCTCCGAAGATACCGTTTGGCCAGTTCTTTATCTTGAAGCTCCGCAGCCTTAGCAGCTATGTTGGCTGGGTAGGTTGATGTGAAGCTGTCCTTTATCTCGTAGAAAACCCTACTATCCACAGGCATGCCATGCCTACGTGAGGCATCCTCCCAGTTAGCTGCAACCTGCTCATACCAACGCTCACCGCCAATCTCATTAAACTGATCATAGAAATCACGAATATGCCTAACCAATCCGCCCATCTTATAGGATATTTCCACCTGATCGCCATAGACCTCCTTAATCTTCCTCAAAACAGGCTCACTACCCCAGCACCATGTGCAGTATGGGTCGGTGTATTCTGTTATCTCTATCACTGGCCCCATTGTGTTGTCACCTCTCGCCTTACAGTCCTATTAGAGCGTCTATTGAGAATGCTCCTCCGACTAGGATTATGCTGTCCAGCTCCCAGCCCGCGAACCGCTATGCACAGTGGTAGAGTTGCGACATCCGTGTACAGAGCTAGGGAATCTAACAGCGCCATGGTCACTATCCTCATGCTATCTAGTGTCCAAATGCAACTTTATAAACTAGTAAGTGGCACCCACGTCAGTTAACCATGGTATCGGAGAAAGGAGAAAACAGTGAGTCATATCAGCTAGGTGAGGTGTGCCCAATAGTTGAGGCTTTGATGAGTATAAGATCAATATGGCGACTAATTGTCATACGATTTCTACTGGATGGGGCTAAAGGTTTCAACGAGCTTCTTAGAACCTTCCCCGCGATGAATGCGAAGACCTTATCGAGAACGCTGAAGTCATTACAGGAGGAGGGGCTGGTGGATAGGAAGATAGTGAGCACAAGCCCATTCCTGGTCAAGTATGAATTGACGCAGAAAGGGAGGGAGCTTAGACCGACGCTAACAGCTCTCAGAAAATGGGGGAGCAAATGGATAACCCCAAGGAAACAAGCAATAGATAAGGCAAACAAGTAGCTCTTATCAGATTACGCTATACATACCATCGTGAGATAAGATCATTCATGCTGACGTAGAGGAAAATCGACGTTTTCTCAGATGGCGATGCGAGGACGCTGTAATTGCCAGCTGGCTTGCGAAAAGCTTATCGTATGCCCAGAGGCCTAGCAGATACTCCGCGAACTCTAAGTAGGTTATTCCAAACTGGGAGGCGTCAGGATATTCTCAAGAATAATGAGAAACTTAACAACCCCAACATATCCGGCATATTTCAAAAAACTATCACTTTTAATCCAAATGTTGTGGGCTGTGTTGGCGTTTCCCAGCTTTCACAGTATCCGACTCACTTCTCCGGCCCTTGAGGTTGGGGCGGCGCTGATGGAGATGAATCATGTAAGAGGAGCAGGCTCTTCAGGATCACATGTAATGTGAGAGTGTTGGTTTCTAGGCTTTCATATCACTTTGACCGCATACCCCAACATATCCTGAACTACTATGCTTCTATTCTTGGCTTCTTGGAATTCCTCGGGAGTGTAGCATAGGGCTTCTAGCGTGACCCCGTATCCTATCGCCTCCTTGACGACCCTATGCCTCGCACCATTGTCTAGGTTCCTGAACATCGGCGACACGATTATTAGGTCTAGGTCGCTGTCTCTGAGCCAATCCCCCCAGCATAGCTTCCAGCCAAGTCTCCTCTATCCCTAGCCTATCTCTGGCCTCCCTTAGACGATCCAGGGCTTTACAGACACTCTCGGTCAATTCCAAGTTCTTCTCCAACCCTCTTTACCACGTTCTTAGCGTTTTCCCATTTAATCCTTTCACAAGGCCTCCTCAGACCCGCGTTGGGATAGCGAGCTACGGAGAAGCGATAGCTCTGCGAGAACAGCCTCAACACGTTTACCTATCTCAATTCCCGCGAGTTACAGCAGCTCGACAAGGTCATGGGTCTTTGGCGGTCTCTCGCGCTTCTTAGCAATTATCAAGGCTTTCAAAGCCTTCTCGACGGCTTGATGGGCTGCAAACAGGGCCCAATTATTCAGGCCGGCCTCTAGAGCTCTTTCAGCCATCCTCAAAGCACCATCATACCAATCCCTAGCCTCTTCACGCATCCACGTAAGACAGCAAGTCTAGATATATGTTCATAGACTACCTATGAGGGCTTGAAACACGATTGATGTTTTATAATCCCTGTTTTGCTGGAGAAAATGACAAGCGGTCGCCTGTCTCATGGGCGAGAAAATCAGAAATCTAAAGAGGATAGGTGAATTGAAAATTTTTTGGGAATTAGTGGCTGCAGCCGCAGCTTGACCCGTGGTTTTCTTCTTTTCCAGAGCCGCCCTGAATGACGGGTACTTCTCTCAAGCCTCCGAAACCGGCCGTCTTAGTAGAGGCCATGGAGATCGGCTGTTGTTTCGTCGGTAGTTGGCGCTTGTAGAAGTCGTCCTTGAGCTTACGGCCCGTCCTCCTCTCCCACTCAGCGATAGGAATCCCGTACATCGCCTGAATCCTGTCCCTGTACCAGTGTGGTATTACGTTGAAGGCGCAGAACGGGATTATTCGCATGTCGGGGGTTAGGTAGTGGATGTCGCAGCGGCGTAATCGTTCCTCGTCATGGTTGTAGGGGTCCATAAAATGCATCATTCCTAGGAAGAGTGATCTGCGGTGCCAGTCGCCTACGCTGTGGTAGTCGTGTTTGACTATGATGTTGTATAGCATTTGTTTGAGGTTGAGGCCTGTTGGTTGTTTTTTGGTGTTGATGTATTTGCTGATGTTGGCGAGGACTTTGAGGGCTATGTAGAAGCGGTTTTTGCCTGCTTCGATTTCTTCTGTTTTGTCTTGTAGGTATTTGATGAGGCCTTCGACGTCGACGAATTCTGTTATGGGGACGAGTTTGTCATGGTCTTTGAAGACGTAGGTTCCTGCGCCGCATGCGAAGTGTATGCTTAGCTCGTACTGTGCTTTGCGTGTGAGTGCTTCGATGAAGTTTGTTAGGGGTGTGCAGGCTGGTACGGGGAACCATGCTTCGCGGGGGATTTCGCCGTTTGTCTGCTCCTCTATTCTGTGGATGCAGTCCGGTATTGTGATGCGGTATTTTTCACGCTCTTTCTTGGGCATTCTGCCCGTGAGGCTTACGGGCTGGAAGTTGACGGCTCTCACGACCTCGATGTTTTGGAACCCGAAGCGGATGATGTCGCCGAGCTCGTGGTCGTTGACCGATTTGATTACTGTTGGGACTAGGACTACGCCTACTCCGAGTTTGCGGGCATTTTCGAGTGTCTTGGGCACTTCCCAGTGGTTTTTCGGATTTGTGCGTGGTGTGACGCCGTCGAAGCTCATGTAGAGGTTGCTTACGCCTGCTTCCTTTATTCTCTTGAAGAATTCGAAGTCATGGGCGAGGCGGATGCCGTTTGTGTTGAGCTGGATGTGGTCCACCCCCTCTTCCTTCAGAATCTTGATTATTTCGGGCAGGTCGTCTCTGAGACATGGTTCTCCACCCGTTATCTGGACAGAGTTGCCGGGCACGGGTCGCTCTGCTTTGAGCTGCTTGACCATTTCACGTATCTGGTCGAGGGTTGGCTCGTAGATGTATCCCGCTTTTTCAGCATAGAAGAAGCAGTACCAGCAGTGTAGGTCGCATCTGTTTGTGATGACGAGGTTGGAGAGGCCTGTGTGGCTTAGGTGGCTGCTGCAGAGGCCGCAGTTGGCTGGGCATGCGCAACGTGGCATCTCGACGTTGGGGTTTCCAGTGCCTTTTCCGTCGTGGAGCCATCTTGCGAAGCGGTAGTACATCTCGGCGTCGCCGAAGTAGAGGTCGTCGAACTCGCCGTGCTTGGGACATGTTTTGTAGATCTTTATCTTGCCTTCTTCCTCGACGACGTCTGCTTCGAGTATTCTGTTGCATTCGGGGCAGATGCTTCTTGTCTTGGTTACGAGCTTGCATTTGGTTTCGAGATTGGTTGTTTCGAGGATTACCGCCATACCGGCGTCTCGGCTTCGGCTGAGCTTTTAACCGTTTCCTCACGATACTTCGGGTGAAAGGGTAGAAAGAGGATGCATCTATTTGGGTTAAAGCTCCACCTTCTTGTACGCTGTTTGCAGGTACATTTCGGCTCTTTCGCCCCATGCGACATGGAACTCGAAGGGCTCGTCAAACCCCAGTTTCCTTAGATGGGCTATGACCTGGGCTGGGTGGAGCCTTGTGATGATGAGGATGTCGACGTCGCTTGCGATAACGTGGTCTCCGCGTGCCGCTGAGCCGAAAAGATACAGCTTTGTTTCACGGCCTCCTTAATCTTCTGGAGATAGTGTGATAGGTTTTGGAATATCTCCCGTCTTCTACTCGCCTAGTGGAAGTCTGCGGCGTCGGCGAGTTTTCTGGACCTGCTGAGCAGTTTTTCGGCCTCAGCTCTATGCACGTTGTTTACGTGTTTAGCGATGTACTTATGTTTGCTGGGTTGTTTTACAGCTGTTTAGGCGTAATACGCTTTTTCAAAACATATATCACAGAACTGGGTAGTGATGTTTGTGGACGTTCTTTTTCCTTTTGTTTCACGGCTCATCGTGTTGGCTGGAGTGTTGGTTGTTGTAGGAGTTGTTCGCAGGTTGTTTAATGTTGGAAGCTTGCTGGTTTACTTGATTTGGTTTGTTTATTTCGGGTTTGTGTTGTACCTGTTTAGTGCGATAACGTATTTTTTGGGCGCAGGTTTTGAGGTGTTCCTCTATGTTTCGAGCCTCTTAGGCTCTGTTACCATGGGTGTAACTTTTGCTTTCGTTCTCCATGTTTTGTCTCTTGTTGGCAAGGTTTACTCTCGTATGATAGGGGTTAGTGTGTTGATACTCTTTGCTGTTCCTCTTGTTGCTTCTATGGTGTTTTTCGGGTCGGGCGCGGTGGTTGACGTGTTTCTTGCGTATCATTTGATGGTGGCTGGCTTCGTGTTCTGGATGTTCAGCTCATATGTCTACGGTGTTGTTGGACGTTTCGAGCTTGGTTGGGGGATGTGGAGCGCGGTGCCTCTCTGGGCCGCAGGATTCGTATATGCCGGGGCGGGGGTTTTGTTTCTGTATGTTGTAGGCGGTGTATTGTCAGGGTTGTTTAACCAAGGGGTTTACGGGACCTATTTCGAGCTGGAGACGGTGATGAGCCTTATTGGAACAGTTGCCGGCATCTATGGTGTTACACGAATATCTGGTCTGAGAACGAGGCCGGAGGGTCAAACTGTTTTGACGGGTGTGGAAGGCATCGACAGAGAAATTGGGTTGAGGTTTCCGAGTGTTGTGGCGGTTGTGGGCCCGACGGGGAGCGGCAGGTCGACGCTGCTGGCGAGGCTTACCGCTCATCGTCTTTCTGCGGGGGATGGTGTTGTAATGCTTTCGCTTCACGACACGTTGGATGAGCTGCGGAGCAGGCTTGCCGGCCTGGGATGCGATGTCGACCGGTTCGAAAAAGAGGGGCGGTTGATTTTATTGACATCTCTTGCGCCAGCGGCTAACGGCCAACACTATGTCGCATCGGAGCCTAATGAAATCAACATCGCCTTTACACGTGTATTGTCCAAGTTGGCCACAGCCCGCAAGTGGTTTATCCTCGACTCTATAACTCCTGTGATGGAGAACCATGGTGTAGAGGCGGGGTTGAAGCTGCTTAACCTTCTCGTGGCCAAGTCGAAGGCCGCTGGTGTGAGCTTCTGGATAACCTACAACAATTTGGCGTTTCCACAGAATGTCACCGCTCTTGTCATGGATAGTGTGGACGGGGTTGTGGAGACGATGCTGAAGGAGGAAAACGGTCGGCTGAGCAGGATGGTTCGGGTGTTTAATATGAAGGATGTCAAAGTCTCAGGGACATGGTACAAACTATGACAAAATGCGTGGAATAAACATATTAACCAAGGGTAACGCAGGTGTGGTGTATGAAGCCGAGGGATTTGGCGGCGGCTATTGTTTTCGCGGGGCTTTATGCCGCGGGTGTCATAGCTCTGCCGGGGCTTAGCTTCGAGATTATTCAGGTGAGAGTTTCTGACGCTCTTCTTCCGTTGGCTATGGTTTTTGGGATGCCCGCCGTGGTCGGCGTCACAGTGGGCACGTTCATCGCCAACCTATTCAGCCCATTCGGCCCCGTGGACCTTCTCGGAGGCACTTTAACAAACCTTGTCGCAACCTATTTCGGCTGGAAAATGGCCCGCAACTTTGTTTTCCGCGGCTCCTGGATGTTTGTCGCGGTTTTCCAAACTCTTCTGGTGACGTTCATCGTAGGCTCCTACCTCTACGTTTTGATCGGTGTGCCGCCAACACCTGTGCTGGGGGTGGTCGTCCCAGGCATAGTCTTTTCATGGATAGGCGTCTTAGGCGGCTCGGTTATCAGCATTCTCGTCATCGGCTATCCTTTGACAAAGGCGGTTGCAAGATATCTCGCGGCTGAGGCTCGGTATGTCCGATGAACAGGTTTTCCCCGTAAGCGAGAGGGTTAGACGGTCTCTCCAAGAGCTTGGGCTGACGGACTACGAGATCAGGGCCTACGTTGCCTTGGTTGAACATGGCCCCATGACGGCGAGCGAGATAAGCGACCTCAAGATGATACCTTACTCCAAAATCTACGAGGTTCTGGGCTCGCTGGAGGAGAAGGGCTTCATAGAGGCTCAGGCGGGTAGACCGGCCCGCTATGTCCCGAAGCCGCCTGACACAGCGGTCGAGAACCTTGTCAAAAACATCGAGAGAAACGTTAGGCAGCTCTCGGAGGCGGTTGTCCGCGAGCTTATGCCCGTTTACGAGAAACGTGGTGTGCGGGAGAAGCCCGACATCTGGATACTGCGAGGAAGCGAAAGCATAGCGGAGAAGATACGTGAAGTGGTGCTGCGATGCGAGGCAGAGCTGCTTGTCGCCGCCCCCACCCTCAACAAGGAAACAGCGGAAAACCTGCGCAAACTCATCCTCTCAGTCAGAGCCCGTGATGGAAAAGTGCAGGTCATGGCGTCAAACAGCGTCAACCCAACTCTCCTCAAGCTTTTGGCCGAGGTTGCTGAGGTGAGGGTTAGGGAGCAGATGTTCGGCGGAGGCATAATCTCCGACAACCGAGAGGTCGTAATCGTATTCGCCGAAGACGATGAATCGATGATAGCCATATGGTCAGACCACATAGGCTTAGCAAAGTTTGCGAAAAACTACTTCGAATACCTCTGGAGAGAAAGTACACCATTCAAATCACGTCAATCAAAATACTAAGAACGCTTCAACGTCTTGGCGAGAAAAAGCAGGATGAAGATGAGTAGAAAGGGTAGCAGGAGTGTGAAGATGCCGCGTGGGTCCGTGATGTCGAGGAAGATGGGTATGGGGCCGATGAAGAAGGCCCCTATTCCCCTAAACTGGGCTGCATCACCAACCGCATAGACTAGGGCAAAGGGGAGGATGAGGACTGCAGCGAACAGAAGAAAAGCCAGTATGAGAAAAGCTCTCACCTCAGCATCACCATTAGAAGAAGGACTATAAGCGCGGCTCCCACGGCCAGCGCTATCCAAGTCCTTCCACGCAGAATGATCGGCAGGGGCCCGATGAGGATGAATGCGAACCCTTCTCCCCTTGTCTTCTCACTCTGTGCAGCGGCTGCAGCGAGAAGCATAAACGCAGCCAATACAAGCACCATGAAGAGGATAAGCAGCGTAACCGCGTCCAAAACCATGTCGCTCACCTCACTCTGCCTCAACCTTCTTCAGCTGGCTCCGATACATCTCCACGATTTCGCTGTCTGTTGTAGCGTCCTCGGGCTTCTTGTCGTCGCGGACCCTGCCGGTGAAGCGTGGAAACCTTATCCCCAGCCCATAGCCCTGCTTAACCACATCCCATGCACATGTGTGCACGGGGCTGAGCGTTACCTCTGCACCGATTATCTCGAGAACGAGGCTCGGCTGAACCCAGACATCCGGCTCCATCAAAGCCTCCACGCGTGGATGTTTGGCGTCGAGCCGAAGCCTGTTAACACGTTCCGTCAACATCTCGAGGTCCACGTCCTTGAACCCTGAGCCAACTTTACAAACTGTCTGGAACACATCCTTCTCAGGGTTGTAGACAGCCATCAGCAGGGCGCCGTAGCGGCCCTTTCTCCTCCCCCGTCCATGGAATGCGCCGACCACGACGAGGTCGACGGTGTCAATCATCTCGCTTCGGTAATCCCGTTTCAGCTTAATCCACTGCCAGCCCCGGGCCCCAGCCCTGTAAACACTGTCCTCGTCAACCGACTTTATCATCAACCCCTCACAGCCTGCTTCGACGGCTTCGGCGAAAAACTTCTCAATCTCTTCAGGCGTCTCAACCATTTTACCTGTGCTAAGCCTCATCCTCTCGCTCTCCACAATAATTCCCTCAAGCTTTTTCCTGCGTATGGGAAGAGGCTTGGTGGTGAGGTCTTCGCCGTCGACGTAGAGGAGGTCGAAGAAATAGAGGTTGACCGGATACTCTTCCGCGGCCTTCTCAATCTCCTTCTTTCTCTTGCGGTGCATAAGCTCTTGGAAAGGCAGTGTCTCACCTGTCTCGGGGTCTACGGGAACAGCTTCACATTCGAGTATCGCTTCACGGGACAAAACACCTTTCCGCACCATGTCGACCACGTCGGGATACTGGCTGGTGATGTTCTCCTGACGCCTTGAAAAGATTTCAACCACGTCGCCTGACTTGTGTATCTGCATCCGCTCCCCGTCATACTTGTATTCGGCGAACCCGCGTCCACCGATTTTCTCGAGAATCTCCTCGGCGCTGGCGAGTCTCTCGGCTAGCATGCATCTGACCGGTATGCCTGTCCTTACGCTGAATCGTTTAACCCCCTCGGGCCCCTCCTTTGCCGCGGTCAAGGCGACGAGGCCGATGTCGCTGCTCAGGTTGTAGGCTCGCTCGTATATCTCGCGCTCGCCGCCAAACGCCTTGGCCAAGGCGTCGAGAATAGTCATGTCAGCGACACCCAGCCGCATAGTTCCAGTCACAATGCGGAGGATGTGCTTGGCCTCTACGGGCGAGGCCTGCGCAAGCAAACCAGCTAAAATCGTCATCTTCATCTCCATGGCCCCCGACCCCGTAACACGCGCAATCTTCTCCAACGCAGCGTAAACATCCTGAACCGTCAGCTCCTGCGTGAAAAGCGTCATCTGCGGCTTCCTCCTGAGAAGAACCATCGCCGCGTTTCCCACATCACCGTGCCTCGAGTAAGCCTCCTCAACCTCTTTCTCGGAAACCCCCGCAACCTGCTTAACAACCCTCAGAGCAAGCTTCTCCGCCACACCCAGCTCCAACCCACGATAAGCCGGGTAAATCTCACCCAAAGTCATGTAAACAACCTTGTCTATGCTCTCCGGCGGCGTCCTGGACAAAAGCTCAGCCAAAATATCCGTCATCTCAAGTCTCTTCGTCGTAGCCTCAAGCCGCTCATAGAAGTCCACTAACTCTCGGAAAAGCATCCCAACAACCCATCGACCAACCAAATATAAAACGTTGTTAGGATCATTTGTTTTTACGCCGCCTTTAAATACCTCAAAAAAGGAGAGCGGTTTGAATTGACACTGAGCCGTGATGTTCAATCAGAGCCGGCGACAACCCCTATCGAGATTGATTGGGTGGCTGTTTCGGATGTTCTTTTTCCGTTGGATGAGGAGGCTCTTGAGGGTTTTCGACTAGCGTCGACACCTGTCGTGGAGGCCGCTGTCAACCTCCCCCATACACAGAGGGGCATACACGCGTCCAGAACATATGAAGCGGTGAAACAGGCTATATCGGGGCTGCAGAACAAAAATGTTTACGGGATAACTTCACAGATAGTTAAAACGCTTCTCGAAAAACATGTCTACTCAACGCGTGCACGAGCCGTTCTCCGGCTGAGTCTTTTTGAGGTGGAGAAGAGCCCGGTGACAAAATCCGAGTCGCTGGAGCATTTTGAGGCGGTGTTCAAGTCCTATGCGCACAGGGTTAACGGCGGCTATACTTTGCGTAACTTTGTCGGAGTGAGGGGCGCGGGTATAACTGCCTGTCCATGCGCCAAGGAGGTGATACGCGAGGTTTATCTCAACGGAGACGGCCGTGGAGGCCCGATACCAACCCACATGCAGAGGGCCTACGCCGAAGTCGTCGTGGAAACCGATGGAAAAATCACCCTAAATCAGCTGCTAAACATTTTGAAAGAGTCTTTCAGCAGCCGAACCGTCGAACTGCTCAAGCGTCTGGACGAGGCTGAGGTCGTTGTATCCGCAATCCAGAGGCCGAGGTTTGTCGAAGACGTGGCGAGAACAGCGGCATACCTCGTTGCCAAACAGTTTCCAACTCTACCCGACAACCACCACGTATACATCAGGGTAAAATCCCTCGAGAGCATCCATCGCCACAACATGGAGTCGCATCTGCGAACCACTTTCGGCGAGATAAGACGCCAAGTTGAAAACAACGGAATGGCTTAAACATTATCACGAAATATGTAGAAAACTCGGCATCGACGAGGAAAGAGACAGGCTCGCCGCCGAAACTCTCTCCAAACTGTTGAGCGGCCACGGTGCATCGAGACAAGAGCTTTCAAGCATCCTCCACAGCAAAATGTTTGCCGCGGTATTCGGCGCGGGTCCCTCTCTGGAAACAGACCTCCAACAATATCTCCATGTGTTTGAGCCTGAGGCGGCGGCTATCATAGCCGTGGACGGCGCGACCCGGTTTTTCCTGGCACGTGGAATAGTTCCCGACATAGTGGTTACGGATCTTGACGGCGGAGACGATATCCTGTTGAGGGCCGCGGAGAAAGGCTGCTTAATGGTTGTTCATGCACATGGTGACAACATGGAGAAGGTAGAGAAGCTGGTTCCACTGATGCGTGGCAGGGTTCTCGGCACAACTCAGACAGAGCCCGTCACGGGTTTGGAGAACTTCGGCGGATTTACAGACGGCGACCGCGCAGTTTACATGTGCGAGGAGCTGGGTGTGGAGAAGATAGTTGTCGCGGGCATGGATTTCGACGGCGAAATAGGAGCATACTCGAAGCCGCGGCCCCTAACCGTAGAGGAACAGAGACGTAAAAAGCTCAAACTCGAGATAGGGAAAACACTTCTCGAAACACTCGCGGCCCAATCATCTGCAACCCTCCTCGACACCTCGAACACATCCTCCCAAATCAAGGGATTCAGAAAAATCACGTGGAGAGAGCTGGCTCAAATGCTGGAGTAGATGTTTTATTCTGTTTTGAGGAGGAGGGAGGCCCCGGCCACTCCCACGTACACGGGGTAGTTGGGAAATGTTTTCTTGAGTGTTTCGACGATTTTTTCGACGTCTTCTTCGTAGACGATGGCGTGGACCGCTTTGCCGACCATGTTCTGGGCGTATCCTATTGTGGGGAGTTTGTCGAATGTGTTGAAGAGCTGGTGGACGGTGTCGTCGACGAAGCCGGCCTCGTATGCGAATGCTCGGGCTTGTTTGAGAAAGTTTTCCGGTGTAGGGTTGCGGAGTATTTTGTCCATGTATCTGTCACCGATTGTCTCGAGTTGCCGCAGCCTCTCCACCGAGGAGATGGCGTCGGGTGTCTCGGTTTTCTTCGCTGCGACTGCGATTAGCTTGGTTTTCGGTGGGAGCGGGATTTCGTCGACGACTGTGCGGTCCGGTGAGCCTTCCTTCAGCACGAGGACGAGGCCTGTGTGGCCGAATCCCGCTTCGCTGTTTAGCCCTGTTTTGCAGAGGACTTCGACGCGGTGAGTGTGTTTCAGGGCTTCGCGAAGAGTGAATGGTCTGCCGACGAGGCGTGAGAGCGACATCAACACCCCCAGGGCCGCCGCAGCGCTTGTTCCAAACCCCATCGCAATAGGCACATGAATGCTATGGCTTATCCTGACATGGCCCTCAACCCCCGCCAGCTCCCGCATAACCTCGACGGCTTTCTCCGAGGGCGGGAACCTCGCGGGCTCACCGTTTATCTTGATGCTCAGCCCATCACCCTCCCTAATCTCGACAACGGTTTTGACGCCGGGGAAGAAGGAGAAGCCTCCGCCAAGGGCCCCCACTGTGTCAGGGTCGCCGCGGACCTTGTCGCCGTCGAGAACCTTGGGTGAGAAGATGCTGGATAACGGTGTGGGGCCCTCGAAGACGGCTTTCAGCAACGTTATTCACGGGCGATCGATGGAACAGCTTTCTTGACAGCGGCCACGAGCGGCGGCAGCAATATCATCAGAAACGGTATCTCGGTCAAGTATGTCCAGAGAAACCATATGGCGGCGGCGTAGAGCGGAAGCCCATGTCCACCACCAGCGGCGGCGGGCAGCGAGAAGAACTGGCTGTAGAGCCACACACCCAGCCCAATCATCGCAGCTCCCACGAAAAGTCCAGTCGACGACGCGGCCACAAGCCCAGCATACCGAGGCCTGTAAAAGCTGTAAGCTACGCTTATCACAAGGGATAACACACCGGCGCCGATAAAGACGACTGCCGTCTCCCAGCCACCGAAGATATCCGCCCAGGAACCGGCCAAAGCAGCCGCAAGAGGCGCCGCCTGCAGCAACACCGGAAGCACAGAAACCTTCTCGCTGGATGAGAGCCTGCGGGCTAAGATCCCCAGTATGTAGAACCCTGCCACGTTGGATGTTACGCCCACCGATATGCTGAGAAGAGGATCACCGTGTATCAGCATGTCGCTGATGAATATTCCGATGCCCGCGCCCAGGGCACCTATTTTCGGCGAGTATAGGACGGCGAAGACCGCTGGGATGACCACGGCGGGCCAGAACCTGACCGTTCCCACAACCGGTGCGAAGATGCCTAGAAAGGTTAGGTAGCCTACTCCTGCGTAGAGTGCTGCGTTGGCGGCTATGAGCACCAGCTCGAGGGTGGATGTTTTCTGCGGCATGGGGTTCTACATAGTTTACTGGTTGAAAGGCTTTACCTATATAGCCTACATAGACACCAGATCAGGCCAGCCGCTTAACCAGCTCGAGCTTGACAGGCTTCCGGATGTCACGCACCGCCAGAACCCGGCCACGTATGTCGGAGAGGATGAGAATCTGCTGCCCTATTTTCCATGGCCTCCAGTCCATGAACCGTACGACTCTGAGATCTTCTGAGATGGCGACGACCTCGTAGCCTTCTACGTTAAAGGAGAAGGGTGAGCCCATGGGCAGGAAGAAGAACCATTCTCCGCCTCGGCTCTTAACGGAGCGGACTACGGCGCGGCGGAGCTTCCGCCCAGCTCTCTCCAAACGGTCCCTGAGAACAACGAGCAGCGCCACACAGGTGAACACGGTGAACAACAGCCTCAGCCACGGGCTCTGGTTGGTGAGGAAAAGCACAAACAACACTGCAGCCGAGATGACGAGAAGCTCCAGCTTAAGCAAGAAAGCCATTTTGTCTCGTTGAAGCCTGCTCTCAAAACTCACCGCGAAAGTAGGCCTCATGCACGTTTGAGTGATGCATGGCTGGAAAAAAGCTTATCCCCGAAACGTCAGACCTCCTCGTTTCGAGATTTTCTTTACATAGATGTAGGTGATTAGGGCTGTCCAGCCGAGTGTGAAGAGGAGCCAAAGGATGATGTTCGGTGGTGTTAGGCTTCGGAGGGTTTGGAGTATGATGAGTAGCAGGATGGGGAGGGCTGTGTAGAGGATTGCGAGTGCGAGCGACTCGAGCATGAACCGGGTCTGTCTCGAGAGCCTGAACCGCATAACCACCCCTCTATCTACAGCTTACTCGGTCTTCTTTATCCTTGCCCCGAGTTTTGTGAGGTCCGTTAAGAACGATGGGTAGGAGACATCGGCTGATTCGGCGTCTTTGACGATGAGGCCTTTTTCGAGGGCGAGGCCTAGGACTGTGAAAGCCATGAACAGTCTATGGTCGCCATGGCCGTCGACCGCGACGCCCCCCTTGATGCGTGGATTGCCGTGGATAAGAAGCCCGTCAACCAACTCCTCAACCTTCACACCCAGCTTCCGCAGCTCAGCCGCCGTCAACGCAATCCTGTCGCTCTCCTTCAACCGTGCATGGGCGACCCCGTGTATCCGTGTTTGGCCATCGTTTACGGCGGCGATAACAGCCGTGACAGGCAAAAGGTCAGGCGCATCTCTCAACACAACCTCCGCATCAGCATGGTTCCTGCCACCCTCCACCACAAGCCCATCCGGAGTATATGTTGTCTCAGAGCCGTATAGCTTGATTATTTCGACGATTTTTTCATCGGCCTGTGGATAGTGTTTCGAGAGGTTTTTGATGGTTACGCGTCCTTGGGTCAGGTGCGCGGCTGCGGCTATGAAGGCCGCTGAGCTAAAGTCGCCTGGGACGGTGAACTCGACGCTATGCAGCTCCTGCGGAGAAACCCTGAACCACTCATAGCCTCTGCGACGTATTTCGCCGCCGAAGAGCTCAACCATCTTAACTGTGGCGTCGACATATGGTTTGGAGACAAGCTCCTCCATCACCTTGATCTCGATGTCGCCGTGTGCTGCGAGGCCTGTGAGAAGGAGTGAGGTGACGTATTGGGATGATTGGTCGCCCTTGATCTTAGCCGTGCCCATTATCCTGTTTCCGCCCTTGACTATGACGGGCGCTGCCCCGTTTTCCCGTGTCGACCAGCATTCTGCACCGATCTGATGCAGCGCTTCCAGCAGCTGAGCCATCGGTCTTCTACGTATGCTTTCGTCACCTGTCAAGACTGTGTAGCCTTTCTCTACGAGGGTTGCGAGGCCCGTGTATATGCGGAGGGTGGTCCCCGAGTTCATAACGTCGATGATGTTGTCGGGTGTCTTGAAGCGTCTGCGTCCCACGACCTTGTAGACACCATGTTTTTCGAGGATTTCTGCGCCGAGCATTTTTGCCGCGTTTATGGTTGCTTGTGTGTCGCGGGAGATGAGCGGGTTGTGGATTATGGTTTGTTCTGTGCAGAGGGATGCGAGGCTGAAGACGCGGTGTGTGTAGCTTTTGCTCGGCGGAGCCTCGACTACTCCCGTGAGCCTCGAAGGCTCAACATGGACAGACGTCAACCATCCTTCCCCTGTTCACCGATGCTTTAATTATCTCTCCCTCGTAGGCTGAGAAGGCATCCGCGACTTCTTCAACCCTCTCCTCGGAAACAATCGCCGCCACCGCCGGCCCCGTTCCCGACAGCCCAGCAGCATAAGCCCCAGCCCTCAACGCATCTATCGCAGGCTGTGTGGGATGGCCGAGTGCCGCCGAGTGCGCGAGCCCGTTTATGGTCATCGCTTCCCAGTATTTGCCCTCGAGGACGAGGTTGAAGGCTGTGGCCGCTATGTTTCTGATGGGTGTGAGCAGCTCTTTTCTGAAGCTTGATGTGTAGGTTTTTCCCGGCGGGACATAGATGACGGCGAAAAGCCTCTCTTCAACCAGAACGTGTTTGAGAATTTTTCTGCCATAGTTGTCTGTGGCTACTATGCCTCCGAGCAAGCAGGCAGCAGCATCGTCCAACGCACCTGTCACCGATGTCCCCGACAAAACAGATGCCTCCGCAACGTTTCGCAGAAGCTCCTCCGCCGACATCTTTTTCCCCACAGCGTCGAGAAAAGCGTTTGCAATCGCAACGGCCGCTGAGCTGGAGCTCTTCAAACCAACTGCCACAGGTATGTTCGAGTGGGTGCGTATCTCTGCGCCGTATATTTCGACGCCGAGGGCCTGTGAAAAAACTTTGACGACAGCCTTTGCGAGCACGTGGTCTGCCTCCTCACCGTTTATGCTGAGCGTTATCTGTGGTTTATCGGTTGTTTCGATCTCGGCTTCTGTCTCAAGGTTTATGCCGATGGCTGCGCCGAAGCCTGTTGAGAT
>VAPR01000259.1_pt1 | contig 37355 bp, 37 predicted proteins | sample 3380701 | NCBI WGS metagenome assembly VAPR01 (sample SAMN11536904, study PRJNA540576) | hot springs metagenome | isolation source: hot spring wet sediment | place: Spain: Lobios | collected 2014-01
CCGCAATGGCATCAGCACGAGCAATGAAAACCCAATGGCACAAGCTCGTTGGACGCCTGACCAAGAGTGGCACGAAGTGCGGGTGCGTGTGGAGGGAAACCGCATCACCGCTTGGTTGGATGGGCGAGAGTTGTTTTCAGTTGTTGACCACAACCACAACGGGACACCACCAGTAGAACACGGCGCTATCGTCCTTTCTCCACGCCGCTGGTCGCATTCCAAAGGGCACACCCAAGTCGCCTTTTCGCAAGTTTTGGTTCGGCTGCTGCCACCATAGGGAAAAGAGCAGCGTTAGCCCAGAAGAAAAAATTTGCCCCTGACAGGGTTCCGCAAGAACTTTTTCCGTGCCCTATGCAACCTTCCGTTCTCTGAAAGCACGCCAAACTTTTTCCGTAGCGCGTGAAAAACTGGAGACAGTTGCTATCCAGAGGTCTGGGATTGGGATGCGTGGGGAACGATGGCCGTTTGAAGCCCTGATGGCACAGGTGCGGGAATGGGTTCAGGCTGGTTGGACCGTAGCTGGTGTGGACGAAGCGGGGCGCGGACCTTTAGCCGGTCCCGTCGTGGCGGCAGCAGTCGTTCTACCTCCTGCTTTGTTATTTGCTGATCCGCCTCTTTTTCAGGACAGTAAGCAGTTGAACCCAGAGGAACGGGAGCGCCTTTTCCGCCTTCTTCGTCAGGAAGGGGCACCATTTGCTATCGGACAAGCTACTCCTAAGGAAATCGATCGCTTGAACATCCGCCAAGCCACTGCTTTGGCGATGCGCCGGGCGTTGGCAAGCTTAAGGAAGCGCTACCCGTCTTTACGGGTTGACCTTGTTTTGGTAGATGGAGACGCTTTAGGCGATTTGGGTGTGCCTGCTCGGTTTCTCGTGGACGGCGATGCTGTTTGCCCGCTAATCGGTGCTGCCAGCATCATTGCGAAAGTGGTGCGGGATCGCATCATGGTTGCTTACGACCGACGATACCCCCAATATGGATTTGCCCAACACAAAGGCTATCCCACACGCCAACACTTAGCAGCGCTGCAGCAATTTGGTCCGTGTCCTATCCACCGACGCACCTACGCACCAGTGCAAAAATGGGCTGAAGGTTAAGGGCTTGCCTTTGGGGAACGGGGATACTTTCTCTGAGCTGAATGATTCGCTTTTGCCCTCTCTACCTTTTTGCTCTATGTCCTATTGTTTGCCAAAAAAGCCTTCAGCAAGGCTCGAAACAGCTTGCCATGATGGGGCACTTTGAGTTTGAGGTGAAGAAGCTCGTGAACTATCACTTCCGCTCGCTTCTCCGCTGGCTGGCGCAGCAGGTCAGTATCAAAGGTCAGCCGCCCGCGTCGTGAGCAGCTGGCCCATTTGCGTTTCATCGGTCGTATGTGAATCTCGCAAGGCTCGACCCCAATGCGCTTAGCCCAAGCCCGCACCTCGGCAAGGAAAACCTCCACCGGCACTATCTCCTCAAGAGGTTGCCAGGTGTCAGTGTCTTTCTTGATTTCGTCACTCATTCAGACGCCCTCCTGAGAGAATTCAGGATTTGATCGGTCCACTCCACTACCGTGTTCACCTTTTTTCCCAGATTTTCCAGCAGCACCTTATACAACTGCTTGCGCAGTTCTCGCTCGTGGGCAGCGCTCCTTGACCAGTGAGGATATTTGCGGAAAGCCTCTTCCAACTGTTCCGCTATGCAGTGGGCAAGGTCGGCTTGCACCTCCCGCATGCGAAGCCACCACTCCAAAGCAAAGGCTTCGTCCGAAAGTTGGCTTTCCTCTCGCTCTGCTTCAGCCCGGCGCAATTTTTCAATCAGTTGTTGGAGTTCTTGCAGAGCTTCTTGGGCTGAAATGAGTCGTTCCTCAAAGTGACGGCGAATCTCTTCAGCTCGCTCGCCAATGGGTATGAGGTAGGGGGATTCTTTGCCCTTCTCTTGAACCAACCGGTCAATCTCCTTGAGCAAGTTGAAGATCTTGACTGTGGCGGGTTTTTCTTCCTCCAGCAGCCTCGTTAGGACACCGCTGCCGATCTCATAGGTAAAACTTGGCTCGTGCACCGCAGTCGTTTGAGTGTAGCGCTGGACGATCTCTTTGGTCTTGCGCAGGAGGGATTTGTCCACCGCTAAGCGCGGCTCGTAGGCGGTGCGCAGCAGCCGATACATCTCGACCAGCCTTTCATAATCTTCCAAGTAGGGTCGCAGGAAAGGGGCAGGCGACAGAATTTCGTAAGCTTCCTCCACCTCGCGGAAGAAGGCGTAGAATTTCTGCCGAGCCTCTTTGTCTCGAAAATGCTCCAGCACCGCCTCAGCTCGCTTGTCCTCGGTGGGACCTGAGGCGATAGACAGATAGTCCGACCGAGCTTGTTCCATCAGATCAGCAAAGTGCTTTTGCAACTCCTCCAACCCGACAACGACGCCCTCCACATCTTTTGAGTCAAAAGCCAGCGCCCGCTCCAAGTTCTCAAAGACACCCACAAAGTCCACAATCAGCCCAGCCGTCTTGCGCTGCCCATCCTCCCTCTCGTATGGGCGGTTGACGCGAGCGATAGCTTGCAAGAGCACATGGTCGCGCATGGGTTTGTCAAGATACATGGCATAAAGAATGGGCGCATCGTAGCCGGTGAGAAGTTTTTCGGTGACGATGAAAATCTGAGGGTTTTCGCCCGGCTTGCGGAAGGCGCGGCGCAGGTGCGCCTCCTCTTCGCCACTAAGATGATACTTGCGCAAGAGCGGCGGGTCGTTATGGCTTGAGCTGATCACCACCGCACTCCACTCCTCGGGCAGGAAGCGGTCCAGCGCTTCCTTATACAGGCAGCAGGCTTCCCGGTCCACCGCCACCAGAAAAGCTTTGTAGCCCATGGGCCGCACATACTTTTGGAAGTGGTTAGCGACAAATTCAGCGATCTTGTGCACCCGCTCGAAATTTTTGAGCATGTTGGTCAGCGTCACAGCGCGGTCAAGGACTCGGTTCAGTTCCTCTATGTCGCTCACGCCCTCCAGCTCCGCAACCCGCCAAAATTCCGCCTCCATCGCCTCCCGGTCAACGATAAGGTCGTTGGGTGCCAGTTGGTAATACAAAGGCACCGTTGTGCCATCTTCAATGGACTCACGGATAGAATACTTGTCAAGGTAGCCCCTCTCGTCTTCACTGCCGAATGTCTTGAAAGTTCCTCGACCGTAGGCGGTTTTGTCAATGGGCGTGCCGGTGAAGCCGATGAAAGTGGCGTTGGGTAGCGCTCCCATCAGGTAGTTGCCAAGCTCCCCACCAGTGGAGCGGTGAGCTTCGTCCACCAGCACGAAAATGTTGGAGCGGGTGTTGAGGTTAGCATCAGCCTTGCCGAACTTGTGGATCATGGAGACGATCAGCCCACGCGTGTCCCGCCTTAAAAGCTGGCGCAGGTGTTTTTTGCTTTGAGCCAAATGCACCCGCCCAAAGCCGACCGCTTCCAGGTTCTGGAAAAGCTGCTGCTGCAACTCATTTCGGTCCACGATCAAAAGCACCGTGGGATTTTCAAACGCTGGGTCTTTTAGCAAATGGCGGGCAACAGTGAGCATGGTGTAAGTTTTGCCAGCTCCCTGAGCGTGCCAGACCAAACCGCGTCGCTTTTTGGAATCTCGCGCCCGACCTATCACCCGCTCCACTGCTCGAATTTGATGGGGTCGCAACACAACTTTGCTGAGTTCCCCATCTTTGCGGGGAAAGAGAATGTAGTCGCTCAGCACGCGCAGCACCCGGCGCGGGGCAACGAAAGACTTGACCAGGGTCTCGAAATCGCCAGCCTGCTCCTCCCGCCAGTTGAAGAGGGTCTTGCGGGATAGGCTCCAGGTAGCCCCGTAGTAGAACTGCACCAAGTGGGTGAGGGCAAAAAGCTGCACCTGCACCATCAGCTCGGGCACCTGCTCGTGATAGCGGCGGATCTGATCAAACGCTTCCGCAATGCCCTCGGGATGCGTGGCAGCTTTGGTCTCCACCAGAATGACAGGGATACCGTTGACCAGCAGCACAATATCGGCGCGGATGGCATTGGAACCTATAGCGAAGCGAAATTCGTCAGTGACATGAAAAGTATTGACCTCAATGTGATCGGGGTCCATCAGGCGCACATTTTTCTCGCGGCGCTCTTCTTCCACGAAGACGGTTTTGAGCCCCTTGAGATACTCCCACGCCTCCAGGTTGCCTTCGATGTTAGGTCGGACCCGGCGCAATCGTCCGATGACCTCCTCAGCTTTGGTGACGGAGGTAACGACGCCTGGGTTGAGGCGCTGGAGTTGCTTCATCAGAACGGTGTGCAGGAAAGGCGAATCCTCGCCCCCGCGCAGGCGTAGCGCCTCATCAGGCGGCAGGTAGGTCCAACCAGCCTCAACAGCGTAACGGATGAAGGGGTTTTGAACGGTGAGGCGCTCAGAACCCATCCTCGTCCTTTCACCCCGTATGGTTGTCCAGCCAAGTATCAAATTCATCGGTCCCCGTGCGCGCCAGATTTTCGCGGTCGAATGCCCAGCGGAGGGGGTTGGTTTGGATGTAGGTGCGAATCCGCTCAAGTGCCTCTTCGTTGCGGATGATGTGTTCGTAATAATTCCGTTGCCACACGGGCACGCCGGGCGTGCCGCGCAGGTCGTTGATGCGTTTGGTGGTGACGGATTTGAATTGGCCGATGATTGCGCCAATGGATCCCGATTTCGGTCCGTGCGGTGCGTCCATGGTAGGGGCGACCCGGGTAGGGGCGACCCGACGGGTCGCCCCTACATCGTCCACAATCCAAATAATTCCGTGTATGTGATTGGGCATGACCACAAATTCGTCTTCGTTCAATTGCACATATGGACGCAATGTGGCGGTTTTGAACCATTCTTCCCACACGATGCGCCCCGCATCGTTCAACCGCATTTCCCCATTTACCACCTCGCCGAACAGATGCGCCCGATCCTTTGTACAAATGGTGATGAAATAGGCGCCCGGTTGGGTGTAATCGTAGCCTTTCAGGCGGATAGATCGGCGATGATGGTTTTGCGGGTCATACCGCATCACGATACCTCCTGTGCGAACTGCGCTACAAACTCCTTTGGCAGGCGCACTTGCCCGCTCATCAACTGCGCCAGCAGGCTCTTGAACAGCGCTGCCAGCGCCGCCTTGCGCTTCTCTTCCGCAGCGATTTTCTCGTCCACCGTCTGCAAGATGCGGGCGATTGCTTGCTGCTCAGCAAGAGGAGGAAAGGGAACGAGAACTAATTTGGCTTTTCCAACGCTGATAAAAGGCTGGCCAGTTCCAGATTTTAACCATCTACGCTCGTCATTCAAATAGAAATAGAGGAAAAGGATGCATGCTTGCTCACTTTTGATAACTATCGTGTTCTTAATGGCTGTCCACTTACCAGACGCATAGAAGCATTTACCACATCTAGCACCTATTGCAGAAACAATCACAGCCTCACCACTGTGCTCATAAAAATCCAAAAACCGTCAGGACCTGCTGCACTAAAAGCCTGGTAGCCTGATGGTTTATAAAGCGATTTAGTTAGTGCGGTATTGCCCCAATCAACTGTAGCTACCTCCCCCAGCCTAACCACTTGCCAGTGGGCGGGGAGGGGGCCGAGTTCGGTTTCGCGGAGGGGCACGCGCTCGGCTTCCTCAACGGGCACGGGACCATAGGTGAACAGGTGGCGCATCAGGCTCTTCTTCAGTTCCTTGAGGGCGGCGATGACGCGCTCGGTGGCTTCCTTCGCCTCCTGCACCGTCCTCAGCACATGCGCAATCGCCCGCTGCTCAGCAAGGGGCGGGAGGGGAATGGGGAATGACGATAGCCGTGACTGAGAGAGATTAGGAATCGTGGTTTTGTTTCCTGCCCCGCTGTATAGCCCTAATACGGTCTAAGCCACTTCCATCCAGTACATATAGAAGACGGGCTCAATATCGGAACGACGAGACCGAAGGCGGTGTAGGTGGTTTTGATAGTAGCAAGGCTCTATCTGGCCGTTCCATATCGCCGTCCGCCCAATTTCACCACCCTCGCATACCAGTAAATCTCCAGCCTTTAGCGCAAGCCTTTGTTCTTCATCTTCTTCAAAGTGCATGTAATCCACGGTCGAGAGGTCTATTCTTCCCCATAGGACATTAGAGGTGCGTAGAAAAGGTCGCATCCGAGAACCAGAGCGCGATTTTGGTGAAAGAGACTTCCCCTGCTGTATATCAAACACCTCCCCCAACTTTGGGTGCAGGTTGGGGCAACCCAGCGGGTTGCCCGTACGAAATCTTAGCGCCCATCGCTCCAGCCCTCCAATCCCAATTGTGCCAGCACCTCGCGCAGGCGGGCATCAGCGGCGGCTCGCTCTTCCTCCGCCTCCCTTAGCAGAACCATCGCTTCTTCCAGCGGCAGCGTCTCCTCGGTGTCGTTGGTGCTCACATAGCGACTGGGCGAAAGGTTGTAGTCGTTGCGGGCAGCTTCTTCGCGGGTGATAATTGCGGAAAAACCCGCCTCAGCCTGCCACTCATGGTAAACCCTGGCAATGTCTTCGATGGCGTCATCAGGCAGGTAATTCTTGGGGCGACCTTTGGCGAAGCGTTTGGAAGCATTGATGAGCAGGATCTCCCCGGGATGGCGCTTGTTGGGGCGACCCGGCGGGTCGCCCTTACGAATGACGAGGATCACGCCGGGAGCAGTAGTGTTGTAGAAGAGGTTTTCTGGAAGCAAGATAACTGCCTCGATCAAGTCGCGTTCGACGAAGGCTTTGCGAATCTCGCGCTCGCGATTGGAGCCTTGGTTCCCGCTGCCGCGGCTGACGGCACCCGTGTCCAGCACTACGGCCATGCGACCGCCTTCTTTGAGCGATGCCAGCATATGTTGAAGCCATGCCCAGTCAGCACTGGACGAAGGAGGAATACCGAAGCGGAAGCGACCGTAGGGGTCGTTCTCATACAGTTCGGTCGGGAAGCTCTGGTTCCACATTGGGTTAGCAACTACCGCGTCGAAGGTCTGCAGGCGTCCAGCATCGTCTTTAAAAGCTGGTTGGCGCATGGTATCGCCGATCCTGATGTCAGCCTCCAGGTCGTGGATGACAGCGTTCATGCGAGCGATGGCGAAGGTGGCGGGGTTGATTTCTTGCCCGAATAGGCGCAGTGGAGCGACATGGGTTGGCAACTTGCGCCTCCCGTTCTCTTCCACGCCGTGGGTTTCCAGGAAGCGCAAATGACACTTGATAAGCAAGCCTCCAGAGCCGCAACAAGGGTCGTAAATGCTCATACCCGGCTCAGGTTCAATAAGCCGCGCGATCAGCACCGCCACTTCTCGCGGGGTGTAAAACTCGCCAGCGCTCTGACCGCTACCTTCGGCGAATTTGCGCAGCAGGTATTCGTAAGCTCGTCCCAGAACATCAGGCTCCACATCGTTTAGACCCAAGCGATGGCGCGAGAGCACCTCAATCAGCCGAGCCAGATATTCATCGGGGACAATGCGCTGACCGGCGGCGGTTTCGTTAAAGTCCACCATGTCAATCACGCCTTGCAAGCTCGGGTTTTCACGAGCTACAGCCCGCACCACATCCGTCAGGTATTGACCCAAGCCATCGTGTCCGTGTCTGCGGATGGCTTCCCAGCGTGCCTCAGGGGGAAGGAAAAAGCGCACCAGTTTGTGATCCCTTTCTACCAGCTGCGGTGCATGGTTGCCCAGTTCGGCCTTCAAGTGTTCAATCTCGTCATCAAAGACATCGGAGAGGCGCTTGAGGAAGGCGAGGGGCAAGATGTAGTCCTTGAACTTGGGGGCATCTACGGGACCGCGGATAGCACAAGCAGCCTCCCAGAGCCAGGTTTCCAAAGTCTTGATGTCCAATCCCATCACTCACGCCCTCCTTGCGGCATTCCTTTCAGGAAGCAATGAGGCTACTTGGCTGAGCTAAAGACCACCAGCTGAAGGCGATGGAGCACAACTTAGATTTTTGTCCCTGCAAAATGCCCAACATCTCATCTACTTTGGAACTTGCCAGCGCAAACGGGAATACCGAGCATCACACCTAAAGCCCAGCGCACCTGACAATCAAAGTCAAATTTTTCGTTCTCGCTTCGCGAGGATGCCTCAAATCGGTTTCTACCTCAGGCAGTTAGTATACCGTTTCTTGCACAAAAGTCAAGGTATCGGGGAGGCGGACAGGGCTCTAAATTTTACCACCTTAAAAGCCGTTCGCCCAACTCCATTAGCCTCAAGACCTCTTTTCTCATCTGCTGGGTGATGAGGGACAAAGATTGCCAGAGCAAGGGGATGCAATCATGGTAGCCGTCCTTCTGTGCACAGGAGACAACTTGAGAAGGCTGCGTATAGGATACTCGATTTTATGGCGATGTCAACCGAAAGTAAAAGGGCTTGCCTTTGGGGAACGGGGATACTTTCTCTGAGCTGAATGATTTGCTTTTGCCCTCTTTACCGTCGGATGTTGAGCCTTTTGCAATGGCTGTTGGAAACAAAACATAACGCGGAGTCAGTCCTTAAGTGTTTTTCCTCCGTTGATGAAGCCACACCTCTCGCTATCCCTTGCTTGCCTTATCGGTTATGCTTATGGTGGCATCGGTTGTTGAGCAGTCAAAATCATCGGTGGCAGCAGGGATGGAATGGCTAAGGCGCCTGAGCGAGAACCTGTTCTACAACCACGAGTGGAAAAACTTTGATGCAAGGGGATTTGCTCACGCTGCTTTGAAAAGGTTGGTGAGCGCAGCCTTTGTTTGCCTTGCTCTCTGCGCTTTGTTTGCTCTCCTCCCGTCTCCCCTGGATGTCCTTTGGACAGGCATCAACACCTTGGTGGTCACGGTGGTTGTGCACCTTTGGCTTCGTTGGCAATTGGACCGCCAAAGCCCTCAGCGCTCCTTCACCGACGAAGCCCAGCAAGGTGCCTTGGAATTTCTTCGCCTCCTTCCCGTTAATGCGCACTACCTCGTCCTCGCTCGGAAACTTCCTTCTTGGCTTCTTCGGGTTTGGTTAGCAGGTTTGTTCATGCCGATGTATGCCCTTGCTTTTGTCTTCTTCGGCTTACCCGCTGAAGCTGCTGTCCCTTTTGCTTTGCTCCTTGGGATTGCTGATTGGCTGCTTGCCACTGCGCTGCTTCCCTTTGTCTTCCTGATGGGCAACAGCCCAAGCCTGTTGGTGCCAATTTTCCTCCTCGTCCTCGCTGCCTCTGCTCAAGGGGTGAACCGTTTGGATCAATCCTTGCCTAATGCTGTCTCGGCGTTTGTTTTGGTGTTGGCTCTCTTTGGCGCTTTTCTTGCTCTAATGCTGCAGTTGGTATGGGTTTTAGATGGGCAAGGCGCTTTCGCTTTTTTCGCCCCTCTACCTTTTTACGCTACTCACCTTAGCCCGATTTGGGCGACTCTTTGGCTTGCAGGAGCAGCTGGCATTGTGCGCATAGATCGGCTTGCCCGTTGGTTGGAAAACCCCAAGGGTGTTCGTCACTTTCTGTTCGTTTTGCCCCTGTTCCTTACCCTCTTCATCACTCAAGGTTTCCTTTGGGGGCACTTGCAACAGGTGCAGAGTTGGTCGCCGCAAGACTGTTTGGCTGCTTGCGCTGCCTTTTCCTTTGCCTTCAGCGGCATCCTTCACTGGCTTTGGTTCAACTGGCAGTGGGCGGAGAAAACGCCGCCATCAAAACCGCCCTCGCTTGGTTTCCCGAAACCTTTGCATGGCGCTTTGTTCCGCTGCTTGTTCCGATAACAGGATTGCTGTTGGACGGAGAACCCGTTGGGCAAATAAATGCAACCTTCTTGTCCCTTTGGTGGTTTTTGTCGCTGGCTGATAGCTTCTCGTTGGCGGTGACCAAAAGTTTGGTTTTGCGAAGGATGATGAGAGGGCAAGTGAAGGGCACGGAAACATTGGCGATGCTTGCTTTCGTGCCCTTCATTGGTTTGTTGCTTGGGCAGCCAGCTTTGGTTGCCTTCAGCCCTTCCTTAGCCCTGCTGGGCATCGGTTTCCAGCCGCTGTTGAGCGTTTGGTTGCCGAAGGTCAGTTTGGTGTTGACAAAAGTATCGGTTGCCGCTGCGGCAGGGATGGGTTTAGTCCGGTTGGTTGTGTTGGTAGTAGTTTGGCAGTGGTCGGTTTCTGGCACGAAGACGAAATGGGAAAAGAGCCAAGTGACTCTCAGGTTGCAACGGGTTTGGGATTTAGTCTGGTGGTTGGGAGAAGCTGTGTTCGTGGTGCCCGCATTAGAGCGATGGCTATTGGTGCGTATCCCAAGCCCTGTATTTCGCCATTTTGTTCAGGTGACGCGATGGCAGTATGGTTGGCTGTTTTACTTGGCTGCTATTGCGACAAGCTTGACCTTGCCTTCAGTGGTTTTGCCTTGGACATGGCTTGTGCTGATACCGCTATTACCGTTGTTTTGGTATGTCACCTACCTGACAGTGCACGGATACTTGCGGAAGCTGCACCAAACAGGGGAATTGTGGCTGTGGCTGATTACGCCTATGCCTAGTCGGGTGATTGTCAACGGTTGGCGCTATGGTGGTTGGTGGTGGCAGGTCCGGTGGTTTGGGTTACTGGTTTGGTTTTGGTTAGGCGGTTTGCTAAAAGGGTTGGTGACTCTATCGGTTGGGGGACAACTAACGGGACCGTTAGCACCGTTTGGGTTGTTGGTGGGGCAGATGGCACTAATTGCTGGGCTGGGGTTGTTGTGTGCGCTGGCAGTGATGGGAGCAGTGCCCTTAGCGATTGTGGACGCTTTTCGGGAGCCAAAGCAAGTCTTCGGTTCAAAAGGGCACCGATGGAGCCAATCCACAGCCCTAAAAACTTCCTTGTTTATAGCGGTGCCAAGTTGCTTTTGCGTCTGCCTTGTGACTTTGATAGGAGTTACAACTACGATCGCAAGTAGCGAACCTGCGGTGCGTGCTTTGGAACGGGTTCGGAAAGCGCCAATGGATCGGTTACCCTTGCAAGGCAGTTCAGCGGTTTGATCGGTGTATTCAGGAGCGCAAAGTGCTAAAATGGGAGCAAACAAGCGCTTTCCAATCGGAGATGGCACTCTTGCTCTTCTAATGGAGGGATGTTAGAAATGGCAGCACAGAAGTGGGGCGTTTTGTTGATGGCATATGGGGGACCGAACAACTTGGACGAAGTGGAGCCTTACTACACCCACATTCTGCGAGGGCGCAAACCGTCCCCAGAGATGTTGCACGATTTGATTGAGCGCTACCGCGCCATCGGAGGCAAATCGCCTATCAACGAAATCACTTTTGCGCAAGCTCGGTTGCTGCAGGAGAAATTGAGTGCCCAACCCGACTTACCTCATCCGCTACCTGTCTATGTAGGCATGAAGCACTGGCACCCTTACATAGCCGAAACCGTTGAGCAAATGCTACAGGACGGAATCACTGACGCTGTGGGGATCATCTTGGCCCCTCATTTTTCTCGTCGCAGCGTGGCGGAATACATCGGCTATGCCAAGGAAGCCCTGCAGCGGCATAACGGGAAGATGCGGTGCCGCTTCGTTAGCAGTTGGGCAGCCCACCCGTTGCTAATTGCTTGCTTTGCTCAAAAGGTTCAAGAGGCGAAGCAACTGTTCCCGCTGGAAGCGCAAGAGTCGGTGCAAGTTTTGTTCACAGCCCACAGCCTACCCCAGCGGATTTTGGAGTGGAACGACCCTTATCCTGAGGAACTGCAACGCACTGCCTCCTTGGTTGCTCAACAGCTGGGTTTGAACCAGTGGCACTTCGCTTACCAAAGCGCCAGCGGCACTGATTGGCTTGGTCCCGACATTCTGGAGAAGTTGGAAGAGTTGGCGCAACAGGGGCACCAGTTTGTGCTCGTAGCGCCTATCGGTTTCCTTTGTGACCATCTGGAAGTGCTTTACGATATCGACATAGAAGCCCAGCAAAAGGCTGCCGAATTGGGAATCACCGTCAAGCGAATTGCCATGCCCAACACAGACCCATTGTTAATTGATGCCCTCGCTGACATTGCTCTCAAAGCGCTGCGAGGAAGGGCGGAAGGGTTTACCTTTGCTGAGGACAGCGACCAAACCTAAACCTTTCGCTTGCTGCTTTGTCAGCAGCGGGGGCTTTCGCCCGAATTGGGTCGGATGATCCGAGCAGCAACAGGCGGTGGTGGCACGCGCTGCAAAGCAGCCTGAATGTCGTCCAGTTTCATCACCACGCCGTCTTCCAAAGGGAATTGGTAGTAAGCTCGGCGGATGCTTATGACCCGGTAGCCGTATTTGCGGTAAAGGTTTTGCGCCACAAGGTTACTCTTGCGGACTTCCAAAAGAGACATATTCAACCCTCGCCGGACGGCTTCTTCCAAGAGGGTGCGGAGTAGCAGTTCTCCAATTTTGCGTCCCTGCATTTTGGGGTGGACAGCGATGTTAGCGACATGGGCTTCATCATATTCCCGTCGCCACCCAGCGAAGCCTACCAGTCGGTCACCGATGCACGCGACGAGGAAGCAACTTTGATCACCTCGGCGTAACTCCGAGGCAAAAGCCCCTCGTGACCACGAACCCAAACCAAAACACATTCGTTCTATGCGCATCACTTCGTCCAAATCGTCGTAGGTCATCGGGCGAACAACCAACTGCCCCTGCGGTTCTTCCCACTCCTCGTCTTTGGGAACGGGTGTCCATCCCAGCCACTGCAGCAGTCTACGGAGCACCCATAGACCCCCCTTTAGAACAACGCCAACCCATTCTCGTTGGCATAGGTGGCTCTTTGTGGGATCTCCCGGTTGTTCTTAGGCGAGCCTCCTCACTTGTTCGGTATCCATTTTTGCACAACTTCCTCGAGGGATAAACTCAAATCGTTCGCAAGGGTTCCGTCGCTATTAGCGAAGGGGCACTTTTTGCCCCCTTGCGGAGGCTTTGTATGCTGCTGTTGTGACCGAGACCACTTTTAAGGCATCTTCGGGTGGGCTTTCGTTTTCCGCTCGTCCCAAGACCACATCAACGAAGTGGCGGTCTGGATCGGAACCGGGAGGCATCTGGGAAGGTTCCACAGTTGTCCACTCCGCTCGCCAGAGTTCTTGGGGATGGGGTTTGCCCCAAAGCACTTTCCCCTGTTCCAGCCTCAGTACCCCTTCGCTGCCTACGAAAGTGTAGTGCTCAAAGAAGCTGATGGCGCTGCCCACTGTGACGATAGAAGCTAAGGTGCCGTTGGCAAACTCAATGCCTACGATGTCGTTGATCTCCACTGGTGCTCCGTTGTTGGATAGGGTGGCAGTAACTGCGATTGGTTTTGCAGACACACTCCACAGGGTGAAATCCACAATGTGGCTGCCTGTGTCCATCAAGAAACCGCCACCGCTTTGCTTTGGGTCTTGACGCCAAGTGTTCGCTGTGCCCCGTTGCCAACCTTGAGCGACGAACGATTCCACGAAAAACAAGTCACCCAGATTGCCCTTGGCAACCTGCTCTCGGATAAATCGGAAGGGAGACATAAACCGCCTTTGGTAACTGACCACAACCGTTTTGCCTGTTTCTTTCGCTGCGGCGATGACTTTTCGGGCTTCGCTAACCGTGACCACCATCGGTTTTTCCGTCAGAACATGCAATCCGCGTTTCAACGAAGCGAGGATTTGCTCGCAGTGAACCGTGTGCGGTGACAGGATCACGACGGCATCCATTGCTACTTTATCCAACATCTCTTGCCAATCAGCGAAAACGGTTTTTCCTTCCTTGACCTTCAGTCCGACTTCCGTTGCTCGTTGTTTGGCAGCATCCAAGTTAGGGTCAGCGAAAGCCACGACAACGGCTTCCTTCACGCTTCGCAGGTTGCGCAAGTGGAACCCAGCGATGCCACCTGCACCAATAAACCCCAACCGCACTCTCTGCTTCATTGCCTCAAACACCTCCTGAAACTCTTCAAAACTCAACCGCTCTCTAACGCCGATTAATTTTGGCGTTACGAGGGTGAAGAGAGGTTGGGGGAATGCCCTTGTGGTCAGTGGGGCTTAGCGCAACCTCAATCCGAGCGAGATTAACTGTTGCATAATTGAGCTCAGAGGTGACCACCAGTGCGGTTCCTGCGCAACCTTGTCCAACGGTTCACGCAAATCTTCCAACGGCAGCAAGTGGATGAGGATTTGCTGGATGAATTAGAAGAGACGCTCCTCCTTGCTGATGTGGGCATGGCAACGACAGAGAAGTTGATGAGCGCCCTTCGCGAAGGCGTGAAACGGGGCGACTTGACAACTCCTGATGAAGTGCGATCGGCGTTGCGAGACGCTATTGCTCACTTGCTGCAAGGGGAAACCACTTTGCGGTTTGGTCCTACGCCGCCTACTGTTTGGCTATTCATCGGGGTCAACGGGACAGGCAAAACGACCACTATCGCCAAATTTGCTCGGTGGCTGCAGGTTCAAAAGCAGCAACCCCTGTTGGTTGCAGCGGACACTTTTCGGGCAGCAGCAATTGACCAACTGAAAGTTTGGGGTGAACGGCTGCGCGTGCCCGTCATTGCCCATCAGATGGGAGCTGATCCCGCTGCTGTCGCCTTTGACGGGGTGCAAGCAGCGAAAGCCCGAGGATACGATGTGGTGCTTATTGACACCGCTGGACGCATGCACACGAAAGTCAACCTTTTGGAAGAAATGCGCAAGATTTACCGGGTCGTCACTAAAGCCTTAGAGCGGGAACCCGATGAGGTGCTGTTGGTGTTAGACGGGACAACGGGGCAAAACGCTATCGCTCAAGCGGAACGGTTCGCCAACGCCGTGCCTATCTCAGGCATCGTCGTTACCAAATTGGATGGCACCGCTAAGGGAGGAGCCGTCCTCGCCATCAAAGATCGCTTAGGCATCCCCATCAAAGCTATCGGGGTGGGGGAAACGGCTGATGACCTCCTTCTGTTTGAACCCTTTGCTTTCGCCAAAGCCCTTTTGGGGGAAAACAACACAAACGGCTGAAGGCTACGCTTCAACCTTTCAGCCATCGTTCCGCTTGTTCTATCATCCGTGAGACTTGTTGGCGCATCTGGTCAGCTAACACCTGAAGGGCTTCCCGACGAGGAAGATCAGGAGGGAGGACAGGGAAGAAAGGCGATCCGAAGACGATGGCAATGGGCGCCGGCTTTGGCAAAGGGGCTTCCATTGCCCACGCCTGATAAGCCCCCGCAATCCCACACGGCACGATAGGCACCTGTGCTTCTGCTGCGATGAGTGCTGGACCTAACTGAAAGGGTCGCATGCGACCGTGATCGCTGCGAGTGCCTTCGGGGAAAATCACCAACGCGTCGCCACGCCTCAACTTTTGCACAGACAGCCGCAGGGCACGCCGATCGGGCGCATCTTGCTCCACAGGGATGCAATCGCAGAGCCACAAAAAGGTGCGAACGATGGGCATGGAAAACAAAGGGCGCTTCGCCACGAAACTGAGGGGACGGGGGCTTACAATCGCCAACAAGATGGGATCAAGGTAGGTGGGATGGTTAGCAACGATCAAAACGCCTCCCCTTTCTGGGATGTGGTGTGTTCCACTAACCTTGGGGCGAAACAATACCCACGCGAGGACTTTCGCAATCGGCTGCAAAAGCCGATACACTTGCGCCTTCTCAAGGGTTGGCATGGGCAAGGTTTACCTTCCTTTTGACCAGATTGTCAAGCGGTTTGGTTGAGCAATAGCAGTTAGCCCCACATCACTGTTGGCATGATGGAAAGGGTTAGCCAAACAGCGAGACGGGCAAGGGTAAGGTGAGAGGGGGAATCCACAGACTGGAAGGGACCATGGGAGAAGGATTGGCTCCTTTGCTGCGCCTGAATTTCCCACCATGCCCAAAGAGCAACAAGCCCAACCACAAACACATGTCCCCAGAGCGTGTTGAACCGAGGGAAAAGATCAGCGTCAGGGGGCAAGAGGTAGCCTAAGAAAGGCACTACTACCAACGAGCAGAGGTAGTAAAGGCTTACCATCGCACCGTCTTGAGCCAATTGCTGAACAGCGGGGTAGCGACCAGCCAAAGAAACCAGCACAGGGAGCCAAACCAAGAGCCCAATCCATGCCGTCCACAACAACGCCCCCAAGGGATGCTCACTCTCAGCCACCCATTCAGCGAAGCTAAGCATTATCCCCACAGTTTTGCTCCCCCCTATTGCAAAGTGACCGCCTTACCGTCAAAAGAACCTACCACAATTTTATCGCTCCCTTTGGTTGCCGTCACTCATCAGTGCTGCGGGAAAAGGGCTTCCAGTTTTCCAGAGATTGAGGGGCAAAGGCGAACAAAGTAAACGCCCCGTCAACGCCTCTGACAGCGATGCGTGGGCGTGGTGGTTGCCGCATGCCTTCACCCAAAAAGAAACTGGGATGTGGCGCTTGCATGTAGCCTATTGTCTGACAAGCTACATCCAGTCGGTAAATCGGGTCGTGCATGAGGGTGTAGAGGCGCTGTTGAGCGGGGATTGTAGTCACATAGATGCGCAATTCCCCCTCGCCGTAAACGATGACTTCTTCACGCCAATCGCCAACGATATCGCCATACGCCAAAGGGGCATTGTAAGCGCCTTGGGCAGGGGCAGTGAGAAGGTTTCTGATTTGCGCTTGCTCATAGTCCCACTTGTCAATCCGCAGGTTGCCCCGCCACACATCCATCAACTCCCGCAGCCAATCGCCATCCCACCAAACACCGAAATTGCAGTAAGGCACCTTCGGTGCTTCCGCAATCAATTCGCCTTTTGCTGAAAGCAGCCACCGAGCGCCGCCGCCTCCACCCCAACACTCCATGCCCTTGTAGCGGGGGTCAATGTCTGCAGCCATTGCTCTCCCCACATCGCCTGTAGTGGGCTGAGGTGGTCCCCACAAAATCTTACCTGTGCGAGCGCAATGCAGCTCTATGCCCATGCCTTGGTAGGCTTTGGGACTCTCGTGACACGCAAATACTTCCAAGCCCGGTCGGTCGGGATCAATATCGCTGAGGTGGAACCGATCGCCATGCCCCAACCCAGTCGTGTAAACTTCTCGCCCCTCGTTATCAATGAGCATCGCGCCATGCAAAATTTCGTCCTTGCCATCTCCGTCCACATCACCGATGCGGATGTTGTGATAGCCTTGTCCCCACCACTCTTTGGGCAACCGTTCATTACTCCAACGCCAGCGCAGCACCAACTTTCCGTTTCGGTAGTCCCATGCTTCTACCTTAGTCAAAGCGTAGTAACCGCGAAAAACAAGGATGCTGGGACGAACACCGTCAAGGTAAGCAATTGCCAGCAAGTTTCGGTTCACCCGGTTGCCGTAGTTATCGCCCCAATCGGAAATCTTGCCCCTCGGGATCCAAGGAGCGCGTGCCAATTCCTTGCCTGTCAAGCCATCAATAACCGAGAGAAACTCGGGACCATCCAACACGGTGCCTCGTTCGTTGCGGTAATCGGTGCGTCCATCGCCATCCGTGTCACCAATTTTCGTTCCATCGCCAAAGGTTGTGCCTTCCGCTGTCTTGCAAATAACTTCTGCTCGCCCATCGCCATCCAAGTCGTAAACGACGAGTGGGAAGTAGTGGATGCCCAACTCAATGTTCCACCCAGCATCCATGCGCCAAAGGAAGGTGCCATCCCGCAAATAGGCTTCCACTTTGAAAGTCGTAGGGCTGGGACGGACTTGGGCAGGATCCTTACCACCGGATGGGCGAACGACCACGAAATCGTATTCGCCATCGCTGTTTAAGTCACCAATGCCTACTCGCTGTGCCGACAGGTTTTCGTCGCCGGGCAGCGGTCTCAACGGGACAGAGAGGTAAGGGCGCACAGGGGGATTGGCAGGCACAGTAAAGGGTTGGCTGGGGGCCAGTTCCTTTCCGTTGACCACAGGGCGCACAAAGTAAGAAACAGGCTGGCTCAAATCTACCCCTGTGTCCACGAAATCCGTCGTCTTGGTGATCGGCTGGCGATTGACCCTAACGGGGGTTCGGTAGCCAACCCGGCGGTAAAGGTTGAAGGTGATGCCATCAGGGTCTGTTGCCAATAATCGCCAACTCACATACACGCGCCCATCGCCCAAAGGGATCGCAACAACCCCTCGCCCTAACCGTTCCATGCGACGAGCAGGTAAAGGGTTGGAGTGAGGTAACGAAGCGAAGAAGAAAACTAATATCGCTAATCCCAAGGCTGCCTTGGTGACCCAACACTTATCTATCCTCGTTGCCATCCCAAGTCACCTCTCAAAAGGGTGATCACCGATCCTTGTGACGATCCATGACTGCTCCCGTTGAAGTTGTGCTAACGAAAATGTAGTCCTCAAAGGGAGAACGCCTGCCCCAACAAGTTTGGTGCCCGCGCTGAGCAGTCGCAACAGCCGTGTGTTAGCATAAAACCATAAGGGCAAGGAAGGTTGCCCTATGGTCTCTTTTGGAGGTGCCAAAAAGATGAAGCTAAGATGGTGCGTCGGCATTTTAGGTTTGCTTGCACTGATTGCGGTGCTTGCGGTGGCACAGCCCTCACCAACAACGCCCCAAACCTTCCTCTTTCGCTATAAGGGCAAAGCAGGTGATACGCACCGCTATAAGGCATGGTTCGTCATGCGCATGGTTGGTTCTCTCCCCACCCCCGCTGGAGTCCGAGAGGGACGGATGGAGTATCAGTCGGAAGCCACCTATGTGCATAGGGTGGTGAGCGTCGCTGAAGATGGCACGCTGGAGATTGAGACAGTGAAGGAAAGCGGCAAAGCTCGCATCGGAGACGGTGAACGAATGCGGGACCTCCCTGATGAGCCCTACAAGCGCATCGTCAAGATGACCAATCGCGGACGGGTCTTAGAAAAGCGAGAATGGCAAGGAGAGGAGCGGGAAGAAGGCGAAGAAGAGGTAGAACAATTTCCCATGGCCAGCCAACGCTACCAACCTACCCACTGGCTGGATCGGCTTTACGAGACTGCTGTGCACAACATTGTGTTCCCAGAGCAACCCGTTAAGGTTGGCCATTCTTGGCGGGAACAAGTGAGCGAGGCAATGACCCCCGGCTGCAAAGTGCCCATTACCATCACCTCTCAGTTCAAAGAGTTGGTGAAGTTGGATGGGCACTTGTGTGCCGTGATTCAGAACGACATTGATGCTCCGATAGAAGGACAGGATACGGTAGGCAACTGGACTGTCCAAGTGAAAGGGCGGTTCTCCGCTACCTTGACGATCTTCTTTGATCCTGAGTTGGGCGACGAACGCCAAGCCTTGGATGAAGGGCGAATGGTGTTGGAGATCACCCTTAGCGCACCTGACCGACCAACTTTAACCATCACCCATCGGCTAATTAGCCGAGGCAAAATGGTGCGCTTGGATTAAGCGAAAACCCTGCCAACCCCGTCAAGAACCCTATGGAAGACAGGAAGCAACAGCGCTGGGGTCTGATGAGTGCCCGCAAGGGTTATGAGTGAGGAGGGAAAAAAAGTGTTCTACATTGCCACAGCGGAGGACCTAAAATCGGGTCGCTTGACAGATGTTTACTTTGAGCGAACAGTGCTTGTGCTTCAAGCCGCTAACATCCACAAGAGGGTTGTCATGGAAGTGCGGGCAACCCATTTGCCTGCCAACTACGAGTGGGCAATCTTTGTTGGCTTGGAAGAAGTGCTTCAGCTGCTGGAAGGGTTACCAGTAGATGTGGACGGATTGGAAGAGGGCAGTGTGTTCTTTGCAGGTGAACCAGTGCTTCGCATTAGTGGTGAATACACCCAGTTTGGGGTCTACGAAACCGCTATCTTGGGGCTGCTCTGTCAAGCCTCTGGTGTCGCTACGAAAGCTGCCCGGTGCAAAAAAGCGGCAGGACACCGAACGGTGCTCAGTTTCGGTGCCCGTCGGATGCACCCAGCGATCGCACCCGCTATAGACCGAGCGGCTTACATCGGGGGGTGCGATGGGGTTGCCGTGACTCTCAGTGCAGAAAAATTGGGGATCCGCCCCTCTGGCACCATGCCCCATGCCCTCATCCTGTTGGTAGGAGACACAGTGGAAGCACTCAAGTGGTTTGACCAAGCCATTGATCCGTCCGTGCCGCGCATCGCCCTGATTGACACCTTTAACGACGAGAAATTTGAAGCTATCCGCTGCGCAGAAGCCTTAGGCGAGCGATTGGTCGGTGTCCGCTTTGACACGCCAGGTTCCCGACGAGGCGATATGGTGGAGTTGTTGCGGGAAGTGCGTTGGGAGTTGGACATCCGTGGCTACTACCATGTCAAGTTGTTCGTTAGCGGAGGGTTGGACGAATACGAAATCCTAACCCTCAACGAGGTGGCTGATGCCTACGGCGTCGGCACAGCGATCAGCAACGCCCCTACCATCAACTTCGCTATGGACATTGTGGAGATAGAAGGACAACCCATTGCTAAGCGGGGCAAAATGGCAGGGGCAAAAGACATCTGGCGGTGCGAACATTGTCTGCAAAGCATCATTACCCTTGCCGATCGCCCCCCAACGGGTCCTTGTTCCCGATGCGGAGGGAGATTAGAGAAAGCGACCAAACCGCTGATGCGCAATGGGCGGATTGTCGGGGATTTGCCTTCTCCCCAAGTTTTGCGAGAACGCGTCTTAACCGTCCTCCCAAAGTTGACTCCGCTAAAGAAGTCAGAAGAAGTAACCACAGGTTGAGCAAGGGGGTGCAAACACCATGCGTTGGTTTCTTTTGACTTTAGCAGCAGTTGGCGTTCCCACCGTTTTGGCTGCTTGGCAATCTTCGTTACCGCAGGAATGCATCACCGTGCGCACCACTGCTGAACTGCGGCAGGCTGTGCTGCAAGCTCGACCGGGAACCACTATCCTGCTGGCACCGGGGGAGTATCAGGGTGGGTTGTTCTTTACGAACATCAAAGGAGAACCAGACAAACCGATCGTTATTGCTGCCGCTGATCCCAACAACCCTCCCGTGATCAAAGGAGGTGGAGAGTGCCTACACTTTAGCGAGGCAGCTTACTTGGAGTTGCGCCATTTGGTTTTGACAGGTGCCCAATACAACGGGCTCAACATTGACGACGGTGGTAGTTTTGAAACCCCTGCCCACCATATCACCCTCACCAATTTAACTGTTCGGGACATTGGACCAAAAGGCAATTGTGACGGAATCAAATTATCAGGTGTGACCGAATTTCGGGTGCAAGGGTGCACGGTGGAACGATGGGGTGACGGCGGTCAAGGGATTGACATGGTCGGTTGCCACAACGGGCTTATTGAAAACTGCACCCTTCGCTTTGAAGACGACAAGGGATTTGGCATTCAAACTAAAGGCGGTTCTGCCAACATCGTGATCCGATGCTGCCGATTTGAAAGAGCAGGGATGCGAGCAGTCAACGCAGGGGGTAGCACAGGCTTGCAATTCTTCCGACCACCTGTGAAAAAGGGCGAGCAGCAAGCCGAAGCCCGCCGCATTACGGTAGAAGGTTGCACCTTCATCGGAGGCACAGCAGCTATCGCCTTCGTCGGTGTGGATGAAGCCCTCGTCCGATTCAACACGATCTATCGTCCCAAACGGTGGGCGTTCCGAATCCTGCAAGAGACAACAGCGGAAGGGTTTGTTCCCTGCCGCAACGGGGTGGTTACTGACAACCTCATTGTGTTTCGTTCGGACGAATGGTTTGAAGGAGGCATCAACATCGGTCCGAACACTGCCCCCGGAACTTTCCGTTTTGCGCGCAACTGGTGGTATTGCGTGGATGAGCCTCAAAGAAGCCGACCAAAGTTGCCCGTGCTTGAGGAAGATGGGGTTTACGGCGTAGACCCGCTGCTAAAAGCTCCTGAACAAGGAGACCTCAGTGTCAAACCTGAAAGCCCTGCTAAACGGGTTGGTGCTCACGCCTTCTCTAAAGGCTCTTGATTGCCTTGCAGCAACTCGTCCAACGCTGCGTTCATCCGTTCATAATGGCTCCCTGCCCAATACACCTTCCCGCACCCAGAACAGCGGGCGAAGTGCTCATGTTGGGCGAAGACAAAGAAGGGCACCTTGTAGCGGACGGTTTCTTTGGGCACCGCTTCTAAAATCCCGTTGCAATCGGGACAGCGGGTTAGTCGGTGATTGTGTAAGTCCAAACCAAAGTGTTCCACCGTTTGCCTCAGTTGCTCCCGCCAATCGTCGCTAAAGAGCAAGAGGTAGCCGCAGGAGCGAAGTTTCTTCCGCCACCGCTCGATTAGGTGGCGATCTTTCGTCAACAAGGCGCGCTGCTCCGCAATCGCTCGGTGGACGAGGGTTTCGTCATCGGCATGAGGATCGTAGGCGACATCGTAACCGAGGATGCGCAGCCAACGCGCTAATTTGCCTAACATGACATCGGCAATGAATCGCACCGCCAGTCACACCTCAAAGGAACCTTGGGTTAGTGGACTCACGGACTATGTTGGGGCGTTGATAGGGGAATGTCAAGAGGAAGATAGTAACCGCTCAAAGGTTGTGGTTTGGGAGGGGCACCTTTCGGGTTCTCTGGAGGTATCTCTTGCAGTCAACTACCGATTAGGGGAAATGGTGGAGGCGGCGGGAATTGAACCCGCGTCCGAGAAGGCGCCAGCACCGGTGCCTACGAGCGTAGCCAGTGTTTAGCTTTCTCAGCGAACCGTCCCCCACTGGCAGGGTCCGGTCCACCCAGCCTGCTGGTTCTTAGCAGTGACTTAGCAGGCGTCCGCCACTGCGCAGTCGGCTTTGTGAACCCGATCCCAAGACCACCGACCGAGCCTCAGGCGGGCTGCTGCGGTTTCTTACGCAGCCAAAGCAACAGGAGCCGCACTTATTTGGCTGGCTATTACGGGTGCCACCCGGCTCGCCACCGATGCCCTCATCCTTCCCGTCGAACCCGTTTCGCCCCCATACTGTCAATGTGCCATTCCTATTTTACCGCACTTATGCTCCCTTCGCAACCCTCGTTGCCTTCGACACAGCCTTGATACAGATCTTAGAAGGTGATGATTCGGCATCGCTGAAATCATTGGTGCCTTTGGCGGGTTCGCCTCTTATTGAACCGCATACCGGCGCCTTAGAAGAGGTTCCCTTTAGGTAATGAAGTTGCAGACTCTCGGTGTGCTGACAATTGGTGGTGGGCATAGCCTCCCGATTAGTCCTTCAGTAGCCCTCTTAGGCAAGACAAGATAGGTTGGCAAATTCGCCGTAGGAAAAGATCTCCCTTCCCAATTTGGCAGGGTCTTGCCTTTTTGTGCTGGCATACATATAATCAAGCTTCGGGTAGACAGCCCCTTTAGGGGCGACAGTTTGGTTAGGAGGTGTTGTATAATGCGTCGGGTAGGCTTTACGCTGATTGAGTTGTTGGTGGTCATTGCAATTATCGCCATTCTGGCGGCGATCCTGTTCCCTGTCTTCTCCCAAGCCCGGGAGAAAGCGCGTCAGGCTACCTGCACCAGTAACACCCGACAAATCACCATGGGCTACATGCAGTATCTGCAAGATTATGACGAGCGGTTTGTGGACGAGTGGATCTGTGCTTGTTTTGCTGGCGGTGGGATGGGGCACCCTTGTGAGGAACGCGACACTTCACGACCGCACGGGGGACGCTGCCGCTGGGGTTGGGACCGCAAGATTGAGCCCTACACGAAGAACTGGCAAATGTTCCTTTGCCCCAGTGATAACTACTACTGGGGTCTTCGCGGCACCTGCACTAACTGCCGAGCGTGGCGGCAAGATACCAGTTATGGACTGAACAATTACCCCTTGGGACAGCGATGCAACGGAGGTTACCGAATGGCACAGTTCCGAGAGCCAGCAGGCACCATTATGATGGGTGAAACCCGAGCATGGCATAAGATTGACGAGCCCTTCAGGGGTGGGCGGTCTGGCTACTATGTAGACCACATCAACGATGTCAATTGGCAGAACGACCATGACCGACACTTCCAAGGTGCTTCCTATGGTTTTGTTGATGGACATGTGAAATGGATGCGACTACAACAAACCCTGAACCCGCCAGATCAACGCTCCGTCGACCCCTTGACCCGAGGCAACTTGCCTGCTGGTTGGATCAACATGTGGTTGCGGGAATGATCCTCTAAGTGGGGGTGTGTTGGTATGCGACGAGAAGTGCCTACTTGGGTGGCTGCTGTCGTCATCATCGTTGTCGTTATTATCGTTGCTGCTATCTATGTGTTCTCTGGCACCATCCGCCCCCGAGGCACTGCAGGTCCGACTCCCGAGACGGTTAAACAGAAGATGTATGAGTTTCTACCGAAGGCAAAAGGGCAAGGCATTCACGGTCCTATGGGAGGACATGGTGCCTACGGGGGACATGGTCCTGCTATTCACGGTCAACCACCTTCCCAGCCGAGGTAACCGATCACTCTCTAAAAAACCGATAGGGGCAGGGAAATCCCTGCCCCTATTTCTTCCCACAGTTAGCCGCTCGTCTTATTGTCCACAAACCCTGTTCTCTTCGCTGCCCCGCAAAGTTCGCTGGTGTTTTGGTAACTGCAACATGCAGAGTAATCGTTCAAGCTTTGGTGGTTGATGAAGGGCGAAAACAAATTGCTTCTTCCTACTTTTGCTCCTAAAGCCCTCTCGCCTCCTCAAAGCAATCCCCACAACCTCCTTTCCCCTGAATCCGTGTTACTTCAAAGTGTGCTAAAGGCATTAGGTTCCCCGTTGGTTGGTAGCTCTGTCAAGGGCAAATTTTTGTTTGCGGCTGACGCTGCTACCTCTGACTGGCAGGCGTTTGCAGATGACATCGGTAGCCTCTGTTGAAGTCGGTGGCATGGTTATTTAGGCACCAACAAACCTTGTTGAGGGACAAGTTCATTTTTGCCGCAATATGGTCAGTGCAGGAGGTGACAACGGCGCCCTTAGGAGTTGGCGCCACCGTTCACGATGGAGGGTTTGTTCGCTTGCGTCAATGGTCGGATTGTGCCCGCTTCGCAGGCGACTGTGAGCAGTTTTGACTTTGGTTTCCTTTACGGCGTGGGACTCTTTGAAACCCTGAGGACTTGGAAAGGGCACTTGTTTATGTTGGAACGACACTTGGTGCGGCTGGAGCAAGATTGCCGTGCCTTAGGTTGGCAGCTACCCTTTGGTAGGGAAACTTTAGCCCAGTGGCTTCAGGAGACAGTGCAAGCAAACGCTGCGTTTCTTGCAAACGGGCAAGACCTGCGCTTGCGGCTAACTGTCACGCCCGGGTTGGTGGACCCTACGAAGGGCTGGTGGGCAGTTAGCGCACAGCACCCTACGGTCGTCATCCACGCCACGCCGCTGCCACCCGATTTTGATGCTCGCCACGAACGGGGTTGGACTGCTGTGTTAGCGCCTTGGCGCCGACCGCTTTCGTTCCCTTTGTGGCAATTCAAAACGACCAACTACTTTGCCAATGTGCTTGCCCGCCAATACGCTTTGCAACAGGGGGCAGATGAAGCCCTGTGGTGCAATACGGAAGAGCGGTTAGTGGAAGGGACAGCAACCAATCTCTTCGTCGTTTACAACGGCGAACTTTGGACGCCACCACCAGAGGAAGGTTTGCTGCCCGGTATTGCACGAAGCGTGGTTTTGGAAGTGGCAGTGGCGTTGGGACTCACTGTTTGCGAGCGCCCTGTCCCTTTGGACCTTCTTCCTTGCTTGGAAGAAGCCTTCGTCACCAACGCTGTAATTGGGGTCGTCTCGTTAACAAAGGTTGGGGATCGTTTGCTTCCTTTGCGGCGGATTGCCGATGCGGTGCGCACTGCTTATTTGGAGCGAGCCACTCAGGGCAAATCGTGAAATCGCTCACTAAGGCATTTCCTCCACCCGCTCGCCCTTTTGAGCCCGCTGCAGCGTCTCCTTCACTTGCTCCCAATGGGGCGGATCAGGGATGCCAAACATTCGCCGTTTCGTTTCCAAGTAGAACAGGTAGTTTTCGTAGGTCACATCGGGCGGGCAACGATGATCCACATGGGGAATGTATCCCCCTTCTTCCACGACGGGAGCAATGCGCTTCAGCTCTTCCACGATGGCTTGCTTACCTGCAATGAGTTTGGTTTTGTCCACGCCTCCCATTAGCAGCACTTGCTTGCCGAACTTTTGACGGATGAGCACCGGGTCAGAACCTGCTCGCACCTCCAGCGGAAACATGACATTCACGCCGCCTTCCAACCAGTGAGGGATGAGTTGCAAGATATTGCCATCGCAATCCACAATCACGATGTCTATCCCGTGCCGATTTAGGAAGTCGGTGATGCGCTTGTAGCGGGGCGTCATCCACTGGCGGAAAAGTTTGGGCGAAATCATCGGTCCTTGCTTGAACGCCATGTCTTCCCAGAAGTGGGCAAAGTCTAACGGCACTTCTTCCACTGCCCGCTTGATGACAGCCAGGACGAACTCCGTCAGATACTCCATCATCTCTTCCACCCAAGCGGGCTCTTCCATGCAGGCAATAGCAATGCCCTCAAAGCCCATCCAGTCGCGCAGCCAACCGAACAAGCTGCCGCAGAAGATGCCTAATGGGTAATCGCGGTCAGCAACTTTTCGCTTCCACTCCTCCCAGTTAGCGGGGTAGCGGACGGGATCGCTTGGATCCAACCGCTTTTTGAACTCCTCCCAATCAGCGCGGGTTTTGATAGGAAATTCCAGATAGTGAGGGATAGTGCTGGTGCCGTCCTTGTAAACGCGGCTTTTCACCCCAAGATGGTCAATGACGACCCGATAGCGGTCAGTTTCTTCCAGCACTTTTGCTTCGAAGGAGGGATGGATGCCCAAGTGGATAGGCACCATAGCACGGGGAGCAAAGCCGAAAAATCGGTTCGCATCGGCTTCCGTTCGCACCCACTCTGGCAATCCTTGCTGGTGCCAAACCTGATAGGTTTCGTTCCAGTAGCCAAACTCCTCGTCTGGAACATGGTCAACAGGCTGATAGCGAAACACGCGCAACCATCGTTCTCGATGCGTCAGGGTTTGCCCCATCCTCTGCGCCTCCTCGCTGCGCATGGGGATGTGTTGTGACCCGACTACCAAGCCCTAAAGTTATCGCAGGAAGTCATCGGCTGTCACGCTGGCTCTTTGTCAGCATTTGCAGTTCAAGCAACTGCTCTATAAAAAAGGGGAACGCCCGAAGGTGCCTGCTTGGCAAGGTGGCGACCATCCCTTCGGTTGCGCGCTCAACCGTTAGTCTGGTGCCGACTCTTGCTGCAGCAACCTTCGGGCGCCGGGGGTTTGGGGGTGCCAGTGTCCACTTCAGGACGATTGCCGCAATCGTCCCCCGTTTGCCCCTTACGGCTGGTGGCAGTCCTGCCAGACCACCTCAAAGCATAACGCACCCCTTCAACGGCGTCAAGTCCCTCCGGGTCCCCAGCCCTAACGGGCAACCTAATCTTAGCGGAACGCCTCAGGGTTCGCCCTACCCTACTGACGATCTATCCCCTGCCCTTACCTTGACGGGTTCGCCTTTTTGCGCTAAACCCATTGGCGGTCAAGGGAAGCCTGCGATGGAACGAAGGGTGTTTTACAATGGAGTGGCAAAAGTGCCAAGAAGCGGTTCGGCAATTTGGTGTGGACGGTTGGTTGCTTTTTGGACAAGGGACAAAAAATCCTATCGCCAACGCCCTTGTTGACTTGCCTTACCCACCAACAAGGCGTTGGTTCTGCTTGATCCCCTCAGAAGGAGAACCTTTGTGGTTGGTGCCTCGTTTGGAACGCTCTTTGTTTGAGGGGCAACCTGGCACCCTTTTGGACTATGGTTCGCGGCAGGAGTTAGAAGAAGGGCTACGCCAACTGCTGCAAGGGTGTCAAACGGTCGCCGCCGAATACTCTCCCTACGGATCCCTTCCCGCTATCTCGCACATAGACGCAGGCACTTTAGAGTTGATCCGCAGCTGCGGGGTCACCGTTGTCTCTTCGGCAGACTTAGTTCACTGGGCATTGGGGCGAGTGGATGAGGTCGGAACAGCACTGCACCGCCAAGCCGCTCAAAAACTGCTCCAACTGAAAGACGAAGCCTTTCAGTTCATCGTGGATGCATTGATGGACGACCGAACAGTGACTGAATGGGAAGTGCAGCAGTTTCTACTTCAGCGGTTTGCTGAAGAAGGATTGGCGACTCATTACCCACCCATCGTTGCCGTGATGGGCAACAGTGCCAACCCGCACTACTTTCCAACAGCCGAACAGGCTGCTCCTATCGGTTGGGGCGATTTTGTTCTGCTGGACATTTTTGCCAAAATCAAAGACCATCCAAAAGCTGTCTACGCCGACATCACTTGGTGCGCCTACACAGGCAGCACTGTCCCACCACGCTTTGAGAAGCAATTTGCTATCGTTCGGGAAGCACGAGACGCAGCCTTAGCGTTTTTGCGGAAACAGGTGGAACAGGGCAAACCCGTGCGGGGTTACGAGGTAGACGCTGTGGCGCGTCAAGTCATCGAGCAACACGGTCGCAAGCGCGATTTTGTGCACCGAACGGGACACAGTTTGGGCACAGAAGTGCACGGGTGGGGGGTGCATTTGGACGGCTACGAAACCCACGATGACCGCCTTATCACGCCCGGCACCCTTGTAACAATAGAACCGGGGCTCTACGGTCCCGAAGTGGGCACTCGCACAGAGATCAATGTCCTCGTCCACGACCAAGCAGTGGAAGTCACTACCTTGCCGCTGCAGGAAGAGATTTTGCCTTTGCTGTAAGAGGCGGTGAAACTCATGCGCCTCGCCACAGGGCAAAGGTATGGTGTAGCACTATTCCTTGCGCTTCTGAACCTTTCGGTGTTTGGGCAGTCTCCTCATTCCCTTAGTGGTGGTCAGCTTATAGGCAAGCCTGCTCCTGATTTCACAGTTGTGGATTTGCAAGGCAGCCGTTGGTGACTATCAGAGTGGAAGGGGAAAGTGGTGATCCTCGCATTCATCGCCTTCTGGTGTGACACTTGGGAAGATGTGGCAAAAACCCTGCGCACCCTCAAAGGTTCCGTCCCTGCCTCTTCGGTGCAGTTTTTTTGCATTGCTGTTGACCCCAGTTGGAAAGAGGTTGGGATGCGACGACGAGCCCAATTCCCTTGTCCTGTTGGGGTAGATAGAGGGGGAGCAATTCGTCGCCTTTACGGCATCAAGCAGGTGCCAACCCTCTTGCTGGTGGATGCGGAAGGCATTGTGCGGCTTGGATTTGTTGGAGTGCCCAGCGTTCAAACCCTCAAGCAAACTTTGACCCAACTTGGCAACCTTTCTCAACGAAGGGGTGAAGGACCAAGGCAACCCCTACCACCCTAAGACATTGCGCACCAAAAAGTAGGCAATCAGAAGCACGGAGGCACCGACGAAGCAAAGGGCGTAATTGCGGACAAGCCCTGTTTGGGTGCGGCGAGTGATTTCTCCGAAGCGCATCGTGAACCAACCAACCCCGTTGACTACAGCATCAATGCCCCCTAAGTCAAAGCGAGCAGCCAGCCATTCTGTCACTTTGCGACCTGGGCGGGTGATCAACAAAGCGTAAAGTTCATCCACGAAGTATTTACCTGCAACCAACCGATAGAGCCAGGGGAAAATGCGCGCCAGCCGCCAGAGGGACCCGGGCGCCCAAGAGTAAGCCAATCCAGCCACAAGCACACCCAACATAGCAGCCCCTAACGACCAGATCATGGACAAGACGGCTTTTTGAATTTCCTTTGGACCCGTCGGTTCGTGGGGCATACCAAGGGTGACTTGCAAGTAGGTAGGAAAGGCGTTCCAACCGCTGAACAAAAAGTTCGGCACCCACAAGGCACTCACCACAACAGTCCCGATAGCGAGGAAGATCATAGGGATGGTCATGATAGGGGGGCTCTCATGAGCATGCTCATACCGCTCTCGGTCACGCGGTTCGCCATTAAAAACCTTGATGCCCAATCGGGTGATGTAGAAACCGGTGAGGGCTGCTGTCGCTAACCCAATCACCCAAAGGGTCATTTGCTTCTCTTCTGCAGCATGCAGGATAAAGTCTTTGCTGAGCAACCCGCTGGGCAAGATACCCGCTAATGCTCCCGCACCGAGGAAGAAAGTCCAATAGGTGGTCGGCATCTTTCGCTTTAACCCACCCATGCGTCGGATGTCCAACACATCGTGCATGGCGTGCATCACGGACCCTGCGCACAAAAACAGCAACGCTTTGAAAAAGGCATGGGTGACGAGGTGGTAGATGCCTGCGGTGTAAGCCCCCAAGCCGCAAGCGAGGAACATGTAACCTAACTGGCTGATAGTGGAGTAAGCGAGGACCCGTTTGATATCGTTTTCTGTGCACCCCATTGTAGCGGCGAAAGCAGCCGTGAAGGCACCAATAACGGCAACGACCAGTAAAGCGATGGGCGCTTGCTCGAAAAGGAAGTGCAGTCGAGCCACCATGTAAACACCAGCAGTTACCATCGTGGCAGCGTGGATCAGGGCGCTGACCGGCGTAGGACCCTCCATCGCGTCTGGAAGCCAGACATACAAGGGAAACTGGGCTGACTTTCCTGCAGCCCCCATAAAAAGCCCCAAGCAAATCAGAGTGCCCAAACTCAGCCCGATAGCTGTGGGCTTGTGGAGAGCGTCTCCTGCAGCGATCTTCTCTCCCCACCAAGGGGTAAGCATTTCGTTGCTATGGATGGCGTGAGCAAGATCGCCAAAGTCTGTCGTGCCAAAAAGGGCTAACAAACCCAAGGTCGCTACCAAAAAGCCAAAGTCTCCGAAACGGGTGACGATGAAGGCTTTCCGTCCTGCCTCCGCTGCCCGCTCCCGCGTAAACCAGAAGCTGATTAACTGGAATGAGCACAACCCCACCCCTTCCCAACCAATGAACATCGTCACTAAGTTACCCGCCAACACTAAAAGCAGCATGAAAAACACAAACAGGTTAAGCAACGCAAAGTAGCGGCTGAATTCCTCGTCGTGCGCCATGTAGCCCACAGAGTAAACATGGATCAGGAAACTAACACCTGAAACAGTTAGCGCCATGACGATGGCAAGGGGATCTATGAGGAGCAGGAAGGGCACTTTGACTGGACCTGCTTCCAACCAAGGAAATACCTGCACTTGGATGGACTGGTGATAGGGAGGCAAGGAAAGGTTCATTGCCAAGAGGTAAAGGGAAGCCAAGAATGCCCCCGCAATGGCGAAGCAAGCGACGGCGCCGACGACAGGCCTTGGAAGCCGTCGCCCCCACAACCCATTAATGAGGAACCCCGCAAGGGGAAAAGCAAGGACGAACAGCACAGGCGTCCAGTCCTCAATAGAGCCTTTGATCGCTTGCCAAGCAACTGTGCCGTGGGCTTCCATGCTCCTCTCCTTCCTTTCTGCCCTCCTCAGAGTGGGTATTGGTTGTGACTATCCTCGCAGCAAGTTGAATTGGTCTACATCCACAGTGCGTTTGAGCCGGAACAGAGCGACGATGATGGCTAACCCAACAGCGACCTCCGCTGCTGCTAAGGTCATGGTAAAAAAGACAACGATTTGCCCGTCTAAGTTCCCGTGAGCGTAGGAGAAGGCAACCAAAGCGATGTTGGCAGCATTCAGCATTAACTCCACGCTCATGAACATCACGATAATGTTTCGGCGAATGAGCACCCCTAAAGCGCCCAGACTAAACAAGATAGCGCTTAGCCACAGCACCCAAGGGGTTGGGATTCCTCCGTCCAATTCAAGCTCCCTCCTTCGGTCGCTTTGCCATCACGACGACCCCTATCATGGCAATGAGCAAGATCAACGAAGCGATTTCAAAGGCAAGCAAGTGTTTGGTGAACAGGGCTCGCGCCAAGTCGGTGATCGGGGTGAGGGCGAAAGGGTTAGTCGGTGACCGCAAAAGGGCAGCAGCTCCCCCAACCGTCACCAAACCAATCGCTAACAAAATGGTGACCAACATTCCCCATGTCTGTTGGGTAGGCAGGGGATCAGTCCCGAATTCGTCCCGTCGCAAGTTGAGCAGCATGATGATGAACAAAAAGAGCACCATGATGGCGCCCGCATACACGATGATTTGCACGATCGCAAGAAATTCAGCGCCCAGTAGCAAGTAAACGATCGCTACACAAAAAAGGGTGCCAACGAGGAACAACGCGCTGTGGACTGGGTTGGGTGCTGCCAACATCCCAATCGCACCTGCCACAGCCCCCAACGCCACCAACAAGAACAACACCTTCAACCACATCTCTTTGCTCGCCTCCAACAAAGGTTTTGTATCCCTTATTTCGATGCTGTCGCAGATCTCTTCAGGCAAAAGCAAGTTCGTTCGGCGTTGAGCAACTCCCTTAGCGGACACTTGTAGCGGCTTGGGGTTCAGCAACAAAAACTAAACAACCGTTTCGCCTTAAGTGTAGCACAATCCGAGAGGATGAAACGCCAAACTTTTAGTAACGACTTGGACAGGTGAGGTTTAATGGCTTTTGCTAAGGGGTGATCTACGGTGACGCCGACGAAAACGGTGCGATGCCCTCAATGCGGACGAGAAAATCGGCAGGGGGCTAAGTTTTGTTCGGGATGCGGTGCCTCCTTGTCCCAGCCGCAAGAAATGCCTTCACTACCTCCTTCAGAGGCAAAACCTACCGCTCCTCCAATCGCTATCAAAGAGGCGAAAGAAGCCGCCAATCAACTGTGGGAACTTGTCAAGACAGTCGTTACTGTTGGGGGGCGAACGGCTTGGCGCGAACTGGCTGACCCAGAACCAGCGGTAGAAGGGACTGTGGTAGAACGGCTGAAAGTAGAAGCGATCACACCACCTTCTGAACCTGCTTTTTGGGGCTTTTTAGGGGCCGTTGTTGTGCTCTTAGTGTTTGCTTTGAGCGGGGCTTGGTTGGCTCCCCTTATTGCTGCAAGCACCACCTTGGTGCTCTCTTGGCTGAAATGGCGACGCCCCTACTTCAGCCCTTTGGGGTGGAAGAGCCTCGTCGCCCTCTTTGGGAAACCCGCTCAAGTGTCCAGTTGGCACCTAAAATTGCTCACCTCGAAAGGGGAAACCGAAGTCGTCATCCTCGGCGAAACCACAGGGGACGAAATGGCAGAAGGCGATCGAGTGCGCATCTGGGGAATTTTTGATGACAAGCGTCAAACGCGGTTGCGGGCTTGGAAAGTGCAAGTTTTGGACTCCGCCGGACAACCCAAAGGGCGACCTTTGATCGCTCCCCGCCTCTTCCCTTTGATCCCAACCCTGTTCTTTCTTTCCTTGGGCATGTTCCTTTTGGCACTCTTAGCCTCCTTGCGTTGACCCTATGCGCGGTAGTATGAACAACGGGTGTTCCCCATGCGTCAAGCTTTTGGGCAACTCCACACAGTAGAGGAGCGTGAGATGATGGGTCGCAAGTCTTTTTGGTGGAAGGGATTGTTGGGTTTGATCACCATTGCTGGATTGGGGGTGGCTACTCAGATGGAGCAAGACGGGATGACGAAGCGGGTGGTGCTTCAACCACAAAAGGTGCTCCACCGTGTGGATGAGAAAGTTTACGGGCACTTCTTGGAGCACATTTATCATTCAGTTCACGGTGGTTTGTGGGGCGAGATGGTGTGGAACCGAAGTTTTGAAGAGATGCCGCCAATGGGACTGTGGCGCCGCGTGGGCAACGAGGTGGCACAGGAAACTATCCGCCCCGATGTCCGATTGGTCTTCGGCGATCCTAATTGGAGCAACTACGAGTTCTCTCTGGAAGCGCAGAAAATGGGTGGACAAGAAGGTTTCTTGGTTCTCTTCCGAGTTCGGGATCGCCAAGGTTACTACTGGCTCAACTTAGGTGGATGGGGCAACACTGCCCACGGCATAGAGCGAAGCGAACGAGGACGACGCCAACGCATCGCCACCGCTCAACAAAGCAGCCGCATAGAAGAAGGGCGCTGGTATCGCATCCGCGTCCGGTGTGAAGGGCGGCGCATTCAGGCGTGGTTGGATGACCAGTTGCTCATTGACTTTGAAGATAACGATCCTTCTGCCCCCTTGAGTGGTCGGGTAGGAATCGGCACTTGGATGACCAAAGCCCGCTTCCGCAACTTGAAGGTCACCGCTTTGGATGGCACTGTCCTTTGGGAAGGATTGCCCGATGTCCCCCCTTATGCTACTCCTCGCCATTGGCGAGGATTTGGCACTGGCGAAATCACGGTAACGGATGAGAACCCGCTCAACAGCGAATACTGCCTGTTCTTGAGTTGTCAAGAGGGAGAAGTTGGCGTCCGACAATTTCCCCTCTACTTCCGTGCGGGCGAACGCTACCAAGGTTCTTTGTGGGTGCGTGGGGAAGCACCTAATGGACTTGTGGTGCGGGTGCGTGAGGGCGAAAAGGTGTTGGTGGAACTGAAATTGCCTGCCCCGTCGGAAAAGTGGCAGGAGTTCCCAATTGCGTTTATCCCTAACGAAACTGCCACCAACGGCGCCTTGGAAATTGCTGCTTTGGCACCAGCACGCGTGTGGATAGATCAAGTGAGCCTAATGACAGAAAGCAGTTTGAAGGTTGGCGGTTTCCGTCCTGACTTGTTGGAAGCCCTCAAGGGATTGCGCCCACCAGTGATTCGCTGGCCAGGTGGCTACTTTGCATCCATTTACCATTGGAAAGATGGGATCGGACCACAACATCAGCGCCGTGTGGCGCGCCGCCCCTCGTGGGACGATTTGGATGTGAACGCGTTCGGCACCGACGAGTTTATTCGGTTGTGCCGAGCCGTTGGCGCCGAACCTATCTTGGTCATCAACATCGGCGTGCCCTATCCACCTGAAGAGAAAGAGCAGTTCTTGCAAGACGCTGTAGACTGGGTGGAGTATTGCAACGGACCCGCAACCTCCCGCTGGGGTAGCGTCCGTGCCGCTAACGGTCACCCTGAACCCTACAATGTCAAATTCTGGGAGATTGATAACGAAACTTGGATCTTCGGCATGTCACCCGAAGCGTATGCCGAAGAAATCAAGCGCTTCGTGCCCGCTATGAAAAAGGTAGACCCGAACATCAAAATCATCGCCTGCGGAAGTGGTGGGATGGGACCGGGCGCGTTGCGTTGGAACCAAGTAGTGATTGAGCGGTGTGCGGAGTTGATTGACTACATCAGCATCCACCACTACGAAGACCCAAACCGCTTTGCTGAAGGACCAGCAGCCTACGAACGGTTCTTCCGCGAAACGGCAAAGTTTATTGCCAATTCCCGCAACCCAAACATCAAGATCTTCGTGTCAGAATGGAACGCTCAGAGCACTGATTGGCGGACGGGCTTGTATGCAGCAGGCTTGCTAAACGCGTTTGAACGCTGTGGCGACTTCGTGGAGATTGGCAGCCCTGCACTGTTGATGCGCCACTGGTGGTCAGGAGTGTTGCCCGATGGACGACGGGAGTGGGACAACGCGTTCATCAACTTTGACCATTACCGATGGTTCCCTGCCCCCAACTATGTGGTGATGCAACTGTGGCGCGAGCACTACGCCCCCAACTTCATCGCAATGGAGGGTGATTTGGAGCCCCTTAATGCCGTCGCCACCAAATCGGAAGACGGCAAAACCATCTACTTCAAAGTAGTCAACCCATCTCGCGAAGCCGCTTCGGTAGAACTACGCCTTGCCGATGGCTCAACAGTGCAGGCGGCATCCATGAAGTTAATCAACCCGGGCGATTTGTTTGCCCGTAACACTCTGACCGAACCCAACCGCATCCGCGCTGAAGCCATTTCCGTGCAGCATGAGAGCAACCTTGTTCGGTTCTCCTTGCCTCCTTTGTCGGCAGGTGTGGTCACCATAAGGGTTCGGGATTGAAACTCGGCAACCATGCAAGGGAGTCGTTAGCAACCGAAGAGCAAGCTTTGGGCAGAAGCAACTTTACGGTAGCAAACGAACAGGTGATTAGGGGTGCAGCAAGAAGTGCGGGAGCACCTTGCTGTGCCCTTAAAAGCCTCAAAAGTAGCAGTTTGCTACCTCTTGCCACTGCTGCCTTCTGTTGCAACTTCCTCTCCCTGTCGCCCTCCTCTTGTGTGTGCAGTGACAGACGATGATAGACTTTTCCATCGGCGTCGCTGAGTCACTTATGAAGGAGGGATGTCGGATGCGGAAGGCGATTTGTCTGGGCAGCGTTGTGCCCAAGTGGGGACTGGAGCAGCGCATTGCGTTGATCAAGGAGGCAGGGTTTGAGGGGTTTGAATCGCACCACCCCGCTACCGAAGACGAAGCCCGCCAAGTCAAAGCCCTTGCTGAGAAGTATGGGTTGGTCGTCCATAGCCTTATGGGAGGCACTCACTGGCAGTTCCCTCTCTCTGCTCCCGACCCCGAGACCCGAAAGAAAGCCGTTGAAGGTGTGGAGCAAGCGTTGAATTTTGCTGCTATCATGGGCGCTGAAGGGGTCTTGGTCGTCCCCGCTGTGGTGAATGAGGCAACGGACTACAAAACTGCGTGGGATTTGTCCATGCAATCCCTCCGTCAACTCTTACCTATCGCCAAACGGTTGGGGGTGCAAATGTGGATTGAGAATGTGTGGAACCGCTTCTTGCTTTCCCCACTGGAGTTCGCTGCTTACATTGACGAGTTGAACGATGCCAGCAACTCCGACGGCGACGGTTTGGTGGGCGCTTACTTTGATGTCGGCAATATCCTTGCTTACGGCTTCCCGCAACAATGGATTCGGCTCTTGGGCAACCGCATCAAGCGAATCCATGTCAAGGATTTTCGGGTTGGAGAGCACCGCTTCGTCTACTTGCTCCAAGGAGATGTGAACTGGCGAGAAGTGATGGCAGCGCTGCGGGAAATCGGCTACGACGGTTGGATCACCGCTGAGTTGCCACCTTACCCATACGCCCCTGACCAGATGGTGCGTGACACGGCTCAACACATGGATCGCATCATTGCAGGGCAAGTTTGACTTGACGATGGCAACCCTTTAGAAGCGGCAAGGGAGAGCATTGGAGGGCGTTTCTCCTAAGGCGCTGAAAATTTTCTGGAGGGTGAACCTCTTGATGAGCTGGGCTACTGTTCTTCTTTTGGTTCGTTAGGCAACAAGGCTTGCAGGCTCCTGCTTTGAGCCACCAACTTTTGAACGGTTACTCCCAAGCTTGCTTGTTGACGCCTTCCCAACCCGTGCCAAAATGAAGCAGTGACCTAAAGCGTTCCATCAAATCCGGCAACGGACCAATGGAGGTGCAATCAGCAAATGACGGAAGCAACACCCATGGTAGAAGTGCATCCCGGGCTGCGACCGCTACCTGAGCGAGTGGGACGCATTGTGCAAATTATGGGCGTTGTCGTGGATGTGCAATTCCCTGATGGGAAAGTTCCTGAAGTCATGAACGCTTTGATCGTTGCCGATGATAGCCGCAACCCACCTCTGGTGTTAGAGGTGCAACAGCACTTGGGCGACGATATCGTGCGCACTGTTGCTATGGACTTCACCGACGGATTGCGTCGCGGGATGCTCGTTTACGATACAGGTGGTCCCATCCGCGTCCCCGTCGGCGAAAAAACCTTAGGACGCCTCTTCGATGTCTGCGGCAACCCCATTGACGAACTGGGTCCGGTAGAAGGCGATGAGTATTGGCCCATCCATCGCCCTGCTCCATCCTTTGAAGAGCAAGGCACGGTGTCCGAGCAGTTGGAAACAGGCATCAAAGTCATGGACTTGCT
>VAPR01000260.1_pt1 | contig 37256 bp, 42 predicted proteins | sample 3380701 | NCBI WGS metagenome assembly VAPR01 (sample SAMN11536904, study PRJNA540576) | hot springs metagenome | isolation source: hot spring wet sediment | place: Spain: Lobios | collected 2014-01
GAGGATAAGACGAAGAGGAACCTTACAGTACTTGAGGTATCCAAGGATGATAGGTATGGTGTTGATGCAGAGAAGGGCATAATATACGATGCAGATGGGAGAGGGCATAGAGTGAGTATAAGATGGTACTTCCCAAAGGATAGGTTCAGGCTTGATGATGTGCTTGATGTAGCAAAGGGCATAGAGGAGTTCTATAGAAGGCTGAGAGAAGAGACGTGTCCTGATTGATTGATTAATGATGGTTATTCTTATCCTATACTACATCATCCTATCTGATGGTTAGTATATGCATTATCCCTATAGATCAGTGTACCATCTGGCCAGATGCTATTAGCATTATATTGATAATGATGATGAGTATAACTGCAATTACACCTGCTAGCCTTGTATAATACGTTACAATACCCATCCTTGATATCAGCACTACTAATGGTATTACTACAAATGGTAGGAGTAGTGATAGTACTACCTGTGAGTAAACAAGTATATCTATAGTCTTTATTCCTATGGATAAGGCTATAAGCAATGGTACCATGTTGATCATCCTTACAACCAACCTTACCTTCCACTGTGTTATACCCTTACCCCTTATGCTCTCAAATACCTTCTGTCCTGTAACCACACTTACCAGCGATGATGATATGCCAGATGCTAGTAGTGCTATACCAAACGCATGTGCAGCAAGTGAACCATAGAGTGGGATGAGCGTATTGTATGCTTCAGTCATATCCACAACCTCTATATCCTTTGTATAGAATGCACCATATGCTGCTATCTGAAGTGATGCATTTATCATAGCTGCTACTGCTAGATACACTATGGTCTCCCTTGTATGCCTCTTGACCTTCTCCCTCATCCCATTCCACCTCTCAGCAGTAAGATATCCATGGAGGATGAGGGCATGGGGCATCACAGTTGCACCAAGTATGCTTGCTGCTAAGAACACCTTCCCCTCATCAAGTGTTATGCTTACGCTCTTCTCAAGCACTACACTAGGTTCTGGAGCAATTATGTAGAGTTGCACAACGTAACTCAACCCTATTATAACGACAAGTAATCCTATCAGGAGTTCAAGCCTACCTCTCTTCTCAGATGCTAGAAGAAGTATAAGCACATCAATCACTGCTAAACCTGCTGCTACATGCAATGGTATGGCAAAGAGCAGATGGAGCCCCAATGCTATGCCTAGGAACTCAGCCATATCAGTTGCTATAATCACTGCAATCAAGGGTATGGAGTATGCTATCATAGCATATCTACTGCTTAACCTAGATAGGGTTAGATCAACCAACGATCTACCAGCAACTATTCCAAGCTTTCCAGAGAGGTACTGTAGCAGCATAGCTACTGCACTTGCCATCCATACAACCCATAGCAGATCCAACCCATGGAGAGAGCCAGAGGCTATGTTGCTCCCAAAGTTCCCAGGATCCATATACGCTACGCTGACGATGGTAGCAGGACCAAAGAGCCTTAGCAAGCGTAGCAGCCTCACATATGATGGTAATAATTTAGACTATTTTAACTTTCTTAGATTAGACTAACTTATATGATATAAAGGTTTTTAGGTAAGTGCGTTGCAATTAATGCAATGTCCTCACTACTAGAAGATAAGGTGTATGCTGTACTCTCAGAGACAACTAAGCGTGGCGTATACCCTCTCCATGGATACAAGTATGGTCTATACAGGATACCAGTGGATCTAACAAGCAAGGAGGATATACAGAGCGTTGTATCATCCCTTAGCAGTATCTTCAAGGTTGATGTTTATGCTGATAGGATCTACGTTACGTATAGGTGGAAGGAGCAGGATGTAACGCCTGTAAAGCCAGAGGAGTGGAAGGAGGTTGAGTTAGAGGTTACTGTTGAGATAGTTACTGGTGAGGTTATTGATATAATATATCAGGTTAAGCCCCTTGACTACTTCCCAGATGCTTACTGGGTAAAGAATTACAGGGTAAAGGCAGATAACAATGCAAAGATGGTTATAGATACCATACTGAGGAGCACGATCATAGGGGAGAAGCTGGTTAAGGACTGGGTGAAGAGGTACAAGATGGATGAGCAGACTGCTAGGAGGAGGCTTGAGGGTCTTACTCCATTGGCAAGATCTATGGAAGTTGCACCTCTAGCAGTTCAGCAGACGGTGCAGCAGGTTGCAGCACAGCAAGTACAACAACAGCAACAGGCGGCAACAGCAACAGCAGCAACAACACAGGTACAAGCAAAACCAACTGCAAAGCCTGCTGCTTCAACTGCAGCAGGAGCAGGAGCTGGAGGAGCACATGCAGGAAAGGGTATAGATCCAAACTTCACCAAGAATAGGCAGGTTGCTGGTGAGCATGCTGGTCATGCTGTATGGGGTCCCGTGAACCCTCCACAACTGCTAGGCATACATGGTACTTACGTTGCTGTTGACTTTGATATATGCGTTGCAGATGGTGCATGCATTGAGGCATGTCCTGTCAATGTGTATGAGTGGTTTGAGACGCCTGGACATCCAGCATCTGAGAAGAAGGCAGATCCTGCAAGGGAGGCTGACTGCATATTCTGCCTTGCATGCGAGACTGTATGCCCTCCAATGGCCATAAAGATAACCAAGAGATCTTAAAAGATGGTCTATACAGATGATTTTTATCAATTAACATTATAAATATAGGTTATCTTTTCCCCAATCTCTTTAATAATTTTTGGAGTATTACTTATATTGTTATTCCACATGAGCATTAGGCGTGATAGAATACCTTGCATATGTGATATTTGTTACAGTTTCGTGGATGATGAGTATATATGGTTTCAACTTCTACTATCTATTCTTCCGTTCACTTAACAATAAGAATAGTAAACAGTTGATCATTAAGAATAGTAATAGTAGTAATGGTTACAATGGTGATTGCAATGGCAATGGAGATGGAAAAGGCAGTGGCGAGGAGGTATTAAACCAAAACTACAACCACACCTACGACTACGATCTAAACCCTCCATACGTAACCATACAGCTACCAATCTACAATGAGAAGTATGTTGCTGAGAGGCTCATAAAGGCAGTATGCAAGATGGACTATCCCAAGGATAGAATGCAGATACAGGTTCTTGATGATTCTACAGATGAGACTAGAGAGATATGTGCTGAGCTTGTAGAGTACTACAAGGCAAGAGGGTATAGGATAGAACATATATGGAGAAGGAATAGGGCAGGTTACAAAGCAGGTGCACTCAAGGAAGGGTTGAAGAAGGCAGATGGTGAGTTTATAGCAATATTTGATGCTGATTTTGTACCTCCTCCATGGTTCCTAAAGCGTGTAATACCATACTTCGCTGACAAGAGGATTGGATTGGTGCAGTGCAAATGGGGGCATCTGAATGAGGATTACTCTACACTAACACAAGCACAGGCATTGAGCCTTGACTTCCACTTCACTGTTGAGCAGAAGGCTAAGAGCCTAACACACCTCTTCATGAACTTCAATGGTACAGCAGGGGTGTGGAGGAGATCATGTATAGATGATAGTGGGGGATGGCATGTTGGTACACTGGTAGAGGATCTTGATCTAAGTTATAGGGCACAGATGAAGGGATGGAAGTGCGTATACCTTGATGATGTAGTTATAAATGCTGAGCTCCCAGTGCAGATAAATGCTGCAAAGAGGCAGCAGTATAGATGGGCCAAAGGTTCTATACAGTGTGCAATTAAACTTCTGGACAAGATAATCTTGAGCAAGCATCTCTCAATAGATACAAAGATTCAAGCATTCATACAACTTACAAGGCATGTTGTTCATCCATTACTGCTTATACAGTTCCTCCTCCTCCCACTCCTCCTTGCAATGAACTACAACATCTACCCTATACAGAGTGCTCCATTATCTCCCTTGATAGCATATGCCATACTTGGTCCAGGGTTCTACATGTACGTTATAAGGAGGCTCTGGCCAGATAGATGGTTCTCAAGGGTTAAGGCTTACTTCTTCCTCATCCTCTTCTTCACAGGCATATCTGTAAGCAATACAATAGCAGTATTTGATGCTCTACTTGGGAGTAGATCTGAGTTCCATAGGACACCAAAGTTTGGTATAGTGAAGAAATGGGAGGATTGGAGGGGCAAAGATTACGTTCTTCCATTCACCAAGACAACACTGCTGGAGATATTCTTTGCTGGCTATGGTATAGTTGGCATATTCATCTCTATATTCAATGGTAATGCTGTATATGCACCATTGCTTGCACTCCAGACATCTGGCTTCATATACATAGCAGCATTGAGTATATCACACTCAATATTTAATAACAGGGGTAGGGTTGATAATGGTGCTGGAGGTAGGGTAAGGGATGAGTCTAGCATCAACATCAAGGTCGATTATAGTTATGTTGGGAGGATTGAGAAAGGAAGAGAGGGAGGTAAGGATAAAAGTAATGGCAAGGGTAGAGATAAGGAAAGGGAGATTGAGGCGGGGGTTGGTTATAGTATGAAGCACTATAAGCTTGTGCTTGGAGGCATACTAGCACTCCTTATGTTTGGTGTTGTAATGGCATACATAGGCTATGCATCCAGCGTATACCCCCTAGAGAAGGCTAGAGGTTACATAGCTGTAGCGGTAACCTCAAACTCTCCAACAACAATGCTGGAGTATGTGCTTGAGATAGAGCAGTTGGTACCAGAGAATGGAAATCCAGTATGGGTATTCCCTACTCCAAAGACAGACTTTGGGATGATGCATAAGAGCCTTGATGAGATCAAGGAGAGGTTGAGGGTTATAGCTACACTGCCTAGAGATAGCGAGGCATTCAACACTGGCATGAGTGATGTTAGAGGTCAACTAGCACAACTTGAGGATAACATAAGGGAGGCTGTACCATACGTGTATGTGAGCTTCCAGAACGTTGTGCTTAGTGCTATTTGGATAACAGTTATACTTGCAATATTCACGCTCATGAAGAGGGGCAAGGCTAGGATAGAGAGGTTCGAGGATGTTGAGAGTGAGAGGGTTGGTAATAATAACAACTAATGATCACTTCATTCTATATTGATATACTCTATCTTGATGTTGATGTTGCTAACCCTAAACCTTGTATCTGCAGTAACTATTGTTGCATTGAACTTCTTTGCCAATGCTATCATATACGCATAGACCATTGGCATGCTAGGGTTTGAGGCCTTTATCCTACCAGCATCCCTTATCAACTCAAAGTCAACATTGATGAGCCTTATGTTTGAGTTCTTTATTGCTTCTAGCCTGCTACTTGCTACAGTGTAACCAAAGTACTCCACCATCTTCTGGAACAACTCTACCAGCATGGGTTCAAGTATATAGCCATAGGCATGCTCCTCTATGATGTTCTCTACCACAGTCTTTGCATCCTCATTGCCTATGAAGTAGAGGAGGAGTACTGTAGGATCTATTATGTATGCTTGTGAACTCATAACCATACCCATAACTCATATGCACCCCATCAACCCATAATACCTTGCTATCCGTATAATCTTTGGTAATCTACTAGCATCAACCATACCATTACTAATAGCAGGATGAGGGATCAAGTTATCATCATCCTCCTACCCTCTAGTATCTCCTTAAGCATACGCATAACGACATCTCTATTCTCCTTATCTATACCAAACATGCCTCTCAGCGATACTAGAGGTATAAGCCTTATCCCATCCTCACCATCTATGAACTTCATCTTTGAGCCCTTGGTTATCCCATACTTACGCCTCAATGGGATGGGTATTGATATGGTACCAAGTTTGGTAACTGTATGTATATACTCCCTCTCTTCTCTCTTGCCTTCTCTAACCTCTCCTCTATCCTCTTCCACATCTTCACCCTTACTAGCCTCCTCCTCTTCCCTCTCATCACTCACATACCTTGTTATATCATCATCCATATTATTAGCCATGATATAATAAATTGTTGTTCCATATTAATAATCTTTTTATTAATAAAAGATACTTACTTATTCTGGGGTATAGTTGAATAGCCCTCCAGCATCTACTATCCTCTTTATCAGAGGAGGGAATGGTTTCATCGCGTATACCTTACCCTTGCTAATATTCCTCACCTCATTCCTCTCAATATCTATCTCCAACTCATCACCATCCTCTATCCCATTGTATGCATCCTCACCTATCTCTATTGGAAGAAGATAGGCACCATCTACAGCATTCCTATAGAATATCCTTGCAAATGATAGTGCAAGGACAGCACTTATACCAGCATAGCTCAATGCTATAGGTGCATGCTCCCTGCTTGAACCACAGCCAAAGTTCCTCCCAGCAAGTATAAAGTCTCCCTTCTTTACCTTCTTCACAAACTCCCTGTCAAGACCTTCCATAGCATGCTTTGCAAGCTCGTTATGGTCCATTATCTTTAGGTATGGCCCAGGTATTATAACATCTGTATCTATGTTATCCCTAGCGTATTTGTGCACCCTGCCCCTCATCATGCATCATCACCACACATAACTACTACCATCACCACCTTCATCCATCAACAACATCTCTAGGATCTGTTATCCTCCCTGTTACTGCTGATGCAGCAACAACCTTTGGAGATGCTAGATACGTCTTAGACTCAACATGGCCCATCCTGCCTGGGAAGTTCCTATTGGTAGTACTCACACATACCTCATCCTTTGCCAATACACCCATGTGTGCACCACAGCATGCACCACAGGTTGGTGGACCTATAACTGCTCCAGCCTCAAGGAATATGCTCAGCAAACCATCGTTCAATGCCTTCATGTATATGCTCTGTGATGCTGGTAGCACTTCAAGCCTAACCTTTGCCTTCCTACCCTTGAGGATCCTTGCTGCCTCTAGCAGGTCTGTGTACTTTGCCCCTGTACATGAGCCTATATACGCTCTATCTATCTCTACGCTATTCAACTCCCTAGCATATGCTATGTTTGCTGGAGAGTATGGCTTTGCAACTATAGGCTCGAGTTTATCAACCTCGTAGGTGAATACCTCCTCATACTCTGCATCATCATCACCCTTCAAAACCTTGAACGGTCTATCTGTTCTCTCCTTCACGTATGCTATAGTCCTCTCATCTGGCTCTATTATGCCATTCTTTGCACCAGCCTCTGTAGTCATATTGGTCAAGGTGAAGCGCTCATCCATTGGCATCTCTGCTACTGCAGAGCCTGCAAACTGCATAGCCTTGTAGTTTGCAACATCAGTACCACTATCACCTATTATCTTAAGGATGATATCCTTGGCCATTATATAGGTAGGGATATGGCCCTCTAGCCTAAAGAGCAGGGTCTCTGGTACCCTGAACCATATCTTGCCGTGAATGAGCACATAAGCTATATCTGTATGCCCCATACCGGTAGCAAAGCATCCTAGTGCACCTGTTGTATTTGTATGGGAGTCACCTCCAACATACACCTCTCCTGGTAGCACCATGGCCTCCTCGTGTGAGAGTGTATGGCATATACCATACTGCCCCAACCCATATCTGAAGTGCTTCTTTATACCAAACCTCTCACTCATCCTCTCTAGCGTGATTATATTCTCTGCTGCTATCTTATCTACTGCAGGTACAAAGTGATCCTCTGCGATCCAGACTCTATCAGGGTCCCATACCCTCTCTACCCTCTTCCCCTTCCTCTCAAGTTCTCTCAGCACCATCATAACCCCAGGACCAGAGACATCATGAACCATCACCTTATCAACACTTGCAAATACAACATCCCCTGCTGTAACCCTCTCTCTATTGGATGCTCTAGCAAGTATCTTCTCAGTTATGGTCATCCCACACATAGCAGATGCTTATAGGATAAGCCATTAATAATGTTTTTGAGATCTAACATGTATGAAGGTTATAGGGATAAGGGTTAAGCCTAGGCACGAGAGGTTTGATCTCTTCAAGGTTATGGTAGATAGTATAAGAGCATGCAATGAGCATGTAGAGGATGATGATATAATAGTTGTATCTAGCAAGTTCGCTGCTATGAGCCAAGGTAGGGTTATAGATATGAACAGTGTTGTGCCAGCAAAGGATGCATATGCCATATCCTCAATGCATAACATGGATGCAAGGATGGCTGAGTTGGTGCTTAGGGAGGCTGATCATATATTCAGTGGTGTCCCAGGGTTCCTGCTAACTGTTAAGGATGGTATGCTTGCTCCAAATGCTGGGATAGATAGATCAAATGTTATGCATGGGCTATCCATACTCTACCCTGTCGATGCGTTCAGGGTAGCAGATATGCTAAGGGATAAGTTCCTCATCCATGAGGGGAGGAGAGTAGGGATAGTGATAGCAGATAGTAGGCTGATGCCAACAAGGATAGGCACATCTGGAGTAGCACTAGCAGTATCTGGATTTGAACCTGTGAAGGATAGAAGGGGTAGCAAGGATCTGTTTGGGAATGTTATGCGTGTTACACTTCATGCTATAGCAGACTGCATAGCATCTGCAGCAAACTTGGTTATGGGGGAGACTGATGAGTCTACACCAGTAGCAATAGTAAGAGGGTTAAATGTTAGGATGGATCAGAGGAGTTATGATTGGAGTGATCTTGCTATAGAGTATGAGCAGTGTATATATGTTAGAGGACTCAGCATGCATGGAAGTAAATTAGTTAGTTAGGCAGTTAGGTAGGTAAGATATCCCAAGATATAACGCTTGTCCATTCACAATCATGGTTGCACACTCATCCTATCCTATATCCTTGGCATATCCCAGCCCCATCTCTGCCTATCCCTCTCCTCCTTCCCTGCTCCTATACCTACATTGAATTGAGCATCCTTGTACTTTTCAAGTTCTAGCAGCCTTGTGAGTTCAGCCTTCAATTCTAGCATATTCCTACTCTGAATGTAGAGTGTTGCAGGTCCTGTAACATCAATGCCAAGACCCTCTCCCCCTAGTAGCAAAGTCTTCATACCTCCTATCTTCACAACCTTGTACTCTGCTGTAGCATTCATAGCAACTAGATGGTAGTTATCTACAACAATCCTCTCCCCATCCTTTAACTCCTTCTTGAATAAACTGCCATATGTGTTAACGAAGACCAATCCATTCCCATCTACCTTGAGCATAAAGAGTTCTGTACCAAACAATCCCTTTACCATGCCTTGGAACTTTGTATCTAGCGAGAGATTGCCTATGGATGCTAAATATGCCCTAGACTGTACTATGTAACTACCATCTACATGTATACCCTCTATATCCCCTATCATTGGACCAGCAAAGCCTAACATACATCTACCATTTGCTATGTAATCATTCAAGAAGAACGACTCCCCTCCAAGGATTGTGCTCTTAACCCTGCTTAGCAATCCCTGCTCCTTTATCTTGGTGCTTGTCTTAACCTCAACATCACCCTGCATGTACACTAGGGCACCAGGCTCTGCTGTTATAACCTCTCCTCTATCCATAACAACCTCCAGCATGCCTAAGGGGTTCTTGCTTACCTTCCACTCCATTTCCCAATCTATTAGAAGATACTGAGTAATAAGTAGATATAAACCATACGTTACTACTACTATTATTAGCATTAGTTATTGATCAATCAGATAAGGGATGACGGGCCCGGTGGGCTTCGATCCCACGACCTAGGGCTATTTACTGTACTAATAAAGCAAAGCAACCGCAAGCCCTCGCCATATCCTGACTAGGCCACGGGCCCTTCATACCACATCAGCAGCATGCTTTTAATTTATAGTTATAGAACTGTCTTTATTACCAATAATCTGTTATCTATCTACATTATTGTTAGCAGGAGAAGGTTTTAATCCCTATGCTAAGAAGATGATCTGTTGAGGTTTGAACTACCAAGAGGGATGAGGGATATTGAGGATGAGGAGTACATGCTTATAGAGCATGCTAGAGATAGGTTCATAGAGAGTGCAAGGCTCTTCAACTTCTCCATGGTTGAACCATCGCCTATAGAACTACTCTCTACACTAGAGGCAAAGAGTGGGCCTATGATAGCAGATGAGATCTATGCGTTCAAGGACAAGGCTGGGAGGGATATAGCATTAAGGTTTGATCTTACAGTTGGTATAACAAGGTATGTAGCAGGGAGGAGGGATCTTAAGATGCCCATAAAGCTTGCAGCATTCGGACCAGTGTGGAGATACGATGAGCCTCAGATGGGAAGGTATAGATGGTTCCATCAGTGGGATGTGGAGATATATGATAACTTTAGCATAGAGTCTGATGCTGAGGTTATAGAGTTCACAAAGCACTATCTCAACTCACTTGGAATACAGGCTAGGATAGAGGTATCTGATAGGAGGATGCTTGAAGGGATGATAAGGAGAAGGTTGAGTATTGAGGATGAGCATCAAGTGCTTGAGATGCTTAGAGCTGTTGACAAGTTATCCAAGAAGAGCAGGGATGCTATACTGCAAGAGTATGCATCTAAAGGTATAGATGCTGAGAGACTAAGGTTACTGCTTGATGTAGCAGGATTGAAGGGCAGCCTTGATGATGTGTTGAAGAGTGACCATCTCAAAGGTATGGATGTTGATACATCTAGGTTAACTGCACTCATAGACTCTCTCAAGGCTAGAGGTGTGAGTGATGTGGTAGTGAATATGAGCATAGTTAGAGGCTTGGATTACTACTCTAGCATAGTATTTGAGGTATTCTCTGGTAAGAGTAACCTTGCACTTGTTGGTGGAGGCAGGTACGATATCCTTCCAGAGGTGTTTGGGAGGAAGGATATGGGCGCAACTGGTGCTGCTGGAGGTGTTGAGAGGCTTATACTCCTCCTCAAGGATATTCATGGTGAGGGTGATGGTCTAATTATGCATAGCAAGAATATGGCTAGCATCTTCATTGCATATGCAGATGATGGGTTAAGGAGCAAGGCAGTCATGCTAGCATCGGATCTTAGAAGGAAGGGTGTTAAGAGTGAGTGTATAGCAGCAAGTCTTAAGAGACAACTCGATTATGCATCAAGCAAGGGTTACAGGTTTGCTGCAATACTTACTGATAGAATGGGTAAGGAGAAGATGGTTACGCTAAGGAATATGGTTGATGGGAGTGAGAAGGTTATCATGATTGATAAACTGCTAACAGATCCACTTGCAGTCATAGGCAACTGATTCATGATTTTTGATCTATTGATTATTCAATGAATTAATGATTAGTTGATCTACAACCACAATCATGTCTTGAATGCTCTACTCAGCATAACCATCTCTGGACCTGTGGTTAATGATCCTACAACCACTGCCTTTGAGTTTGCTACTATACCAGATGATACAAATGGCACACCTCCATTAACAGTTGCTGGCTCAACATCAACCTCCAGTATGCTGCTAACCCTCTCTATCTCCTCATTGCTAGCATTTGGATGTATAACAGCACCCTTGTTTGTACATGAGAGTACAGCGCCTACCTGATGGTATGATGCTATACTCATAGGTACTACCTTAACCCCTAGAGCATCCCTTATGAGATCTATGGAACCATCAAGTAGGGTTGATACTATCGCTGCTCTATCATTCGCTGCTACAAGGTTGCCTACTGCAGTAAGCCTAGAGTTGAGTCTAACAACCTTCAAACCTGTAGTCTTGAATGCGTTCAGTTCATCCTCATCCACTATACTTGCAGTTACTATACCATGGTTGTTTGCAACCATCAGTGGACCAAGCAGTCTTGTATGTGCTATAGATACCCTTATGCTCTTTGCAGATAGGAACTCTTCAAGCCTAGATGCCTTGCTATGGGCGAAGCCCTTGGGTATGAATATGTAATCATCGTTAGTCCTTATGAATATTCCTATGTTAGCGCTCCTATACACCCTATACTTGTATATTGACACAAGATTAGAGTCAATTAATGCAAATATGAACTTATAGTATGGTGGTATAGGCTGATGATAGGTTATATTCTAGGGTTTGGTATGTTGCTCATACATCCTCCATTTACATACGATATCGTTTATATAGCATCGTTACATAAGAGGCATGAGGTAAAGAATATGCCTATAGATCCAGACTTTCCAAAGGGACTGCAGGTGATAGGGAAGCACTATAACAAGGATGGGGAGCACTTCCACTTCGTCTGGGGTCCTGGAAGGCTCAAGGATGCTGCAGAGAATGAAGAGGCTAAACGTGACTTTGCTGCTAGAGGGGAGGAGATAGTACCTATAGGAGTCCATGGTACCATGGTTGCAGTTGATTGGGATGCATGCTATGCAGATGGTGCATGCATAGAGGCATGTCCTGTACAGGTGTATGAGTGGTATAGAACAGCAAACGATGTACCAGCGATAGAGGCATGGAAGTACCCAGGTGGTAATGGTGAGACTGTCAAGGATCACAGGAAGGACCATACTGACAAGGCAGATCCAATAAGGGAGCATGACTGTATATGGTGTATGGCATGCGTGTCAGTATGCCCACCCCAGGCAATAAAGGTTGATCAGTCAAACTTGGAGTACCATGAGAAGGCTGCAGGGACTTACAACCCAGAACTTGCAAAGAGTGCACAGCCTCCACCACATGGCCACCATTAATAGTTAGCCATCTCAAATTTTTTCATTATCTACACCTAGAGTCCTTATCATCCTCTTAACATCCATCACTATAACCTGCCTTGGTATGTTTATGTTGAGCATCTTCTCATCTGGCTGATTGAATCTTAGTACATGAATTAGCATGCTATTACTGTTGCTACTACTGCTATTACTACTATTGCTGGAGTAAGGGGAGGGTGAAGACGATGATAGCGATGGCTCTATCCTTGTCCTTGCTCTTGCTCTTGCTCTTATCCTGTTTGTAGGTATCCTCCTCTTCTCTATAACAACCTCTGGCTCAAAGAGCACATCAAACGTATAGATGTAGGAGTTGTTCCATATAGAGAATGAGTACTCAACCCTGTAGTATGGTATAGATAGCCTAGGGGTGCTTAGGCTGCTTGAGGAGTGTAGAGCCTCCTCAGCATCATAGAACCTATTATGGAACTCATCTATGAATGGTATCTTTGCATAAACTGTTCTCCTCACCCCCTTCCTCTCCATTATGCTTGAGTACTTTACAAACTCCTGCTCTGGCAATATTGAAGGACCATATCTATGGTCATCGCATAGCATTATCCTTCTATTTACTATCAACCTGTTATCGTTGAGGGTATTCAAGAGTCTAACTATATTCTCTATGAACTGCTGCTCATTGCACTCATATACTACCAAGTTTGAGCACCTCTCTTATCCTGCCTATTGTATCATCGCTAGCATACATGCTTATAACAGGGTCTCTAGGGTATGCATCACCTATCTCCTCAGATACACTTACACACTCACTACCCCTTATGAAGAGCATCTTCCTCCAGAACCTACCATCGCTAACCACCAATGCATCCTTCTCCAAGACAAACCCTAGCTCTAGTAGGCATGATGTAACCTTCTCTAGGGGTATCAGTACTGCAACTGACTTTGCCCTAAGCTCAACCATCGTATAGTATTAGATGCATACAAAATATAAATTTGCCCTTAGTTAGTAGTATAGATGACAGCATGCATGCTACAATTAATAAGGGATTGGTTAGTTGGTGAACCTATCATATTAGGATAATGTATGGGTGGGTGGATGGATAGATGGAGGGAAGGCATATGATGTTATGCAAGGTAGCAGTTATGTATGGTAGGGAACTGGCAAGGTATGGGTTTGGAGATGCACATCCATTTGGGAGTGATAGGCTAGATGCATTCTGGTCAAGGTTCACAGTAACCATGTTAAGCAATGGCAACAATAATGGTAGTAGCAACATTAATGCTAACACTGATACTAACGCTAGCAGTAGTAGCAACAGCAACACGCCTCCTACTTCTAGTAATAGTAACAGCATAAGTAACTATTACAACTCATCCATAACTATAGAGCAGCCCTTGCTCATTGATGAGCAGATACTCCTTGAGTTCCATACAAGGGAGTATGTTGAGTTTGTGAAGAGGGCGTCACAGTTTGGTATAGGCTACATTGATTATGGCGATACCCCTGCATACAAGGGTATATTTGAGGCAGCATGCTACGTTGTTGGCACTACTGTAAGAGCGCTGGATATGGTACTTACTGGAAGGGTAGATCATGCATTCAACCCTATAGGAGGATTGCATCATGCTAGAAGGGACTCTGCTGGTGGCTTCTGTGTATTCAACGATATAGGTGTAGCAGTGATGCTTGCAAGGAAGGTCTATGGACTCAAGAGGATAGCCTATGTTGATATAGATGCCCACCATGGAGATGGAGTGTACTATGAGTTTGAGGATGATCCATTACTCTTCATTGCAGATATACATGAGGATGGTAGGTACCTCTACCCTGGAACTGGGTTTGAGTATGAGGATGGCAAGGGCGAAGCAAAGGGTACCAAACTGAATATACCGCTCAAGCCTTACTCAACGAGCAAGGAGTTTATAGATGCGTTCAAGAGGGTTGAAAGGTTTGTAGAGGATGCAAGACCAGAACTTATCATAATGCAGTGTGGTGCAGATGGCATAGCAGGAGATCCATTGACACATCTACAATATGGTAGTGATGTGCACTACTATGCTACCAGTGCATTGCATAGGATAGCACATGAGTACTGCAATGGGAGGATCATAGCATTGGGAGGGGGAGGCTATAATAGGAGAAACCTTGCCAATGCATGGGTAGATGTTGTTAGAGCACTACTTACTAGCAACCAATGGTAAATAGGTAACTTGCTTGATGTGAATTACTATATATATCATATACACTTCAATCGTATAGGCGCCGGTCTGCCGGGATACATCAATAAATTTAGTTCATGACCGAGGGCAGAGTGGACTAATGCGCCGGCCTTGAGAGCCGGTGAGCCACAAGGCTCGCAGGGGTTCGAATCCCCTTCCCGGCGCCATTATATTCTGGTATGTGTGCACAATTACAAGAGCATAAGAGTACTGGCTGGAGTACTGGCTGTAAATGCTGATGGCTATGACTATGAAGAAGAGTAGGATATCATACCAGAGGCTTAGAATATTCCTGAATAACGCTTCTTTACATTACGTTTCAATTTAGCTTAGAGATATAGCGGAATAAGTACTTAAAGAAGTAATTTATGACGATTCTAGGCTCAAAATGCTATATGAGTGAAGGGTATTGCTAATATCAGAACTATTGCAATGGACTAGATGAGAAGAGGATTGAGAGTAACTCTGCCCAGCCAAGACATGACTATCTATTAATATAAAGTCCACCAAGATTGTAGTCGTAAAAGTTATTTATAATCATACAGAATCCTCGCTATGAGGCTAGTGGAGAGGTTTAGCATAAAGTCAAAGGAGAGTATCATCAGATTCCTAAACAGCATACCTTCAGGAACGCTAGGTAGCATAGATGAGAATGGGTTCCCTCAACTCATACCCATGAACTTTGTATATGCAAATGATGCAATATACATGCACTCACACCATGTTGGAGAGAAGATAGATAATATAAGGAGGAACAACAAGGTAGGGTTTGAGGCTCACAAGCATGTTGAGTTCTTACCATCATACTTCTTTGATCCAGAGGATGCTTGTAGTGCAGATACCCTATACATAAGCGTAGTTGTAAAGGGTTTAGCATCATTAGTTGAGGATCTGGAGGAGAAGGCAGATGCATTGAACAGCCTCATGGAGAAGTATCAGAAGGAAGGGTACTATAAGAGGTTGAGCAAGGATATGAGCAGTGTTAAGCATGTTACTGTGATAAAGATCAAGCCTATAACAATGACTGGCAAGTACAAGTTAGGGCAGCAATGGTCTAGAGAGTATAGAAGGTACATAGCATCAAAGATCCTTGAGAGAGGCTCATCTACTGCAAGGGAGAGTGTAGCACTCATGGGCTTCGATCCTTACACGCTAGAGTATATTCATGAACCAAGCTTTTAGATGTTATAACAACATTTGGCATCAATCTTTTAATCCCTCATCTTTATTGATACTGTTATGTGGAGCAAGATAATACACAAGGTTCTAAGGCTCCCTGCGCACAAGGATATGGTGGTAGAGAAGAGCAGTACATTGGTGCATCCAACCCTTGTAGGCTTTAGGCGCTCCATTGGGGAACCACATGGGCAGAGTGCAGATTATAGGTTGAGGCTTTACGATGGCAAGAGCATACACGTTAGAGAGTATAGTGATCATTATAGAGTGCACTGGGATAGGGTTGATCCTTCAGTGAGCGTAGTTGCACACCTTAAGCATGATGCGCCACACATCTACATGCTCCTTCTAGGCATACTTGGTGTATCTACAGGTATAATGCTAGGAAATATACTATCAAGGTTAAGGAAGGTCTAAGTGATGATATATGGCTATTGTTTAACGTGAGGCCATAGCAATCCTCTCCTGCTCATTCTTCTTCTTTATTGCAAAGCTGTTTGGATCGTTGTTTGCAGCAAGTATTATCTCATCTGCAAGGGCCTCCTCTATAGTCTTTGGGTTTGAGTATGTTGCCTCTCTAGCCCCTTCTGCTATAAACCTTAATGCAAGATCAACCCTCCTCAATGGGGAGACATCAACAGATACATGGTATACAACTCCTCCATATATTATCCTTGTAGTATCCTCGTTTGGTGATGTATTCTCTACTGCTTTAACAAGCACTGCTATTGGATTCTGACCAGTCCTTAGGTGTATTATATCCAGCGTGGTCTTTACAATGTTTATTGCTCTTGCCTTCTTGCCAGCCATCCTACCTGTGTTCTTTGCATACCTCTTACCAAAATGCATTATGCTGTTAACTAAACGCTCAACTATGTTAATATCGGCCTTGCCGAACCTCTTATGCTCATGCCTCCCAAAGCTTGTTGGTACAAGCATTGGTTTGAGCGATATTGTCCTCTGCAATCCTGGATCTGTAACCTTCACCTCTCTAAAGTCCCATTTGTTGAATAGCATGAGGTTTGGTTCTTCTTTACCCATCTCCATCTAAACACCTTTATACTCTCTTATTTATCTTCCCATCACTAACCTGCTATACATAATAGTATTGATGAGATCATCTCCTTGGCTTCTCCTTCCTTCCCCTCACAAGCTCCCTCAGCGATACACCATTAACCTTAGATACCTTCCATCTAACACCTGGTATATCACCCATTGCTCTTCCCATGGAGCCACCTATACCCTCTATCACAACCTCATCATGCTCATCTATGTAGTTTAATGCACCATCCCTAGGGCAGAATGCAGTTACAACCTTGCCATTCTTTATCAACTGAACCCTAACACACTTTCTAACAGCAGAGTTTGGCTGCTTCGACTCAACCCCAACCTTCTCAAGCACTATCCCCCTTGCCTGAGGTGCGCCTTCTAGAGGATCTGCCTTCTTATCTAGCATGAGCACTCTACGCTTGAACCTCCTCTCAGACCACCTGAACTTGAGCCTCTTCTGCTTAAGCGTTCTAGCAGCGAACATCCCTACTGGTGAGTTTGCCATCAGATACTCGCCTCCTGACCCCTTATTATAACGTTAGCAACATCAAAGTAACGCTTGGTTAGAAGCCTAGCCTTCTCAACATTCCTCCCTTCTCTACCAACAACCATCCCCTTCTTCCTTGGATCAACTATGACTGTTACAACCTTGCCATTGGATGAGTGATTGCCTATCTTCACATCCAGCACAACCTCTCTCCCAAATATGTTCTTCACAAACTCTGCAAGATCATCAGCATACTCTACAAGTTCTATCCTCTTACCTATCATGCTCTGCAATGTCCTTATAGTTGAGCCATTTCTTCCTATAGCCAAGCCCATGTCCCCTTTATCTATAATGAATATAACCCTGTCCATCTTCTCATCTATAACACAGTCCCTAGCAGTAACTGTTGTTATGCTTTGAAAGAGGGACATCAGCCTCAACTCATCGGATGTTAACCTTATACCTGTCATACCGCTTTATAGCATCCCTCTGCTATATCGCCACATTTAAAGATAACACTTGGCTATATATAATAGGCTTAGGAGCATTGTAGCATGCTAGACCTTAATTGGGCTATTAACATAACCAACAACATAACATAACCCTGCTTAGGCTAAGTAAAGTAAACTTATATTTAAGGGACAGAGATAGCAAGAAGAGGAAAGAGGGAATGCCAACAAAGAAGGGAGGTAAGGTAAGAGATAAGTGGAGGGATAAGAGATGGGTGGTTGTACATGCACCATCGGTCTTTGCTAATCAACCAATAGCATACATACCTATAACTGATGAGAAGCATGCTATAGGTAGGGTTATAGAGTGTACACTCTTCGATCTCTGGCATACAGATCCACAACAGCATGCAATAAAGCTCTACTTCCAGATAGAGAGGATTGAGGGGGATGATGCATATACCTACCTCAAGGGTCATGAGTATACTAAGGAGTTCATAAAAAGCATGGTGAGGAGGGGTTCATCTATGGTTAACTTCATAAAGGATTACACAACTGCAGATGGCTACACGTTCAGGATATACACGATAGCATTCACACAAAAGAAGGTCAACACATCCAAGAAGCATGATATAAGGAAGGTCATGGATGAGGTGTTGAGTAGAGAAGTGCCAATGTTGAACATAGACCAGTTCATTCAAGCAGTGGTTGGGCCAAAGTTGAATGCAGATATACATAGCAGGGTCAAGGATATAATCAATGTTAGGTTCGTTGCAGTATGGAAGACCAAACTGCTTGGCAAGAAGCAGCCTATAATTCAAGTGCAGCAGGAGCAGCAGGCACAAACATTAGATGTATAATGGATGTGATAGCAGTAGTGTAGCATAGTATGATAGGAGAAGAGGGTAGATATAGATAGATAGGGTAAGGGGGAGAAAAGGATTAAATTAAAATTCCATAATAAGAGAGAGTAGGATGTATATTCCAACCAACGATCTATTAATTAAACATCTAGGCAAGGCAAAAATGGTGAAATATCTTGATATAAAGGTGTGTCATAATAAGTGCAATAGCCTCATATTTAAAGGGGATGCTATCGCTGCAAGGGAGGATGAGGATATTGTAATAACTGCTAGAGCAGTAGCAAATGGGTACGGTATAGCAAGTGTTAGCAAAATCGAGTCTACACCATCTAGCAGTCTAGAGCATAGCATAGATGATATTGTGGAACAGGCAATAGAGCATGCTACATCATCATTATCATACTCACAAGCTGATGGTAGTAGTAGTGGTAGTAGTATTAGTAATGGTAGTAATAGGAGAGGAGGCTATGGTGTAAACCTTGTAGAAGTTGATGTGGAGAGAGGGTATGCTACAACCCCAGTAGCAGACTATGATAGTACAAGTTTATACGAACTTATAGATTATGTGGTATCTACGCTTAGGAGCAGGTTAAGGGGTAGGGATGATGTAAGGATAGAGGTTAGCCTATCATATGTTGAGAGTGAGAATGGGTTGGTTAGCAGTGAGGGCACTGATATTAGAGAGCGTACTGCAACAACAACCATAGATATAAGGCTGACAATGAGGTACCATGGAGGCATCATCCAAGTCAGTAAGAGTATGGGAGGGAGAGGGGGTATAGAGGTGCTCAAGCGTAAAAGTATGGATGATGCTCTAGATGAGATGATTGCTACCATGAACCATCTAGTACATGCAAAGCAGTTCTCCATACTAGAGTCTGGGATAAGGTTCAAGGTTGTACTTGATAATGAGGCTGGTGGTGCACTTGCAAGACTAATAGGGAATATGCTTGAGGCTGATGAGTTCAACCCAAAGATATTCTCATCCCTGTATGTACAGGAAGGTGTTGAGGTTGTAGATGATCCAACACTACCAAATGGTTATGGCTCATTTGTATGGGATGATGAGGGAGTAAGGGGTAGGAGGAAGGTACTCATCGGTAGTGATACCCTAAACCTACTTCATACAAGGCTCACTGCATGCATCCCTGAAGATGGGTACTCAACACCAGGCAATGCTAGAGGGGTTGATGGTATACCAAAACCAAGCGTAAGCAATGTGTACATAAAGCCCATGGACTGGTATGTTGATGAGATGGTTGATGATGCTAGAGAGTGTATACTGATGAAGGGTGTTGAGAGGGTAAGTGCTGATACTAGAAGGGGTATAGTTGAGATAAAGCCAATAATAGCATACCATGTTAAGGATAATGAGATGATGTACGCTATTAAAGGTATAAGCCTACAGGATAGTATAAGGAACATACTGAAGGGTATAGATGCTATAAGCAGGGTTGCTATACTGAAGCCATACAGGGATGAGCGCTATGGATTCAGGATTGGAGAAGGTTCCCCATACATAAGGCTGGAGTCTGCTAGGTGTGTATGCAGCGTCATCTAGCAGGTTATCATATTAGTTGATGGTGAGATAAGAGCATGGATGTGAAGAAGATTGGTTCAGTATTCACATCTGCAGAGATAGAACTTATAGTACATGCAACTGAGAGCCTTGATAAGTTGATCGATGCTCTTGGCAGTACCTTAGGGGTGAGGAGTAGCATATTAACCAGAGAGGTGCTGACTGGGCACCATGGCAATGAGATAATACTGCTCAAGGGGGGTGTTGTTGGTGATGATGCAAGGAACCTTGCAGATAGGCTCATGGGATCGTTGAGTAGTGAAGATATCCTTCGCATATATAGGGACTTTGACCTCTACACAGATAACAGATCATCATTCTACATAAGGATAAGCAAGCAGGAGATGGTTAAGGGGAGGATAAGGCTCTCACAGTCTGATGCTGTAAGAATAAGGCTAAGGCTTGCAAAGCGCATGCATAAAGCATCCCTTGAAGCGTTGAGGAGTGCCTTGGTTGGTTGATGTATAGATGAGGTATAAGAAGAGGTACATACTTGTGTATGTAGATGCTCACAATCCATATGGTTATCAGAGGAAGATGCTCAAGATGATAAGGGATGCATATGCTGAGATTTTTGGTAGTAAGGAAGTTGATGAGGCAAGGATCACCTTTGTTAGCTATGGTAGTAGGAGGAGGAATGGTAGTAGTAGCAGCAGTAGTAGTAGGGATGGTAATGCTGCTGATGAGATGGGTAAGATTCATGGAGCAAAGATAGGTGAGGAAGTTGGCAAGGCTGATGTGTCAAGGGGGTACATCCATGCTCATAGAACGATGCTACCACTTATAATCAGGTGCAACCTAGAGCATTATGGTAATGTAATGCATATACTCTCCATACTTGGTATACGTACTGTAACAACATCTGGAACGTTGAAGGCACTGCGTAGGAGGCAAGGATTAATAGGGGAAGAGAGGAAGATAGATGGGGATGAGGTGAGAGCCGCTCCAGGCTGAGCCTAGCAAGCAATGAAGACCTCGCGACAATCCGACCCAAATAAAATATTAGAGCAGCAGATGATCATTATTTTAGGATCGTTAACTTATTATCATGCTATAGGATGGTAGATAGATGGATTGATGTATGGTTATGTAGCAGAAGAAAGAGTTTTTAACTAGTAAGCACTCTGCCATTGCATGCATAGTAATGGTTATGATTACGATATAATAGTTGCTGGGGCTGGTATAGCAGGTACTATAGCAGCAATAAGCGCTGCAAAGCATAACAATAGCATGAGGATACTCCTCATCGATAAGAACCCAGAGTATGAGGCAGGTAAGAAGACCTTGAATGGTTGGGTATGTGGCGATGCTGTAGGCAAGAACAATGTAGATTATCTAGCAAAGCATACAGGGTTAAGATGGGATAGACCAGAGATTGAGCATGATGTGAAGGGAGTAGTTGCATACTCCCCAGACCATGAGACCCCAATATACTTTGAGGGCGATGGCTACATACTGAACAGAAGGCTACTACCATTCAAGCAGATAGAGTATGCAAAGAAGTTAGGGGTAGAGTTCAGATGGAATGTGATGCTTAGGCAGGTCATAGCAGAGGATGGCTATGTTAAGGGTGTTCAAGGAATAGATTTAAGCAGTAATCAGCCATTCAAGGCTAGGGCAAGGGTTGTTATAGACTGTACTGGTATAGCATCCCTGCTAAGATCTACCCTGCCCATACACACGTATATACAGAGGAGCATAGATAAGGATGATATAGAGGCTACTGGAAGGTATATACTAACCTTCGATCCAGCCAAGGAGGATAGAACATACTTCGACCCAGACTATGCTATAATCCATCTCAACCAGATCATTGCTCCAGGTGGCTATGCATGGGTATTCCCTAAATCTGATAGGAAGGTGAATATAGGTTTAGGGGTTCAGCATAGAAGCCTTGAGTTGAGGAATGCAATGCTCAAGAGGAGCGATACGCTCAAATCACTAATAGATGCCTATGTAGCAAGTAACCCAGTTATCAGTAACCCAAGGCTTGCAGATGGAAAGGATGATGATGGCAATGCTTGGGGCACATGGCAGGTATCTGTTAGGAGGCAGAATGACTGCTTGGTAGCAAATGGATACATGCTTGCTGGGGACTCTGCATGGATGCCAAAGCCTCTTGATGCTGGAGGCATAGGTCCAGCAATAATTGCAGGGGTTATAGCAGGTAGGGATGCTGTTTATGCTATTGAGAGCAATGATGTGAGTGAGTATGGGTTATGGAGGTACAATGTAGACTTTGTTGATGAGTATGGCTACAAGACAGCAGGGCTAGAGGTGTTCAGGAGGTTCCTACAGACACTCTCCAATGAGCAGATAAACTATGGGATGAAGCACTTCATCTCTAAGCTTGATGTTGAGAAGATAAGCAAGGGAGAGCATCCAGACTTTGGGTATGTGGATAAGATAAGCATGCTTATAAGGGGAGTATTGCATAGGAGGACTGCTGAGGGCTTGAAGTACACAGCAGATGTTAACAGGGTGCTGGTTGAGCACTATAGGAACTATCCTAGAAGCCCAGATGGGTTTAGAGAATGGCATAAGAGGCTCATGACCATCCTGAACGATGCATTTGCTAGGTTCAATGTAAGGCCTGAGATCTACGCAGTGCATTAGCAGCATTATGTGCAAGCCTCAATGGTTCTGGCAATGGTAGGGATGATGGTAAAGAAGAAGAGGATAATGGTATTGACTTTGACTTTCTTGCCCTTGCTCTTACTCCTTCTGCTGCAGCCTCCTCTCCATAATGGATGAGTGATCTAACTATGCCCTCTGCACTATCTAGGCTTATCTTATGTCCTATGCTAACGTATATCCTCTTACCATTGTACTCTACTACCCTAGCAACCTCCCTGCCATTCAGCATAACGCTCCCATCACTGCTCTTGCTTATGATTGTACCACAGAGTAGGGACTTGCTTACCCCTACCGTTGGGATATCTATGAGGATGCCTATGTAGCATGCAAGTCCAAATAACCTTGGATGGAGCATACCATTACCATCAACAATGACTATGCAGTCATCTATGCAACCTATGCAAGATCTCCCATACACATACTTGATCAGGCTCCTCAATGCACTCAGCATTGGTGCACCCTCCCTCAGGAATAGTAGCCCTGGTATGTATGGTATGTATACCCTGCTTATGCTATTTGACTCATACACTATCTTACCATCTAGCCTATCAACCATAACAGCTGCTGCAAATGCCATATCACCCTTGTATGCCACATCAACGCCAACTGCATACCTGATGCTCTCAACATCAACAACATCATGTGCTACAACCTTACAGGCCATCCTTGACTGATAGCGCTTAATAGTCTCAACTTGGAGCATTCTCTATCGCTTATATAATCAACAATCATTCATCTCCTTCTTCCATTCTCTTCTCCTTATTACTCTCCTCCTTCTCTTCTCTTCCTACTCCTATACTCTTCTCCTTCTCAACCATCATCTCCATCCTCTGCATAACCTCCAGCATCGAACTCCTCCTAACCTCTTCTGTAAGCATTGCTCTAACATCCTCTATAAGTATCCTTGCCACGTCTACCTTCCTCTTTACTCCCTGTACTATGTTATCGTATGCTGAGAATGGGAGGAGCATGGCATACAATGCTTCCATCATACTGAATAGCCTCAATGCATCGCTACCCTTCCCTTCCCTAACCCTATCGTATACTTGCCTCTTCAACTCCCCTATACAGTCAAGTAAACCAAGCAGATATGCCTTCATACTAGTCATACTCAACCCATCTATGATTGGTACTCTATGCTCTCTAACTATGCTGTAGAGAGCCCTTGCCTCAACCAGTTCTGCCTCAGCACCAACAAGGTATGCCTGTAGATTAGGGTACTCCTCTGCTACATGCTTCAACTCATCCATCATATTTGCTGCTCTTACTATCTGCTCCCCTGCAGTGTTGAGATCACTTGCATGTATATTCACTATAGCCTTGCTGCATAGCATAACAACATCCCTTGTACCCTTGATGAGCCTCTCCCTCCTCTCCTCAATAGCCTTGAGCATCTCCATAATTCTATCAAGAGGCTCCTTAAGGTAATCCACATCACCCATGCAAGTAGTAGTTAGCATATTACTATAAATAAATACACTCATAGATCAATTGGTATGGATGCTATAACAACTCAGGAGATGATGGGTATAGAGGAGAGGGCTCATGCAATGGGTGTAGTAAGGCTGCTCATGATGGAGAATGCAGGTGCAGGTGTTGCCCATCACATAGCAAGTAAGTTCAATGACAAGGATCTTGAGGAGAAGAGAGTGCTACTCATAGCAGGGTTAGGGAACAATGGAGGGGATGCTATGGTTGCAGCAAGGCACCTAACCCATTATAGGACAGATGTTACAGTTCTACTCATAGGTAGAAGCAAGGATATAAGGACTGAGGAGGCAAGGACTAATTGGAGCATACTGGAGAGGATGAGCAGGAGCATAAGGCTTGTAGAGTTCGATGAGCATTCAATGAACAGCATAAGGAGCATGATCATGATGGATGCTGATATCATAGTTGATGGTATATTTGGTACTGGCATAAAGGGCAGCATAAGGGAGCCTCATTCAAGCATAATAGATGCTATAAATGCAAACAAGAAGGCTTACAAGGTTGCTGTTGATGTACCATCAGGCCTAGATCCAGATACTGGGAGGTATGAGAAGTGTGTTAAGGCAGATGCTACCATCACGTTTCATAGGGTAAAGAGAGGCTTACTTATAAGTAGCGATGTCTGTGGTAAGATAATAGTATGGCCAATAGGCATACCACCAGAGGCTGAATCTGGTTGATTATTTAGAGATGTGGTGATTGTTAAATGATTGTGAGGCAGATAAAGGTAGGGAGGATGGCAAACTTCACATATATAGTAGGGGATGAGTCAAGCAAGGTTGCAGCAGTTATAGATCCATCATGGGATCTAGAGGTTGTAATGGATGAGATTAAGCGTAATAGTATGAGGTTGGAGTATATAATAAACACACATACACACTTTGATCATGTGCTTGGGAATGAGCAGTTGAAGGCTCTAACAGGTGCAAAGATAGTAATGCATGCTAACTCTCCACTAGATAAGGATGTTGCCGTTGATGATAATGATGTTATAGCATTAGGTAACCTAAGAATAAAGGTTATCTACACACCAGGGCACTCAAAGGATAGCATATGTTTACTTGTTGAAAACAAATTGTTTACAGGGGATACACTATTCGTTGGCTCATGTGGTAGGGTAGATCTTCCTGGAGGAGATGCAGGTGAACTCTATGAGAGTTTGAGGAGGATTGCTAGCTTAGATGAGAGCATAGAGGTATACCCTGGGCATGACTATGGTTATGAGAGATACTCAACAATAGGCAAGGAGAAGAGGAGCAATCCAGTGTTGAGGGTTAAGAGCAAGGATGAGTTCATTATGCTTGTAGGTGGTTAGGATGCATGAGTTCTATGGTAATAGCAAGAGTGTAGGAATAGCACTGAACAAGGATGAAGGGGTTAGGTTCCTCAACTCAATAGCAGGCAAGGAGTTCAGGTTCATACTCATAACATCCTACACTGAGACTGCAGAGATAGATGGGATAACAGTTGCTGGAGCAAACAAGGATCTGATCAAGTTCACACCTCCAGCAGATGCAGAGTTCCTCTACCTAGGAAGGTGTAGATGCATAGACTCTGTACCAGCAACACCAGATGGCAAGCCAACACCAGCAGTAATAACAAGGGCAATGCTCAAACTTGCTGATATACCATTGAGCATAGTAGACTCTGGCAGCATAGTTAAGCCAATGGTACCTCACTACACTATGGCTACTACCCATGGTAGAAGCATAATACATGGATATGCTATGAGCAGGGAGGAGGTTGAAGGTATATACAGGCATAGCATAGAGTTGGGAAGGATACTTGCAAGGAGTGCTGATTGCTTAATCATAGGTGAGAGCATACCTGCTGGTACAACAACTGCACTTGCTGTTATGCTTGCAATGGGTATAGATGCTAGGTTCAAGGTGAGCAGTAGCATGCCTAGCAATCCTCATGAACTGAAGTTAAGAGTGGTTGAGGAAGGGATGAGGAATGCTGGAGTTGAGTTTGGTTCCCTCAAGGATGACCCATTAAATGCAATAGCAATGCTTGGGGATCCAATGATGCCATGTGCTGCTGGTTTAGCAGTAGGGGCTATGGATCATGCTAGCGTTATGCTTGCTGGAGGAACACAGATGACTGCAGTTCTAGCAGTGATCAATGCTCTAAGCAATAGGTTGGATAACATTGCTATAGCAACAACATCCTACATAGTTAATGATCAGAGCGCAGATATAAGGTATCTTGTTAGTAATGCTGCTGGTGCTGATGCACATGTGCCGTTAATCTATGCAGATCCAACACTTACACTATCTAGCAAGAATGGGCTTAGAGCTTATGCTGAGGGCTTTGTGAAGGAAGGTGTTGGTGCTGGAGGAGCATGCATTGCAGCATTGGCAAGGAATAGATTCAGGCTAGATGCTGATGATATACTTCATGCCATTGAGATGGAGTATGAATATGCTATAGAGATACCAATGAAGGGAGTACGTAATACACTGGATGGATGAGCAAAAACATACCATCGTTTATTTAATGTAGGTTATTGTTTTATTACACTAATCGTTGATTCTTTAGATCATATTACATGTGATGCGTTCAACTTTACACTCTGGAAGACTTTACAGATCCTTTGTAGGAATTTATCACATTTTAATCAACTACCATATTCTCAATGATGGTAGAAGAGGGAATCTCAAACGTAGATAATGATAGGATGATAATGATGAACTCAGTTCTAATCTACGATTTATCACTTTTACCATCCATCAAAGAGTTGAAATATACATCTGGCTACCATAGCAAGGTAAGTGCTCCTATCAACATACTCATCAGTTACCTTCTATAAAATCAAAGCATCTAATACTCGATTAGTGAGAGTCTTGTGTTAGGATGGGTCTACACGAGTAGTAACACTATGATAATCTCTCCTAAAATAAAATATAGCCCATACAATACAACCTTTAACTGCTGTAGGTAACACAATTACAGTTAATATTAAAATGAATGCATACTCATAGAAGAGGATTACTTATAGAGAAGAGATGAGAAGGGGTAACAGGCATCCATTATCATAATAATACCATCACAATCTACCACCTGCCTTCCTGTACTCATCAGCAATTATATTGTAAACAGTCTCAAAGTAAAGCCTTGATGAGTAAGGCATCTCCTGCAATGCATCATCTATAACCTTTAGCAGCAATGGTACTACACGCTTCGATACATTGAGTCTAAACTTCATGGGCAGTATCTCATCCTGCTCAACCCTTATCTTATCCCTCAACTCCTCTGGGCACGATGCTCTTACTCTCTCAACTATTATTGAGTACCAGAATGCTAGAGCCTCTGGCACTAAACCACTCCTTGCCTCATTGACAACCTTAGCAAGTATGAGATCTATGCTCATAGTAGAATTGAATGTATGACGATAATTAATTGGTTGGATCAACTATGATGTAGTGTTGTGTTGAGCAGAGTAGACAACAACTTGACCTGACTCATACAGACTAATTAGGCTAGGGTTATCTTATCCTCCTCTCCCCTCTGCACCCAGTATCCAGGTCTATCAACACATCTATCCCCTATCATCACATGCCTATGCACTATCATCTGCCTTGCCTGCAATGGTGTCTTTGCAAGACCCTTCTTGAAGACCATGGTCTGGAGCCTACGTTCAAGCAGATCGTGAACCTTGAGGTTAAGCACATCATCAAGTGTAGCATTCTCTCCTACCAAACCCAGCCTGCTAAGTGATCTGAGCAGTTCTACCTCTCTCTTGCTCCTAACCTCCACTGGAAGTGCAAGTAGATCCCTTGCCCTCTTCCTTATCCTTGATAGTTCTGATTGTGCCTTCCATAACTCACGCTTGTTCCTCAGCCCATAGTTACCAACTATCTCAAGTTCCTGCATTAGAAGGGAAGAGTCCCAGTGTCTCTTAGGTCTATGGTATGTCTTCCTTGGTTTCTTCACATCACCCATGCTCTCAACCTCCCTCCTCCTTCTTCTCCTTCTCCTCCTCTCCTATCATCTCATCTCCCCATCCATAGCATACATACATATATCACTTCTGCTGCTGTTGCTGCTGTTGTTGTGCTGCTGCAGCAGCCTTACCTCCTTTCCTAACACCAACGGTACCACCTTTCCTGCCAGTTGTTCTGGTCCTCTGACCCCTAACCTTCAAGCCATACATATGCCTGTACCCTCTCCAACTCATTACACCCTTCTCCCTCTCTATATCACTCTTGACTATAAACTCAAGATCAGAGCTGAGTAGATGCATATCCTTACCAGTATCCATATCCTTCTGCCTATTGAGGTACCATGTGGGGAAGCCTATACTTATAGGGTCCTTCAAACCATTCTCTATTGCTGTTATATGAGAGTCTGATGCAAACCCTATCCTCATGTTTGGATCTATACCAAGGGCTGTAAGCAGGGAGTAGGCAAAGTTGTATCCTACGCCCTTCAGTTCTGCTAGGGCAGCAACTATCTTCTTGCGCCCATCCACATCCTTTCCAGCAACCCTAACTATATGCCTGAACTCCTGAGCACTCATTGCTATCTGCAGATGCTAGATCTAGCATACCTAAATAAAAACTATGCTGGTTATATTCAAGATGAAGATGGTATCAAGAATAATGCACTATAGCAAGAACCTTTAAATTTAGTGCTCTACATCTCATACCTGCATGGATTCAGAAAGGATAAGGGAGTTGGTGTATAAAAGTTACTCCTCTAAGCCAAGTTACGTTGAGGTTATGCCTGGAGTTCCTGAAGATTACAAGAGGATAGAGACCCTTGGACAACTCCTTGAGGTTAACTACAAGTACATCAGTGTAGATGAGCAGATGAGGAGGAACCTTATAGAGAAGAGGAGGAGCATGAAGAATCCCTATCCAGGGATAATAGGCTATGATGATGTTATAGCAGCAACTGATAGAGCAATACTTGCTGGACATGACATACTCTACATAGGCAAGATAGGGCAGGCAAAGACCAAGCTTGCTGAGACGATAGCAAGGAACCTACTCTCCCCAATACCAGCAGTTAAAGGGTGCATAATACATGATATACCAACCCTTCTACCTGCTGATGAACTTGCAAGGCTGCTTGCAGGTTATGAGCCAGAGCATATGACACTTGAGTTCCATATATGCAATGAGTGTGAGTACAGGATAAGGGATGATGGGCTTGATACTAGGATAGAGTGGATAGATGGCATGTCAAGGTATAGGTATGTGCTTGCTACCCCAGACATCTCTATAAAGGATCTTGTAGGACAGATAGATGCAGCAAAGATAGCAAAGGGTGCTACACTATACAGCATAGCATCCTACTCTCCAGGACAGTTGCTGCAAGCAAGGCATGGCATACTATGCATAGATGAGCTTCCAGTTCTAGACCCAAGGAAGCAAGTAGTGCTTCTAAGCGTACTGCAGGAGGGCAAGTTCACAACAGGCTCCTATCCTGTAATCTTCAAGCCATATGTTAGGGTTATAGCAACAGCAAACCCCGTTGATTACACACATGCAAGCAAGATAATAGAGCCATTGGTAGATAGGTTTGAGAGCCACATAGTTACACACTACCCATACACGATAAGGGATGAGATGGCTATAATGGTGCAGGAGGCTAAGGTTGACCATTCCTATAGCAGTGTAGTGCTTCCAATATTCATGCTTAAGATGATTGCTAGGATAACACATCTTGCAAGAGAGCATCCAGATGTAAACAAGGAGAAGGGTGTAAGCGTTAGGATGAGCATACATGCTCTTGAACTCCTTATAAGCGAGGCAATGAGGGTTAGAGCACTCTACAATGATGGGGTTGCAGCAGTACCAAGACCATCTGATATGCATGCTATAGTACCAGCAGCAAAGTTCGAACTATCTGAGTTGGAGGATAGTAGTGAGAATAGGAGGAGGGTGCTTGAGCAGATAATGGATGAGAGCCTAAAACAGACATCCTTGGAGTATGTGATGGATCTTACACAGGAGCAGTTGGCAAGCATAAGGGAGGAGTTCAAGGGTAGATCCATCACTGTTGCACAGACAACCCTATGGGGTGATGGTAATAGCAGAAGGGATGGAGGAATTCATAACAATCATGATGAGGTGTATAGCATACAACTAGCAAAGTTCAGGGTATTGCCAGCACTAATAGATAGCATTATGCTAAAGGTGGAGAGGGAGCATGTGGAGTTCATGGAGTATCTAAGGAGACATGGGATAGATACAAGACTGCTAGAGATAGGTGAGGGAGGTAGTAGCAACAGTAGTGGTAGTGATAGTGTTGGGGAGATAAAGGCATCGATATTCGAACTTGTTCTGGAGGGTTTGAGGCATATGAGGCCTCCAGTTCTAGATAGGAGGGAGAAGGGGGTTTATGTGGCAACCTAACGATGCTAAGGCTTATGAGTACTATGAGAGCAAGGGCAGTAGTAGCAATAGCAGTAGCAATAGTAGTAGTGATGCTCAAGGCATACCTAGAGAGTTAGTGAATAGGATGCTACTTGCCATAGGGAAGGAGGTACTCAAGAATAGTGATAGTACAACCATGGATGAGTTGGAGAAGATGATGGAGAAGATGATAGTTGAGGAGATGACCAAGATGGGTAGTGTTAGTAAGAGCCTTAATTGTAATGATAGGGATGATCATGTGAAGAGTATAAGCAGTAGATCCATGCTGGCATACCTTGAGGGAGAAGGTTACATAAACAGAGGAAGGAAGAGGATGCTTACAGGCAAGGGGTTCATGAGTATAGGGATGCTCATGCTCAAGGATGTGCTAAAGGCATTCAAGAGCAACACTCTAGGCATGCATGAGACTAGCAAGAGTGGCCATGGTACAACTATACTTGAGAGTAGTAAGAGGTATGAACAGGATGATGATCTCAAGGATCTCAATGTGCCTAAGAGCATGCTTAATGCTGTTGAGAGGATAATGAGGGAGAAGGGGAGTGTTGAACTACCAATAGAGTTCAAGGTGGAGGATCTGGAGCAGTATGAGTTGCTCAACGAGGTTAAGATGGCAGTGGTATACTGCATAGACCTAAGTTCTACAATGCGCTACTCCTCGCTTAACGATGATGTTAGCAGGATAGAGGCTGCAAAAAAGGCGCTCTGGTGCCTCTACATCCTTAACAGGAAGTTCTTCCCATCAGATAGCATACACCTACTAGGCTTTGGTGCACTAGCAACCAAGATAATGCCCCAAGATATACCATATCTAAAGACATTCGAGCCAGGACATGACTTTCTGCACTATACAAACTATCAAGCAGCATTCAGGCTTGCAGTGAAGATACTCAACAAGGAGGATGCTACAAGCAAGAGGGTAGTGCTTATAACAGATGGTCAGCCAAGTGCATGCTTCGTTGATAGCGAGGCTGAGAAGGAGAGGATACTCAATGCTAGACCATACTCACACTTCTACAAGCCAGATAAGGCTATGCTTGATGCGTTAAGGGATGAGCATGGGATGAGGGTAGATACTGCAAGTGGTTCACTAGTATATCTCTGCTATAGGTATAGACAGGTTGATCCATACGTTGCTGCAAAGACGATACTTGAGGCTAAGAAGTGCAAGAGGCTTGGCATAGATGTTGATACACTCATGGTGAGTGAGGAGGATGTACTTCTCAAGTTCGTTAATGATATGGAGAGGCTTGTTAAGGGTAGATCATACTACATAAGCCCATCAGATCTTGGTAGAGTGCTTATAACAGATTACATACATAATAAGAGGCAGGTTGTTAGGGCATCTAGCAGATAATAATAGTAATCTCTTCTAGCCTTTATTACAATTACCTTCTCTATATCATGGCTGTACAAGGCTAAGGTCTATGTTAGGGTTCATCCTCTTAACCTTCTCCCAATCAGCAAGGAATGTACTCAAGCCCTTATCAGTTAATGGATGCTTTATCATCTTCTCAAGCACATCTGGTGGCATGGTTATAACATCTGCCCCAATCTTTGCTGCCTCTACAACATGCACTGGATGCCTTACGCTAGCAACAAGAACCTTAGTACTGAAGTTGTAGTTCCTGAATATCTGTACTGTATCCCTTATAACCTGCATTCCATCATGCCCAGCATCATCAAGCCTCCCTATGAATGGGCTAACATAAGTTGCTCCAGCCTTAGCTGCAAGTATAGCTTGGTTTGGAGAGAATACTAATGTACAGTTTGTCTTTATCCCTTCACTTGATAACCTCTTTATTGCCTTGAGACCATCTGGGGTCATGGGTATCTTTATAACAGCATTTGTACCAAACCTTGCTAGTCTGTGAGCCTCTTCAAGCATCCCATCAATATCAGTGCTTACAACCTCAAGGCTAACTGGACCCTTGACTATCCTGATTATCTCCTTCATTATCTCTATTGGGTCACTATTCTCCTTTGCTAGAAGTGTAGGGTTGGTTGTTACACCATCCAGTATACCCATATCGTTGTACTTCCTTATTGCATCCAAGTTTGCAGTATCAAGGAATATCTGAACCATACATCTGGATTGATTCAGAAGATATTTATTTATTATTTCTAATAATATTGATAGGATACGTATCCTTGAGTAATTGAAGTTATAGGCATGTCATCTCTATAGTCCAAAGTGTAAAGCTAAAACCAATGCTACCTTTCTCATCTGTTATATGCAGATAGGCTAGCATGATCTCATCAGCATCAGGAGATAGCCTCTTTGCAACCATTGTAGAGTAGAGTATCTTATGCTTTGCTATAGGTCTGTTATTAGAACCAAACTTTGCTCTTTGAACTATTGGTATTCATCATCATCTACTATCTATTCTTTGCTTTGCTCTAACAGCCTCTCTAGCAGCACTTGCTATATCCCTTGCCTTAAGACCATACTTTGCTAGCAGTTCTTCATGCTCCCCAGACTCACCAAACGTATCTTTAACGCCTACCCTCTTCATTATGCATGGGGCATGCTCACATACAACCTCTGCAACTGCAGAGCCCAAGCCCCCAATGATGTTATGCTCCTCTGCAGTTACTATTGCACCAGTATCCCTTGCTGCCTTCACTATAGCATCAGAGTCTATTGGCTTTATGGAGTACATGTCTATAACTCTGCATGATATACCCTCCTCAGCGAGGATATCTGCAGCATCCAGCGCCTCAGCAACCATTAAGCCACATGCAATTATTGCTACATCACTACCATCCCTAAGGATGTTACTTGAACCTATGGCAAACCTAGCATCATCCTCATAAACAACTGGGGACTTTGGTCTTGCTAACCTCATATAGCATGGACCACTACTCTCTGCCATTACAAATACAAGCCTCCTTGTTGAGTACTCATCAGCAGGAGCAAGAACCTTCATATTTGGTATTACACGCATAGTTGCTATATCCTCAACCTGTTGATGGGATGCACCATCAGGTCCAACGCTCAAGCCAGCATGGGATGCAACTATCTTAACGTTAAGGTTTGGGTAGGCTATCGCATTCCTTATCTGATCAACACACTTGCCAGGGATGAATGCAGCATAAGTGCTTACAAACGCTATCTTCCCTGCAAGTGCTAGACCTGCTGCTATAGATACCGCATTTGATTCAGCAATGCCTATGTTGAAGAATCGCTCAGGGAACTTGTAGCCAAATAGCGAGGTCTTGAGTGACTGTGTTGTATCTGCACCAACTACAACAACATCCTTCCTCATGCTACCAAGTTCTGCTAGTTCCTCTCCATACCCTGTACGCATATCACCCATCTTCTTACTTGCCTTGCTCATCTAGATCGCCTCATCCCTCCTCATCTCCTTCTTTATTTCCTTCTTTCCTTCTTTCTTTGTCAATACTCGCACTTGTATCTATTGCTAACATTGCCCTCTCCCTTATACTCCTTATCGCTGAGGCTATATCGCTATTGCTATACACACCATTACCAGCAACTATTATCCTTGCTCCTGCACTAGCAACATCATAAACATTGCTTGCATCTATACCTCCATCAGCCTCTATGAGTGATGATGCACCATGATCTCTTAGTATTTGACCAAGCCTACTCATCTTCTCAAGTGTAGATGGTATGAACCTCTGCCCAGGGAATCCAGGGTATACAGACATGACATTAACAACATCTACATCATGTATGCTATCAATAGCCCATGGTGGTAGATCTGTATTAGGGTTTAATGCTATACCTACTCCAACCCTGTTGCTCTTAAGGATGGTGCAAATCTCTCTGAATATGCTTGCATTGCATACCTCAACATGCACAGTAACTATATCACAACCAGCCTTTATGAACCTCTCAAGGTACTTGAGGGGTTCAGAGATCATGAGATGGGTATCGAATGGCAAGGATGTGCATCGCCTTAATGCTCTTATCGTATCAGGGCCAAACGTTATGTTGGGAGCAAAGTGACCATCTATAACATCAAGATGGAGCATGTCTGCACCAGCCTCCTCAGTGCTTGATGCTACAGAGCATAGGTTTGCAAGGTCAGCAGCAAGTATTGATGGTGCAACCATTACAGTGTTGTTTCTAGCATCTATCACTCTCTTACTACCAGCAGTATTCATAGCAGTCCCATCTCCTCCAGTATCTTGCTAACCTGCTCCTTCTTTGGTGCTTGACCATGCCACTGTGGTGACCACTCCATGAACGATACACCCTTGCCCTTCGTTGTGTGTGCTATTATAACAGTAGGCCTATTAAGGGTCTCTTCAGCCTTGTTGTATGCATCTATTATCTGCTCAAAGTCATAACCATCTATCTGGATAACGTTCCAGTTGAATGCCTTCCATTTTGCTGCCAAAGGTTCTAAAGGCATTATATTCTCTGTAAGCCCGTCCTGCTGTATCCCATTCCTATCAACTATTGCTGTAAGGTTATCTAGTCTGTACTTAACAGCAGCCATTGCAGCCTCCCACACCTGCCCCTCCTGCATCTCCCCATCCCCTAGGAGCACATACGTTCTGTAACCTTTGCCATCAAGCTTTGCTGCTAGAGCAAGCCCAATACCTACAGATAACCCTATACCCTCAGAGCCAGCACAGTACTCAACCCCTGGAGTCCTAAAGTCTGGATGTCCTTGGAGCATGCTACCCAACTTCCTAAGGGTCTTCAACTCCTCTATTGGGAAGTACCCTGCCTGAGCAAGTACAGCATAGAGCAATGGGGCAGCATGCCCCTTTGATAGTATGAACCTATCCCTATCCTCCCACTTTGGGTTCTTTGGGTCATGCCTCATCTTGTGGAAGTACAATGCTACTACCAACTCAACGGCAGAGAGTGAGCCACCTGGATGCCCTGATCCAGCCTCCGCTACAGATTCTATGATAAGCCTCCTAGTCCTCCTTGCTATCTCCTTGAGCCTAAGCAGATCCTGTGCCTGCATCATCATTACACACCATAACCCTATGATTTATGATGCTTCCATGATCCCTTCAATATATTCTTACTTGCACCTCGCACTATTATAATTATCATCATCATCTCACCATCCAACCCACCCATCCATTATCATCATCGTCATAACATAATAACAAGCTCATTTGTACAGGGGTACCTGTGATATACCCTCCTCTATCTCCTTGCTGTAGAGGCTTGCCTCAATATCCTTGAACGACACTATCATGGTCTCTGGCTTGATAGTTGCAGTTGCTGCCACAACATTGCTTAGTATAGATGCCTCAACAACATCTGCATTTGATGCTAGTGCTAGTGCAAATATTGCCATGGTTGCATCCCTTATCCCTATTGCACTCATGTACTCCTTCTGCACGAAGAAGGGTATGTTTATCATAGAATTGCCCTTGAATATAGTCAAGCCTCTGTTCCTGCTTAGCACCAATGCTTTACAGTTCAGGCTTGAGAGTAGATGTACACCTAGATTATGGAAACTAGATTCATTCATTATCTTTATCCCTGTTGCTCTTACAGCCTCTGCCATGGTAGATCTCAGGTAATCGAAGCCTATGAAGTCTTTGTAGTGCTTGACCTTTGGCTGACCTATGAGCATTATACCCCTCTCAACAGCAATCCTTGTTATGCTCCTGAGCAGTAATGGTGTTACAGTACCCTTGTCATAATCAGATACGCATATGCAGTTAACATCATCAACACAATCCTCAACAGCACCAATGAGTGAGGAGGTAGTACCTCTATCCACATCCTCCCTAACCTCCCTATCTATCCTCAAATATATAGAGCCTGCTATATGATACCTACTCTTCAATGGTGTAGGTCTTGATTTAGATGTTATAACATGCTTGATATCTATGCCTCTTGCTTCTAGGATGCTACAAAGTACCCTACCCTCATTATCATCACCTACCATACCTACTACCGATACCTTGCCTCCAAGGGAGGCTATGTTAACTGCAAGGTTTGCTGCACCGCCAGCAAAGTACTGCTCATCAACAACCTTATTAATAGGGATGAGATGCTCCCTAGAGAGCCTCTTAACCCTAGTCTCAACATAGTGATCAAGCATAAGGTCGCCTACAACTAGAACCTTCTTACCAGCGATACTTGCAAGTATATCCCTGAACCTATCCCTTGATATGGAGGTTGGTGATGACGTTGATTGAACCAATCAAATAGGTAGAGTTGGTAAGGGGGATAAAAAGATATTGTTGTTGCCTTTGCTACTACACTGCTCTACTCTTACTGTTGGTTGTTGATTAACTGTACCTCCTCCTTATACTACGATATCTTCTTTATCTCTATATCCCCTGTTATCTGATCTGGATGCTCAACACTCCTGTACTTGAGTGTTGTGTAATCGTTGTAGGCAAACTCTAATGACTTGGTCTCCCCTGGAGCTATTGGTCCAGTTGATGCACCAGTACCCTCAACCACTATGGTATGTGTATTCTGACCATTGTTGGTTATGGTCAACTTCA
>VAPR01000261.1_pt1 | contig 37134 bp, 31 predicted proteins | sample 3380701 | NCBI WGS metagenome assembly VAPR01 (sample SAMN11536904, study PRJNA540576) | hot springs metagenome | isolation source: hot spring wet sediment | place: Spain: Lobios | collected 2014-01
TTAGCGGCTTGTCTCACAATGATGGCTGCATGAGCCAATAAGACGGATTGAAAATGGCAGAATAGCTGGACGCTTGATTAGCGGCTTGTCTCACAATGATGGCTGCATGAGCCAATTAGACGGATCGAAAATGGCAGAGCTGTCCGAACCTCAATCCCCGAGCGGAGTGTCGCCGCTGGGTGCAGCGCCTGCAACGGCGGCAGAGGAGACCATGTCAGCGATAACGTCCGGCGATGGTTGCGGAGCTGCGAACGGTCTGGTGCAAGCGCTGCTGCGATCGGGAAACGACGTGGCCAGCGGAGCCCGGCCGATTCTGGAAGCGCGGCAGTTGTATAAGGCGTACCGGAAAGGTCGGCACGAAATTTCGGTGCTACGCGGCGTGGAGTTGCAAGTCAGGCAGGGTGAGTTTGTGGCGGTGGTCGGCGCTTCCGGTTCCGGCAAAAGCACGCTCTTGCATGTGCTCGGCACGCTGGACGCACCGGATCGGGGCGAGGTATGGTTTGAAGGGAGACGGCTCGACACGTTGTCGCCGCGGGAGAAAGACAAGGTGCGCAACGAGGCAATCGCGTTTATTTTCCAGTTTTATCACCTGCTGCCGGAGCTGACGCTGCTGGAAAACATCATGATGCCAGCGCTTATTCGCTGCTCGGTGCCAGTGTGGTTGTGGCAACGCTGGTCGGCGAGAAAGCGAGCCTGGCAACTGCTGGATCGTTTGGGGCTGGCGAGTCAGGCCAACCGCCGACCGGCAGAACTCAGCGGTGGTGAATTACAACGTGCCGCCATCGCCCGTGCCTTGTTCGCCCAGCCGAAACTCCTGCTCGCCGACGAACCGACGGGGAACCTCGACCCGGCCAACGCTTCCCAGATCGCTGCTCTGCTCCGCGACTTGAACCGAAACGAGCGAATGACTATCATCATGGTTACCCACAACTGGGAACTGGCACAGCAGGCCGACCGAGTCTTGCGGCTAGCCGATGGCCAATTGCATCCTGTGTGCAGAGAAATGCCAGGTGGCCAGTGGCCAGCGACTAGTGCTCCGGATGAACGCCCTGCCAGCTAACCGTCGTGCCCGGTGCCAGCACGATGGGCTGTGGCAGGATGGATTTGTGCCGGCTTACAACGAAGCGTTGGTGTCGGGAGACAAGCAACGATGAAGGTCTATATCAGCGGCCAGTTTTACGACAAAAACGAGGCCAAAATAAGCGTCTATGACCACGGCTTGCTGTACGGCGACGGAGTGTTTGAAGGCATCCGTTCTTATGGCGGGAAAATATTTCGTTTGCGGCAGCACCTGCAACGTTTGTACGATTCGGCCAAAGCGATCCGCCTGGAAATCCCGATGAGCCAGGAGCAACTGGCCCAGGCAATTCGCCAGACGCTCGATCTCAACGGGTTGAAAGACGCCTACATCCGCGTGGTGGTTACTCGCGGTGCCGGTTCACTCGGCCTGGATCCGCGAAAGACCAGCGACCCGCAGGTGATTATCATCACCGACCACATTCAGCTTTACCCGCCCGAATTGTACGAAAACGGACTGGAAATCGTTACCGTGGCCACTATCCGCAACCACCCCAATGCCGTCAATCCTCGCATCAAGTCGCTGAATTACCTGAACAACATCCTGGCCAAGCTCGAGGCTATCCAGGCCGGCTGCCTGGAAGCTCTCATGCTCAATCACAAAGGGGAAATCGCCGAGTGCACGGGCGATAACATTTTTGTGGTGACCCGCGGTGTGGTGCGCACCCCACCTCTGGACGCCGGGATTCTCGAAGGGATTACTCGCAATGCAGTGCTCGAACTGGCGCAGCGGGCCGGAATCCCGACCCGCGAAGAACCGCTGACACGCCATGATGTGTACACCGCGGACGAGTGTTTCCTGACTGGTACCGCAGCAGAAATTATCCCGGTCGTGAAGTGCGACGGTCGGGTAATCGGCAACGGCAAACCGGGCCCGATTACCCGGCAACTCCGCGAACGTTTCTTCGCCCTGGTACGCGAGGAAGAATAAACACCAGATCCGCAAACGGCCCAGGCACGAAAAATTTGGGCAGTTGCTCTCGTATCTCGGCTTGCGTTACCTGGATGGCCAGCTCGTGCGAACACCAGCATCGGTGAGTTTCGGCTAACTCTCCCGGCGATAATGTCAGCATAGTTGTTTGCTGTGTTCGACAGCCGATCGGCAACGTATCCGTCGGCTCCGTCAAACTGGGCCGTTCTCTGTCTTTATTCACCTGCATGATTGTGGCGATGCGGATAATCAGTCCCGTCTTGGTTCCGCCGGCCTGGGTTCTGACACCACGAGCTCCACAAATTCAGTCCTGGTTTCTGCTTCGTTTACGCCAGCGCATCGTCCACCCTGGCGGCTTATCCTTCGCCCGGTCGAAAGTGGCTAAGGTTATTTTCTGGACCGGCGTGCCCTTGCGAAAAAATGGTTCGCGCCGAACCGTTCCCCTTCGCCAGCCCCGCTTCCCTCCGCAAGCACGATCCAACCAGGAAATAAGGGCGTCATAGTCGCGCTGAATCGCGGTTCTTCGGTATTCGCAGTTACCCTCAAAACTCCGCGGAACACAGCGCACAGTACGATTGCCGGGTATGAACGCTTAGGCCAGCAACTCGGTCGCAGCCTCGCCCATTTCCTGCAGGCACGTTGAACAGCCAGGGTGCAAAATTGTCGGACGGTAACCGGTTCCCGACCAAAACGGTCAGGTATCCAAAACCGCCAGACCGGATACCAGTACCACCACTGGCGAGCGGTGGAGACGAAGCTGCCAGTTCAGTTTCAGCCACTGGCTCGGTGCCCGGTATCAGGCCGGAAAGCGGTTAAGACGAAGCGCCACTCGATATGAGTGCGGGTAATTACAGCCCATCGAACGAGCAGGAAGTAAAGGTTTCGGAGGACAGGGGCGGGAGAATTTGCCTGACCGCTGGCCGAGGAACGAGTTCTCGTCATAACCTTGCCATAGAGGGGCTTTGATTTTGGAGCCGGGGAATCTTGAAATTGGGCATGGAACAACCGATGCGACTAGGCCGATGCGAAACAGACCGGGAAGCACTCCAGGCGGTGCAGTTGCAAAAACTGCGTGCGATGCTGACCGAGGTCTTATCGCGTAACGCCTTCTATCGCCGCAAGCTTGGTTCGTGCGCGTTGCCGCGTTCGCTGGAAGACCTGGCGAGCTGGCCCTTTACTACGAAGCAGGAGTTACTCGCCGACCAGCAAACTGCACCGCCCTATGGCACGAACCTGACCTATCCCCTGGCGCGTTATGTGCGACTGCACCAAACTTCTGGCTCGACCGCTCAGCCACTTCGCTGGCTCGACACTCCTGAAAGCTGGCAATGGATATTGCAGTGCTGGCAACGGATATTTGCTATCGTCGGTTTGCGAGCCAGCGACCGCCTCTTTTTCCCGTTTTCGTTTGGCCCTTTTCTTGGTTTCTGGGCTGCCTGGGATGCTGCAAGTCGGTGCGGATGGTTTATGCTCCCGGGAGGCGGTATGAACACCCTCGCCCGTGTGCGGGCTGTTCTGGATCACGGCATCAGCGTGGTTTTTTGCACACCCACCTATGCGTTGCATTTGCTTGAAGTCGCCCGCAGGGAAGGAATTGACCTGGCAGATAGTGCGGTGCGTATGCTCATTGTGGCTGGGGAGCCAGGCGGTAGCTGGCCGCACGTTCGCCAACGCATTGAACAAGGCTGGCAGGCCCGCGTTTTCGATCACACAGGTATGACGGAAATCGGCCCACTGGGAATCGAATGTCCCGAGAATCCTCTCGGTGTTCATCTGCTGGAGACCGAATGCATCCCCGAAGTAATCGATCCCGAAACTGGCTGCCGCGTGCCTGCGGGAGTGGAAGGGGAACTGGTTCTGACCAACCTCGGCCGCTGGGGCAGTCCCCTTATTCGCTATCGCACCGGTGATCGCGTGATTGCTGATCCGGAACCATGCCCGTGCGGCCGTATCTGGCTGCGGCTGAAAGGAGGAATTCTTGGCCGCCAGGACGACCTGGTGGCTGTCCGTGGCGCCAAGATTTATCCCGCTGCTCTGGATGATGTCCTGAGAAAATTTGCCGAAGTCGGCGAATATCGGGTGACCGTAAGCGCTCAAGGCGAACTGAGCGAACTGCTGTTGGAAATCGAGCCTGCCGAAGCACGCTGTATGGACTCTCCGGAAGATCGCCAGCAACTGGCCGAGCGTATCTGCAAGGAAGTACAGGCAACTTTTCTCATCAAGCCCAGAATCGCTATCGTTCCTGTTGGGAGTTTGCCCCGCCACGAACTGAAAGCCCGCCGCTGGCGTAAGCAAATCTAGCTGACTGATTCCGTCCGGCTATACTAATATACTCCCACAACCGGGCTGGTTTCCGCCAGCCACCCGCCGACATAAAGTAACTTCGGAGACATCCATCCCCGTAGGCGAATCCTCTTTCCCCAGGAGAATCGGGCATGCGCTATCTGGCTGTGATGCTGACGTTGGGTGCGTTGTTGATCCCCGCATGGAGTGTAGATTGGGTGCATTGGCGCGGGCCGGAACAGAATGGTGCATCCCGCGATACCGGCTTGCCCACAGCCTGGTCGCCATCGGGACTCAACTTGCTCTGGAAACAGCCCTACGGTGGCCGCTCCACTCCGGTTGTCTGCCAGGGTCGCGTTTACATCATCAACGGAGCAGAACCCGGCAATATTCGCGAACAGGAACGGGTCATGTGCTTTGACGCCGACACGGGCAAGTTACTCTGGGAGTACCGCTTCAACATTTTCCATACGGACATCGTTACGAACCGAGTTGGCTGGGCAAATCTGGCCGCCGACGAAGAGACCGGTTATGTTTACGCGCACGGCATTCAGGGTTTGCTCTTCTGTCTTTCTCCGGACGGCAAAGTTGTCTGGTCGCGCTCATTGACGGAAGAGTTTGGCCGCATCTCTGGTTATGGTGGCCGCGTTACCACGCCCATTGTGGACGAAGACCGAGTGATTCTCCATTTCCTGAACGCCAGCTGGGGCGACCAGGGTCGCGGTGGCCATCGTTTTGTTGCATTCGACAAACGGACCGGCAAGGTCCTCTGGTGGTCCGAACCTGGTGGCCAACCCCTGGACACCCTGTATTCTGTCCCGGTCGTGGCGATCATCAACGGCGAACGGTTGGTCATTTGCGGCGGCGCGGATGGTGCGTTACACGCCCTGCAGTCCCGTACTGGCAAGCCGGTCTGGAGTTTCCCGTTCTCGAAACGTGGTGTCAATCCGTCCCCGGTGGTTACCGGTTCCCGCGTCTATATCACCCACGGCGATGAAAACCTCGACACCAACGAGATGGGAGGCGTTTACTGTCTGGATGCTTCTCAGGTCAGCAACGGCAGGCCGAAACTGCTGTGGCGACGACTGGGCATCCTGGCGGGTTTGGCGTCCCCTGCGTTATTCGACAACCGTCTCTACGTCGCCGACAATTCCGCTAAGCTGCATTGCCTTGACGCACTGACCGGAGAAACTTTGTGGGAACATAAGTACGGCACCATGGCCCGTGGTTCGCCTGTGTGGGCCGATGGCAGGATTTATATCATGGAAGTCGCCGGAAAGTTCCACATCCTGCAGCCTGATGACCGCAGTTGCAAAACGATTCACACGTTTACCAACCCGCTCGGCCCGCATGGGGAAGTGATTGAAAACAACGGTACGCCAGCCGTTTGGAAAGGACGTTTATATTTCACCACCGGCGATGCCTTGTACTGCCTGGCCACAAAGGAAAGCCGTGAAGGCAAGGTACCGTTGCCACCGCAAGAACCGAAGGTAAGTCCGGATGAGCCAGCCAGCTGGCTGCAACTGATTCCTGCAGATGTGGTGCTGGAACCAGGCGGCCAGGTAAAGTTCACCGCTCGCGTGTACAATGCTCGCGGCCAGTTCCTGCGCGAAGTGGAACCCGAAGAATGGACGCTACCGGCTCCCCAGGCACCGCCAACGACTCCGGAGGGGAAACCCGCGCCAGCACCGCCACCACTGCGAGGAACTTTACAATCAGGTCTGTTCCGCGCCGATCCGAACATTCCCGCCCAGCAAGGCTATGTTCAGGCTCGCTTCGGTCAACTGACCGCACGGGCACGTGTGCGGGTTGCCCCTCGTATCCCGCTCGTGCAAACTTTCGACGCTATGCCGGAAGGTGCTGTGCCAGGGGGATGGGTCAACGTCTCCGGAAAATTCCTCGTCGCCACCGATCCTACCAATCCGCAGAACAAGGTGCTCAAAAAACTGGCTAACAACCCGAATCCGCTTCTGGCCCGCGCTATTGCTTTTATAACGACGCCGCATGTTCAGAACTACACTATCGAAGCCGATCTCATGGCAACCGAACGTCGCCGCAACCTTCCTGATATGGGTGTGGTGAATTGTCGCTATAGCCTGACGCTGGACGGTAACAAACAACGGCTGCTTTTACGAACCTGGGAAGCGCGCCGGCCCGAAGACGCTCCTCCGGATGCCGTTCCGGGTCGTATCAATCAAAAGGTGGATTTTCCCTGGCAACCCAACGTCTGGTACCGCTTCAAACTGTGCGTGCGCGTGGTCAACGGTAAAGGCATTCTTCTGGGCAAAGTCTGGCCACGTGAGCAGCCCGAACCCAGGGAGTGGACCATCACCGCCGAAGACCCGATTCCCAATACCGAAGGGGCAGCCGGTCTTTACGCCTACGCCACGGGCATTACCGCGACTTCCCCCGGCGCTGAAGCGTACTTCGACAACGTAAAAATATATCCCAATCCATAACCGAGACGCCAAGGAGGACCGGACACCTATGCGGCCAAAAGCTTCTGGCTATCGCTGGCTACTGGCACTGTTGTCGGCCGGCTTTCTATTATTGCTCGGCTGGTTTTCGCAAACTACTCAACAGCCCTCGGCATTCTCCCCGCGAGCGGCGGCTCAGGTGCCAAAGGTGGACATCAGCAACGTGCCGCTCAGGGTCTGGCGCATGTTTGGCGGCACGCCCTTCCGCAATATGGTCAACACCGTGGAGAAAAGTCTTCCCGCCGAGTGGCACATTGGCGACCCCAAACGGAAAATCCCTCCCAAAAACATCAAGTGGGTCGCTAAGCTCGGTTCTCAATCGTATGGCAATCCGGTGGTTTACGGTGGCAAAATCTTTTTAGGTACTAATAACGGTGGCCTGCGCAATCCCCGCGATGCCGTCAAAAAAGGAGATGAGCTTATTCCCGTGGATAAGGGCATTCTCATCTGCTTCCGCGAATCGGACGGCCAGTTCCTCTGGCAAGCGGTTCACGATAAGCTGCCCTCCGGCCGCGTCAACGATTGGCCGGAACAGGGAATCTGCTCCTCTCCCTATGTCGAGGATAATCGCGTTTATTACGTGAGTAACCGATGTGAACTGGTTTGCGCGGACACGGAAGGATTCCACGATGGTAAGAACGACGGTGTGCAAGACGAGAAGTATAAGGACGAAAGCGACGCCGACATCATCTGGCGACTGGATATGATGGAAGAGTTAGGCGTTTTTCCTCATAACCTGGCGGTCTGCTCCCCGCTGGTAGTCGGCGATATTGTTTACGTTGTTACTGGCAACGGCCATGACGAATCGCATGAGAACATTCCCGCTCCCCGTGCTCCGAGTTTCCTGGCAGTAAACAAGTTTACGGGCAAAGTTCTATGGGAAAGCAATTTGCCCGGCGACAAAATCCTGCACGGCCAGTGGTCGAATCCCTGTTATGCCGAAATTAATGGCCAGCCGCAGGTCATTTTCCCGGGCGGCGACGGTTGGCTATATGCTTTTGAACCTCGTACCGGTAAGCTGCTCTGGAAGTTCGATTGCAATCCGAAGAACTCGAAATATATCCTAGGGGGTCGCGGAACTAAAAACGAAATCATCGCCACTCCTGTTGTCTATGAAGGTCGCGTCTATATTCAGGTTGGCCAGGACCCCGAACATGGTGAAGGCGTCGGTCACCTCTGGTGCATAGATCCCAGTAAAGCCAGCCCGACCAATATAGACCTTTCGCCAGTGAACGATAATTTTGACCCGAAGGCTCCGGAGAATAAGAATTCCGGCCTGGTCTGGCACGTCGGGGGTCAAGATAAAGATGGTAAATTGCTTTGGCGACGTGGCCTTTCCACCTGTGCGATTCACGATGGGCTTTGTTATATCGCCAACCTGAGCGGCTTTGTTGCCTGTTTCGACGCCCGCACCGGTGAAAAATACTGGGAGTACGACACCCTCTCCGCTATCTGGGGTTCACCTTACGTCGTGGATGGCAAGGTCTATATTGGCACGGATGAAGGAACCGTCTATGTTTTTGAGCACGGTAAAAAATTGCGACTGCTAGCGAAAAACGAAATGGAAGCCCCAGTGCTGAGCACGCCCATCGCGGTCAACGGTGTGCTCTATGTCATGACCCGCCAGAATCTCTACGCCATTGCGGAAACTAAATAACCTCCCGCTGACTCCAGGAGCTTTCGTTAACCATGACCACGGCACTTGCTTCATCCCTCCAGGAACGTGTCGCTGCAGCTCGCACAGCCCTGGATGCTCACGTGCGCGAAATCGTAGCGTGGCACTTCAGTCCCGAAACCGGAACGCCTTTCTGGCTCGATGCCCTGGCCGGTACTAACCCGCATATACAGCTAAACTTTGACCCCCGCAAAGAAATTCGCGGCTTTGCTGACCTGAGAAAATTCGGCTTTTTCCAGGATGAATGGCTGCGGGGAGGGCCAGTCCGCCGCTGGGTACCTCGAGCTTACCAAAATCGCCCGATCTACGTTTTCGAAACAGGCGGAACGACCGGCATCCCGAAAACGCGCATCAATATCGAGGACTTTCGCATTGATTACGAACAGTTCAGCGCAACGCTTCCCGACCAGTATTTCCCCAAAGGAGCTAATTGGCTGATGTTAGGCCCTTCCGGGCCACGTCGTTTGCGCCTGGCCGTGGAACACCTCTGCCAGTATCGTGGAGGCATTTGTTTTTGTATAGACCTTGATCCCCGCTGGGTCGTTAAGTGCCTCAAACGCGGATGGGTGGATGTGGCCAAGGCTTATATGGAACATTGCATCGAGCAGGCCATCACTATCCTGGAAGCGGGGCACGATATTAAGTGCATGTTTGCGACTCCGAAACTTTTAGAAGCGCTCGCCCTTGAACTGGAAAAACGCGGTACGAGCCTGCGCGAAATTGGCATTACCGGCATTTTCTGCGGTGGAACGGAAATGACCCCGCAATGGATGCGTTTTACCATTGAAGAGTTGCTCGGGCCTGGTATCTATATCGCCCCGACTTATGGAAATACACTGATGGGTTTAGCTGTCTCCGAAATGCCTCGCCCGGAAGACGGATATAAGATCACCTACTACGCACCACAACCTCGTGCCGTTATCGAGGTGGTAGATTTTGACGATCATAATCGGGTCGTGGATTACGGTCAGGAGGGCCGCGTCCTGCTTACCACCTTGACGAAAGAGTTCTTTATGCCGCGCTTTCCTGAGCGCGACGAAGGTGTACGCGAATTACCCTGTGAACGCTTTCCGTGGGATGGTGTGAGTGGCGTGAAGCCTTATCGCGGTTTCGCTGCTACTACCACCGTGGGTGTGTACTAATCGTGTATAGGTAGCGAACCAAATTGAGGAACCAAAAGCGAACAAGAGGGGAGAATCTAATATGTTGCATATACCAATATCGCGTTGGGGAGAACATTATCGCAGCATGGAAGTTGACCGAGTTGTGCATTTTGAGACCGGCGAAGTGTTAGCGGAAGTTAGTCGTGCTAATGCTGCGCTGGTCGAACGTGATATGCGCCACGCTCGCCGGGCACGCGAAGTGCTGCGCGAAATTCCCATCCGCGATTTGTTGGCTATGCTTCGTAAGGCAGCCGATCTTTACACCCGTGCCGAACTCCCGCTGGGAAATGGGACACAGACACCGGAGCAGTTCGTCCGCATGCAGTCAGCTACCACCGGCATGCCCGAACATATGTGCCGTTTCAATATGGAGAAAAACCATTTTGTCCTGACTAATATGGATAAAATTTTAGACTCGCTAACCCGTGGCCTGGACTTAGAGATTTTGTCGCGCGGCTATGGTGTGGAAAGCCGGGGCGTCCCGATAAGTTATCAATGCCAGTCGCCAGTGTTAGGTCTGGTTCTTCCAAGCAACTCCCCCGGAGTTCACACGCTCTGGTTGCCGATTATTCCGTTGCAGATTGGTCTGGTACTGAAGCCAGGCCCGCAGGAGCCGTGGACACCCTATCGTATGACCCAGGCTTTTATCGAAGCCGGAGTTCCAAAACAGGCAATAGCAATTTATCCTGGCCTGGGCGACGTTGGCGCTGCCGTGGTAAACTCTTGTCCGCGTACCTTGATTTTTGGAAGCACACAGACCGTGGAACAATATAAAGGCAATCCGCGAGTGCAGGTGCATGGCCCGGGTTTCAGTAAAATACTGTTTGGCGATGATAAGGTGGACGAATGGGAAAAATATCTGGACCTCATGGTGGATAGCGTCCTCGTCAATAGCGGCCGCGGGTGCATCAACTGCTCCGGCATTTGGGTGTCGCGGCATGGACGCAAGATCGCCGAGGCTCTCGCAGAACGTCTCGGCCCTATCGAGCCCAGGCCGCCAGATGATCCCCAGGCGCAACTGGCTGCTTTTACCGTGCCTGGTCAGGCAGAAGCTATATACGCCGACATCGAACGCGATCTCGCCCAACCTGGCGTTGAGGATATGACCGCCCGGTTCGGTCCACGTCTGGTGAAGCGCGAACGTTGTGCTTACTTACGGCCTATGGTGATTTATTGCTCCTCACCAGAAGTTGCCATCGCCAGGAAAGAATACATGTTCCCGTTTGTTACCGTTGTCGAATGCCCCCAGGAAAAAATGTTAGAAAAAATTGGGCCTACTTTGGTGTGCACTGCCATCACTGCCGACGCTAGGTTTCAACGGGCTCTTACCGACGCCGTGCATATAGACCGTCTTAACATCGGTCCGATCCCGACTATCAAGCTCAACTGGCTACAACCCCACGAGGGGAACATCGTGGACTTCCTATTCCGGGCCAGGGCTTTTCAATTCGACCGCGACTGGATTCGCATTTAGTGCCCAGCCCTGGAGCGAGCTTATGTACGATAAGACTATAGCCACGCTGCCGCTACTTACCTCGTTCGACTATGTTCCTAACACGCGGGTCTTTTTTGGCGCCGGAGCAATTGCTTGCCTGGGGGAATTAGCCCGTGAACTTGGTGCAAATCGCGTCCTTCTGGTCACCGATCCAGGCTTAGAAGCTGCCGGTCATCCGCAGAAAGCCATTGCTTCGTTGGTTGCGGCAGGTTTATGCGTGGAAGTATTCGATGGTGTGGAAGAAAATCCGACCACGCGACATGTCGAAGCGGGCACCAGTATAGCCCAGCGTTTCCAGCCGGATTGTATTGTCGCGGTCGGTGGTGGGAGCGCTATGGATTGCGCCAAGGGCATTAACTTCCTCTACACCAATGGCGGATGTATGCAGGATTATCGGGGTTACGGGAAAGCCGCCAGGCCTATGTTACCTTCGATAGGTATTCCTACCACCGCGGGAACAGGAAGCGAAGCACAATCGTATGCCCTGATCGCCGACCCGCAAACGCACATGAAAATGGCCTGCGGCGATCGAAAGGCGGCCTTTCGGATCGCTATCCTGGACCCCGTGGTAACTATCACGCAACCGCGACACGTAACGGCGGACACTGGCCTGGACGCTATCGCTCACGCCATCGAAAGTTATGTTTGCACTAAGCGCAATCCCTGGTCGCAGCTATTTAGCCGTGAGGCGTGGCGTTTATTAGAGCACCATTTTTGTCGGGTGCTGGACTCGCCAGAGGACTTAGAAGCGCGAGCAGCGATGCAGCTTGGTGCTCATTATGCCGGACAAGCCATTGAAATGTCTATGTTGGGAGCGGCTCACGCCCTGGCCAACCCACTCACCGCCCATTATGGCATCGTTCACGGTCTGGCTGTCTCGCTCATGTTGCCACATGTTATTCGTTTCAATGCCCCAGCTGTGAACAATCTTTATCTTGAACTTGCTCAAGTTGCGCGGTTGGAGTATCATGATTCCCCGGCAGAAGCAGTTGCGCAACGTATAGAGTCATTGCGAAAGTATGCGGGTTTGCCGGACTCCCTGCGTGACCTGGGTGTCAATCGCGATATTCTGCCCGTTCTAGCTGAAGAAGCCACGCAGCAGTGGACGGGCAAATTTAATCCTCGGCCGGTAATCTTTGAGGACTTTCTGGCTCTCTACCAGTCCGCCTACTAATGATGCGCGTGAACTAAGATGCTGGCGATTTAGTGAAACACTGAGGAGGCGGTAACGTTTGCAAATAGGCCAGATATTCCTCCGGACTAAGCAACTTCGGGAAACCGGCCGCTTGTACCTCTAATATCCATGTCCCATAGTTGTCAAAACTAATTGCATTGGGATCGCATAGGACATCCTGATTGATCGCATGAACACGACAGGGCATCGGACTATATAGGGAAACCACCGCTTTCTCCGTCTCGATGACCCCGAGCAGGTCGCCTTCCGCAATCTCCTGTCCGGGTAGAGCCAGATCTTCCACGAAGTACACCTCGATGCCTGGGCGACAAACATAAGCGGATAAACCAAAGCGGCAATAGCCCGGCTGTGGAGAATCGAATAAAATCCAATAATGGTCTCGATGATACCATCGGTCAGTGGCAATGCGAATGTCACCGGGAGCAAGCAAATCATGCGGCCCAGCCATGGCGACTATTTTCTAGGTGTCGAGAGGTCCGGAAGCAAGAGACCGAGCCCGCTGTGGCTTTCAGGAATGGCCCTGGTTGGGATGATAGTTGTAGTCGCAACTGCCGCACTGGCGGCCGACTGGCCAACCTGGCGAGGTGACCTTCGACAAACTGCGTTTCGCATGGACGGTTTAATCCCACCGTTGAAGCAATACTGGCGTGTTCAGCTCGGTGACAGTATCGAATCCGCCGCGGTTATCGTTCGTGATACTGTGTACGTTTCCTGCATGGACGAACATCTATATGCCCTGGAATTAGCCACGGGGAAACAGCGCTGGAAATACCATGCTGGTTCGCAATTGAAGGCGCCACCGGCCTGGCAAGATGGAATCATTTATGTTGGCGATATGCGTGGAACTTTGCACGCCGTCGAAGCAGCTAGTGGCAAGCAACTTTGGACATTCAAGACGGAAGCGGAAATCATCGCAGGAGCGGCTTTCTGGAAAGGTCGGCTCCTTGTCGGCTCCTACGATGAGAATTTTTACTGTCTGGAAGCCAAGACTGGCAAACTGATTTGGAAGCTGGCTACAGAAGGGCCAGTCAACGCAACGGCTGCTATTGCCGATGACCATGCTATCTTCGGGGGCTGCGATTCGCGCCTCCACGTGGTGGATTTAGCAACCGGTAAAGAAACGAGAAGCTTAGAATTAGGGGCGCAGGTTGGCGGTTCCCCAGCCGTGCTGAACGATATTCTATATGTGGGCAACATGGACAAAACCCTGCTGGCCGTGGATTGGAAACGAGGAAAGGTCGTCTGGCGTTTTGAACCAGAACGACCGTTTCCGTTTTACTCTTCCCCTGCGGTGTCCGGCGATCTGGTGGTAGTCGGTTGCCGCGACCGAGCCGTTTATGCTCTGGATGCTAAAACGGGTAAGCAACGGTGGCGAACGCCAACGCGCGGCAAAGTAGATAGTTCACCTGTCATTGCTGGGAGCCACGTTTATGTCGGCTCATCCGATGGCCAGCTTTATTGCCTAGAATTAGGCAGCGGTAAGGTGATCTGGTCGGCAGCTTTAGGCGGACCAATTACTGCTTCGCCGGCCATCACCGACCGCCATCTTGTGATCGGCACGCAGGACGGACTGCTCTATTGCTTTGGCCAAACAGCGGAACAATAACATGACCACTACATCGGCAACTGCCAGTCGGCTAAGCCTATCCAGCACCGATGAGAAAACCGGCCTCGGTAATTACTTTATCGCCAATTATCCTCCTTTTTCGCTCTGGAAACCTGATTATATTCCCGCGGCTGAAACCGCTCTATCGCAAACTCCAAAAAAAGAGATCCCTCTGGGATTGTATGTACACATTCCCTTTTGTCGCAAACGCTGCAAGTTTTGCTATTATCGCGTTTACACGGATAAAAATGCCCGTCAAATCGAAGAGTATCTGGAAGGTTTATTCAGAGAAATAGACCTTTACTCCCGGAAACCCGCACTCCAGGGACGGCCGTTGGATTTTGTTTACTTTGGTGGAGGTACGCCATCCTATCTAAGTGTGCGACAGCTTCGGGATTTATTCGGCGAATTGAAAAGATTTTTCTCCTGGGATAACATCCAGGAAGTTACTTTTGAATGCGAACCAGGCACTTTACAAAAACAGAAACTGGAAGCCCTGCGCGAGCTCGGTGTTACTCGACTAAGTATCGGTGTTGAGAACTTCAATGATGCCATTCTGGAAGAGAACGGGCGGGCCCACCATGCTGCAGAAATTTTTCGTGCTTATCATTGGGCGAAAGAACTTGCTTTCCCGCAAATTAATATAGACCTGATTGCCGGAATGGTGGGTGAAACGTGGGACAATTGGCGTACGTGTGTTCAGCAGGCACTGGCTTTGCAACCGGATAGCATTACCATTTATCAGATGGAATTACCTTATAACACAGAGTATTCCAAAGCGGCCCGATCAGGTCAGCCCCTGCCGTTTAACCTGGCCGATTGGCCGACTAAACGTGCCTGGGTGGACTATGCTTTTAACGAATTTATCACAGCTGGCTATGAAATTTCCAGTGCCTATACGGTAGTGCGTGACAAACAGCGAGTGCGTTTCTTATATCGCGATGCTCTCTGGCATGGAGCGGACTTAGTAGGCACAGGTGTGGCATCCTTTGGGCACATCGGTGGCGTACACGTACAAAACCAGACTGAGTGGGATAGCTACCTGGGCCCCTTACAAGAAGGACGTTTGCCGTTTTATCGAGCCTATCAGTGCACTCCCTTAGAGCTGTGCATACGCGAATTTATCCTGCAATTGAAAACGGGGAATGTTGCGCTTGATTATTTCCGCAATAAATTTGGTGAGAACTTAACTCTCCGGTTTGGAGAGGAACTTGCCTGGCTGCAATCAGAAGGATATTTAGATTACAATGACAAAGAAATCGTCCTGACACGGCGTGGCTTGCTGCAAGTAGATCGGCTCTTGCCGGTATTTTTCCTGCCGCAACACCGAACGTCTCGCTATACCTGACAAACATGGGAAGTAGTCGCCCTGTTTACCACTAAATTTTCAGCCTCGCTTATACTATGACCGATAAGCCATGAGCCAGGATTCGGGCACTGTTACCTTCTGGATGGGGAAATTCGCGGCCGTGTTGCCAGGCGATCGGCGTTATTGTCGCAATCACATGTGGTGTCAGCGACTGGGCGAGGTCTGGCGTTTTGGTTTCACTGCTTATGCCGTTCGACTCATGCAAGACGTGTATTTCCTGGACTGGTATGTAAACGTCGGCGACACGGTGACCTACTTGCAACCGATTGGCCATATCGAAACTTCCAAAGCCACCGCGGACCTCTTTGCACCTATGGCCGGACGTATCGTGCAATTCAATCAGGCATTGTTGCAAGACCCCTCGCCAATTAACCTTGATGGTTACGGCACGGGTTGGCTATTCGAACTGGCGGAAGCTCAGGGTGAAACCTGGAGCAGCGAGGAATATAAAGCATACCTGGAGGCCACCTGGGAAGAAACGCAACGCACCATCAAAGGGGATATCAACCGATGAGCGAAAAAGTAGTGCTGGCACCCTGCATGGGAGTTGGCAAGGTCGTTGCTAACGTGACCCGTCGAGCCGCTTACCTGACCCATGCCGCCTGCCCTGAAGACACGGAGATTCTTTCCATCCCGGCTCTGCTGGCTGGAAGTGAAGAGGAGAGGCGTTTAGCCCTGGAACATCCGGTAGTGGTCATTGAAGGCTGCGTTTTACGCTGTGCCAGTCATGTCATGAAACTGATTGGTGCGACCCCAGCAGCGAAAGTTGAAGTATCGCGGATCATCCGTGAAAAACGCCTCACGCCAGGCCGCACACGTAAGGAATTGGAAACTTCAGGCAAACAGCTCGCCGAGGCTGTCGCTGAGCGACTCCAGCTTGTGCTTGCAGATGCCCCCTGGCCGACGGATGTTGCGAGCGGCCAAATGCCAACTGGATGTCCCTTCGCCTGCCAGTGTCAGAACCATGTCCAGACCGACCATGAGCATTTCCCCGGTAGCGCTGACAATTCTTGCGCTACCAGCGTGGCACAAGCAGCGCAGGCTCAAAACTCCGATCCTGCTGCGACTGGGGAAACTGCTCCTGCTGCCCAAGGTTTGACGCTTTTACCTTGCCAGGGGATTAAGCGCAGCGGGGCCCGTATCGCTCAGCGAACTGCCTATCATCTGTGCGAGGATCAGGACAAGCTGCTGGGCAAGTCGCAACCGCTTTGCATTTCGGCTCTGGCTGCCGGAGTGCCTGAAGATGTGCACTATTACCGCGATTTTCCTACAGTCGCCCTGAACGGGTGTCCGCAAAATTGTGCCACCAAGGTCGCTGAACTATTTGGCATTCCGGCAGTGCGAAGCGTCAACCTGTACGAGGCATTTCCTGAATATCCTTGCGAAACCCGCTCGCTGACGCCTGATCTAACCGCGCAGGAAGCGGAAATTGCTCGCCGCTGGGCTGAACAGCTGTTGCCTGAGTTACAGCAGCTTCTGGCCCAGTTGCACTGGCAACCGCGCCCCCATACCACACATGGCATGGCCAACGACCCGTCCGGCATCGAACGATATTTCGCATATAGCACCACACCGCAGGGCTACGAGGTATCGCAAAAACTCAGGCGTGCCTCTGAGGCACTGGAAAATCCAACGGTAACCGAAACGGCCACTGTCTAATTTCGCCCCCACTTGGCGACGGAAATGCATGTTGATGCGGTGCGTTGTTGAAGTGCCTCCGCCTTGCCCATAAATTGCGGCAGCTTTCACAACAGGGTATGCGGGGAGGCATAACTGCAATTGATCTCAGGACCGTGGTAGGTTAGCATCCTGGCCAAGGAAGGAGCAAGGGATGCGGCGTTGGTGGTGGGCAGGCACACTGGTCAGTTCGCTGATTGTGGCGGCTCTGATAGCCGGCCTGGTAGTGCTGTTGCAGCACGAACCCGGTTACTATCGCCGGGCCGAAGTGCCGCCAGGTCCCCGCCGTACCCAACTTTCGGAAGAGTTTTACCGTCAGGTCAGCACCCTGTTGAGTTTGCTGAACGACCCCGAACCGGATAGGCCCTGGCAATTGCGGTTGACCCAGGAACAAGTGAACAGTTACCTGGCAGAAGGTTTCATCGAGGCACACCTCGACCGTACTGAGCTGCCTCGGCATATCCGCGAGTTGCGGGTGGCGTTTGATGCGGACACGGTGCTGGTCGGATTCCGCTATGGCCGGGGAAGCTGGAGTGTAGTGGTGTCGGTGGAGTTGCGGCTCTGGACAAGTGCCCACGAAAGCGACACCGTGATGGTGCAAGTCCGCCGTGTCCGCGTCGGAGCAATTCCGGTACCCGTGCGCTATGTCCAGGAATTGCTCGCCCAGGCTCTTCGTCGTCGCAATCTGGAAATTCAATGGTATCGCCATGAAGGTCTGCCGGTAGCCGTCGTGCGCTTTCAATCCAGTCGTCGAGCCCCCACGTTTCGCCTGGAAAATTTGCGAGTCGAACCTGGTCAATTTTTACTGCAGGGCCGAACCGTGGCTTCCTCGAACTGATAAGGGCGGTTCGTGAGTGTATAGGAAACACTCAGGCTGGGGTAGCTGATGTTGAAAATAGACTTGCATGCGGGTTCAAGCACATAGCATAGAGCAACTTCCGCCACTAAATCTTGCGAGCCAGGAAACATTGCCTATGCTTGAGCTGATATTGGGCATGCCATGCAACAACTTCTGCCGCTATGTCTTGGGAGGCCCGCCGAGGAATCGGATACGGTCTATCGGTTTCGTTGCTCGATCTCCGCCCTGCCTGAGCATACCGAACTTCTCGAGTAACTGTCGCACCACCGGCGACCGACCACAGCCAAATCACTTTCCGGCAACTGACCACCAGCCACTGACCACTGACCACTTGTAAAGCCACTAACCACCGGCCACTTCTGAGCCGACGAATTGCCGCGTACATCCTTCTCCGGCAACTGACCACCAGCCACTGACCACTGACCACTTGTAAGGCCGACTGATCACGGGCCACCTGAACCGTAACCTCATACCTGGGCAAGCAAGATGGTCGTCTCCGAACTACAATGACATTGCTTAGAGGAACAACACATGCTTCGTGCCGGTCTGGGCTATGACAGTCACCGCTTGTTGCCTGGCCGACCGCTAAAGCTGGGCGGAGTGGAAATTCCTTCGCCATTAGGCACGGTTGGGCATAGCGACGCAGACGTGGTCTTGCATGCAGTCGTGGATGCCATGCTCGGCGCGGCTGGGCTTGGCGATATTGGTGAGTGGTTCCCTGATACCGACCCGCACTGGCACGGTGCCGACTCTGCCATATTCGTGCGGGAAACCCTCAATCGTCTGAACGAAAAGGGCTACCAGGTTCACCAGGTGGATGTTATTATTCTGGCAGAAACACCCAGGCTAGGGCCGTATAAAGAGTCTATCCGACGACGGCTGGCAGAATTGCTGGGATTGCCCCTCGATCGAGTCAACATCAAAGCCAAAACCAGCGAGGGAATGGGCGCGATCGGGCGTAGCGAAGGCATCGCTTGCCAGGCTCTGGTCACGATTGTTTCCAGGACCTAGCCTGCCGGTCATAATGATCGGCAAATCGTGTACGTGCCCATCCCGCTTCTGCGGCAACTGGCCATCTGAGGACGCCGAACATATCCGCCAACCGTCGCACTACCGGCAACTAGCCACTTGAAATATCATTGACCACCGGTCATATATTTTCCCGGCAACCGACCACCGGCCATTTGTAACCCCACTGACCACTGCTGGCGCCGGGAGACAGCAAGGTGCAGCATCGGTAACCACTGGCCAAATACTTCCCCGGTAACTGGCCACTAACCACTGATCACTAGCCACTATTCAAATGCTTCTCCGGCAACCGGCCACTAGCCATTGGCCACTAACCACTATCCAGATGCTTCGCCGGCCACTGATCACTGGCCGCTAACCAATGGTCACTTGATAAGCCATGAGCTTGCGGATTTATAACACACTGACACGCCAGAAAGAACCGTTTGCTCCAGTCGAGCCAGGGAAGGTAAAAATGTACACGTGCGGGCCAACCGTTTATAAGCCCGCGCATATCGGCCACATGGTCGGACCGGTAATCTTTGATACCGTGCGGCGTTATTTTGAGTATCTGGGTTATGAAGTCATCTGGGTGTTGAATATTACCGATGTGGATGACAAACTCATTGCCCGGGCCCGTGAGGAACAAACCACTGTCCAGGAACTGGCGAAGCGTAACACGGAGGACTACCTGGCCTGTCTGCAAGCTCTGCACGTCAGCGGCATTCGTTACATGCCCAGGGCGACCGAGCATATTCCCGATATGATCCGCCTCATCGAAGGTCTGATTGCCAAAGGGCACGCCTATGTGGCTAACGGCGACGTTTATTTCGACGTGACCAGTGACCCGGACTATGGCAAACTCTGTCACCGCGACCCGGAGCAAATGGCCGCCGGTGCCCGCGTTGAAGTAAGCGAGAAGAAGCGCCATCCCGGCGACTTCGCGTTGTGGAAATCGGCCAAACCTGGCGAGCCAGCATGGGAAAGTCCCTGGGGTCCCGGCCGACCTGGCTGGCACATCGAATGTTCCGCCATGAGTATGCGTTATCTTGGCGAAACCCTCGACATTCACGGAGGCGGTCTCGATCTGCAATTCCCACATCACGAAAATGAACTGGCTCAGTCCGAATCGTACACCGGCAAACCGTTTGTCCGCTACTGGATGCATAACGGCTTATTGAAATTCGGTCAGACAAAGATGGCTGGCTCCGTGGGCAATGTCGTCAATGTCCACGACCTTCTGCAGCGTTATCCTGGTGAGACGCTTCGCTTCTTCCTGCTCAGTACGCATTACCGCAGCCCCATCGAATTTTCCGAGCAACGCCTGGAGGCACTGCACAAAAGCCTCGGAGCCTTTTACCGCTTTTTCGAGCGTTATCAGCGTATCACCGGGGAGTCTTTCTACGAACTTAGTGCACCGACTCGGCGACAGGAATTCAACATTCCGAATGGCACATTTGCTCAGGAAGTCTTGCAGTTGCGGCAGAAATTCCTGGACGAAATGGACGACGACTTCAACACACAGGGAGCAATCGGCCTGTTGTTCGAGTTGCTCTCGACACTGAACCGCTATGCTGATGAACACCATCTCGAAGACCCTGAACGTCGGTCGGCTAACGTTGTTGCCAGCTTTCGGCAGGCCGTCGTGGTATTGCGTGAGTTGACGCACATCCTGGGTTTGTTCCTCACGCCGCCGATTATCCCTGCTCAAACCGCTTCCGATCGGCTGGTAAGCAATCTTGTGCAGCTGCTCCTGGATGTGCGGGCGGAATGTCGCAAACAAAAACAATTCGCCCTGGCGGACTTGATTCGCAGTCGCCTCAAAGAACTGGGCATCGTTGTAGAAGACCGGCCCAGTGGCAGCACCTGGCGTCTGGAACCCTAGCCGCCGATCAGCCTATTTCCAACCTCACGAACTGAGAGCACATCCGTTTTCGCCTGGCCATACCAGGGTCGGCAGCCTGCTGAACTTACTCGGCAATGCAATGTGAACGGAAACGGGCTGCATGGCGTCAACGGTCGGCAGCATATCGAACTTATCCGCCAACCGTCGCTCCACCGGGAACTGGCCATCAGCCAAATGATTTTCCGGCAACTGGCACTACCCACTAACCACTCGCCACTTGCAAGGCCACTGAACAGTAGCCACACGCTTCACCGGCAACTGGCCATTAGCCAAATCATTTTCCGGCAACTGGCCACTAGCCACTAACTACTGGCCACTTGTAAAGCCACTAACCGCTGGACATTTGAGGAACGACCAGTGCGGATTCTCGGTATTGATCCCGGCTTGCACGTAACCGGCTACGGTGTGATTGCCTTTCGCCCGGAGAAGGTGCACCTGGTTGAGGCTGGCGTGCTTCGCACTCAGGGCAGCGATCTGCCGAAACGTTTGCAATCCTTATGGGCGAGTCTGGAAGAATTGCTCGTGGCCACCCGACCCAACGTACTGGCGGTAGAAGAGCTATACTCCCATTATGCTCATCCCCGCACGGCTGTGCTTATGGCCCATGCTCGCGGTGTCATTCTGGCCTGTGCCGCTTGCGCTGGCATTCCAGTGGCTTCTTACGAGGCTACACGCATCAAAAAAACCATTACAGGCAGCGGTCGTGCAAGCAAAGACCAGATCCAGCGGGTGATCCGCACGGAACTTGGACTGACCCGACTCCCGGAACCAGCAGATATTGCCGACGCACTTGCCTGTGCTTTGTGCCATGCTTTCGTTCATCGCGTGGCAGCAGGAGCTGGCTTGTAAGTGCCAGTTCCGGGGAGGACACGAGTTGGCAAAACCCTGAATGAGCGATGCAAAACTCCCGCGATAATTGGGCGAAAACTTCTTCCGGGGTTTGAGGCGTTCGCTGGCATATCCGTGAGCGATGCGAAACTCCCGCACCTGGTTTGCCTGCATCCCCTGGCAGATAAATGCTGGAACCCGGGAGGTTGCATATCATTGAAAGAGATCGCGTTCATGATTGGTCGAGCACCGATAGCAAACGAGGCTCACACGAATGACGACATATTTGGACAACGCAGCCACGACTTTTCCCAAACCTGAGTCGGTTTATAGGGCCATGGACGAATTTGCGCGAACGCGCCTGGCGAATCCTGGCCGGGCCGGGCATCGTCTGGCGGTGGCTTCGGAACGTATGCTCGACGAAGCCCGGCACGTGCTGAATCAGTTCTTCAATGGCGAAGGCCCAGAGCGGTTCATTTTCACGCTCAATTGCACCGACGGACTCAACATGGCCATCAAAGGCGTGCTCCGCGAAGGTGACCACGTAGTTACGACGAACCTCGAACACAACAGCGTCAGCCGACCTTTGCAAGCGCTCGCGGATGCGAAGGTGATCACTCTGACCCGCGTTCCGGCCGACAGCAGCGGGACGGTACACCCCGATGACATTCGCCGCGCTATCACATCGAAAACTCGCCTGATAGTTCTCACACATGCCAGCAACGTGCTGGGTACGGTTCAGCCAGCCGCAGAGATTGCCCGTATCGCTCGTGAACACGAAGTGCTGTTCCTGCTCGACGCTGCCCAGACAGCAGGGGTCATTCCCATTGATATCCGCGGATGGGGCATTGATCTGCTGGCTTTTCCCGGGCATAAGAGTTTACTCGGGCCGACAGGAACTGGAGGGTTATATGTTGGCAGTCGGGTGCAGTTACGCCCCTGGCGGGAAGGTGGCACAGGCGGCGACTCATCCAGTCCGACTCAGCCGCGGGAAATGCCGTATTACCTTGAAGGGGGCACCCCGAACGTCCTCGGCATCGCCGGACTCGTGGCCGGGATTCGTTTCGTTCAGGAGCGCGGCCTGGAAACGATCCATCGGCAGGAGTTGCAGTTAGTCGATCGGCTTCGTCAATGGCTGCTCGAGCGCGACGGTTTTGAAGTATATGGACACGGCGACCCGGACAGGCGTGTAGCGACCCTTAGTTTTCGCGTCCACGCCTGGCCAGCCAGTGAAGTAGCTGCCATTCTTGACGCTAGCTTCGACATTGCCGTTCGGCCCGGTTTACACTGCGCACCGTACATCCATAAAGCGCTGGGAACGTTCCCAGAAGGTACGGTGCGTGTAAGCCTCGGCCCATTCAACACCGAGCAGGACATAGAAACACTCTGCGCGGCGTTGAGCCAGATTGTCGCCGCTTAATCTCGCCAGACACAGAGGTCTGAACGCTGCCTTGTAAAAATCACGTTGCCGTGACCAGCGGGATTTCCGTCTGACTCACTTCGACAAACTCGTCCGTCGGCAACCAGTAGGCCCGTCGGGATAGGTGCAAACTTTTTTCCCCCCACTGGTGTTCGTAATAACTCCAGATGCCGCGTTGCGTAGCGCTGCCGCTGCAAATCAGCGCAAAGCCGCGTGCAAGTTGCGGCGGATGGAAATAAGGGGAATGCCGGTGGCCATGCAGCCAAGCCACGACACCATACCGGGCCAGCAACTCACCGAGCGCATCGGCATCGGTAAGCCGGCGGAAATAAGTTTCAAATGAGCCGTCGGCCCGAACGTAAGGATAGTGCGTCACCAGCAGCAACCGCTGGGATCGGCTGGCGGAGCGTTTGAGCAGTTCTTCCAGGAGCTTTAGCTGCGCGGGCCCGACCTGGCCTCGTGTATCCCAGGGCCAATAGGTTGCCTGGGCCGAGTTGACACCCACCAGCGTCGCTGAATCTAACGCCAGTGCGAACGGATAATGAGCGTTCTCCACACGTAAACCCTGCTGCCAGGCCGCGAAATGCCTTTCAAACGATCGCGACAGCACCGCCTCAGCACAATAATGGTCGTGATTGCCGGGCACCGCTAAACCGGGGAAGTTTTCCAGCAGTGGCCGCAATAATGCTGCTGCCTGCGCGAATTCTTCTTCAAAACCCAGACAAGCCACATCGCCGCACATTACTATCGCGTCGGGTCGTCTGGCCAGAATGTCGCGCACCAAGCTCGCGGCCACGGTCTCCGCCAGGGCGAACAGCTCGCTCCTCCGCAACCAGCGCATGTTGACCCAACCAGCCAACCGCTTCAGACTGCAATCCCTGGATCGCCAACGACCAGGCCAAAAAGGTAAATGCAGGTCGCTAATCTGGGCCAGGCGAAAGGTCATGCTGGCTCATCCGCTTGCTAGGACAGCTAAGCCTCGCAACGATTTGCATCTACCCAATCCAGGACTCGGTCAAGCTTGCTGATCGCTTCTTCGATGTGCGCAGGCTGGATAATAAGCGGTGGAGCCAGCAGGATCAGAGACGACCGAACAAAGATATGCAGCCCTTCTTGCCAGGCACGTCGGCGAATCTGCAGTGGTAAGAGTGAGTCGGTGTTCGGAGGAACCAGAGGCGTCCGGGAGCGGCGGTCCTTCACTAATTCCAGGCAGGCAAGCAGACCCTGGCAGCGTACATCGCCAACACACTCGTGTCGCCGTGCCAGTTCGGCCAAACGTCCGGCCAGGATTTCCCCCATTTCCCGGGCGTGTTCGATCAGCCGCTGTTCCTCATACTCCTGCAAACAAGCCAGTGCCGCTGCACACGCCAGCGGATGAGCGGCAAAAGTGCTTCCCAGGGGTAACATCCGCGACTCCCATTCCTTCGCCAGGCTTTCGCGTAAAGCCACGGCTCCCAACGGAGCGTAACCCGCGGTCAACCCTTTGGCCAGCACCATCATGTCCGGCACCACCTGATCGTGATCCACACCAAACCAGGTTCCGGTTCGGCCAAACCCCGTGATCACTTCGTCGGCGATCAGAAAGATGCCATAACGATCGCAAATTTCGCGCACCCGCTTCAGGTAACCCCGCGGCACCGGGAAACCGCCCGCTGCTCCGGTAAACGGTTCGATCACGATCGCCGCCACCGTTGCTGGGTTTTCCAACTGCAACTGCCGTTCCAGCGCATCGGCACAGAAAAGGTTGCATTCCGGATAAGTCTTGCCGAAATCGCAACGGTAGCAGTATGGATCATAGAACCGCACACAGCCAGGAGGTCCGGGTTCAATGGCCGCCCGGCGAGGATCACCCGCGACTCCCAGTGTGCTGTAGGTGGTACCGTGATAGCTGCGATACTTGGCAAAAATCTTAGGACGCCGGGTCATCAGTCGGGCCAGAGTAAACGCAACATCGTTGGCCTCACTGCCGCTATTGACGTAAAAAATGCGGTTGAGATCGCCCGGCAGTTTGGCAGCCAATCGCCGCGAAAGTTCCGCACGCTCTTCCGTCAACAGTACCGGCGAAAGACAGGCCAACCGTTCTGCCTGTTCCTGCAGGGCCCGCACCACGCGCGGGTGTCTGTGACCCAGATGGCAATGGAATAGCTGCGACAAGAAATCCAGGTAACACCGGCCTTCGCGGTCGTAAAAGTACACTCCTTCGGCCCGGCTCACTACCAGCACCGGATCTTCGCGTTCCTGAACCGTCCAGGGAATCACATAATGCCGTCGGTAGTCGTCCATGAAGTTGTCCTCAGCATTACCTAAGAAATGCACCTGCCGGAAATCTTACGACCGCCGCAGCCGGTCGTATAGCAGCAAGCCCACTATGGTTTTTGCGTCTCGGATTTCGCCACGCATTACCGACTGCACCGCCTCGTCAAAAGGCAGAATTTCCAGCTCGATACTTTCGCCCGGATCGAGTTTTTGTTGTGCCGGTTGCAATTCTTCCGCCAGAAACAGGTGCATACACTCCGAAAGCACGCCCGGCGAGGGATAAAACTCGGCCAGTTTCGTCAGCTTACCCGCACGATAACCGATCTCCTCTTCCAGTTCGCGTGCCGCACAGCTATCCGGGGCTTCCCCAGGCTCCAGTGTTCCCGCTGGTAACTCCAGCAACCTCTGGCCGATCGGATAGCGGTAGTTCCATACCAGGATCACACGTTGATCATCGAGTATGGGAAGCATCACCGCAGCTCCACGATGCAACACGATTTCCCGAACCTGTGGCTGACCGTCAGGTGATAAGACCGTGTCCAGCACCAGGTCAATTTTGCGTCCGTGGAAAACCAGTTGCCGCGCCATGACAGGTTTCCTCTGATTGCGTTTTTGCGGTTACGGTGATAAAATTCTCGCGGAAGCAGGCACTGAAAGCAAGCGGTCTGCCTTGAAAGGTAACTAGTCGGGACCCCGGGCTATGCGCGAACCACTGACCTGGTCGTTTCCGATTGGCCGCTGGGACGGCATCACCATTCGCGTGCATCTGTTGTTCGTTCTTTTCGCCGTCGGCATGGTGGCACGCGGTCTGGCGGGCGGATATGCTACTGCCGCCTTGCTCATGCAGGTTTTGCTTGCAGTTTCGGTAATCCTGCATGAACTCGGACACTGTTATGCCGGGCGGCGCATGGGTGGCGACGCCAGCGAAATTTTACTCTGGCCGCTCGGCGGTTTGGCTAGCGTTGACGTGCCGTTCACTCCTCGTGCCCAACTGATAACCACGCTGGGTGGCCCGCTGGTGAATCTCGCCCTGTGTGCGTTGACTGCCGGTTTGCTCATCAGCAGCGGTTGGCTGCCCCCATTTTCCCCAACCTGGGACTGGGCATTTTCCCCTTCGCTGGTACACTGGCAAACGGGGCGACCGATTTCGCTATATCAAGTGCCCGAAGCTCTGGAGGCACCAAACTGGTTCGCCCGTGTGCTGGGTGCGCCGGCGGTGGCCCTCTTTCTGGCCCGCTGGTTTTACGTCAACTGGATGCTGTTCTGGTTCAACATCCTCCTGGTCGGTTTTCCACTTGATGGAGGGCGTATCTTGCAGTGCGTACTCTGGCCACACCTGGGGTATCGTCGCGCCACTCAGGTCGCCATCTTCTCCGGTTGGATGGTCGCCCTGCTGCTGACTCTGTACGTCATGGTGACTTTCGAAGCCAGCCAGGGCGCGGACAACCTTTTGCTGTTCTTCCTCGCCCTGTTCATTTACCAGGCCTGCAAGAACGAACTGCTGGCTTTGGAAATGGGCGGTATCCGTGAAGAATTCGGTTACTCCGCCACAGAATACGACATCGAAGAACGCCCTGAGCCAACCCGCCGTAAAAAACCCGGACTCATCCAGCGCTGGTTACAGTGGCGAGCAGAACGCCGCCGACGACGTGAGGAACAGCAACGCCTCGAGGAAGAACGCCGCGTGGACGAAATCCTGGACAAGGTCCGCCTGCACGGTATGCAATCGCTCACCGAAGAAGAGCGTCGCTTTCTCAACCGCGTCAGCGCCAAACTCCGCAACCGCCACAGTTCTTCGCAATAATAAACGCTTTGGATACATCGGTTCCTAACATAACTCACGACGATTGCTACCGAGGAAATCATTTCTTCAGCACAGACCGCTAGCCCAACAAACTTAGCAACAGGGAGGGGTTTTATTGCCCCCTCCCTGTTAGCCAGGAATGTGTTGTAGTCATTCAGACCCTTTTGAGGTCTCGCAGACGTTCCGTGTTAGACAGGGACAGTAAACTTAGAAGTTGAATCCCACATATAGTCCGGTAGTCATGAAATCGCCCGAACTGGAGTTAGTGAAGTTAAAATTTAGATTGTAACGCCAATCAATGCCGATGCTAATGTCTTCGGTCAGGAGATAATCCACACCTATGCCAAAATGCAAGCCTAGGTCAAGGTAAGTCGTGTCGTTAGTTGGAGGACTGTTGACCAGGAAAGCCATACCCACGGGAATTACCCAGGGTCGAAGCTGACCCATGTCAATACGGTACTTGGGAGCGCCCACAATAGCTAGCTGGTTGACAGTAACATCCGAAAGAGTCGGAGTGCCTGCGAGTAGGCTGGTCGTTTGCCAAACCCTTTTGTGTGAAAACTGTCCATAATCTAAGAGTACCTCGCCCAGAATCGTGTTGCCGAACCATGGATCCTTCATTAGCGGTATGTCCAAACCAAAGCCAGCACTAAAGCCAACCGTTTCGTCGTTAGTCAGGCCGCCAAAGCCAGCAGCATCGGTAAATACCTCTCCACCCCGGCCGCCGCTTGTCAGGAAAGCAGCGCCGCCGCGGAAAATCACCTGACCGCCGAGTTTCCCGCTTACCGGCACGCTTTCCTGGGTCCAGTTTCTGGCTTGTCCCGCCAGTATTAGGACCGCTACGCTGAACAGCAGCTTCGCCCAGCTCATTTTTGTGCCTCCTTGCCTTGCTCCCTTGGGAGAATATAGAGGTTCCCCAGACCATCCTCATTGAGCGACGAACTTGGAATCTTGAACAAGAGTAGCATGAAATACTTTGGCCACCCAGCCACTTACTGGTAAGTACCGCTATTAATTGAACAACTTAATTTCCAGCCGACTAGCCTTCCCCGCAGCCAAACGACCAGGCATGTACCTAGTTTGGCGTCTCCGGTGAATAACTCCTGTGCTCTGAGCTAGTTGCGATCGTTTCCGCAGCCGCAAAAGAGCATCAGCACCAGCCAGATCACAAAGCCGACAGGACCGAAGCAAAGCAGCAAGCCGATCAGCAGCAGGATTGGGCCCATAGCCATCCCCCTTTATCCTTATTTCCCCTAACACTTAACGCCTGGAGGCCACTGGCAGTGACAGAAAAACCACCTGGGGCAAAGCGAACGTGCCCCCGGAGCTAAATGCCGCGGTCGGCTGCTGAAAAAACCTCGCTCAGCCTGCCGAGTATAGCCACTCGTTCAGTTTCGCAACCATCGCCAGTGCTTCGCTTTCATTGCGAGCCGTCGTTTCTACATAAAATCGAGCCGAGGAAGATCCATCCCGGAAAATGCCTTCGATCCGCCCTTTCCGCAAACGGAAACCTGTCCTTTCAGGGGATTCAGAAGCGGTAGATACGGTGGCGCACTGAATAACTTGGGGTACCTCGTCAGTCAGGCGTTGCAAAAAGTCCTTCAGCTTTTGGTTCTTGATACGTTGGGTGATCTTCGGTGGTCGTTTTTCTTCCGCTGGCGGGGGCAGTAAGCGATTGTGATAGCTCCGAAATCGGTGCTTCAAGGTCTCATGGAATATCTGGCCCACCGGCGAGAGGTCCAGATAGGTGCGACCATCTACCTCGATTCGTTCCACAAGGCTTTCGTAACGTTCATCCCAATCAGCAGTGTATAGTTCCGCTGGTACAGGTTCACTACTGGCTTCTAAGTCGAAAAGCATACCACTTGCACGCATCCAGACCTCGAAATCTAAAGCCACAGGAATCGGCGGAAATGAGATAATCTCACTAAACCGCTCATGCTTATAATAAACGGGCACTCCCAGAGCCTGGCCTAATAATACGGCAATAGCAATTTGTGCCTTATATCCAGCAGTTGCATTGATCGCACACGTATAGGTTGAATACTGGCGAATCACCCGGCAAATTTCGCGGGTCAGATTTCTAAGTCCCCGTACACGAAAACGCGCTGGGTCGCTATCCTGCAGGTCGGCAATTTTTATCGCTTGTACTGGAGCATGACCGCGCATCTGGTAATAATGCACCAGCACCCGGGCAATGTTTTCCCCATCGGCAGTATCCGAATGCATAAAGTACAGCCCACACTTGTCACTCACATAGTTCCGCTCCAGCAGATTCGCCGTGGAATTGATCTCCGCTCCGCAGACTTGCTCCTGAGGATCAAAAGCCAGCAAGGCCTCCGCAACTTTTTCCCAATTTTGACGTTGATACGCCTCGGCTAAATGACGCGAACGCTCGTCCAGTTTCGGATCCTCAAGTCGTTGCCGCAAAGCTTCTAAGTTCGGACGAAATAAACTAGTTCCCACGGTGCAAATAAGAATGTTAGCAGGTGCCATGTTACATTCCCCTTTCAATAGCCGCTCTCTCCAAATTATCTGAGCAAGCTCGCTTTACTTGACCCTTGCGAATTAACTTACACCTGCCAGGCGGTGCACAGTGTGCGATAGCCATGCTAATAAGGTTCTCGATAACCTATTTATTCGCGGGAAGCTTATACCAGTCGGCATTGCGCACGGTGTATTTTCCCATGCCCATGACAGTTCCTTTTCCTACATGGACATACTGTCCGAGAAGAAGCACCGGTAAAAATGGCAGCATAGCTTGCACGCAAGGAGCTTCGTAAGTAACATGGCCGACCAATCCACCCATAAGGATTTTTGTGCGTTGTCGTGTGGAGAACCGGCTTTGTTCCTGCCAGGTAAGCTCCGACGCAATGGTTTGAATTTCCCCTGCCTGGCGAATTAGCTCGTGATAATCAAGAGCCAGCTCGAAGCCACAATGGAAATAACACAGACTGGATAACCGACGAAGCAAGGCACGAATAAGGTCTGCGAAAGTAATTTGCTTGCATACCGTAGAATCGTTGCAGATCCGGGTAGGGCTTAGAAAATGGACGGTGATCCTGCGTGGCACCAGGTTCACCTGTTCCAGCAGGGTGCGGCCAAAAACGGTATGCAGATCCGTGCCGCACAGGTGTTTTTGCACACTGTAAATTTCCAGCTGGCGAGAAAATGGCTTGATTGCATTATTAGGGGACTGGCTGCGGGTCAGTTCCGAAACTGGGGGATCCGCCCGTACCTGCCAGAGCCGAAATCTACCGCGCTGACGTCCCAGTCCAACTCGGCCCAGTCGCTCGAAGGCGAAAATGAAAAAGGGAAGCGAAAGGACGGCTTTTCCCACCAGCACCAGCCGGCATTCCAGAAAGTCCCCGGCGGGAACACACGTGCGATTACATTCCGGTTCATCCACGCCGTCGTTATTTTCTGCTGCTTTTGCACGCTGAGGCTTGCCGATGGATGCCGTTTCCAATACGAACGGTCGGGGTATCTCCTTCAGTTTGCGTAATCGGTCGCTGCCGGGCGGTGGTGCTGTGTCAAACAGGTATGGATACGGACACACATAACGATGCGGGCAGGAATCACACTCGCCCGTGGGCCAGGTGCAGACCAACTCTTTCAAAACATATCCCAGGCCGCCACGCAACGTCGCCCCGACAAATTGAGGCAACGACAAATCCTGTTCAACGCGCAACAAAAACCGGTACCGTCCGAAAGAGAATCGTCCCAGAGGATGTCGAGCGTAACGTTCCGCACCGTGGATTCGCCAACCCTGTTCTGCAATGCTCATGTTCTTGGCTCCCTTTACTCAGGGCATATCACTATTATTAACGAGGGCAACTTTCCACCGGTGACAGAAATAATTACCAGCTAATCGGAAACGAGCCGTCGCGGTTACCGCCGCAAGGCGGCAGTGAGGATATTTTGCAAGCTACAAGGAGTGCAGTATCATGCGACTATTGCTCTGGGTTGGCATGCCGACGGTTTTGTTGATCGGCCTGTTAGCGGTATTGCTTTTTTCATCGCCCGGGCCGACGAACCAGGGAGTAAAGAACCCCGTCGTGCGAATCGAAACCTCCCTGGGCACCATCAAAGTCGAACTGTTCCCGGCGGAGGCTCCCGAAACCGTGAAGAATTTCCTGCAATACGTGGACGAACGCTTTTATGACGGTCTCATCTTCCATCGCGTTATCGAAGATTTTATGATTCAGGGCGGTGGCTATGAACCCGGCATGAAACCGAGGAAAACACGTTCACCCATCAAAAATGAATCAGCAAACGGCTTATCCAACCGCCGCGGGACCATTGCTATGGCTCGCACTTCTGAACCGGACAGTGCGACTTCACAGTTTTACATCAATGTCCGCGACAATACCTTTCTCGATCGCCGCGAAGCAAAAGATGGCGTTGGCTATTGTGTGTTCGGACGGGTCATCGAGGGCATGGATGTCGTGGACAAAATCAGCCTGGTGAAAACGACCACGCGTGACGGCCACCGTGATGTACCGGTAGAGGATGTCGTTATCAAGTCTATTCGTCGGGAGAATTAGGGCACGGACCAGGAGTTCTGTTGAACCAGTACCGCCGTATCGTAGTCGGCATCTGCTGCCAATATCGCTATTATTTCCAGTGATGTTCAAAGCCGCCTGAACACAGGCTGGTATTGTAATTCGCAGGTTTCAGCCAATCAGGTTAGAGTGTGCAGATTTTCTAAAAAAGGTGGCTTAGTACTTTGATGATTCACCGTTGGGCGGCTGGTGTTACCTTTCTGGCGTGAACACATGCCGCTGGCCATCTAAGTAACCTGGTCAATTATGCATTGCATAGAAGCATGCGGATGACTCAAGAGCCGCGTAATTCTCGAAGCTTAGCCACGGGGTCGGGAGCACGCATAAGGGTTTCTCCAATCAACACCGCCTTCACACCAACCTGTTCGAGTTGCAGCACATCTTCCCGGGTTCGGATACCACTTTCGCTGACCAGGCACACATGCGGCGGTATCCGGTCAGCTAATCCAAACGTGTGGCGAATGTCTGTTTGGAAAGTGCTCAGGTTTCGGTTATTGATACCGACCAGATCGGCTCCGCTGTCCAGCACACGAGGTAAATTTTCTGATTTGTGGAATTCCACCAGCGCATCCATGCCCCAACGGCGAATTTCCGCGAGCAAGGCACGCAGTTCTTTATCGCTGAGAATTTCCGCAATAAGCAACACCGCATCCGCACCAGCAGCCCTGGCCTCCACCACCTGGTATGCATCCACGACGAAATCCTTGCGCAAAACCGGCAAATTGACCGCTTGCCGGACTGCTTCTAAATCCTGCAACGAACCATGGAAAAACTTCTCATCGGTAAGCACACTCAAACAAGCAGCGCCGCCGGATGCGTACAACTGAGCCTGAGTAACTGCATCGGCGTGGGCCTTGATTAGTCCGGCAGATGGGGAAGCGCGTTTGATTTCGGCGATCATCTGAATGCCGGGCGGTTCGACCAAGGCTCGGCGAAACCCGCGCGGCACTGGTGCCTGCTCTGCTCGATGCAGCAGTTCCCGGAGCGGTAACAGCGACTGCCGCAGAGCCAATTCTCGCCGCTTCTGTTCAACGATCTGCCACAGCAAGTCCGACATGGCTTACAGGATTAGTATCAGCGATTTGAGCATTCGCCAGCAAAGCTTGCTTCTCCATCTGAAGCAACCGTCGTTTCAAGGCAACGCCGCCCGGAGCACTATAGCCACCCAGGTTACCATTTTTGCGTACCACACGATGACAGGGAATAACGATAGGCAAAGGATTCGTTGCCAGTGCACGCGCTACTGCACGCACCGCTCTGGGCCGACCGATTTGCTGTGCCAATTCCTGGTAGCTGACCGTTTTTCCGAAAGGAATACTCCGGCAGGCTTTCAAAACCAACCGCTGGAACGGTCGAAAACCCGACCAGTCAATAGGCGCCCGTCGGAAATGCACCACCCGGCCTTCGCAATACAAACGCAGCATAGCCACGGTTCGGTCGAGCCACGCGGGAAACGGAGTCGGACATGCGAACGCAGAAGCCGGGAGCCGCCGACACCAACGCAGGCAGTGTAGCCCACGCGGCGTCCAGCCAAGCTCCAGTAACCCCAGGCGGGTGAGCAGGTAATAGCGGCTAACGGGAACGCTATCGTGCTGCACAAGCGGCCTCGCTTTCTTCGTGCCGGCATCGCCCCATCGCTGATGGCACAGAATTAGTCTGTGGGGTAAATGCACGTTTCTTGCAGCCGGTTCTGGTATCATAGTATAGCGAAATCACTCCAACGGCGTTCCGCCGAGGCAAAAACATCTATGACCTGGAAAGAATTCTGCGGCGTAGTGAAGCAGGTACTGGACAATTTGCCCGAGGAAATAAGCCATCACCTCGGCAACGTGATTGTGGATGTCGAACAGGAGCCGAGCCCAGAAGTGCTGCGTGCCGTTGGGTTGACGGAAGAGGAAATCGCGACGGGACACACGATTTACGGTTTGTTCGAGCCGGTGATCAAGACATCGCCGTGGACGGAGGCAATTGACCCCCACACCATGCCATATCGCATCGTCATCTATAAAGGGCCTCTGGAGAGAGATTTTCCTGATCCTGAGCAGCTGCGGATCGAGATTCGGAAGACGGTGATCCACGAACTGGCCCATCATTTTGGCTGGACCGATCGCGACCTGGAGCGGTTCGACAACACTCCCGACCCGTTCGGCGACCACGAGGCTGACAACAAGCGATGGTCAACACCCGACCAGTCAGGGCACATTTCGTCGTGAATAACCCAACCTGCCAGGTGATTTACGAAGATTCGCATCTGCTGGTGGTCAATAAGCCCGCCGGATTGGCTGTCATGAGCGGAACGGCAACGCCTGCCAGTGTGCATCGCTGGGCCGCCAATTATCTCAAACAAAGGTACCATAAGCCAGGCAACGTCTATATCGGTATCGTTCACCGGCTGGACAAGCCCGTTACCGGGGTGCTGGTATTAGCTCGCACCAGCAAAGCAGCCAGCCGTCTGACCGAACAATTTCGGAGCAAATCGGTAGAAAAAATATACTGGGCGATTGTGGAGGGGATTTTTCCGGGTGTACGCGGAACCTTGCAAGACTGGCTATGCCGAGATGAACGAGCCCAGCGTGTCCGAGTCTCCAGGCAACGCTTGCCAGGTAGCCGTTTAGCTGTGCTGCACTATGAGCGGAAAAGCATAGGCCGGGGTTTGTCCTGGTTAGAGTTACGCCCAGAAACAGGCCGACGCCATCAACTTCGCGCTCAGCTCGCCGATCGCGGTTGCCCTATTTATGGGGACAGGAAATACGGATCGAGTTTTCGTCTTGACGACGCCATCGCTTTGCATGCTTACAAACTAAGTATTGTTCATCCCATCACTGGTGCCAAGATGACCTTTACGGCAAAACCGCCTGCCTTCTGGCAGACATTTGCGTTTCTGGGCGTTCCGATTGCTGCTTCCTGAACGTCCTCGTTTGTTATTGAGGCCCATTAGCTCCGGCCTTTGGTGCTATGGTGCGTGTTTGAACCGAACTGGGCTGTCAATAGCGGGCACAACGATGCCACTTCAAGCGGCCTGAGATAAAGGTTGCTGAGCAACCGGTTGCAGCAGGCAAACGGCTAGTTTCTCGATATCGGAGAGCAACGCCGCGTTTGTTGCCCAGAGATAATCCCGTTCAGCGTGTGCAATGTCGAGCTTGGTCAAATTGTGCTGGCTTTCCGCCCAACGGCAATAAGCTTGCCACTGCTGGGCAAGCGTATCCAAATACAGTTTCAGCGAGCTTGCCTGTACTTCGCGTTCGCGCTGGTACAGATTGGAAAGCAAACGAGTCAAAGCGTGCCATTCGCCGGCCAGCTGGCGCTCACGTTGCTGTAATCGTTGTTCCCATCGAGCCAAATGTTCCGCCAATCGCTGCTGGCAGGCTTGCCAGTGTTCTTCTGCGGCAGCAGGATCGTCGGTTTGCATAGTCCAGGTTTGCACTGCCGCTTCCAGGGCCTGCTGTTTTTCCCAAAGCCGAAACCGTGCTACTTCCAGCCGCGCCAGGAATTCCTGGCATTGTTGACTGAGACGGGCATAGCGTTGGGCTTGCTCATAGGCCTGGCGATGGGCTTCCTGCCAGCGCTGGTAGGCGGTTTGCGAGCGAGTTCGCCATTCGTCGTAGAGCCATTGCAGGTGTAATTCGCGCCGGCGCAATGACCGAGTGGCCTGCCGCCAGCGAATCTTGAGCTGTTTGAATGCTAACTCCCAGGCACGCTGATGTGCAGCCAGGCGTGTCTCCGCCGCTTGCAATTGCAGTTGACGAGCCATTTGTTCGTGTGCCTGGCGAGAGAGATGCACTTCGGCTCGCTTCAAACCTGCGTGACGACGGTGCAGGTCCTGTTCCCAGTTGGCCAGAGTTCGAGCGCGGTTTTGCAGTTCCTCTATAGCAGCATCCCACTCGGTCAGCCATTGCTGACGGAGCTCGGCTAACCGGTTGGACAATTCATGCAGTTCAATCGCCCGATCCAGCAATTCGCCGACAAGCTGTTGCAGGCAAGCGATAGGCTCGGTTAACTTTTGCAAAGCTACCGCTGGCCAGGGTAACGACTCGTTCTTTTCCGGAACAGGTTTGCCATCCGTGGCGCCGATGTTAGCACTGGCTGGCGAGGAAAGGTCGTCCGGCAATGGTTGCGTATGTTGCGTCAGTGCGGAAATCTTGCTTCGTAAGCGGTCATATTCCTCGGCGAGAGTCAGCAAACGCCGCCGGGCATTTCGTATGCGCTGCTCCAATCCCTCCAGCTCTTGCTTCGAATTGTCCACAAGCGGAGAGACCAGCGCTTCCCGTTCCTGCAGTTCCAGCTCGCGGCGACGGAGCGCTTCCTCGCGGCGAATGAGTTCCGCTTCCCATTCCTGCAACTGACGAATCACGCTTTCCTGGTGGCTAATATCCGACATGTGCCGCCCTGGCTGAAGGTATTACCACGCATCCCTTCCATCGTCTTCAGCGGGCTGCAAAGTTGACCGGCAACAGGTCATTCGTGTTGAAATTCTGGTTCAAAACGGAGAGATCATGCGGAATGTTACGGTCGCAAGTTATAGCACAGAAGGTAATCCTGTTCGCGCAGGTACAGTTTGCCGTTACAGATGACCGGATGCGACCAGCTTTGACGGGAACTGTGCGGGATTTTGAAGGTGCTGATTTCCCGATATTCCTGGGGCGAAGCTTCTACCAGAGCCAGGATGCCATTGTCATAGCGAATGTACAGTTTGCCGTCGGCGTAAAGGATAGCCGCCGAGCCTTCGCCTGGGCCACGTGTTTGTTTCGACCACATAATTTTGCCTGTGGAAAATTCAGCACACCAGGGAAAACCGCTATTGTCGCGGTCGCCGTAAAGATAACCGTTGACCAGAACAACACCACCATGACGATTGGTCAACCGGCGCTCGAAATACACTTCTTCCACATCGCAGCCGTTGGGGCGAGGAATGAGCCGCAACAATCCGCCACCTTTTCCGTACCCGACGGTCGCGAAAACCTTGTCGCCTTGGACGATGGGCGTGGGAATGTTGGCGGTATTGGGAGCGATTTTTCCCTGGCCCCAACGCCAGAGCAACTGGCCATCGCTGGCCCGCACGCTAACCACGCCGTCCGCCGTCAGTTGAATGTACTGCCGGACCCCAACCTCCGCAATCACCATGGAAGCATGTCCAGCACGAACACCTCCGGGTATCTTGGCTTTCCAGATCACCTCCCCGGTCAGTTTGTTCAGAGCCACGATGGGTGCTTCTTCCCCGCCCGGCGTGCACAGGAGTTTTTCCCCATCAATAAGCACGGACTCGCTGTAATGCCAGCCATCCCCTTTTCGGCCTTTGAAGTCGTTGGGCAAGCTTTTTCGCCACAATTCTTTGCCATCGGAAACGTTCAGGTAGACCAGGTCGCCAAACTGTCCCAGGGCGTAAACGCGGTCGCCGTCAACTGTAGGCGTGGACCGCGGTCCGGGATAACTACCGCCAGTTTTACCCACCTTGGTAGCCCATTGCTCCTTTCCATTCTCAGCATCGAGGCAGATGACGTAACACGCATCCGATCGGTCGCCCATAGTGAAAAGCCGGCCAC